>Ga0180217_1002643_pt1 | contig 16173 bp, 19 predicted proteins | sample eDN3rd37CBELigOP_FD_128521 | JGI IMG/M metagenome (GOLD analysis project Ga0180217, IMG submission 128521) | Enriched Organic Plus compost microbial communities from Emeryville, California, USA - eDNA 3rd pass 37_C BE-Lig OP (version 2) (version 2) ... | reverse complement strand
GAATTTGTCAACTATCATACTTATTTTGCTTTCTAATGCAATTAGTTTATTATCAAATTCATTTTCTATTGCTTCAATTTCTGTTTTGGCTATATTGATTTGATCGAGTAATTTAGAACAAATAATATCTCTGACTTTACCTATTGAATCATCTACTGTACATTGTGTAATCGCATTAACTAATGTATTGTAGGCAATTCCTTTACAATCACATTCATTGCTGCCATATTTACGTCTAGTTTGACACATATAAGTAATTTTTTTGCCATCGCCAATATGTCGAACAAATCTCGCACCACACTTTGCACAAAAAATCTTCCCATAAAATATATCGTCTTTTGTAATCCGTTGACCTTTAGATGTTGCCGGATTTGTACGTTGTTTCTTTAATATTTGTAACTCTTTAAATTGATCCTCTGTCACTATTGCAGGTATAACATTATGTAATTGAATGTGTTGTTCTTCATCAGCTTTATGAAAATAGATATCCTTGATGTTATTTTTCTTCCACTTCTGAACTATTGGAGAGCCAAAATAGGCTTCATTGGAAATAATTCGATGTATTTTATCATTCGTCCACTTATGTCCTTGTTGGGTCGGAATACCTTTTAGATTCAATTCCTGACTAATAACATGTCCACCATCTACTTTATATCGTTCGTAAATGTATCGAACAATTTCAGCTTGTTCCTCGTCAATTACTATTTGGGTTTCACCATCTGCATTAATAACTCGTTTATAACCATAAGGCAATCTTGCAGGACTATATTTCCCTTGCTCTGCTAAATGACGCTTACTAAATTTAATACGCTGACTAGTATTATGTGATTCGTTTTGAGCAATGTTGAACAATAAACTTAGTGTAAACTCGTAGTTTTCATCAAATGTATCGGTTGCAGAGTTAACAAAATACACATATATACCGCGATTTCTTAGTGTATTAATAACTTCCATTGCTTCACCACTATTACGACCGAATCTAAAAACATCTTTACATATAATGTAATCAAATTTTGGTTTTCTTAACTCATTAACAATGAAGTCGTCAGTATTTTTGTCATTTCGTGCTTTAAAATCTATCCCTGCATCATGAAGTAATGCGATCATTCCTTTTCTTTTTCGAATTCGTGTCCCTGATGCCTTATCACTGTATGTGTTTACAATTTCAATATTTTTCGATTCGCAAATTTGAGTTAATGCTTGCTCTTGAATTTCTAATGATGATTCTTGTTCAAATTTCGTAGTAGATACACGCACATATAGTACACCACGTTTTTTCTGCATATTGTCCTCCTACCATTGCTAAAATTAATATAATATACAACTATTATATCAAGTAATTGGAATCTTTAAAATTTCTACTTTTTTACAATAAAAAAACACGCTCAATAGAACGTGTAACTAATACATCTATAGTTTTTTCATTGCTTCATATAATTTCTTAACTGTTTCATCAGGAATAGCCTTATTAAACTCTTCTTTAATTGCTTCCGTAAATTTAGGATTTTTAATGATTCTGGTTCCACTTGGATAAACTTTGACTTTTAGATTGCATTCTTTTTCATTCTTCTCTGTCATGATTCTCACCTCATAAAAGTATTTAAAAGAAGTATGAACTTTTATGAAGTGAAAATATTCAATTACAAAATAAGTTTCTTTCTAGTTAGTTAGTTCTGCTGAAACAGGTATTGGTGTAGCATCTTTTGCCAATCCCATTAACTCTTCAAAATGCATTGTTTCTCCTGCTCCTAATTTGATAATCAGATATTTAACTTTAATAATTCCACCATCTTTATCAAAAAATGCAACATTTATAATTTCATCAACATAATCGTCTGATATGTTAGTAATTGATCCGTAAGCATTAATAAATGTTCCGTCAGACCTTGCCGAAAAGTTTGACAGTGATAAGCTATTTAAAGCATTACTAATTTGAACATTTCTAAGATTTTCCGCATATTCTGAAGTTTCACCTGCATCTAGTTTATCTATCTCACCCTGTAAAAAATCAATCTTATCTTGCAACTCTTTCTTTCTGGCATATTCTTGATATTTGTCATATCCCATATTTGCTACTACAACTAATATAATTATCGAAATAATAGAAATTACTGTTTTTTTATTTATCTTCCCCACCCAAAAGCACATCCCTTTTAAATAATTTAGGAATATTTTATCATAACGTCTGGAAATTTATTACTGAAAAAGTTAAGCTAAAAATAAAAGGATGAGCTAATGCCCACCCTCTTAAATATGTACTAACAAACAAATTTTTCGTAGAAATTTCTTAAGATCGTAGAGAATTGTTCACGTGTTAAATAATCTTGTGGATTACTACCATTAGACAATCCCTGTTTCGTTAGCCATTCCCACGCCTCTTTATGTGAAGATGAAGCTTGTCGAGGTGTTTGTTTAGCTAGTTTTCCTTCAACTTCTTTCTCTAACTTTTCAAATTTAGCTAATAATTCATTGTATTGACTCACTGTTAGTTCATCTCCATTTACTTTAATCTTTCCGAATGTATCCGTTCCGTATCCTCTAAAATTAAACTGTAAATGGGGCTTATCTACGAATGACTTCCAATCTCCACCCCATTCAAATCCTAATTGTTTAGCATATTTAATAGCCTTTTGGATATTACTTGATCCATAACCATTCCATAAAGTGTTACCTTTACTATCAACAGGAACAAAGTCTAATGCTTGACCAATAATATGGTAACTTTTAAGTGTTTGTGAAACACCTTTTGCTACATTTTGTTTTTGCGTCTCTAATGTACGAATAGTTTCATAGATCAGTACTTGAATTTGATTGTCTATACAATATTGATACCACTTATAAGCAGCAACCTTTGTATTATCTGCTAACTTATTTAAATTATTTCGATTCCGTTTATCATAAATCATTTTAATTCACCACTTTTGTCTAATGCAGTAGATTTTCCGAAATAATAACCGATTACCATTGAAATCATGTACTCTACAAATTTAGAATCAATAAATTGAAATACTGCTAGATAGATGAATAGTACCGTCACTGATAAGGTAATAAGTTTTCGAACTTCAATTAAGGCAGCTAATTTACTTTTCATTGTTCTTCCCTTCTTATCTTCTCTTCAATTTTAGTCAATCGTTCCTTTACATCCTCTGATAATGTTTGTATTACATCTACGTACTTGTCTTCACGTTCTATATACCTGTTTTCACGTTGATTATTAGTCCACAAAACCCATACAAGTAATGCTATAAACAAAGCAAATGGTAAGCCATATAAACTTGCAGCATCAGTAAATACCTGCCATAAACTCATCTATTACACACCCTTTCTTTTCAATATAAAAAAGGAGAACAAATTTCGTTCCCCTTCTCAGATATGTATTGTTTCTTCTTATTAAACGGTTTCAACTTTTGGAATAATTGTACCAATTAAATTTTTGTTCAATACCGAATTACCAATATTCACAAATGTAACTTCACGATTGTTTAATAATTGTGTTAATTTTTCTGTATCAATTTCAGCGTTCACAAATGTAATAACTTGTCCGTTATTTAATAATAATTCATAATTCATAATTTTAATCTCCTTCTTATTCTATAGAATTTAATCTTGTTGCTAATAAATTTATTAAACTGGCTGAAGCATTTACTCCAGAATTTTGAATCGTTAGTTTACTTGTAACCATTGGATTTATTGCGTTTACTGCTTCATTTATTTCCCATGCATAAATACTGTTTCCACTATACACCGTTGAAAAGGAATACAGTGTTAAACCTTTATATTCTCTAAACTGATTTATTCTAGTGCAGAAAGAATTCCACTTTGTTGCTGTAATATTAACGTTTTGTCCACTAATCATAGATAAATCCCATGACCAGTCTCCCGGACGTTGATGTTTGTATTGTATTCGATAGGTTAAAGTTCCATAGTTATCTAAATTATCAAAAGCTTCAACTCTAACGTAATACCACGAACCTACAACGAAAGGATTACCAAGACCATCAGAATACCAAGTTGCCGAATAACTTCTTGTATATCCAGTATGCACAAGTGTGACAGTTCCACCGTCTGCTGTTCCTATGAATAGTTTAAATGGATTACTAGACCTCAATCCACTTTCGTTATCGTAAGCCGACCAACCTAAACTAATTAAACCAACGCCCGTAGCACTCTGATAGGTGATAGTAGGAGGAGTGGTATCTTGAGCAACAGTTGAAGCAGAGTTTGATGTAGCAGGTGAACTACTCGAACCAGAAGAGTTATAACCATAAACTTGATAATACCAAGTATGACCTGTTGGAAGCCATGTAAAGGTGTAACTTGTGGAATAGCTAATATAAGAAGCATAATAGCCATTTTCGTTGTACAAGTAAATGTCGTATTCCGTTGCATTACTCGCTGTTCCCCAAGAAGCATATAACTGATTGGGATTTCCAGAAACCGTACTTAGGTTTGCATAAGATATATTACCTGGACTACGTAAAGTTGAGGCTAATGTCGATGTATAAACTGAACCCCAGTTGTATTCTGTCCCTCCCGCTAAAGATGTTACCCATGCGTTGACGATGTACTCAGTTCCCGGTGATAATCCAGTGAAGGTATTACGAGTAAGATTTCCAGTTCCAGAGGAAGTCCAGTTAATTTCTCTTATAAGACTACCTGTCGCATAATGGTATATCTGCGCTCGGAAGTTATAATACTGATTCGCTGGTTTACCTAACTCATTAATTTCAACTTGTATACTGGTCTGCGTTCGGTCTGATATAAGTACACCCATTTACCTACCCCCAAACTGCTACAGGTTTATTGTTACCCCATACTACAGTAGTGTTACTAACGTCGAATGATGGACCTGCAATCATAAGACCATTCCATGTTTCAATCGTCATTCGACCTGTATTCCCTGCTCCAATCCAACAACCTGTCGCTGGAAACTGGATGATTCCACCGTTAGAGCCTTGCATCGTAATGTTTGCTCCTACTTTTACATCTTGTAATGTTTCGAGATTACCGCTAAAAGTAGCACCTTGTCCGAACACATGACCATTAAAGTTAATTTGCTCAGCACTAAATGTGAAAGAATTTGCTGTCTGATAAAAAATAGACTCAACTTCACCTGCTGTTACTTTTGAAGATATTTGATCTGCCATAACAGTAAATCGTGCATTTGTATTAGTCTCTAGATTAGTTACTGAAGTTTCTATTGAATCAGCTTTGATTTCTAATGTAGCTATCGATTCATTTACTTCATCTACTTCTAGAGTTATCCGTTCGTTAGTTTGTTCAAATTTAGAGCGATATTCTTTTTTATTTTGATCAATTTCAACTGTCATGCTAGTCAATATATCGTTTGATGATTTTTTAATTGTATTACCTAGAACTACTGAAGTTGTTACAATTCGATTGTTTCTAATGCCCTTTGTTTGACTTAGAATTCTTGTTTCAATCTCAATATTCATTTTTTCATAAATTAACCAAACTTTTTGACCTAATTGTTTTTCAGTCAGTTCAATTGCTTCTAATTCAAAAATGACTTCTGGAGTATCATTTAATTGTGACTTGATGTACTCCGTTAAAGAATCGACTTGAGTAAACCTTTCATCTGTAATAGGTTCTGCATCCCTAATACCTATAAGTGGATCATTAGCTAATGGAGACGTATAAGTTGCAGTTATACCATTACCAATCCCTTTAATTCTTGTTTTGATATTACTTGTATCTACTTTGTGGGATAAAGCTTTGATGTTATTCCCATAACGACATTGAACTGCTTCATTTTCTCCACCAATCTGTTTACTAAAATGCACAGTATTATTTGTACGAACTTCAAATTCACAATCATATTCAGAAATTAACGTATTAATTAAAGCAAGAATACTACCGTTACCAAAGTTAGATATTACTTTGCTCTCATTCTTCAAATCACTATCAATAGTAAATGTCCATCCACTTCCATTTAATAGCCATGTAATGAACTCATTAAAGGTATGAGTACCACCATAAATATCATCTTTCCAAGTATCTCTTAACTCGAAAAATGTTGTTGTAGCATAAATTGTTTTACTATCTTTGTTTTGATGTATTAGTTTTACTTTAAAATCATAACCGTCTAAATTAATGACTGTTTCATTTTCAATTAACGAGTAACCTAAATTATGTTTATGATTAAACGTAGTAAACGAAAGTGTAAAATTCCCATTTACTTCCTGAACAATTTCTAAATCTTTTGTGTAATTTATTGGTTTAACTTGAGATTCATTTTGAATAATAAGCAAGTTTTCACCTTCTTTCTTTTGAGAATAAAATAAAATTTTTAAATTTTACTTCACTTAACTAAAATAAACCTTGATATATCAACGTTTGTGAGCCTTAATTTTGCTTTAAAAGACATATTTTATTGGAAACGTAAAAAATAGAGACTTAACACCAAAAAATGATGTCAAATCTCTAAAATTTACTTATGTATAATTATTCAAATTAATTGAATAGGGGAGTGATTGAAGTTACTGAACAATATGCGACAAATGTTTATTAAACAGTTGTTCCTACCGAGTCTTTCCAAGCAGTACCATTCCACCAAATCGGTTTATTCAACGTAGTATCATAGTATTGGTATCCGATATCAGAGCTTCCTAATGTTGGTCGTGAAGCTGTTGACCCATTTCTAGAAGTTTGCAAGTATACCCAATCACTAGTGCTATTTGAATTATACATTTTTGTAGATTTCTTTGCGGAATCATATATTAAATAACCCTGTTGTAGTCCATTGGCGTTAATGGTGCTCCCTAATACGATACCCTTATCAGCTTTATAGCTTCCGTTAGTACGTTTAATATTCGGATATTCTATGCTTTCTTTGATAATCCCCGAATTCCAAGTGTCTGTAAAAATATCGGTAAGCGGTACAGATAATTTAGATGGGAAAGTTTTCCCTGTGTTGTTACCGAAGTCTACTCTTATCGTACCTTCTAAGTGGAAAAATGGCTCTAAACTATCACTGTTATTTCTGAAGAGTGTGTTACCTGAGAATATAGACTTTTCCCAAGATGTATTACTACCCGTATTTAACACTAACCCTGTCCCGTTGATGACAAAATTATTACCGATAAGATTCACCCCATTAATGGCAACAGTAAAGTTATCAGTAAGAGTATCAAGGAAAGGGCATGTATTTTCTAGGTAAACACCCGTCATGTTAAAACCCGCTAATAAACTACCGCTTTTTCTAATTTTTATAATAGACGTTGCTGTAGATTCGATATTACCACCTATAACAGTAAAGCTATAGCACCCACTAGTATCAAAGATTATTTCGTTCCCTTTAAAATTACAGTTAACAAAAGAGATAGCATTATTTTGACTATCCGAACGATAAACAACTTTACAGTTTTGGACGACTAAGGTAATAAAATTATTAGTCCATGAATTTGTTACATCAAAAGCTACATCAAAATTGTCTATAACAACATCGTTCCAGTGAGTGTAAGTCATGCAAGCGTAGATAGCTGTGCCTGTTTTCGGATTGTTGCTTTTAATTTTAATATCTTTAAAAGAGTTATTCACCGTTCTAATGTTATACCCGTCACCGGCAACACTCCTGTCACCCATCGTAATGAACCTATCATCACTGGATAAAGTTTCATCGAACGTATACAGCAATACAGTTTTTTCTTTACCTTCCCCCCATATTGCAATGTTTGAAGGTAAGTTAATCTGGCTCGTTTTATAAGTTTGAGCATTAAATTTAATAATTCCACCATTTGAACCCAATTCCGAAATAGCTGAATTAATTGCATTTGTCCAATTATCATTGATAACTAAGTGTTTATATCTATGAATATTTACTTGTCTCGTAGTTTCTGCCAATTGTTCATTAACTTGATTAAGTTTTGTTGCATGATTATTCAGTAATTCCGTATGATTATTCACTTTTCCAGTGAAATTAGGATCAATCATGAATTCATTGATTCTTTTTAAGCTCAAAATGATTTCCTCCTTATATTTTAAAAATCGAGTCCTCAAAACCCAGTGTTTATAAGGGTTTTAGAACACGTATTTTCCATTAAAAGTACAATTTTAATGTAAGTCTTATATGTATTATTGTGTTATAGCTACCACTTCTAATCCGGCTGGTAGAGCTTCAGAAAGTGTAAATGATGTATTAGAGGTTTCCATATAGTTTATTGGTGGAAATTGAGGAACTCCCTCTATAAATACTTGTAATCTATTTTGAAACATAGTGTATGGGTTGTTTAGAGTGAATACAGTTTGATTTGCTGTAGAAGTAAACTTTTGCACTCGAACTGGAAACCATTGTATATCTAAAACCTCTTGTACATAGTCACCTTGATACTTTGCGTAGTCTCCTTGTGTCTGTGCATAGTCCCCTTTTTCAGCAGCGGTATTAGCTAAAATCGCTTTCTCTTCTGCTAGTCTAGCTTTCTCCTCAGCTAAACTTGCTTTTTCATTTGCGTTATTTGTAGCCTCAATTGCATTTTCAGTCGCTTCAATTGTTTCCTCTCGTGCTATATTAGCCTCACTTGTAACCCTTAAAGCATCTTCAATAATTAATGGAGCATCTCCTAATACAACCTCTATTAACGTTCTTTCAGATGTACTAGGAACATAATTTGATGTTGGATCAGCATTAACTCTAAATGTAAAAGATAAAGTTGAAATCCTACTATCAGCATTATAAAGTTGTACTTTTGTCTCTACTCGACCTGCTAAACTGGTTTCAGGACGGTCAACCAAAAAAGTAACTTGATTTGTTCCTGTAATTGTTCCGCTATTAATAATTGTTTTTCTATCAATTCGAGTATGTGAAATTGTTGCATTTGTAACTTCCGATAAATCCAAAGGTATTTCATCATCAAATATATTGATTACAAAAGTATTACTATCGTTTTGAGTCACTTCTGGTTGATTTATATAACTCGCATTTTTAAGATCAACATCGATAATGATTGGTTGTTGTATTTGCATTTTTACACATCCTTTTTATAAAAAATAAAAGCGTGTGCTAATCTCAAGTTCAAATGAACCTGTAGCACCGCTTATCTCGATTTCGTTATTATCTTGTGTAAATGTAATAATTTTTTTGTTCGTATTTTTAAAGATATTTACTCCGTAATTCAGAGTGAAATTTACACTTTCTAATGTAATCCAATCTAAGTTTCCTGTAGTCCCGTAATACTTCCAAGATTCATTAGTAGTATTATTTTTAATTTCTAAGTCTGTGGAAGCTCCTTTGAATTTAATTACAGTGTCATTGTGTATTCTTGGATCAATCGTTACATTACCCTCATTTTTAAAAATAAATTTACTACTTGTAAATGTCTTTTTAATTTTATTAATTGATTCGCTATAACCTTTATAACATGTTAATGGAATACTAAAAGTAGTAACTTTATTACTTAACTTTGTTGGATTCCATTCATCCAAATAACATTTCCATACAATTCCCGGTCTATGAGTTTGTTCTATGTAAAATTCATTATTATTCCCAAGCAAACCATATAACTTATGTTTTTGATTTACTAATTCAACATAATCAATTGACCTTGTTGCAAAATCCGCTGTTAGTATTCGAGGATTTAATTGCTTATCAATTACAATAGTCGCTCCACCATCTACTTTTTCTGTGGTAACAGAATAAGAAGGAGAAGGAATATCAAGCTTTAATCCATACAAACCTAGAGCTTCGATGTTGATTTTGTTTAAATTAGAATCGTATAAATTTAATCTACTTATCATTTCCCTTATCACCCCATTCTTATTTTATTTAAATTGTACTTATCGTACATGATTTCACCACTTGATTCCGCAATAATTTTAGAATCTAAAAGAGATTGAACTGTTATTGTTGAAGGGAAAACATTTTGTAAATTCTTAATTACATAATCCCCTAGAGATTTAGCATCAAGAGAAGAACTAATATTTTGTGCAGTTGAATTTCGATTTGATAAAATTTTACTTCCAATTTGACCAAAGATTGTAGGTGAAGTATTCAAACTTAACATTTGTTCTGTTTCTTGATTTGTAAATACTTTAGCCCCTTTAGGTAAATTTACTAATTCAGCACCACTTCCCCCTAACATAACTTGTTCACCAGTTGGAAGTTGAGATAATTCAAAACCACTTTCCCCTACAATAGCCATACCTCCAGGATGATATTCTGTACCATCTTCATACTGTGGAATACGACCACCATTTGTAATTACATCTCCACCTTGAGTCATAACTCGTACTGTTTTAGTAATGGTTTTACCTAATTCACGGTTAATATCGCTAACTTTTCCGTTATCACTAATGATTACTGTTTTATTTCCTGTTTTTGAAAGTTCCTTGTTTATTTGATTTACTTTACCTTTATCATCAATACCAAGCGCTTTCGTTATGTCTTTACTCAAAGTTGAATTTAATAATTCTGCTTCACTAATGTTGTTTCCAATTTGCTTATTCTGATTTATCAATTCATTTAAACGAGCTTGTTCTTCTGAAGTTAATCCTTCTGCTGTTCCTTTTTGCTTTTGTAACTGTGCAATTATTTCAGCGTTTTTATTATATTGATTTCGCATTGCCTCAAGTTGCTTACCTTCTTCAGCAGTTACACCCACTTCTTTAGCTAAAGTATTTAGGATTTGATTGTATTGTAACTTTGATAATGCAAGTTTTTCCTGTATTAATGCTTTTTCTTTTGAAGTAGTACTAAGATTATCTCCATTAGTTTTCAATTCATCTTGTAGTAAGCGCAACGACTCTTTTAAATATTCCTCACGAGTCATCAATTCACCATTTGAACCATTCAGAATTTCACGCTCACTTAATAGCGTTTCTTCTTGATCTTTTAATATCTTAAGTTGAGAACCAGTAGCATCTTTTTGTTTATCACGAATTTCTTTAAGTTCTGAACTGATTTCACGTTGACGACTATAAACATCTATAGTTTGCTCATCATATTTCAATCCTTGCGCTTTAGCTACTGCCCGTTGTTGGTCAATAGTTTGTAGCTCTTGAGTTATTGATAACTCTTCTTTTTCGAGTGTAGTTTTAGTTTCAGATAACGTTTTATAAGATTCTGTTAGTTCATCTAGCTTTGCAATTTGCTCATCTAAACCCTCTATAGCTTTAGTTAAAGTTGTCATTGCCTCTGCTTTTTGTAGTTCAAGTTGCGCCTGAGTAACTTCTTTTACCGCATCAGAATATTTAATAACTGCATTACCCTTGTTATCATAGGCAGATTCAACACCGGGAACAGTATCAATTATTTGTTGATCTAAATCGAGCATTCGAGCAAGTTCATCACTTGTTAATCCCGATTTCTCTTGTAACTTTGCTAATTCATCTTTTAGAGAAGCTACTTTTTCTGATGATGTAGTATTCTCTAATTCATTTTGAATATCTTTATAACGTAATAGCTCATTTACAGTTAATGAGGATTTATCACGTAATTCATCATAAGAGTTTGCAAGTTCTACATTCTTTTGAGCAGCATCATAACTAGCCATTGCACTATTGAATGTCTCTTCTTGCAATTTAATCATTTCTTCTGTGGTTGTTTGAGAATCTTGACTAAGCTTAACAATTGCAGCACCTAAACCAACTACAGCAGTTGTTCCTAATACTGCCCAACCAACGGGTCCCGACATTGCACCCATAGCAGTTGCTAACAAACCACCTTTTGAAGCAGCAGAAGTAAATGAACTTGCTAAATTTAGTACACTACTAGCACCATTTGCAATGATTCCTCCCCCAACCAATAGGGGACCCGCAGCAGCAGCTATGCCTACTAAAGATAGAATTAAGCCTTGACCTTCTTCTCCTAAGTCACTAAACCATCCAACAACTTTGTCCAATCCACTAGCTAGTTTTGGTAACCAATCTTCCGCTAAATTCAACACTTCTTTACCGATTGGCTCTAATTTTTCTTGCGCTTGTCTGAGTAAGGATTGCCAACGCTGATTAAATGTTTGTTCTTGAGCTTTAGCCATTTTATCCATAGCCCCTGTTACATTACTCATTTCACTACCAATAGTTGTAAGAGAGTACATTGCATCCGATTCGAGGTCTTCCCATTTCGTCAATTATGTTATCGTAAAGGCTTTTTATCCTCTACTTCTTATAGTTTCCTATAAGTTCGGCATACATTTTCAACAGAATTTTTTCTGCTGTCGTTCACTCGTGGGAACATTTTATTCTCAAAATTTGAGGTTCAGTTCCTATGCTCTACGATGAGCCATTCCTTTTAAAGAATGCTTTATCTCGGTATTAACATAGGAGAAAACTCCTTTAGCCTTTACCGATATTGAACGATTTTACTACGGCACAATTTATCATCTACCGTAGAGACCAACCCCGATATTATTAGCGGTAACTTGATTATCCATTGACTTAAGTTCTTTTAATACTGCGTTGGAAACATCTTTTACTGTTCCATTACCTTTTAAAAATTCTTTCCATACTTTTTGAGTACTTTCACTCATTTGTCCCATTGCATCAGAAGTAGTTTTTGAACCATCTTTCACACGAATTTGAAACTCTTTCATAACATCATTTATGTAATCACATTATGTTCAACGGGATTCGCTACTTTCCCGCCCGTCACTTCATGACCGCTACATGTTTCCATGCAGATCAGACTATATCAAGAACTCAAAGAGTTCCCTCTCATTTCCATTCGCTTGAATGTACTCGGTTTTTCACCGATAGTCGTTGCACCTTCTTATTTGATAAGCTTGGCTCATGATTGTCCTCTGCATTACCAGTTAGGATTTTCCATGAATTAGAGAGGTTTCGATATGATGTCGCCATCATAAAGCCCTAATTAAAAGGTTATAAACACCAGCTTTGCTACCATTCACAAGCAATTGGAAGTATTCATCAGCTGAGAAGCCCATTTTGGCAAATAGCCCCGAATATTCACTCAAGTTATCGAACATCTCTTGTGAAAAGTTCAGACCTTTTTGTGCACCAGTAGCCATTAAATTAAAGGCATCCTCTGAACTAATACCGAAATTATGCATTAAGTTCTGTCCTGCTCTAGTTACTTCATTTACGTCACTTTCGAAAGTAGAAGCTAATAAAATTGCATCTCGTGTTATTTTTTCAAGTTCAGCATCACTACTAATTCCCTTGATATTCTGCTTAACTTTAATTAATGCATCAGAAACAGTTTCTAAACTCTCTCCAAAGCCATCTGCCCAAACGTTTTGCGCAACATCTGCTAAATTTTCAGCTTCTTCAGAAGTAGCCCCTAAACTGTTTTGAATTTTCACTTGAGCATCTTCAAACTGTGTAGCAATCATTCCAACCGCAATACCTGCTGCTACAATAGGTGCAGTTAAACCTACTGACATTTTACTCCCAACATCTTTAGCTTTATCTCCAAATGCATTCAAACTTTGAGAAGAATTATTTAAGCTTGTTGATAATTGATGCCATTTATTTTCTTGTAGTGCGATTTCTTGATTTAATCGATTCACTTCATTCTGTGTACGATTAATTGTGTTGATCATATTGTTATATTGAGTTGCTAACCTTTGCGCTTGAACACTAGTTTCACCATATTGAGCTGCCGCTTGATCATATGCTTCTTTTAATCTTTGAGCTTTTTCTCGTTGTAAATTTAATACTTTATTTAAGTTTTCGCTTTTTGTTTTCATACCTTCAAGTGAACTTTCAAATCCCTCAACACCACTTGATGTTGCTCTAAACTCACTCTTTAAAGCAGTTAATCTAGCATTGATTTGTTTTACGCTACTCGTAAACTGTGAATCATCCATACCAAGACTAACTCTTAAGACTCCTAATTCTTCTGCCATCTATCTCACCTACCCTTTATAACCAGTCGATTCCATCTGCATATTTGATGATGTGTGATTCGTTTTCTTCTTGTAATAGTTCTAGTAAATATTTAATATCACATTGGTCAATTTCATTGAGCTTCCAGCCACCTTTAAACAACTGTCTGTAAATATCTTTTACTATTTGATATTCACTTAAATCAGTGTTTCGTCTGGTAGCTGATTCAACTTTCCCTCTCGTTTTGTCTGAGTACGTAAATCATTATTAAATTGTAAAATAACAATATCAATTTCCCTAGCATCGATACCTTTCCAAAATTGGTCTGCTGTAAATTGTTTTCCAAAGGCTTCTACAATTAGTTCAACGATTTTTTCACGAGATTTGAGTGTTAATTCAGTGAAGATACCTTTTTCTGAAAGCTCGATAAATTTTCGATATACTAAACCATTTACAAAAGTTGTAGTAAATGTTTTTTCGTGGTCATCAATTCTGATGTCAATTTTCAATATGTTCACCTCTATAAAATAATAAAGAGCCGACAAATAAGCCGACTCTTTATTTTAATTATGTATTATTAGACTTCACTTGCTGGTTTTTCTTGTACCTTCACAAACCATCCATCAATTACAGTTTTATTTGTTCCATTCGATTCTACTCGATATCTCCATTGACCATCTTCACGAGGAATGAAAGTAGCTGAAATTGTTGGAGTTTGGAATGATGGAGAACCTTGTTTAGTTTGTGCTTCTTCCGATGGAATACTAAATTTACCTTTATACAACCAAGTCATACGCTTTCCGCCACCAGAAAGAGGAACTTCATAACCTAATGCCACATATGGAGCTTCATCATTAATACTGTCAGTAACTCCACCATTTGCATCTACCGTTTTACCTAACAAAAATGCATAATCTTCCATATCTAAATCATTAACACCAATTTCAACAGTTACATCTGTTAATTCTTCAATTGTTTCTTGTGCCTGATCATCACCGTATAAAGTAGCTGAACTTACATTCGGTGTAATATTTGCAGTCATTGCTTTACTAATTTTACGTGTAAGCTGATATGTTGTTGATGTTGGTGATTCTGTTAAAATTTGTGCTACATAAATATTCTTTAATCCTACTTGTGCCATATTATTAAACACTCCTAATTTTTAATTTTATTTTGAATAAGAAAAACGGATTACTTTGTGGTAGTAACCCGTTTGATTCTCAAATGATTCAAACTCACTTGTTCTAATAAATCCAAATGGCTTGAGTAATTCTTTAATTTGCTTCACTGTTTCAACATAGTTTAATTTTGTAAATAAACTAATTTGTATGTAGTGGGATGTAACAATTTCTTCATCATCTGCATATAGTTGCCCTTGCTGATTGTATTCTGTGACTATTATGTATTGTTGATAGTTCTTATCTGTATCTTCTTTAGATAAACCAAGTCGTTTTACAGGAATATTAAGGGGTGTCAACGCTGTTTTAATCGTGCTAAATAAACTCATAATCCCAACTCCCTCTTTATAACTTTTTTCATTTCCTCAAATGCTTCATCTTTTTTTCGTTCAAAAGAACCTTGGACAACTGGTTGAGGTGTAGTGTCTCCCCATTTTACCGGGCGAGTTACACCATTTTTATCTATGTAAGTTCCTTGTCCTGCACTTCTTCCAAACTCAACTAAATGAGCGTGATATGCTCCTCCTGTATGAACAGTAATAATCCCATTCTTTACATCTGTAGTGTCAATGTTGTCATGCAATGTACCGTCATCACGAATTCGATTTGCTTCACTTTTTATCTCATCTTCTATTACATTAGCACCTGCTTTTAAAGCTTTTTCCTCTAAACGAGTATCAACATTGAATCCCATTTGACGGATATTATTAAGAAGCTCTTGCAACCCTTGTACTTCTAGCGACATATTTACACACGCTCCTTAGCAACAATGGTTAAAGTTTTCCTTAACTCATCATCATTAAGAATAGATTCAATATCAAAGATACGACCTTTATAATTAACCATCATTCTTGGATTAAGTCCCTCACGATAACGAATGATAAAGCGATACGTATTTTCGTTTTGAGTTGCAGCAGCCGATACATATTCTCTACCGCCAACTGTTTTAATTGCTGCCCAAATTCTACATATATCAACGGGACTTTTTGTTTTAAATCCATCTGCATCTTCTGCCTCTTTTTCTTCAAAGATAATAATTCTATGCTTAAATTGTGCTGGATTCATTAACATCACTTCCGCTTCCATACGTTAAAATAGTCATTAAACTGATAGAAGTGTTATCAATTAAATTTGAAGGCAATCTGTTTTCATACCAATCCGTAACACACTTTAAACAAAATAGCTTAGCTAATTT
>Ga0180217_1002642_pt1 | contig 16182 bp, 13 predicted proteins | sample eDN3rd37CBELigOP_FD_128521 | JGI IMG/M metagenome (GOLD analysis project Ga0180217, IMG submission 128521) | Enriched Organic Plus compost microbial communities from Emeryville, California, USA - eDNA 3rd pass 37_C BE-Lig OP (version 2) (version 2) ... | reverse complement strand
GGCGTGTCCTTGGAATAGCCGCGCGCCCCGAGGAGCTGCAGGGCGGTGTCCACGGCCTTGTGCAGCGCATCCGCCACGACGACCTTGGCCATCGAGATTTCCTTCCGCGCCAGGCTGCCGTTGTCCAGCAGCCAGGCCGCGCGCATGGTCAGCAGCCGGCCGATGTCGAGCTCCATCGCCGCCTGGCCGATCATCTGCTGCACGCTCTCCTTCTCGATCAGCGTGGTGCCGAAGGCGACCCGCGTCTCGATACGGGCCATGGCGATCTCGAGTGCCCGCCGCCCCATGCCGGTCCAGCGCATGCAATGCGTCAGCCGCGCGGGGCCGAGGCGGATCTGCGTCACCCGCAGCCCATCGCCTACCCCCATCAGCACGTCCTCGTCGGGGATCTCCAGCCCGTCGAATTCCAGTTCGCAGTGCCCGCCATGCTCCTCCGGCCCCATGATCGGGATGCGGCGCAGGATACGCCAGCCGGGCTGGTCGGCGTGGAACAGGAAGGCTGTCAGACCGCGGCGTTCGTCATCGCTGGTGCGGGCGATGAGGATGAAGTGCTTCGCTTCCGCGGCACCCGTGATGAAATGCTTGCGGCCGCGGATGACCCAGCGGTCGTTCCCCTTCCGCTCGGCCCGCGTGTAGGTCAGGGAGGGGTCGCTGCCGCAGCCGTCCGGCTCCGTCATGACGAAGCTCGACTGCACCTTGCCATCGATGATGGGCTGCAGCCAGCGCTCCTTCTGTGCCTCCGTCGCCACCATGTTCAGCACGCGCATGTTGCCGTCGTCCGGCGCTGCGCCGTGGAATACCACCGGGCCGAAGATGGAGCGGTTCATCTCCTCGTAGCAGGCGGCAAGCCCGGTCATGGGAAGCCCGACGCCGCCGCGCTCCTTCGGCATCTGCAGCGCCCAGAGCCCCTGCGCCTTGGCCTCCGCTCGCATCTTCTCCAGCAGCGGACGGGCAATGTTCTCGTGCTCGTCGTAGCTGGCCGGGTCGGCCTCCAGGGGGATCAGCCGCTCCTCGACGAAATCGCGGATCTTTCGTCGAATCGCGTCCACCTCCGGCGGCAGGCTGAAGTCCATCATGGCGCTCCTAAAGCGGGTTCACGGAATGGCCACCGTCGACCACCAGCACGGCGCCCGTCATGTGCGCGCCGGCAGGGGAGGCGAGCAGCAGCAATGGGCCGGTCAGGTCCTCGGGCGTACCGAGGCGGCGTTGCGGCACGCGCTTGACCACCGCCTGGCCGGCCTCGGAGGCGAAGAACTCGGCGTTGATCGGCGTCGCCACATAGCCCGGCGCCAGCGCGTTCACGCGGATGCCGTGGCGCGCGAGCTCCACCGCCATCTGCTTCGTCAGCTGGACCAGGCCGGCCTTGGAGGCGGTATAGCCCGCGACGCCGGCCAGGATGCGCAGCCCGCCGATGGAGGCGATGTTGATGATGCTGCCCGGCCGCTTCGCCGCGACCAGCCGGCGTGCGCCCTCGGTCGCCACCAGGAAGCAGCCGCGCAGGTTCACCTCCAGGACGCTGTCCCAGTCCGCCTCGGTCTGCTGCAACACCGGCCTGGTTACGGCGATGCCGGCGTTGTTCACGATGATATCGCAGGGCCCGAAGGCCGCCTCCGCTGCATCGAAGGCGCGCGATACGGCGGCCGCGTCGGTGACGTCCAGAGGCACGGCGGCCGCGCCTTCACCGAGTTCGGACGCCAGGGCGGTCAGCGCCTCGGTGCGGCGCGCCGCCAGCACCACGCGGGCGCCGGCACCGTGCAGCACGCGGGCGAAATGTGCGCCCAGCGCGCCGGACGCGCCGGTGACCAGCGCCACGGCGCCGGAGAGCGAGAAGAGTTGCGCCGGATCCTTCATGCGTATCGCGGGCGCGCGGCCATGGCTGGCGCCCATCTCCTCCCTGTTCGTGCTACCGGGGCACGCAGTTGACCACTCGCCCCGCCACGGGGCAAGCGGCCCGGCATGCCCTCAGTTCCGGCTGAGGTTCATGGCTGCAACGATGGGCGCCCAGCGCGCGACCTCGGCCTTCACATGGGCCGCCGCGGCGGCGGGGGAGGGATCCGGCCAGGTTTCGACCTGCGACTGCCGCAGCTTCGCCACCACCGCAGGGTCCGCCACGGCGCGCCGCGCCGCGTCCTCCAGCGCGGCCAGCGCCTCGGCGGGCGTGCCGGGCTTGGCGAACAGCACCTGCCAGGCGGTCAGCTCGTAGCCTGGAACCCCGGCTTCCTGCAGCGAGGGCAGGTCCGGAAACAGCGCCGAACGGGAGGCGCTGCTGACCGCCAGGCCGCGCAGCCGCCCGTCGCGGATCAGCGGTGCCATCATGGAGGGGCTGTCGATCGAGAGCTGCATGCGACCGGCCACCAGGTCCTGCACGGCATTCGACGCAGTGCGGTAGGGCACGATGGTGAAGGTGACCTCCGCGCGCTGCTTCAGGAGCTCGCCTGCCATATGGTTGGTCGCGCCGGGATTGGCCGAGCCGTAGTTCGCCGCCTCTTTCTGCTGCCGCAGCCAGGCCAGCAGCGTGGGCACGTCGCGGGCCGGCACCTCCGGATGCACCGCCAGGACGAAAGGCTGCCGGCCCACCAGGCACAGCGGCACGAAATCCTCCACCGGGTCATAGGCGAAGTTCGGGTAGATCGCCTTCATCACGGGGTGGTTGTTCGTGCCGATGAAGATCGTGTAGCCATCCGCCTCCGCCCGGTGGAAGGCCGCCGCGCCCACGGTACTGCCCGCGCCCACGATGTTCTCCGGCACCACCGGCTTGCCGAGCGTGACGGACATGTGCTCGGCCAGGACGCGGCCGACGATATCGGTGACCCCGGCCACGCCCACCGGGATGATCAGCCGCACAGGCCGGCTCGGGTAACGCTCCTGCGCGCCGGCAGGAACGGCCGCCAGCAGCGAGGTTGCAGCGAGCAGCGAGCGGCGTCCAAGCATCACGATCCCTCCGGCGGGGTGGTTGGCCTTGAGCAAGGTTTGCGCCAGTCTGGCCTTCCGTCCAGCCCCGCCGGAGAAGCCGATGTCGCCCGTGACTCTGCAGGAGCCGTTTCGTGCCGTCTTCTACGCGCCCTTCTACGCTGCGCTGGCACGCGGCGATTACGCGGCGCAGGGAGTGGAGGTGCGGCTGCTCTCGGGAGTGGTTCCTTCCGCAGCGAAGGACTCGGTTCTCTCGGGCACGGCCGATCTTGCCTGGGGCGGGCCGATGCGCATCCTGCTTGCACATGATGCCGACCCCGCCTGCCCCTTGCGCAATTTCGGTGCGGTGGTGATGCGTGATCCCTTCTTCCTGGTCGGCCGCGCGCCGCGACCTGACTTCCGCCTGCCCGACCTCGCCGGCCTCACCCTCGGAACGGTGTCGGAGGTACCGACACCCTGGTGGACGCTGCAGCACGACATCCGCCTGGCGGGATTGGATCCCGCCCGGCTGCGGCGGGTCACGGACCGGTCCATGACCGAGAACGCCGAGGCGGTCGCGGATGGAACGCTGGATCTGGCGCAGCTCTTCGAGCCGCTGGTGACCATGCTGGAGGAAGCGGGAAGCGCCCATGTGTGGCATGTCGCTGCCCAGCGCGGCCTGACGGCCTACACCACCTTCTACACCACGGCCGAGCGCCTCCAGTCCCGCCGCGCGGAGCTGAAGGCGATGCTGCGCGGACTGGCGCGAACGCTCGCCTGGGTGGCGGAGAGTCCGCCCGAGCACCTTGCCGAGGCGATCGCACCCTTCTTCCCCGACATGCCACCGACGCGCCTTGCCCGCAGCCTCGCACGCTACAAGGCGCTCGGTCTCTGGACAGCCGATCCCTTCTACCCCGAGGAAGCCTTCAGCCGCCTGGAGACGGCCATGCATTCGGCTGGCGCGATCCGTCGCCGGCCCGGCTTCGCTGCGACCGCCGACAATACGATCGTCGCCGAGGCCCTGGCGGAGGGCTAGAGCAGATTCCATTCGGGTGGAAACGCCTGAACGAAAATGTTCGTGCAAACAGAAAGCTGGAACATGTGCCGTGAGCGCAGGCGAGCGGACAATGCTCCAGAGCGTGACCGGTTCAGCGTGGCCCGATCATACCCTGGAACAGAGGAAAAAAACGCGAGTCACGCTCGCGGCTGTTCCGGCCTCAAGCGGTCGCGCTTCAACCCGTTCGCCGCGCCGTCTCCTCCGCGACCTCCGCCTCGATTGCTGCCAGCAGACGCGCAGGCCAGTGGCGCGGGATGCCTTGGCCGATCAGCACCATGCGGCTGCGCCGATCGGCAGAGGGCCAGGCCTCGAGTGCTTCCAGCGGATGCACGACATGCTGGATGGCGTGGATCGCGGCCGGCCGCTCGGGCGCCTCGGCGATCGCCACCAGCCCCTTCAGCCTTAGCAGCCGCGCTCCTGCATGCTCCGCCAGGGCCTGCATCCAGAGCGTCAGTGCCGCGGCGGGAATTGGCGCCTCGCGTTCCAGCACGATGGCCGTGACGCCCGTGCTGTGCCGTGCCGCTCTGCCCATCGCCTCCAGCCAGGCAGCCAGAGCTTCGGGGTCGGTCGCGTGGGCCCCCTGGGCGAACAGCCATTCCGGCGGCACCTCGCCTTGCGCCGCAGCGCGAATGGGAGCGGTGGGGTTCAGTGCACGCAGCCGCGCCTCCAGCACCGTCGTCTCCGGCACCAGATCGGCTTTGCTCAGCACCAGCCTGTCCGCCAGCATCGCCTGGCGTTGTGCTTCCGGGTGGCGCTCGAGCGCCGTGGCGCCATGCTGCGAATCCACCAGCGTGGCGACACCCTGCAGCCGGTGCGTTGCAGCCACCGTATCATCCAGCAGCAGCGCATGAAGGATGGGCGCCGGGTCGGCCAGTCCCGACGTCTCGATCAGCACGCGGCCGTAGCGTGGCACCTCACCCGCCTCCCGCCGGCGCGCGAGACTGGCGAGGGTCCGCGTCAGGTCCGTGCGCACCACGCAGCAGAGGCAGCCGGTGGCGACGGACAGGAAGGTCTCGTCCCCCGCCGCCACCAGCTCGTGATCCAGCGGCACCTCGCCAAACTCGTTCACGATGACGGCGCTGTCGGCGTAGCGCGGATCGCGCAGCAGGTTGCGCAGGAGCGTGGTCTTGCCGGCGCCCAGGAAGCCCGTCAGGACCGTGATCGGGATGCGCGCCTCCGGCGCGGCCATCGGGGTCATGCTTCGGGCAGCGCCATCCGCAGGCGGCCGACAGGAGCCTCGCCGGCGCCGAGCGCGTTGCGCAGTGTGCGCAGCAGGCCGGGGATGCCCATGCAGGGCCGCCGCTGACCCGGACGCTCCAGCCACCAGCGCACCGGGCGGTCTTCTGCCGTGGCGGAGCGGACCACGAGCCGCGCCCCGTCCGGTGTTGCCAGCACCACGCCACCCTCCAGGACCATCACGCGTCCTTGCACCTCCCAGAGCGCCAGGCTGTCGGCGATGAGCGCGCGGAGATCGGGCGGCGTCATGCCTCCAGCGCGGCGCCGGCGCAGATCTCCTCCGACACGCGCCGATGCAGCCATTCGCCGCCACGCTCGTCGCCGACGAAACGCTCGTTCTCCACCACAACCTTGCCGCGCAGGATGGTCATGCACGGCCAGGCATGCACCTCGCGTCCTTCCCAGGGGGAGTAGTCCGTCTCGTGCAGCGCCTCTGCCCGCACGGTGCGCTTCAGGGCGGGGTCGAGAATGCAGATATCCGCATCGCTTCCCGGCGCGATCGCCCCCTTGCGCGGATAGAGGCCCATGATCTTTGCGGCATTGGTGGAGACGCGATCCACGAATTGCCGCAGGGTGAACCCGCGCTTGCCCACCATCTCGGAGTACATGACGGCGACCCGAGGCTCCACCCCCGAGTTCCCGCCGGTGGTATCATCGATCTTCCGTCCCTGCACCTTGACGGCGAGGGAAGTGCAGAGCTCGTCGGTCGCGACGCAGGCGATGACCCCCTCGCGCGCTCCGGCCCAGAGCTCGTCCTGGTCCGCCTGCGACTTCAACGACGGGTAGGTGTGGTAGATCTGCCCGTTGGGGCGCTTGTAGTCCTCCTGGGTGTAGAGCATGTACTGGTGCAGGCTCTCGCCGTAGATCGGGAGGTTGCGCCCCCGCGCCTCACGGATGGCGCGCACGCCGTTGCCGGCCGAGACATGCATCATATAGAGCGCCGTGCCCGGCACGTGCTCCGCCAGGCGGATCACGCGGCGGAACGAGATGTCCTCCGACATCGTGTTGTGCACTTCCGCCATGCTCTCGAAGCCGGCGCGATTCTCGCGGAACAGCTTGGCGTACATGTGCATGACGATGTCATTGTCCTCGGAGTGGATGACCCCGAGGCCGCCCTTCGCGGCCAGAACCTGGAACACCTCCCAGATGTCGCCGAAGTCCACCATGCGTCCTTTGCGGCTGGGCGTGATGTCGGTGGTGAAGATCTTCACCGTCGGGTGCCCCGCTTCGATCGCCTCGCCGAGCTGCGCCGGCAGTTCGGGCGGCAGGTCGCCCTCCACCATGGTGTGCAGCGCCCAGTCGCAGGCGCATCCATCCTCCCGCCACTCCGCCATGCGCTCCTCGATGGCGCCCTGGACGGTCTTGCCATGGGTCCAGCGGGTGAAGTCGATGAGGGTGGTCGTGCCGCCATGGAGCGCCGCGCGGCCGACCACGGAGGGTCCCATGGTGTGCGCCACGGTGCCGCCCGGCCCGAAGGTTGGCCAAAGGCAATGCGTATGCGGATCGATGCCGCCTGGCATCACCACCTTGCCCGTCGCATCCACCAGCCTTGCATTGGCCGAGAGCGGGAAGGCCCCACGTTCCGCCACCGCCACCACCTTGCCGTTGGCGATCGCCACATCGGCCGGGCCAACGGCATGCGGCGTGACCACGCAATCCCCGGTGATGACCAGATCCACCATCTCGCACCTCTGTCCCGTCGCGATCCCGCCAGGGTGCGCCGCGGTGCGCGACGGCGCAAGCGGGGCCTTGACGCGGCGGCGCTCTGGCCCCCGACTTGCCGCTCAGGGAGAGTGCCCATGCCCGCCACGATGTTCGACAAGCTTTGGGCCCAGCATGTCGTCGCCGATCTGGGCGAGGGATGGTCGCTGCTGCACATGGACCGGGTCTTGCTGCACGACCTCTCCGGCGCCCGGGCGCTCGATGAGATCGCCGAGCGCGGCCTGCCGGTGGCACGGCCCGACCTGGCCTTCGCCACCCCGGACCACGCCGTCTCGTCCGCGCCTGGCCGCGACTCCCGGACCTTCGCGGGCGGCGCGCGGCCGATCGCACGGCTGCGGGAGCGGGCGAGGGAGACGGACCTCCGTCTGTTCGACCTCGGAGAGGTCGGCCACGGCATCGTGCATGTCATGGCGCCGGAACTCGGCATCGTGCTGCCGGGCCTCACGCTGGTCTGCGGCGACAGCCACACCTGCACGAATGGCGGCCTCGGCGCGCTGGCCTTCGGCATCGGCGCGAGCGAACTCGTCCACGTGCTGGCGACGCAGACCCTGATGCAGCGGCGGCCGCGCGCCATGCGCCTGCGCTTCGAGGGCAGGCTGCCGGCCGGCGTCACCGCCAAGGACATGATCCTGCACGCCATCGGCCGCTTCGGCACCGCTGCCGGCACCGGCTTCGCCGTCGAATATGCGGGCAGCGCCGTGCGGACCCTTCCGGTAGAGGCACGACTGACCCTGTGCAACCTCTCCATCGAGATGGGCGCGAAGATCGGTATGGTGGCGCCGGACGACACCACCTTTCAGTGGCTCGCCGGCCGTCGCTTCGCCCCGCGCGGCGCAGCCTGGGATGCGGCGCTGGCGGCCTGGCGCGCCATTCCGAGCGATCCGGATGCCGCCTTCGCCACGGACCATGTGATCGACGCGACGCAGATCGCTCCCCAGGTCACCTGGGGCACGAGCCCGGAGCAGGTGCTGCCCGTGACCGGCCGCGTACCCGATCCCGATGCGGCGCCTGATGCGACGCGCCGTGCCTCCATCGCTGCGGCGCTGGACTATATGGGCCTCACGCCCGGCCAGCCCATCGCTGGCACCAAGGTGGACTGGGTCTTCATCGGCTCCTGCACCAACGCCCGCCTGTCGGACCTGCGTGATGCCGTGGCCGTGCTGCGCGGCCGCAAGGTCGCGCCCGGCGTCACTGCCTGGGTCGTGCCCGGCTCCGAGCAGGTGAAGCGGGATGCCGAGGCGGAGGGCCTGCACAAGCGCTTCCGTGCCGCCGGCTTCGAGTGGCGGGAACCTGGCTGCGCGCTCTGTGTCGCCGCGAATGGCGAGACGGTGCCGGCCGGGGCGCGCTGCGTCTCCACCAGCAACCGGAATTTCGTCGGACGGCAGGGCACCGGCGCGCGCACGCATCTGGCAAGCCCCGCCATGGCGGCCGCCGCGGCGATCACCGGCGCCATCGTGGATGTGCGGCAGATCTGAGGAGCGGAGGATGCAACCCTTCACCACGATCACCGGCATCGCCGCCTCTCTGCTGCGCGCGAATGTGGACACCGACATGATCATCCCGGCGCAGCGCCTGGTCGGTGCCAGGCGCGAGGGGCTCGGCCCCTACGCGTTCGAGCGCTTCCGCTTCCGGGCCGACGGCAGCGAGAACCCGGAATTCCCGCTGAACCAGCCGCCCTATCGCGGTGCGCCGATCCTGCTGGCGGGCGAGAATTTCGGCTGCGGTTCCTCACGCGAGGGGGCGGTCTGGGCGCTGCTGGGGCTGGGCGTGCGCTGCGTCATCGCGCCCTCCTTCGGTGACATCTTCTTCAACAACTGCTTCCAGAACGGGGTGCTGCCGATCCCGCTGGATGCGGCGATGATGCATCGCATCGCCACCGAAACCGAGGCTGCCCCCGGCAATGCGCGCACCACGGTGGATCTGGAGCGCCAGGTGGTGGTCACGCCATCCGGCGAGGTCATCCCTTTCGCCGTGGACGCCCGCAAGAGGCGGGCCTTGCTGGAGGGGCTGGACGAGATCGCCCTGACCTTGCGCCGGGCGGAAGAGATTGCCGCCTGGCAGGCGCGCGACCGCACCGCGCGTCCCTGGGCCTGGGAGAGCCTGGCCTAGAGAATGTCCCGTTCGCCTGGGCTCGCGGCACATGCTCCGGCTCTTGGTTGCGCGGCAGCTTTGCCCGTTCAGGCGACCCCGCCTGAATGGATTCCGCTCTAGGTCGCCATCGCCCGGCCGAAGGTCTCGGCCCAGCGCGCGGCGAAGCGCGGCACGGCCTCGCGGTTGATCACGCGAGGCGGCAGCCGGCCATGCGCCGCCTCGGCGAAGGCGAGGGCAGCAATGCGCGCGATGTTGGCACGGCTCTCATGCGTCACTCCTGCGGTGTGCTGGGTGACGATGACGTTGTCCATGCATAGCAGCGGATGGTCTGGCGGAGGTGGCTCCTGCTCCCAGACATCGAGCCCGGCGGCGGCCAGATGTCCCGAGGCCAGGGCCGCATGCAGTGCCGGTTCGTCATGGATGGAGCCGCGCGCGGTGGTGATGAAGATCGCTCCCGGCTTCATCCGGGCGAAGGCGCCCGCGTCCATCAGCTTACGGCTGTCGCCTGTCAGCGGCAGATGCAGGCTGACGACATCGCTTTCGGCCAGAAGTTGCGGCATCTCCACCTTCTCGGCGCCGCGTGCGGCGATAGTTGCGGCATCCAGATAGGGGTCGCAGGCGAGCACACGGCAGCCGAAGGCCAGGCGGAGGATCTCGCTCACGCGCGTGCCGACATGGCCGATGCCGACCAGGCCAATCGTGCGGCCGCGCAGCTCGCGTCCCATCAGCGTCTCGCGGCTCTGCGCGCGTCCGGCGCGCATCGCTGCGGTCGCCTCTGGCATGCGCTTCAGCAGTGCCAGCATCATGCCAACGGCATGCTCCGCGACGCCCTCGGCATTGCCGCCGGCCTGGTTCACCAGCAGAACGCCCGCCTCGGTACAGGCAGCAGGATCCACCGTATCATAGCCGGCGCCGTAGCTTGCGGCCATCAGCAGCCCGGGCAGCTTCGACAGCAGTTCGCGGTGCACATGGAAGGGCCGCGGCAGCTCGTCGCGGGAGGCCATGACGTAATAGGCGTGGCAACCCGCCAGTGCCTGAAATACCGCCGCCTCCGGCTGGTCCAGCGGAATCCGTACCACATCCAGCAGAGGCTCCTGCGCCGCCGTGTCCAGGAAGGCCTGGTGCGGCAGGTGGGAGAGATAGCCGACGCGGAAGCGGGGAGGCTGGGCCTGGGCGTCAGGCATGGGCGTTTCCTTCTTGCTGATCAGATCAAGCCGGCGCGTATCGCACCCTGGCGCTGCATGGGTCGCGGCGCCGTGCGGAACACAACCACGCTCTCGGCGTGCCGGCCGGCCTCTGCCTGCCGCCCCTTGATACGACGGCGACGCCGGATGGGTGCGCTACGCGGATCTCCTCCGGACGCGGCCCCGGCACGGCGAGCGCATGCGGGATGCTGCCGACGATGCGGCATGCCACGGCAAGCTCTACGGCGCCGGTCATCAAAGGGGGCCCAGGCTGCCGAGGACGGAGGGCGGGATGCGGTCTATCGCCTCCCGACGCTCCGGCGGGAAGGTCTGCGTCATGCCGCCTTCGCCGGCTTCGAGGCGAGCACGCGCCAGACCTTCTCCGGCGTCACCGGCATGTCGATATGCGCAACACCGAGCGCGTCGCAGATCGCCGAGACGACCGCCGGCGGCGCACCGCAGGCGCCACCCTCGCCGGCGCCCTTCACGCCGAGATCGTTGTTCGGGCAGGGCACCACATTGAATCCGAGGTCGAAGCTGGGTGCGTCCGACGCGCGCGGCATGCAGTAGTCCTGGAAGGTGGCGGTCAGCAGCTGGCCGCTTTCGGCGTCGTACAAGGCATGTTCGAGCAGCGCCTGGCCGATGCCCGCCATGATGCCCCCATGCGACTGGCCATGCACCAGCAGCGGATTGATGACATTGCCCACATCATCCACCGCCGTGTAGCGGACGATCTCGACCCGGCCGGTTTCGGGGTCGATCTCCACTTCCGCCACATGGCAGCCATTCGGGAAATTGCACTCCGTGTTGCGGGTATAGAGCAGCTGCTCATCAAGGCCCGGGGCCTCGCCCTCCGGCAGCCGGGCCGGATCGTTGGCGATCTCGATCACCCGGTTCCAGTCGGCAGTCAGGTCGGTGCCGGCGACGCGGAACACGCCATTCTCGAACTCCACATCATCGACGCCAACTTCCAGCAGATGCGCGGCCAGGCGCCTGCCCTTGGCGATCACCAGCTCCGAGGCGCGGGCGACGGCCACCCCGCCCATCTGCGAGGAACGCGACCCGCCCGTTCCGCCGCCCTGCGGCACGCTCTCCGTGTCGCCCTGAACGAAACGCACCCGGTCGAAGGGTATGCCCAGCCTGGAGTGGAGGATCTGGGCATAGGCGGTCTCGTGCCCCTGGCCATGGCTGAAGGTGCCCACGGCCAGCGTCACCATCCCGTCCGGCTCGAAGCGCACGCGCGCCCATTCGCTGGGCTGGCCGCCCGAGGCCTCGATGAAGTAGCCGAGGCCGATGCCACGCAGCCTGCCGCGCCGCGCCGCCTCCGCACGCCGGGCCGGGAAGCCGGTCCAGTCCGCGCGCTTCAGCGCCATCTCCTGGGTCTCGGCGAAACGGCCGCTGTCGATCTCGTTGCCCGCCACGTTCCTGTACGGGATCTGCTCCGGCCGGATGTAGTTGCGGCGGCGGATCTCGTCGCGGCCGATGCCGAAGGCGAGCGCACCCAGATCGAACAGCCGCTCCAGCACATAGGCGGTTTCCGGCCGTCCGGCGCCACGGTAGGCGTCCGTCGGCTGGGTGTTGGTGAAGGCGCAGCGCACCTGCACGTTCAGCGCCTGGATGTCGTAAACCGTGCCGTTGATGCGGCCGCCAGCCACCGTCGGGATGCGCGGACCGAAATCCTGCAGATAGGCTCCCATCGCCGCCGTCGTGCGGATCTTCACCCCCAGCACCCTGGCATGCGCGTCGAAGGCCATCTCCGCCCTGGTCACATGGTCGCGGCCGTGCGGGTCGGCGAGGAAGGTCTCGGTGCGGTCGCTGCGCCACTTCACCGGGCGGCCGACCCGCTTCGCCGCCCAGAGCACCATGCCGCTTTCGACATGCAGCTTGCCGCGCAAGCCGAAGCCGCCGCCGACATCAGGCGAGACCACGCGCAGCTTCTCCTTGGATACCCGCAGGATGTGCTGCGCCAGCCCGTCCCGCACCCGTATGACGCCCTGGGTCGGAGAATACAGGGTATAGCGGTCCGTGGCCGGATCGTACTCGCCGATGGCGACGCGCGGCTCCATCGGATTGCCAACCAGCCGGTTGTTGACGAGCTCGACGCTCACGGTCCTCGCGGCGCGAGCAAAAGCCGCTTCGGTCTCCGCCTCGCGCCCGCTGTCCCACAGCACACAGAGGTTGCTGCCTTTCTCCTCCCAGATCACCGGCGCATCCGGGGCCAGGGCGGCGGCGGTGTCGGTGACGCCCGGCAGGGTCTCGTACTCCACCATGACGAGCTCGGCCGCATCCAGGGCCTGGGCGCGCGTTTCCGCCACCACGATCGCGATCGGGTCGCCGACCATGCGCACCTTGCGCGTCTGCAGCATCTCACGCGGGGGGGCATAGAGCTTGCTGCCGTCCTTGCCCGGCACTTCCACCATCACGGGGAAGCGGCCGATGCCATCCGCATCGGCATCCTGGCCGGTCAGTACCACGAGCACGCCGGGCGCGGCCTGCGCCTCGCCGGTATCGAGCGACAGGATGCGCGCATGGGCATGCGGGGAGCGCACCACCGCCATATGGACCTGGCCAGGGCGCGAGATGTCATCGGTGTAGGTGCCACGACCCGTCAGCAGGCGCACATCCTCCTTGCGCCGCACCGGCTGACCGATCCCGAACTTCTCCATCTCCCCGCCCTCAGTCCTTCCGCCGAAGGAAAGCCGGCCGAGCCCATCCTGTCGAGGGGGGGCTGGCGCAGCCGGCTGATCTGTCGCACTGAACGGAGGAGGACGCGGGAGGGAATGCAGCGATGGCCGGCTTGCGCTTCGACCTCAGGGACACGCCGTCGGATGCCTCGGCGCTCAGGGCCGAGCTTCGTGCCTTCCTGGCGGAGGCCGGAGCATCCTGGTCGCCCAAGGTGCGCGCCTATTCCTGGATGGGCTTCGACCGCGACTTCTCGCGCGAGGTGGGCAAGCGCGGCTGGATCGGCATGACCTGGCCCAGGGCCTATGGCGGCGGCGAGCGCACCGCCATGGAGCGCTATGTGGTGCTGGAGGAGATGCTGGCTGCCGGCGCGCCTGTCGGCGCGCACTGGATTGGTGACCGGCAATCGGGCCCGCTGATCCTGCGCCTGGGGACGGAGGAGCAGCGACGCGAGTTCCTGCCCGGCATCGTCCGTGGGGAGCTTGCCTTCGCCATCGGCCTCTCGGAGCCGGACAGCGGGTCCGACCTGGCCAGCCTGCGCACGCGGGCGGAGAAGGTGCCCGGCGGCTGGCGCATCAACGGCCGCAAGGTCTGGACCACCAACGCGCATCGCTGCGACTTCATGATCGCGCTGCTGCGTACCAGCCCCGTGACCGACCCGAAACTGAAGCACCAGGGCCTGTCACAGTTCCTGGTGGACCTTCGCCTCTCCGGCATCACGATCCGCCCGATCCTCGACCTGGCGGGAGAGGAGGGATTCAACGAGATCACCTTCGACGATGTCTTCGTCCCCGACTCCATGCTGGTCGGCGAGGTCGGCAAGGGCTGGGAGCAGGCGACGGCGGAACTGGCCTTCGAGCGCGCGGGCCCCGAGCGCTATTTGTCCTCCCTGCCGCTGCTGATCGCGGCGCTCGACGACCTCTGCGCCGAGCCTAACGCGCCGGAGGCGGTGGGCCGGCTGCTCGCCCGCGCCGGCACGCTGCGGCAGATGTCGCTCTCGGTGGCGGGCATGCTGCAGGAGGGAAAGACGCCGGCGCGTGAGGCTGCGCTGGTGAAGGATGTGGGCAACGACTACGAGCAGGCGCTGCCCGAGGCGGTGCGCGACCTGCTCGATCCCGCCCGGACCCCGCCGGAGGTGCAGGAGATGCTCGGCATCACCACCATGGTGGCCCGCAGCTACTCCCTGCGCGGCGGCACGCGGGAGATCCTGCGGGGCATCATCGCCCGCCAGCTGGGGCTGCGCTGACCATGAGCGATACCAATGACGACCTGCGCGCGATCCTGCTCGAGCAGGTGGAGCGCCTTCTGGCCGACCGGTCCGGCCCCGACCTGCTGCGCGCCGTGGAGCGCGGCGAATGGCCCGAGGCGCTCTGGGCCGAGGCCGAGGCGCTCGGCCTGCCGCTCGCCCTCGCGCCGGAGGCCATGGGGGGCGCCGGCCTGGGCTGGGAGGATGCGGCCGCGGTCTGGCAGGTGATCGGCCGCCATGCCGCGCCGCTGCCGCTGGCCGAGAGCATGGCAGCCGCGGCGCTGCTGGCGGCGGGCGGCATTGCGCCGCCGGCAGGCTTCATCGGGCTCGCCCTGCCTGGCGAGCCGGTCACCTGGGGCCGCCGCGCGCAGAATGTGGCGGCGACAGCGGGTGATACGGTGTCGCTGCACGCGGCGGGTAGCCTGGCCTGGAAGCAGGAGCGCAACCTCATCGCGCGAGTGCCGGCGGATCGGGCAGCGCTCGACGCGCCTGTCGCCACGGGGACGCTGCCACCCGGCTTCGGCAACGAGGCAGCGCTGCTGGCCGGCGCCCTGCTGCACGCTGCGCTGATTGCGGGGGCGCTCGAGTCGGTCCTGGCGATGACGGTGGAGTACGCCAACACCCGAAAGCAGTTTGGCCGACCGATCGGCGGCTTTCAGGCGGTGCAGCAGCTTCTGGCCCAGGCGGCGGGGGAGGTGGCGGCAGCGGGTGTCGCCGCGGCCAATGCCGGCCGGGCCGCCGCGCGGCGCGGCCTGGCGGGCGCGGCGTTCGAGATCGCTTCGGCCAAGGTGGTGGCGGGCGAAGCCGCGGGGCGCGTCGCCGCCATCGCGCATCAGGTGCACGCGGCCATCGGGTTCACCGATGAGCATCAATTGCACCTCTACACCCGCCGCCTCTGGTCCTGGCGCGATGCCTGCGGGGCGGAGCGCGTCTGGGCGCGGCGGATCGGGCATGCGGCGCTGGCGCGCGGCGGCGCCGCGCTGTGGCCGGACCTGACGGCGAGGGAGGAGGGGAACATCCCGGCATGACCGACTATGTGAAGTTCGAGCAGGACGGCCCGGTCGTCACGCTCACCCTGAGCGCACCGGAGAAGCGCAACGCCATCTCCTCCTTCGAGGAGTGCGATGCGGTCGTGGAGGCCTGCCGGCGGATCAACCTGGACCGCTCCATTCGCTGCGTGATCCTGACCGGTGCGGGCACCGCCTTCTGCGCCGGTGGCGACCTGAAGGCCATGCGCGACCGGCGCGGCATCATCGAAGGCAGCCATGCCGACCTGCGGGAGAACTATCGCCGTGGCGTGCAGCGCATGGCGCAGGCGCTCTACGAGTGCGATGCGCCGACCATCGCGGCGGTGAACGGACCCGCGATCGGGCTCGGGCTGGATGTCGCCTGCATGTGCGACATCCGCATCGCTTCCGAAAAAGCGAGCTTCGCGGAAAGCTTCGTGAAGGTCGGCATCGTCCCGGGGGATGGCGGCGCCTGGCTGCTGCCGCGTGTCGTCGGCATGTCCGTCGCCTGCGAGATGAGCTTCACCGGTGATGTGCTGGACGCCCAGGCGGCGCTCGGCGTCCGCCTCGTCTCCCGCGTGGTGCCGCATGAGGAGCTGATGGACGCGGCCCGGGCACTGGCCGGCCGCATCGCCGCCAACCCGCCCGACGTGCTGCGCATGACCAAGCGCCTGCTGCGCGAGGGCCAGTACACCCGGCTGCCGACCCTGCTGGAGATGTCGGCTGCCTACCAGGCCCTGGCGCACAGCACCGAGGATCACAAGGAAGCGGTGAACGCCATGCTGGAGAAGCGCAAGCCTGTCTTTACCGGGCGATGACCCGGACCGTTGCCGCGCGCCGGGGGCGCGGCGCGTGACATCCGGGCCGGGGGCACATGGGCAGGAGCGGAACCCGCCCTTGCGCTCCGCCGCTGCGCTATCCGTCTGCCCGGCGGCATGACCGCCGGGCGCGAGCCCGCCGACAGGAGAACGGGACGCCGCGGGTCAGCCGCGGCCGATCCAGGGCATCTTGGAGGCGGTAATGGTCAGGAACTGGATGTTCGACTCCAGCGGCAGCCCGGCCATCATG
>Ga0180217_1002639_pt1 | contig 16194 bp, 16 predicted proteins | sample eDN3rd37CBELigOP_FD_128521 | JGI IMG/M metagenome (GOLD analysis project Ga0180217, IMG submission 128521) | Enriched Organic Plus compost microbial communities from Emeryville, California, USA - eDNA 3rd pass 37_C BE-Lig OP (version 2) (version 2) ... | reverse complement strand
GCTGTTCGGGCCGACCAATCAGGAGGTCGGCAACCCGACCTGGATGAGCGGCGCTTTTGACCTCGGCGGCGTCGCGATCACTTACAGCCGGTTTTGGATCGTTGTGTTCACGCTGGTGGTGTTCCTGGCGCTGCTGGCCATGCTGCGGTTCTCCCGCTTCGGCCTGGAAATGCGGGCTGTGACGCAGAACCGCACGATGGCGGCGTCCATGGGTATCCGAACCTCGCGTGTCGATGCGCTGACCTTTGGGCTCGGTTCGGGCATCGCCGGCATTGCCGGCGTGGCCTTGTCTCAGATCGACAATGTGAGTCCCAACCTGGGCCAGGGTTACATCATCGACAGCTTCATGGTCGTGGTGTTTGGCGGCGTCGGCAATCTCTGGGGCACGCTGGTCGGAGCCTTCACGCTCGGCATCGCCAACAAATTCCTGGAGCCTTACGCCGGTGCGGTTCTCGCAAAGATCGCGATCCTGGTCTTCATCATCATGTTCATCCAGAAGCGGCCGCGCGGCATGTTCGCGCTCAAGGGGCGGGCGGCGGAAGCATGATCACCGCGACACTGATCCGCGCGCTGGACCGCAACAGCAAGGTCTTCTTCGTCCTGCTAGGACTCGTGACGGTCGTCGTTCCGCTTTGCAACTTGGTGGTGCCGCCGGATTCGCCATTTCATATTCCGACCTATGCTGTCGCGCTGTTCGGAAAATACGTCTGCTATGCGCTGCTGGCTCTGTCGATAGACTTGGTGTGGGGCTATTGCGGCATTCTCACGCTTGGTCATGGCGCGTTTTTTGCCCTCGGCGGCTACGCCATGGGAATGTATCTGATGCGCCAGATCGGCAATCGCGGCGTATACGGCCATCCGGTCCTGCCCGATTTCATGGTGTTTCTCAGCTACGAGCAGTTGCCGTTCTTCTGGCACGGTTTTCAGTCGTTTCCCTATGCCATGCTGATGGTCCTCCTGGTGCCGGGCGCTCTCGCCTTTGCCTTTGGGTGGCTGGCGTTCCGCAGCCGGGTGACCGGCGTCTATCTGTCCATCATCACGCAGGCGATGACATTCGCGCTGATGCTGGCGTTCTTCCGCAACGAGATGGGGCTTGGCGGAAACAACGGGTTGACGGATTTCCGCGAAATCATCGGCTTCGATATTCGCGCGCAGGGCACGCGGGTCGGGCTTTACGTCGTCTCGTGCCTGATGCTGGGCCTTTGCTTTCTCCTCTGCCGCGCGCTGGTGACGTCCAAGTTCGGCATGGTGCTGATCGCGGTTCGTGACGCCGAAAGCCGGGCCCGGTTCCTCGGCTATCGCGTCGAATCCTACAAGCTCTTCGTGTGGACGATGTCCGCGTGCATCGCCGGCGTTGCAGGAGCGCTTTATGTGCCGCAGGTCGGTATCATCAACCCAAGCGAATTCGCGCCGGCCAATTCCATCGAGGCGGTGATCTGGGTCGCCATCGGTGGACGCGGCACGCTTACCGGCCCTGTGCTCGGCGCGGTCCTCGTCAATTACGCCAAGACCTATTTCACCAGTGGGTTCCTTGCCGAATATTGGCTGTTCGTCCTGGGCGCATTGTTCGTCGGCACGACGTTGCTCCTGCCTCGCGGTATCGTCGGCACGCTTCAGGATTGGATGGCGGGCCGCTCGGCGCGCAAGACTGAGAGCGGCGTCGAGCAACGGACCGCAGGACGGCCCTTGATGGCGGCGGAACCCGCCCCGCGGAGTGATGCCCCATGACGCTCCCGACGACCCCGGCCATGCTTTATCTCGACGGCGTGAGCGTCGCCTTCGACGGCTTTAAGGCCATCAACAATCTGTCCTTTGTTGTGGCCCATGGCGAGATGCGCGCCATCATCGGTCCCAACGGCGCCGGCAAGACAACCATGATGGATATCGTGACGGGAAAGACGCGGCCCGATAGCGGCGATGTCTATTTCGAGGACGGCCGCTACGATCTCACCAAGCTTGACGAAACGGAAATCGCTGAACTTGGCATCGGCCGCAAGTTTCAACGACCGACGGTGTTCGAGATGCACACCGTCGAGACCAATTTGCGGCTGGCGCTGAAGGCTGATCGGCGGGTGCGCCATGCCTTGTTCTGGCGTGATGATGCCGAGGCGGACAAGCGTATCGATGACATTCTAGGGATCGTGCGGCTCGGTGCTATGCGCCGTCGACAAGCTGGGCTGTTGTCCCATGGCCAGAAGCAATGGCTGGAGATCGGTATGCTGCTGGCGCAGGAGCCCAAATTGCTGCTCGTGGATGAGCCGGTGGCGGGCATGACCGATGCGGAGACGCACGACACCGCCGAATTGCTGAAGGCCATCAACCGCGACAAGGCCGTGGTGGTCGTGGAGCACGACATGACGTTCGTCCGTGAATTGGGTTGCCGCGTGACGTGTCTGCACGAAGGACATGTTCTGGCCGAAGGAACGATCGATCAGGTGGCTGCCAACGGCCGCGTCGTCGAAGTCTATCTGGACCGATGACCATGCTGGCAATCGAATCCATCGATCTCCATTACGGCGCGGCGCAGGCGCTTCGAAGCATCTCGCTGAATGCCGAGGTGGGCAAGGTCACATGTGTTCTCGGCCGCAATGGTGTCGGAAAGACGAGCCTCTTGCGCGCCATCGCCGGCCAGGCGCCGGTCAGCGGCGGGGCCATCAGCCTGGACGGCGCCAGCATAACGACCCTGTCGCCGGTGGAGCGGGCCCGGCGCGGCATTGCCTATGTGCCGCAAGGGCGGGAGATTTTCCCGCTGCTGACGGTGCAGGAGAATCTGGAAACGGGATTCGCGCCGCTCAAGCGCCAGGATCGCTACATTCCCGAGGCGGTACTGGAGTTGTTTCCTGTGCTGAAGACCATGGTCCGGCGGCGCGGCGGCGATCTATCGGGCGGTCAGCAACAGCAATTGGCCATAGGGCGCGCCCTGGTCATGCGGCCCAAGGTCCTGCTGCTGGACGAGCCGACCGAGGGCATCCAGCCCTCGATCATCAAGGATATCGGCCGCGTGATCCGCTATCTGCGCGAAGGCGGGACCATGGCGATTGTCCTGGTCGAGCAATATCTGGACTTCGCCAAGGAACTGGGCGACCAACTGGTGGTGATGGACCGCGGCGCCATCGTCTACGAAAGTGAACGCGCTGGTCTTGACGAGGACGCGCTCAACCGCGCGCTGGCCATCTGAGCGCGCCCCAGCTAGCATTTCAGAAATGCATATGGTCGCCGACGAACTTGCCAAAACGTTCGCCGCCAATCGGGCGGTCGGGCAGATATCGCTGCGGGCCGCCAAGATCGGTGAGCGCACCCGGTGCCGCGAACTTCATGAGCGGGGCTCCCTCCGCGTGCGGTTTCCGAATGCATCAACCGATGACCTCGAAGCCGTCCTTATCAATACGGCGGGCGGCATCGCGGGCGGCGACCGCTTCGCCGTCGAGATCATGGCCGAGGCCGGCGCGGCGGTGGTGGCCGGCACTGCGGCAGCCGAGAAAGTCTATCGATCGTCTGGAAGCCCGGCGAGCCTGTCGATTCGCCTGGACGTTGGATCTGGCGCGCGGCTGGCATGGCTGCCGCAAGAAACGATCCTGTTCGATAACGGAATCATCGATCGCCGGATTGACATCGATCTGGCGGCGGATGCTTCGCTTGTTCTCGTGGAGGGATTGGTGTTCGGGCGCAGCGCCATGGGCGAGACGGTGATGAACGGAACCTTGATCGATCGCTGGCGCGTGCGCCGAAACGGCCGCTTGGTGTTCGCCGAGACGACACGGCTGAAGGGCCCGATTGCGAGCCGGCTGTCCGAACCGGCCGTGGCAGGAGGTTGCGCTGCCATTGCTACACTGTTGATCGCGCCGGATAACGAAAAATACAACGAAAGGTGCGTGGAGGTGGTGCGCGCTTGCGGTCCATTTCGTGGCGAGGCGGCGATCTCAGCGTGGAACGGATTGGCCGTGGCACGGTTGTGCGCGCGCGACGGGGCCACATTGCGTCACGATCTGACGACGATACTCGCTGCGTTGAATGTGCCGCTGCCGCGGCTCTGGCTGCAATGAGGCTTTGATGAATCTCACGCCCCGGGAAAAGGACAAGCTTCTGGTCGCAATGGCCGCAATGGTGGCACGCCGGCGGCTCGAACGCGGCGTCAGGCTCAACCATCCGGAGGCCATCGCGCTGATCACGGACTTCATCATGGAGGGCGCGCGCGACGGCCGAACCGTTGCGGAGCTGATGGAGGCTGGTGCGCGTGTCGTCACGCGCGAGCAGGTGATGGACGGCATCCCGGAGATGATCCACGACATCCAGGTCGAGGCGACGTTTCCGGACGGCAGCAAGCTGGTGACCGTGCATGATCCGATCAGGTGAGCGATGATCCCCGGTGAAATGTTCATCCGCGACGGCGAGATCGAATTGAACGCGGGCCGCGATCCCGTGACGCTCACCGTCGCCAACAGCGGGGACCGGCCGATCCAAGTCGGGTCGCACTACCATTTTTTTGAGACCAACCCGGCCTTGCGGTTCGACCGCGATAGGGCGCGCGGCATGCGTCTCGACATTGCCGCGGGAACTGCGGTTCGCTTTGAGCCTGGTCAGACCCGCGAGGTCACGCTCGTGGCACTCGCCGGAACGCAAACCGTTTACGGTTTCCGAGGCGACGTGATGGGGAGACTTTAACCATGACCGCGCAGACTTATACGGGTGGCTGTCAATGCGGCGCCGTGCGCTACGAAGTGACGGTCGATCTGGACAGCACCATCACTTGCAACTGCTCCCGCTGCAGCAGGCTTGGCTCGATCCTGGCTTTCGCGCCGGAGCCGATGTTCGAGTTGCGGTCCGGCGAAAGCGCGTTGACCGATTATCAGTTCAACAAGAGGGCGATCCATCATCTGTTCTGCTCGACTTGCGGCATTCAATCGTTCGCGCGTGGCACGACGCCCGATGGCGCGCAGATGGTCGCGGTCAACGTGCGCTGCCTCGACGGTGTCGATCCGGCGACGCTGTCGCCGCAAGCCGTCGACGGCCGCAGCTTCTGAACGGAGGCGCCGATGCCCGCAAGGATCAAGCGTTCGGTCTATGCCGACATGTTCGGCCCCACCGTTGGCGACCGCGTGCGTCTTGCCGACACTGACGTCGTCATCGAGGTGGAGAAGGATTTCACCAGCTATGGCGAGGAGGTGAAGTTCGGTGGCGGCAAGGTGATCCGCGACGGCATGGGGCAGTCGCAGATGACGAACGCGCAAGGTGCGGTTGATACGGTCATCACCAATGCGCTGATCCTTGATCATTGGGGGATCGTGAAGGCCGATATCGGCCTGAAAGGCGATCGCATCGCAGCCATCGGAAAGGCGGGCAATCCCGATATTCAGCCGAATGTCGATATCGTGATCGGGCCCGGCACGGAGGTGATCGCGGGCGAGGGCAAGATCGTCACGGCCGGCGGCTTCGATTCCCACATTCATTTCATCTGCCCGCAGCAGATCGAGGAGGCGCTGATGTCTGGCGTCACCTCGATGCTCGGCGGCGGCACGGGGCCGGCGCATGGCACGTTTGCAACCACCTGCACGCCGGGGCCGTTTCACATCGGGCGCATGATCCAGGCGGCCGATGCGTTTCCCATGAATCTCGGCTTTGCCGGCAAGGGCAATGCGGCGCTTCCCGGCGCGCTGGAGGAGATGATCCTGGGTGGCGCCTGCGCGCTCAAGCTGCATGAGGATTGGGGCACGACGCCGGCGGCCATCGACAATTGTCTGACCGTCGCCGACGCGCATGACGTGCAGGTGATGATTCACAGCGATACGCTGAACGAATCCGGATTCGTCGAGGACACGATCGCCGCGTTCAGGGACCGCACGATCCATGCCTTCCACACTGAAGGGGCGGGTGGCGGGCATGCGCCTGACATCATGCGCGTCGCTGGCCTGCCGAATGTGCTGCCGTCGTCGACCAATCCGACGCGGCCGTTCACCCGCAACACCATCGACGAGCATCTCGACATGCTCATGGTGTGCCATCATCTCGATCCGTCGATCGCCGAGGATCTGGCGTTTGCGGAAAGCCGCATCCGCAAGGAGACCATTGCGGCGGAGGATATCCTCCACGATATCGGCGCGCTCTCGATGATGTCGTCGGATTCTCAGGCCATGGGGCGCGTCGGCGAGGTGATCATCCGCACCTGGCAGACGGCGGACAAGATGAAGCGCCAGCGCGGTCGCCTGCCGCAGGAGCGGGGTGACAACGATAATATCCGTGCCAAGCGCTACATTGCCAAATATACGATCAATCCGGCCATCGCCCATGGCGTATCGAAGCACGTCGGCTCGGTCGAGGTCGGAAAGCTGGCCGACCTCGTCGTCTGGTCGCCGGCCTTCTTCGGCGTCAAGCCCGACTGCATCATCAAGGGCGGTGTCATCGCCGCGGCGCCGATGGGCGACCCCAACGCATCGATCCCGACGCCGCAGCCGGTGCATTACCGGCCGATGTTCGGCGCCTATGGCCGCTCGGTGACGGCATCGTCTTTGGTGTTTACTTCAAAGGCGGCGATCGCGGGCGGTCTTCGCGAACGGCTCGGCGTCGAGAAGCAATGGGTGGCGGTTGAGAACGTGCGCGGCGGCATCTCCAAGGCCAGCATGATCCACAACGATGCCACGCCGAATATCGAGATCGATCCCGAAACCTATGAGGTGCGGGCCGACGGCGAACTCCTGACCTGTGCGCCGGCGGACGTGTTGCCGATGGCCCAGCGTTATTTTTTGTTTTGACCTGTCACAACAAGGCGAATGTCATGCGCGCGATCTCCGTCAAACCGGCCTCGACCTGGCGTGGCGTGCCGGTGGACAGCATCGTGCTCGTCCATGATGACCGTCACCGGCGGCGCATGGCGATGACAGGCACGCGGGGAACCAGCTTTCTGCTCGACCTGCCGCAGGCGACCGTGTTGCGTAATGGCGATGCATTGGTGTTGGAGAGTGGCGGTCTGATCGAGGTCGTGGCCGCGCCCGAACCGTTGCTCGAAATTCGGTGCGACGATCCGCTCCGCCTGGCGCGCATCATCTGGCACCTGGGCAACCGGCATCTGCCGACGCAGCTTCTCCCGCGCAAGGTTCGTATCCGGCGCGATCACGTGATCGCCGACATGGTGAAGGGATTGGGCGGCCGAATCATCGAGATTGAGGCCCCGTTCGATCCTGAAGGCGGCGCCTATGCCGGCGGCGGGCATTCGCACGCGCATGATGATCATGATCACAGCCATGATCACGGTCACCACCATCATCATGAAGGGCACAGTCATGGTCATGGTGGTCATCGCCATGACCGTTGACCTGCGCGCGGATGCCGGCCGGGCGGCTTGCGACGATCTCTCTTTGAGCGAGCAGGGGCTGGCGCTTTTGATGATCTGGTTGTCGCCGTCCTATCCCGTCGGAGCCTTCTCCTATTCGAGCGGGATCGAATGGGCGGTCGAGGCCGGTGACTTGATGGATTCGGATTCTCTGCGGGGCTGGCTCGAGACCATGCTGACGGCAGGCATTGGTTCGAGCGATGCGATCCTGTTTGTGCATGCTTATCGCGCGACCCAGAGCCAGAATGAGGCGGCGCTCGTCGAAATTGCTGAGCTTTCAGCGGCGTTCCAGCCTTCGCGCGAGCGGCATCTGGAGGCGACATCGCAAGGACGAGCCTTCATGGAAGCGACGCGGGCCGCATGGCCGTGCGATGCGCTCGACCGTTTGGCGGCGGTCTGGGGCGGGCCGTATACCTATTCCGTTGCCGTCGCGGTGGCTTGTGCCGGTCATCGCATCGCGATGCCGCATGCGCTGTCGGCTTATCTCAATGCCGTTGTGGCTAACTGGGTGTCGGCCGCAATCCGTCTCATTCCGCTCGGTCAGACGGCCGGCCAGAATGTCTTGCGGGAACTTCAGCCGGCGATCCGCCGAACCGCGCAGGCGGCGCTGGCAGCCTCGCTGGATGATATCGGCGGGGCCACCTTCCGCGCCGATCTCGCGAGCCTGCATCACGAGACGCAATATACAAGATTGTTCCGGAGCTGATGCTTCGCGGCCGGTGGTCGATCAACAAGGATGGTGCCCAGCATGTCATCTCCCCATGGCCCCTTGCGGGTCGGCATCGGCGGGCCGGTCGGCTCCGGCAAGACCGCGCTGATGGATGCGCTCTGCAAGTCGATGCGCGGCCGCTTCAATATCGTGGCGATTACCAATGACATTTATACCAAATGGGATGCGGAGTTCCTGGTCCGGGCCGGCTCGCTCGATGCGGACCGTATCGTTGGCGTAGAGACCGGAGGCTGCCCGCACACAGCCATCCGTGAGGACGCTTCGATGAATCTCGCGGCGGTTGCGGATATGCAGGCGCGGTTTCCGGGGCTGGATCTCGTGCTGATCGAGTCCGGTGGAGACAATCTCGCGGCGACGTTCTCGCCGGAGCTCGCGGATTTGACGATCTATGTCATCGATGTTGCCGCCGGCGATAAGATTCCCTCAAAAGGCGGACCGGGCATCACCCGCTCCGATCTTCTGGTCATCAACAAGATCGACTTGGCGCCGCACGTCGGGGCGTCGCTCGAGAAGATGGAGGCCGATACCAAACGCATGCGTGGAGAGCGACCGTTCATCATGACGAACTTGCGGAATGGCCAAGGGGGCGATGATATCGCGACATTCATTTGTCGACGGGGCGGATTGGCTGCCTCAAAGCCATGAACCGGAGGGCCTCTCGACGCCGGCACCCTGGCATGCTTATTGCTCCCGGCGCTCATGGGCATTTATGGGCGCTTGCTCAGGGCCATTTGTTTTAGTGGCGACCCGATGAAATCAAAGGAAGTAGGAATGAGCCGCTGTCAGCACTTTATGTCTGTCATTGCCGCGACGCTCGCAGCGATGGTCTTGGGTGGCGGAGCGCAAGCCGAACAGAGCGCCGCCAATTTCCCATCTCAGACGATCACCATTGTCGTGCCATTCGGCGCGGGCGGTCCGCCGGATACGATCGCGCGGGTTGTTGCCTCCGGTCTGAGCGAGGCGCTGGGCACGCCCGTCATCGTGGAGAATCGGACCGGCGCGAGTTCAGCGGTGGCGGCAGCCGCGGTCGCCAGAGCGCCGGCTGATGGTCACACCTTGCTGGCGGTGGATATTTCGTTCGCCGTCGCGCCGCATGTCGTCGCCAATTTTAGCGTTGATACGCTGAAGGATTTCAAGCCGGTGGGCCAGTCCGCCCGCTCGTCCTTCGTTCTGATCGCCTCCAGCGCGCTGGAGGCTCAGACAATCGGTGAATTTATTGCACTTACGAAGAAGAGGGAAGAGGAAGTCAAGATCGGCCACTCGGGGATTGGAACGACGCCTCATCTGGCAGCCATGACGTTCATCAACTCGGCCAAGATCAAGCCGCTCTTGGTGTCCTATCGGAGAATCACGGAGGCGACGACAAACGTCATTTCCGGTCATATTTCCGGTGTGTTCTCCGCGGCGAGCATGGCCATCGGGCTTGCCAATGACAAGCGGGTGAGGGTTTTGGCCATAACAGGCGACGCCCGCTCGCCGGCATTGCCAGACGTGCCGACCTTTGCCGAGAGCAATATTCAAATGGTCGGCTTCGAAGGCGGTTCTTGGTATGGCTTGGTGGCCCCGGCCAAAACCCCGGATGCCGTTGTTGCCAAGATCAACGCGGCCTTGAAGAAGGCGGCGGGCAACAAGAAGGCCCAGGCGCAGCTTGCCAAATCGGGTGTGGAATTTGTTTCCGACACACCGCAGGAGTTCGGGGCCTTTATCGCCAAGCAGAACCAGTTTTGGGGCGAGACGTTGAAAGCGTCCGGCATCACGCCGGATTCGGTTCGCTAAAGCTGGGTCCGGGACTTTAAGGTCGGAGGGAGACGTTGCGCGCCCAAGCGTTGCGCGTATCGGCTCCCTTCGGCCCCCACGCCATAGCTTGCGTTAGCCCAGGGGCGGCTGTGGCATTTGTCTCATGCCGCCCGTGATGACGTGCCGCGAGGCGTCGAGTGCCTCTCCAATCTGATGGGCCGCATCGCGCAGGCGTCCGAGAAATTTGCGCTGCATCGCCTTGGCCGTGCTCTTTGGCGGATATTCAACGACGTTGATAGCCGCGATCACCGTTCCGGATTTATCGCGGACCGGAACGGCAATCGAGGCCACGCCCTGTCCGTGACGATCCTCGATGACCGTAAAATCCTCAGCGCGCGCACGTTCGACGCTCTGGCGGAATTCGTCCTTGTCCAGCGTTCCGGACACGGTCGGCAGTCGTGCCGGCAGGCTATGCCAGTGGGCATCGAATTGATCTGGCGGCAACGCCGCCATCAACATCCGGCCCAGCGATGTGCCATAGGCAGGGACCCGCCCTCCGAGATGAATCGTATAGTTGAGCATACGGTTGCTGGCTGATCGTGCGATCAGGCGGATGTCGAAGCCGTCCAGCACGGCAAAGCTCGACGATTCACGGGTGATGTCGGTCAATTCGTTCAGGAATGGCTGGATCATTCGGTCGGCGTTGATCGACGCAAGATAGCTGTAGCCGATCTCCAATGCGCGGGGCCGCAGATAGAACAGGCCATCGCTGGTCCCGACATACTCCAGATCGACCAACGTCATGAGGAACCGGCGGGCAGCAGCCCGCGTCAGCCCGGTCCGCTGGGCAACATCGGTGATGCGCAGGACGGGCGCGTCATGATCGAACGCTTTGATCACCTGAAGACCCCGCGCCAGCGAGTGCGAAAAATATGGCTTGTCGCTGGGCGCTTTTGCGTCGGCCGGGACCTGGTGCCGGACGTGGTTTGCCATGGGCCTCCTGCGTGCGATTATCGAACTTTAGAAGAGCATCTGCATCGTTCTTGGTCACTTGACCGCGGATAATCCGCTTTGTAGCGTTCAAAAATGGAATTCCCAATCGTGCGTTTATCGCACGATAACGTTGAAAGGGGCAAGGCATGTCCGTCCAGACCTACAAGAATGTCATCGTCGAAAAGAACGACGGGCTGACTTGGGTGACGTTGAATCGTCCCGACCAGCGCAACGCCATGAGTCCAGAATTGGACGCCGAGATGCTGGACATCGTCCTCGGGCTTGAGGGCGATCCGGAAACGCGGGTGGTGATCCTGACCGGCGCCGGCGAATCGTTCTGCGCGGGCATGGATTTGAAGCTTTATTTCCGAGCGCTTGAAAACAAGCCCGGTGATCGAATCCGTGCCGAGTGGATCACGCATCAATGGCGCTGGTATCGGCTCTGGAACTTTCCCAAGCCGACGATCGCCATGGTCAACGGCTTCTGCATGGGTGGCGCCTTCACGCAGCTCATTGCGTGCGACTTCGCCTTCGCCGCCGACGATGCAACGTTCGGTTTGTCCGAGGTCAATTGGGGAATTCTGCCGGGCGGCATGGTGAGCAAGGCGCTCGACGTCTGCCTCGGCTATCGTGACGCCATGTATTACACGATGACGGGCGAATCCTTTGACGGCCGCAAGGCCGAAGAGATCAAGCTGATCACCAAGGCGGTGCCTGCCGCCGACCTGCGCCAGACGACGGAGGATTTCGCGCGTCGCTTTCTCAAGCTCAATCCTGAGACGCTGCGCGCCACCAAGCAGGCGGTCAAGGCGGTGCGCGACATGGATTTCGGCCAGGCGCACGAATATCTCATGGCCAAATCCAATGAGTTGCGCGCGCGCGATCGCGAGGACGGCTATTCCCAGGGCATCAAGCAGTTCGTGGACGACAAGACCTACAAGCCGGGGCTCGGCGCCTATAAGCGGCCGGAGTAAGGATGATGGCCGCCAACCGTCCCCTGCCGCTCAATGGTGTTCAAGTCATCGAGCTTGGCACCATGATCACGGCGCCATATGCGGGCATGCTGCTTGCCGAACTCGGCGCGTCGGTCATCAAGGTGGAGAATCCCGATGGCGGCGATCCCTTTCGATATACGGGCAAGGGGCGATACGGACCGAACTTCATCGCCTATAATCATAGCAAGCGCAGCTTGACGCTCGACTTGAAAAGCCCCGAAGGGGCGGAAACTTTTGAGAAGCTCCTGCTCCGCTCCGATGTGCTGGTGGACAATTATCGCGCTGGCGTGATGGAGAAGTTCGGCTTTGGACCGGACGCGATCAGCGCGATCAATCCGCGGCTCGTGCATTGCTCCATCACCGGTTTCGGTGTGGATGGTCCCTATCGCAACCGCCCGGCGTTCGACGCGGTGGCAAGCGCTCTCTCGGGCATCTACAGCTTGGCGGTCGACCCAGGCGATCCGCGGCTGGTCGGTGTGACGATCTCCGATAACGTTACCGGCATGTATGCGGCCAACGGCATTCTCGGCGCGCTTTACGACCGGGAGCGCACCGGCGTGGGTCGGCGTATCGAGGTCAACATGCTGGAATCGGCGATTGCGTTCACGCCCGACGCTTTCGCGCACTACACCCAGACGGGCGTTTGCTACGGCCCCACGTCGCGTGTGGCCTCCTCGCAATGCTTTGCCTTCACGTGTTCGGATGACAGGCTGCTCGCGGTCCATCTTTCGTTGCAGGAGAAGTTCTGGGAGCGCTTCAAATCCGTGATCGATACGCCGGCCATCACCGAGGATCCGCGTTTCAAGGAGCGTCCCGGCCGGGTTCAGAACTACAATGAACTCAACACGGCCCTGGCCCAGGTGGTCCGTGGCCAGACCCGCGCCTATTGGATGGAGCGACTCGAGCGTTTCGATGTGCCGTTCGCGCCGATCAACACCATTCCAGAGGTGTTGGAGGATCCCCAGCTCGCTCATCTCGACACATTCTGCAAGACGGAGCATCCGGTGGAGGGGCCGGTGACGACCATTCGCTCGCCACTTCATTTCGATGGCGGGTCCCGCGAGAACGCGGCGCCGCCGACGATCGGCGAGCATAACGACGAGATTGTTTCAGAGCTCGATGTCGCGGTGGCGAATCCCGGCGCGCGTCGTTCGTCTACCGGGGAGCCTTGACGATGATCGGCCTCAGCAGCGAGCAGAAATTGCTCCAGGATACCGTGCGCAAGCTGCACGAAAAGCACGCGCCGCGAGATTATATCCGCCGCTTGGAGCGCGAGCATGCCTATCCTTACGAGCTTTATCAGGCGTGGGTCGATGCGGGGCTGTTCGGCATCGCATTTCCGGAAAAGTACGGCGGCAGCGGAGGCTCGATCCTCGATCTGGCCGTCGTGGTCTACGAGATCGCCTATAGCAGCATCGATTTCCAAATGGCCTATGGCGGCTGCGTGTTCTGCGGTCTCAACATCCTGCGGAAAGGCACCGAAGAGCAGAAATCCTATTGGTTGCCCAAGCTGATCAGCGGCGAACGCCGCATGTCGATCTCCATCTCCGAGCCGGAGGCCGGCTCCGATGTCGGTGCCATCCGCACGCGGGCCATCCGCGACGACAAAGGTTTCGTGGTGAATGGCCAGAAGGTCTGGAACACCGGCGCGGGCGCCAGCGATCTGACTTTGAATGTCTATGCGAAGACGGACACGGCCGCCCATTATCGCAACGGAATCTCTCTTCTTCTGATCGATAACGACACGCCGGGTGTGGTCTTCAACAAGCTGGACATGCTCGGCCGTCGGGCCACGGGCACTTATGAGGTGTTCTTCTCCGACGTGCGTGTGGACGAGAGCCGTATCATCGGCGGTGAAAATAAGGGTTGGGACTGCTTGTTGTCCGGGCTTCAGGTCGAACGTGTTGTTTCAGCGGCGGGCAATTGCGGCGCGGCGCAGGCTTGCGTCGATCTCGCCAGCGCCTATGCGAAGGAGCGCAAGCAGTTCGGCCGTACGATCGGATCGAACCAAGCGATAGCGCACATGCTGGCGGACATGCAGACCGAGACGTCGGCTGCCTTCGCCCTGCTTTGGCAGGCGGCCGCCACGGTCAGTGCCGGAGAAGATGCCTTCAAGGAAATCACCATGGCGAAACTGAAGGCGTCAGAGAACTACGTCAATGTCGCCAACATGGGCATGCAGATCATGGGCGGCTTTGGCTACAATAAAGAGTTCGACATGGAGCGGCATTATCGCGATGCGCGGCCGTCCACTGTCGCTGCCGGCACCTCGCAGATCCAGCGCAATCTCATAGCCGGTATGATGGGTCACAAGGTTCAGTAGGGCGCGCTTCTTGCATTTCTGTCGGCCGATCAATTGCAAGAATGGGGAGAATTAAAGCATGCGTGCAATCGTTACCGCATTGAGTCTGGCGCTGACCATGTCGGCTGTAACTATGTCGGCTGCATCGGCTCAGGAGTTTCCGTCGCGGCCGATCCGGCTCGTCGCGCCCTTCAGCGCAGGGGGCCCGACGGACTTTGCCGCCAGGCTTTTCGCCGAGCATTTCCAGCAAAAGATCGGGCAACCCATCGTTGTCGAAAACCGGCCGGGCGCAAGCGGTGTGCCGGGAACCGAAGCGGCGATGGCAAGTGACCCTGATGGCTACACGCTGGTGGTCGGCGGAATCGCGCCGATCGCCCTCGTGCCGGCCGTTAAGAAGCTGCGCTACGATGTCGAGAAGGATATGGCGCCGCTGGGGCTGATCTGGCGTTCGCCGCAGGTGCTGGCGGTTCGGGCCACTCTGGATGTCAAGACGGTGAAGGATCTCGTCGCCTACGCGAACAAGAACCCCGGAAAGGTTTCGGTTGGTTCGGCGGGCGTCGGCACCGTGACCCATCTGGCGGGTCTGTTGTTCGAGCAAGAGGCCGCGCTGAAGCTCATCCACGTTCCCTATCGGAGCACGTCGAACTCTGTCACGGATTTGGTCGGCGGCCAGATCGACATGATCTTTGGCAACGACGTCATCCTCTTGCCGCACATCAAGTCCGGTGCGGTGAAGGCGCTGGCGATAACGTCCAAGGACCGTTCGACACTGCTGCCTGAGCTTCCGACGATGGAAGAGGCGGGTTTTCCGAAAGTGCAAACCGAGGTGTGGTTCGGTGTGTTCGCGTCGTCGCGCATTCCGGCTCCTGTCTTGAAGAAGCTTGAGGCCGCCGTCGAGGAAACGCAGCGCGATCCGCAATATCGCGCGGCGCTCCTGAAGCGGGGTGTTGTGATCAACGCCATCGGAGCCAAGGCGCTTGGAGCATTCGTGACGGAGGAGAGCCAGCGCTGGGCGCCGATCCTTCGCGCGACTGGCGTCAAATTCTGACGCCTTGTCGGTGTGACGTATACGAGGGGAGGCCATAGCCGGAATGAAGAACGATCAAAACGCGGCCAATGCCGGAATGCGGCTGGCCTACGACAATCTTCGCGATTGGCTGGTCGAGGCGGAGCGCCTCGGTGAGGTTAAGACCGTTCGCGGCGCGGGCTGGGAAAAAGAGATCGGAATGGCCACCGAACTGGTCAGCCATTCCGATACCGCGCCGGCCGTGTTGTTCGAGGACATCCCCGGTGTTCGTCCGGGGTTTCGCGTGCTGGCCAATATTTTCGGCGGCAAGCGCAAGAATATGACGCTCGGCTTTCCGGTTGAGCTCGACAAGATCGCCTTGAGCGATGCCTTTGCCGGGGCTTGGGACACCGATCGTTTGGTCCCGCCGGAGTTTGTCGAGAGCGGGCCGATCTTTGAGAATGTCGTCACGGGCGATGATATCGACGTCGAGATGTTCCCGACGCCGTTGTGGCACGAGGGCGATGGCGGCCGTTATATCGGAACCGGCTCTTACAATGTCACGCAGGACCCGGATTCCAACGAGCTCAACCTCGGCACGTACCGCATCATGCTGCACGACAAGCGGCATGTGACCTACAATGCGGCGCCCGGCAAGCACGGCTTCCTCCATCACGCGAAATACATCAAGCGTGGCGAGAAGATGCCGGTCGTTCTGGTGGTGGGCGGCGATCCGTTGACCTTCCTGCTGGGCGGCACCGAGGTGCCGGATGGAATCAGCGAGTTCGACGTGGCCGGCGGCCTGCGCGGAAAACCGCTGAAGCTCGTTCGCGGCAAGGTTACCGGCCTGCCGTTTCCGGCAGACGCGGAAATCGTGCTGGAGGGATATGTTGATCCGCAGACGCTGGTGCCGGAGGGGCCGTTCGGCGACTGGACGGGCACCTATACAGAAGCAGGACGCAAACGGCCGCTGTGCGAGATCAAGGCCATCTATCATCGCAATGATCCCATTCTGCTCGGTTTTGTCCCGCAAAGCCTGCCGGATGAGTACTCCCGCTATCGGGCGATCACCCGTTCGGCGCTGCTCAAGCGCAATATCGAGGCCGC
>Ga0180217_1002637_pt1 | contig 16199 bp, 12 predicted proteins | sample eDN3rd37CBELigOP_FD_128521 | JGI IMG/M metagenome (GOLD analysis project Ga0180217, IMG submission 128521) | Enriched Organic Plus compost microbial communities from Emeryville, California, USA - eDNA 3rd pass 37_C BE-Lig OP (version 2) (version 2) ... | reverse complement strand
ACCATCTTGCTGAAATCGTCCTCAGCCTTGGCCGGCGAGGAGCATACCCCCAGCATGGCAGCCAGGATCAACACCACCAACAACGCCATCCACGAACGCTTCATGCCTGTCTCTCCGTAGTGAGCAAGAAGTTGTATCGGTTGTTCCGCGCTGCCCTACCGCTCGCGAGCGGCTTGGTCGCATGCCTCTCGCCCAGGCTTTGACCGATGGGCCAAAAACGGGGCGTTTGGTGGCGCGGGACTCCAGAAAGCTGTCAGTTCAAGCGACAAATCGCCGGGCACTGTTTCAGCGGCGGATGTACAGGCCGTTGGCCGCAACCACCACGTACCCCAGTTCGTCGCGACGCACCTTGCCGCGGACCACGACCATGGTCTTCTCGGCCAGGTCGAACAGGTGCCGGGCATCGAGCGGCAGCAGGTTGCCGCTGCCATCTTCAAAGCGAACCACGGCCAAGCCATGGGTCGCCTTGTCTTTCTTTTTGCTGCAGAACGGGCAGCCGTCGCCGCTGCAGCCCTCGTGACCCTCGGCTTCCAGGTCGAGCAGGGCTGCGGGGTCGGCCATGATGAACGACGCCTTGCCGTCGGTCCACGGCTCGGGAACGCCGCCGATGAGCCCGACCAGCACCGCCTCATCGGCGGCCAGCTCACCTTCGGCCAGTTCCATAATGCCTTGGGCCCCTTGAGGTTCCTCAGGCAGCAGGAACCTGGCCCGATGTTCGGCGACCACCTGGGGATCGACCGTTACGGCGGTTCCCCCCTGGCCGCAGCCCGAAGCTAGCGTGGCAACAACCATTCCCAGGGCCAATAACCCGTGGCGGTGCAACATCGCTTTGGGGCTCCTTTCGCGAGGTCTACTCTAAGGGTGCTTGCGCCGTTGGTGCATGGCGCATTGCACAGGGCCGCGCGCTCGCAGTGAGCGCAGCGTTCGCTCCGCTCCGCGGCTAAGGGCGCGCAGCCGAAACGCCAGATGCGTTGTCGTTTTTCGGCCTGTACGGTCAGGCAACTTGAAGCGATTCCGCAAGCTGTCATGCTGCCCCCCGCTAGCATTGCCGCTGGCAGTGCTGCAAACTGGCGGCGGCTGCACCCTTGCGCACGGTCGTTTTCGCCGCTGACATTGCTCCACCATCACGGGGGAGCCTCGCCGCAAGCGGCACGCGTATGTGAAGAAAGGAAGCCCACCACATGACCAGCACGCCAGCTCCTACCCCAGCGTCTCCCAATCGCCGCGATACGCTGGAGCTGGTCGACGAGCTGGCGCACCTGGCCCCCGTAGCTCGGGCTGAGCGTTTTGCCGAACTATCGCCCGACGAGCAGGTTGCGGTGTTCGGCCAGATGGATGCTGGCCACCAGCACGAGCTGCTCGATCGCCTCGACGAAGACGCCCTGCGGCCGTTGGTCGAATCGCTTCCTCCCGACGACCGCGTGCAACTATTTGACCAGTTGCCGGCCGAAAAGGTCGACGCCCTGCGGGATCAGCTCAGCCCGCAAGAACAGGCGATGACCGACGAACTGCTGCGGCACCCGGAGGAATCGGCCGGGCGGATGATGAGCCCGGAGTTTTTGGTGCTGTCGCCGTCGATGACGGCCGCCGAGGCGTTAGCGCTGGTGCGTGAGCAGGGCCGCAACGCCGAAACCGTGTTCGTGCTGCCTGTTACGGACAAGGATGCTCGCCTGCTGGGCATGACCACGCTCGACGAATTGGTGTTCGCTCAGCCCGGCGCCCGCGTTTCCGACTTCATGGAAACCGACTTGCCGCTGGTCTACGCCCACGAGGACCAGGAAGCGGTCGCCCGGCTGATGCAGAGCACCGATGCCGTGGCACTGCCGGTGGTCGACGAAGATCACGTGCTGCTGGGCCTGGTGACCATCGACGACGCGATGGACGTCATGGACTTCGAAGAGTCGGAGGACCTGGCCCGCACGGGCGGTGCGGAACCATTGCGGCGGCCGTATTTTGCCGTATCGGTGTACCGGCTGATGCGGACGCGCGTGGTGTGGCTGCTGCTGTTAGCCGTGGCGGCGATGCTGACCGTGAACGTCCTCAGCGCGTTTCAGACCACGATCCAAGAGAATGTAACACTTTCGCTGTTCATTCCGCTGTTGATTGGTGTGGGCGGCAATGCCGGCGCGCAATCGGCCACGACCATCGTGCGCGCCATGGCCGTCGACGACGTTCGCTTTTCGGACCTGCTGCGGGTTATCTTCCGCGAGGCGCGCGTGGGCTTTCTGCTGGGGCTGACCTTGGCGGCCCTCAGCGTGGTGATCGTTTGGCCGCTATTTGGCCAGGCGATGGCGATTGTGATTGCGCTCTCACTCGTCGCCAACTGCACGCTCGCTTCGCTGGTGGGCGCGCTGATGCCGATCCTGGCAAGCCGCTTTGGCGTCGATCCGGCTGTCGTCAGCGCGCCGTTTGTCACCACCGTGGTCGATTCCACCGGGCTGCTGGTGTATCTGCTGATCGCCTCGCTGATGCTGGGGCTCTAGTCGGGGCACAGGGACGCCGTGTCCCGTTACCTCGCCCACGGTAGCTAGCCCGATTGGGCTATGCGCACATCTGACGGACTTTCCCTAAGCTGCCGCGGCTTACGCGCCGGTTATGTGAGCGATCTCACATAGCGATCACAGCCCCCCTCGATTGAGCTGTGGCCGTCGTGATACCAAGCGCCATCAACTTGACCACGGTTTTTCATACCGCCCCATAGCGGGGTCATCTAAATAAGCTTCGGGCGAATAATCACTTATAGGGTGACGCTATGTTTTGGCCACGTCCTTGCATTGGTGTTGGCATCACGGGCGTTGCCGCCGGCCCCTCGAGAACGCGGGCGGCAATTGATGCTTCAACAACACAGAGGGACACGCAAGGACATTCTAAGGAGATCGATCATGAAACGCTGGTTACTTGCAGCCGTGGCCGCCGCCGGAATGCTGTTTGCCTTCTCCGTGCCAACCACAACGGCCGAAGCGGCCTACCGCCCCCATCATCACCATGGCCATCATCATCACCACCATGGCTACCACAGGGGACATCACTACCACCATCACCACTACCGGCCGTATTACCCTCGGTATTACTACCCGGGTCCGCACCTTCACTGGCACCGGGGCCACTTCCACCTTCACTGGTAAACGGCCCGTCCGCTCGGAGCGAACCGAGCCAAGCAACACGCCCCCACCGTGTTGCTCAGAGTGCATCCTCCCCAAGTACAACATGAGAAAAGGGCGGCCAGCAGAACCTGCTGGCCGCCCTTTGTATTTTCATCTGTTGGTATGCAGGAATCAGCTGCTAGACGCGATCAGGTGCATACTCACACTGCGTAGGCCATCAATCCCGTTATGACCGCCGCATACGCAAGTGTCCGCACAATCGCTCAAACTAAGTGATGGCTCGCTGCACTATAGCACGCCATAGGTGCTGAGCGTGCGGCGGAGCGCGGCCTCCTGGTCGGCCGAGAGCGGCGTCATCGGCAGCCGCAACTGGCCATTGTCGCGGCCCAGCAGCTTCATGGCGGCCTTGACCGGGATCGGGTTGGTGGCCAGCGAGAGCATGTCGCGACAGAGCGGGAACAGCTTGTGGTGCCACCGCTGCGCTTCGGCCAGGTTGCCCTGCTCAAAGGCGTTGATCAACTGGATCATGTCGCCCGGCACGATGTTGCCCACCACGCTGATGATGCCGCGTCCGCCGATGGCCAACAGCGGCAGCGTGAGGCTGTCGTCGCCGCTGAGCACCGTCAGGTCGGTGGCGGAGATGATGGACGAAGCCTGGTCCATCGAGCCGGTGGCCTCCTTGACCATGGCGATGTTCTTCAGCTCCGCCAGGCGAATGATCGTTTCCGGCTCGATGTTCTTGCCGGTACGGCCCGGGATGTTGTAGACGCAGATCGGCAGGCTGGTGGCCTCGGCCAGCGCCTTGTAGTGCTGGTAGAAGCCTTCCTGGGTGGGCTTGTTGTAGTAGGGCGCGACCACCAGCACCGCGTCGGCCCCGGACTTCTCGGCGTGCCGCGTGAGCCGCAGCGCTTCGGCCGTGCTGTTGGAGCCGGTGCCCGCCATCACCTTGATGCGGCCCGCGGCGATCTTGACGGTCTGGGCGATCAGTTCGTCGTGTTCGTCATGGCTGAGGGTGGGCGATTCGCCGGTGGTGCCGGCCGGGCAGATGCAGCGGGTGCCGGCAGCAACTTGGAATTCAATTTGTTCGGCCAGTCGATCGTAGTCGACCTTGTCGCCCCGGAACGGGGTGGTGATGGCGACACTCAGACCGGCAAACGCTTCGGCGCGGGTGGTCATTCGTCGGCGGCTCCGCGGAGATCAAAAGGAACAGCCCCTTCCCGGTCGTCGTCCGCCGGCGAGGGCCGAACTTGCATGATAAGAGGACCGGCAAAAGCGTGCAATCGCCTGGGCGGATGTGCGGGCCGCCGCCACTCTGCCGCATGCTGCGACGGGGGCGGAGTAACAACCGCCAGTACGAGCCATCGCTACCGAGCGCTCAGTGGCGACCGCTAGTACGCCAGGAGCTGCGCGTTCCCGCGTCAACCTGACGCACAAACGACCAGTTCGCATGTCTCTACGAATTCACTCTTCTGCATGCGCTAGGCGATTTGCCCAAGCCGCGTAATGACCACAACAAGTGCGTTTCGCCCGCGTTTTACCTGCCTAATTTCACTGTTTTTAACCCCCATAGCAGGTGATGCAGGCATCCGCTAGCGAGTGGCTGGGCATACCGCTTGCTATGGCTGAAACGCCGGAAATCGCCCCAAATGGGGCCACCCATTTTGCCCATATCTCCCATTAATCCAAATATTTGACGGATTGAACAGCGGCGATATGTTGGGCATCGAGGGCTGCCAACTCGCACCAGTTTGTGAATTCGCTGGAGTCGTTATAAACAGGGCATTTACTTCAGCTTCCACACCTTGGTGCGAACGGTATCTCTCCTAAGGACGTTGCTGGGCGCGACCCAAAGGGGGGCGCCAACCTAGCGACAGGTTTTGAAACCAATCGAAATGGAGTCGCACCATGAACCGCAAGCTGTTCTTCTTCATGGCACTGTTTGTCGCTTTGGTGGGCATTGCCATGATGACGGCCGACACCGAGGCGGGTCACCGCCGCAAGTGCTGTTCGAATTCGTGCTCGTGCTCCTGCTCCTGCTATAGCTCGTGCTATGGCTCGTGCTACGGTTCCTGCTATGGCGGCTCCGGCTGTCACGGCGGGTACTACCACGGTTGCTCGGGTTGCTATGGCTACAGCCACGCCCACCACGGCCACGGCTACGCTGTTTCGACCCCGGTCCACGTGCAAACGGCGACCGTAGCCACCACGCAGACGACCACCAAGGCTACGCCCGTGGCGTCGCGCTCGCAGTTCGGCTTCCGCACGGCCCAGTTCGTGCGCTAACGCCGACGCCTGGCACTGCCCTGCCCCGCGGGCCAGCGGCGAACACAACACCTGGCGTGTCTGTGACTCGCAACTTGGAGGCGTTGGTTTCCCTCGGCAAGGCATGCTCAAGCGATCGTCCTGATTGACTTCAGAAAGGCCACGGCTTCGCCCTGTTAGCCGTGGCCTCTTTGCATTCTGCCGCACCGCCAGCCGCAGCCGGCGTGCTCGAAGCGCTCCCGCAAAACACAAAAGGGGGGCGAGGCTACTTGCTGAGCCTCGCCCCCCGGAGCGTTTTCAAGCCGTGCGAAGCGGCCGGTTCTGGGCCCGGCCGCCATCGCGTGAGCAGGCCGCCGCAGTGCGGCCGATCACGGTTACGGCACGCGGATCAGATTGCCGAACGACAGCGCGTTCAGGAACAGCCGCTCGGTGCCGTGCCAGTGAGCCCGGAATACCGGGTTATCAGAGAACAGCACTACCCGGCCACGGCCCTTGGCGTACACCGCCACGCTGGCGGCGCCCGCAGCCCGCTTCTGATTGTCCTCCGACATATAGCCGGAGAGCAGCGCGTCGTCGCGGTACACCACGGGGCTGGAGTACAGGTTGGCCGTGGGCTTCACAAACTGCGTGTTGCTGCGGAACAAAGCCACCGGCCGTTCGTCATAGCCGTACCCAATCGGGTGCGTGATATCGACATCGGCCACCACGATCGCTCCACGGATCGCCCGCAGAGCCGCATCATCGTTGGCGGCCGCATACGGCCGGCGCTTGCGTTCCTCGGCGCTGGACGCCGGGGCGGAAACAAGCGTCACGTTGGCCAGGTCGGCATCCTTCAGCCACCGGGCATTGTCGCCGATGGCCACCAGCGTGCCGCCGTCCTCGACAAACTCTTTCAGCTTCCGCAAGCCGGCTTCACCCAGCAGGCGGTAGCTGCCGTCGACGACGATCACCGTGGTGTAATCCGACAAGTCCATGCCGCCGATCCGGTGCACGTCGCCCAAGGTCAGCGGGATGTTGAACTGCTGGTCGAGCAGGTGCCACACTTCGCCGGCGTCGTACTGGGCGATCCCCTCGCCGACGATCAGCAGCGGCTTCGCCTGCTTCGTCACACGGATCCGGCTGCTGCCCAGGTCCGGGCCCTTCACGGACAGGTTGCCCGCCACCGCGTACGAGGCCACGCCATCGGCGGCCGCGGCGGCCAGCAGTTCTTGCAGCTCATCGAGCTTGTCGCGGTGCTTGCCTAGCGGAAGGACCAGCGTGCCGTAGCCGAACTCGCGAGGCTTGCCGTCGATCGTCACCACCACCGGCTCGGTCGCCACCTTGACGATGAAACCGCGGTCCTGGAGCTGGTACAGCAGCCGCGGAGCATAGTAGCCGCGCCAATCGATCAAGCAGGCCGTGTCGTCGTCGCCAAACTTCGGAGCCTTGGGCATGGCCACTTCGGCCGCTTTGCGTTGGGCCGGCTTGGCGTCCTTCTTGTCAGCCTTCTTGGCTTCCTGGGCCTTTTCCTTGTTCTCACCATCCTGCTTGGCGGTGGCTTTCTCGGCCACCGGCCATTGCTTCAGCGTCGAGTACTGCAAGCCGTAAGCATCGAGGATGTTCCAGGTCGAGATGTCGTAGAACGCTTCTTCCACGAACTTGGTGCGATGCTCGAACATCGTCTTCAGGTAGCGGTAATCCTTCTGCTGCAGCGGAATGACGAAAGCTTCGCCCGGCTTGAACTCGCCTTCCTCGGTCTTGATCGGCTTGTCCAGGGCCACGTAGCTCATCCGATGGCGGCGCAGCAATTCCAGGAACTTGGCCAGGCGGATCGGGTCGGCCGGGGCGGCCACCACGTACGCCTTGACCGGGTCCTTGGCGGCCAGTTCCATGCTTTCGCGATAGAAGTTCCGCTGGTGCTTCAGCAGTTCCTTGCGCAGGTCCAGGGTCGCCTGCAGGCTCGACAGCGACGTGGTCACGTGATTGCGGATGGTGAACGGGAACGTCACGTCGCCGTTGATGCTTTCCTGCACGTGGCCGCGCGAGCTCGCCTGTTCAAACAGGATGCCGACGCCGCCGTGCAAGTCCGGATAGGTCGAACCCTTGCCCGGGAAGAAGTCGTCGAACATGTCCTGGGTGAAGTATTCCGAGCCAATGTTGTCCATTGCCTTGGCGTGGTACTTGCCAAAGGCCGCGGTCAGCTCAACGTTCCGCTCAGGAATATAGGGGTTACGGCGGGTGGGCACGCCGGGCTGGAAGAAGTACGTGTTGTCGGTGCCCATCTCGTGGTAATCGAGCAACACGTGCGGCAGCCAGCGGTGGAACCATTCCATGCGGCCGCGGCTTTCCGGTTGCGTGAGCGGCAGCCAGTCGCGGTTCAGGTCGAACCAGTAGTAATTCGTGCGGCCGGTGATGAAGCCTTCCTGGTGCTCGCGGTGATTGCGATCAGCGTTGAGCGTCTTGCCGCGGAAGGCATTGGCCCAGTTGGAGAAGCGATCGAAGCCGTCCGGGTTGAGGCACGGGTCCAAGAGAACGACCACGTTCTTGAGCAGCTTGTCGATCTGTTCGCCCTGGGCGGCCGCCAGGTGATACGCAATGATCACCGCGGCATGATGGGCGCTGGGCTCATTGCCGTGAATGCCGTAGCCCATGTTCATGATGACCGGCATGTCTTCCGGCGGCTCGACATTGCCCTTATCGCCTTGAGTGGGATCGATCCAGCGGAGGTGTTCCTCGCGGATCGTTTCCAGCTTGCCGAGGTTCTCCGGCGACGTGATCGTGAGCAGCAGCAGCGGGCGGTTGCCGTGGGTACGTCCATACTCCTGGATCTTGACCCGGGGCGACGACTTGGCCAGTGCCCGCATATAACCCACAAGTTCGTGGTGGTGCAGGTGCCGGTTGCCGACTTCAAAGCCAAAGTACTTGCGAGGGGTGGGTACTTTGGGGTCGTACTTGACGTCCTTGGGCAGGTAGTAGCTCAGCTTGACGGTATCGGGCGACTCGGCGCTGGCCGGCGCGACGGCCAGCCCCAGGGCCACTAAAAGTGCGGCAGCGGGGGCTACCCAACGAGCGCGGCGCGATCGCCAGCCCCTTGGGCGGTGGGGAGTTTCGTCACACGTCACAGTAGGCAACATCGGGGGCAGCTCTCCGGAAACGAAACACGATGGCAAGAAATCAAACGCAGCGGGCGTCAAACGGTGGGGAGGTTGGACCGCAGCCCGCCGGTCTTCTTGGCCGGCAAGCGAGGCCGCGGCGGCAGGTTGTGGGGGGCGTGCATGTTCCGGCGTGCAGGCCGCAAGTGGCGTAACTATGATTGAAATTCGCCACTCTCGGTTGCGGGCCAGATTCGCCTAGTATGCTTCGAGGGCGGAGCCGAATCTAGCCACCCGCGGCCCCTTCCGGGGCGAAGTAACGTAATTTTGAATCCTGCCGCGTCCCCCCGTTCGCGGCGGGCCCCCCCTTCCAACCCAGCACTGCCCACCACGCATTTTGAGGCGAAGCATGAGCGAAGTACGCAACTTTGGAGCGGCCGGCGACGGCCGCCAGGACGATACCGAAGCGATCATCCACGCCATCGAGAACGGCGAAGGCCAAGTGACCTTCACCCGCGGCGTGTACCGCATCACCCGCACCATTGAGATCGACCTCGACCGCTTTGGCCCCATCTCACTGGACGGCTGCGGCGGTACGGCGCGGATCGTGATGGCAGGCCAGGGGCCGGCGTTCCGGCTCGTCGGCAAGCACACCGGCACCGGCAACCCGAAGACGGTGCAGCCCCGCATCAAAAACGTGCAGCGGATGCCCACCATCCAAGAGATCGAGATCGTGGGCGAGAATCCCCAGGCCGACGGCATCGAACTGGTCGGCACCATGCAGCCCACGCTCGCCGGCGTGCTGATCCACGACGTGCGGCATGGCGTCCGCATCACCGGCCGCAACCGCAACGTGCTCATCACCCACTGTCACGTGTATTACAACACGGGCGTGGGCATCTATATGGATGAGCTGAACCTGCACCAGATCAACATCATTGGCTGCCACATCAGTTACAACCGCCTGGGCGGCATTCGGATCGAAAAGTCGGAAATCCGCAACCTGCAGATCACCGGCAACGACATCGAGTACAACAACCAGCGGGTGCACGAGACCGAGCCGGAGATCACGGCCGAAATCTACATCGATACCACCACGCCCAAGGCCAGCGTGGCCGAAGTGACGATCGTCTCCAATACGATCCAGGCCACCCACTCGGCCGGTGGATGTAATATCCGGATCCTGGGAAGCCCCGATGTCGGCTACCGGCCCAACCTGATTACCATCTCGGGCAACATCATTGGCAGCCAGGAAAACAACGTCCACCTGACCGAGTGCCACGGCATCGTCATCAGCGGCAACTGCATCTACTCGGGCGCGAACCGGAACCTGCTGGTCGAGAAATGCACACTGACCACGATCGGCACCAACAGCTTCCGCCGCCATACCCCAGGGTCCAACGCGGGCGTGCGGCTGGTGGAGAGCACCGACACCACCATCCAGGGCTGCACCTTCATGGACGAATCGTCCGAGGGCCAGGTAACCGGCGCCAGCCTGCTGGAATTGGAAAATTGCCAGCGAGCCCAGATCACCGGCTGCCAGTTCGTGAACGGTGTACCGTGCGGGATCGACGTAGTGAACGGCCGACAGATCAGCATCAACTCGTGCATGGTGACCGAGACGCGCGAGAAGCCGGTCGGCCAGGCGGCAATCCGCTTCCGCGGCGAAGGCGCCGATAACCGCGTGGCGCTCAATACGCTCTCGTACCCGGGCGGCAAAGCCTTGGACGTGGCCGAAGGTGCAGGCGTGAACAACGGCTAACGCCTGGTTGAAACCATTTTCGAGCTGCAAAGCTCAATGCGCGAAAAAACCGCGCCGGTGCACACCGGCGCGGTTTATTTTTTTGAGGCCAGGCTGGCCATTAGGAGTGCTGGCCGTCAAAAGATCAGTACCAGCACCAGAATGATGATCAGCACAGTGAGCAACCCGCCGCTGGGACCATAGCCCCAACTGCGGCTATAGGGGAACACCGGCAATGCGCCGATCAGAAGCATGACCAGAAGCACCAGCAGAATCAGTTCCAGGATACCCATCGTGTCGCCACCATGTTGAACATCAGGATGTCAGATTGTTGGCCGCATCGGCTGCCTCACGCGCCGCGGCGGAGCGTTGCCGCGCTGCGGAGGTTAGCCACCACGGTTCGCCGGGGCGGCCGCGATTGTGTCGCATGGACAGCGATTGCAACCGTCGTGCCGCTAGCACGGTCCTAAGTGACGGGGCGAACAGCGCATGGACACAAATCACCGTGGCGCCCAGCTCCTTATCCGCGACATCCTGACAGGCACTCGCGTTTTGCCGGGCAAGTGCAGGTATCTGACGCTGCGTGGGCGCGATTGCACGCCAAGCCAGCAGATTGGCTAGCCGCCGACCATGCGGCATGGCTTTACCGGTGGCACTACATGGCTTCTTGCAGCGTCGTGCTTCGATGATTCCCGGCAATCAACATTAGAACCCTCTGAAATGTATCGCTGGCACGCTGGTTGCAATTCGTGGGTTGGCAGTCGGCTGCCACGGCTACTACCGTCGCGGCGGCTGCCAATCGCCGATACCTGACGCAATACGCTGCCCAACGAAGATTAGGTACGTCAGGTCGTCGAGGAGCGCTATAACCCCCATGACCGCGGGCTTTCCGTACCTTCGTCCGCGTGAGGGCATCTTCTAGCGACTCGGCGACGGGTGCAGTGCGATTGCGTGAGCGCACGACTAACTTTGGTTAGCGACCGCTTAACGCCATCTAGGTGTTGAACACGCTGACCAAGTTAGTCGTGCATCCATACTTTCCGCGTTTTGAAGATGAACAGTTGGCGAGGATCGAACCACCCTTCGGTCCCGTCGTTCATCCAAAGACGCGAAACGGGGGGTGGCGCATCGTCATTCGAAAGAGTCTGCGGTCCCTTCGCCCTGCCTGTTGAGGGACCGTAGAAGGCGGTGTGCCACCTCGCTTTTCTGCGCGGCCGCGTGTCGGCCACCTTCTAAACGGCCGTTGGCCCTCTGGCTTTCCCCTCGTGCTACACTTGTGCTGTAGTGCCCGCCTGTCCCAGTTGTAGGGGAAGCTCCGTGAAAACTGCCCTGTTGTTGCCGGTGGTGTTGGCCGTGGCCTGCCTCGCCGGCCCTGCTCCGTTGGCCGCCCGCGATATCTATGTGAACAACGTGACCGGCAGCCCGGAGTACGATGGCGGAGCCGCAACGCCCGACGAGGTATCCGGGCCGGTGCATAGCCTGGAGCACGCCCTGAAGATTGCCCGCAAAGGCGATCGAATCATCATGGCCGATACAGGCGTACCCTATTACGAATCGGTATCGCTGCAGACGGCCGAGCACTGCGGCAGGCCCGGCGTTCCGTTTGTGATCGATGGCGGCGGAGCCATCCTCGACGGTTCGCGGCCCGTACCGCCGCAGTTCTGGCGGCATTACGCCGGCAAGATTTACTACCTGCCGCTGCGGCGGCGCGGCCCTTACCAGATGCTGTTCCTGGCCGGCAAGCCGCTGCCGCGCGTCAAGTTCAGCGAGGACGAAGCCACCAAGCTGCCGCCGCTGCACTGGGGCTACTTCAACGGCAACATCTACCTGCGGCTGGAAGACGGCAAGATGCCCGAGGATTACGAACTGGCCGTGGCCTGGCACCCGGTGGGCATCACGCTGTACCACGTGCACGACGTGGTGATTTCCAACCTCACGGTGCAGGGCTTTCAGCTCGACGGCATCAATGCCCACGACAAGGTCGATCAGAGCATCCTGGGCGGTCTGGTCTGCCGCGGCAACGGCCGCAGCGGTATCACCATCGCCGGTGCGTCCCAGGTCATCATCGAAGGCTGCCTGCTGGGCGATAACGGCGCTGCGCAACTGCGGGTGGAAGGCCCCAGCACAGTCGAAGTGCTCGAAACCGATCTGCTGTCTAACACCGCCCCGCCGGTCGAACAGCGAGGCGGCCGTTTGAACATCAAACCGAAATCGACCGCAGAGGGCGACGCTCCCGGCGACGCAACGCCGATGGAGCCCAATGGCAACGAGCCCGCCGGCGACGACAATGCCGCGGACGCAAGCGCCGCCTTCAATTAAAGAAATGCGCGGCAACCGGCGGCGACGGGCGCGTTACTTGCCGGAGAACCGCTTGAGCGCAGCCTGGTCGAGCTCGATGCCCAGCCCCGGCGTGGTGGGAATGGTCAGGTAGCCATCGCTATCCAAGCGGAACGGCTGGGTGATGATGTCTTCGATGTACGGGGCGGGCGTGAGGTATTCCACGTACCGAGCGACCGGCAAGGCTGCCGCCAGGTGCAGGTCGGCCGCCACGCCCACCGCCGTGTTCCAGCCGTGGCTGACGAACTGCACGTTGTGATCGTAGGCGGCCCAGGCGATGCGGCGGGCTTCGGTCAGGCCGCCACACTTGGTCGTATCGGGCTGAATCACGTCCACCGCGTGCCGCTCGATCCAGGGCATGAACGCCTGCCGCCGGGTTAAGACCTCGCAGCCGGCAATCGGCACCGGGCTATGTTCCCGCAGCGCAATGTAGCCTTCGATATCATCCGGCGGGAGCGGCTCTTCAAACCAGCCCACGTTGTAATCGGCCAGCATCTTGGCCGTATTCACCGCCCACTTGAAGCCGTGCGGCCAGAACTGTTCGCTGCCGCCGGCATCGACCAGCAGATCGACGTCGTCGCCCACGGTTTCGCGGGCCGTCCGCACCAGCAGCTCGTCGTAGCGGCGATCGCCGGTACGGCCAAAGGGACGCCAGCCCAACTTGATGGCCCGAAATCCGCGTTCAAGCGTGGCCTGCAAGTTACTGCGAAGCTTGCCCGGCTCGTCAAAGAGCATCGACCCGTACGGTTTGATCCGGTCGCGGTAGCAACCGCCCAGGAGCCGCGAGACCGGCTGGCCGCAGGCTTTGCCGAACACGTCCCACAGGGCGATGTCGATGCCGGAGATGGCATGTTCGACTGAGCCGCCGCGTCCCTGCCAGAAACAAGCCTGCCGCATCTGCTCGGTGACGCGTTCGGGTTCCAGGGCGTTTTGGCCCTGCCACAGCGGGCGCAAGAACTCGACTGCCGCGGCCGACAAGCCATAGCTGGTGAAGATACTGCCGACGCCTGTGATGCCTTCGTCGGTGACGACCTCGACCAGCGTATGCAGATCGTCCTCAGGTTCGTGGCCTTCAGGCCAACCGCCGTCAACGGTTCCACCGATCAGGCGATGCAGTCGGATCTCGGCAATTTTCATAATGACCCTGTTTAACGTGGTTGAGCGATCCAGCCTGCTGAGCGAATGCCACGCGAGGGGGACACCACCCTGCCTGAGTCGTGGGCAAGCGGTGCCGCAAACCTTTGCTACCGAGCCATCAGCCGCGGCGAGCGTACCGGTTTCGGGCCGCAGAAATTCGCATTTTCTCCCTAAATTCGGGGCGTTTCTGGCCCCCCATGCGAGCCGCGACCTGGATTGGCATCAGTTCTGCAAAGACGCCCCTCAGCGATTGACGCCCGCCGATTGTAGCAAGCCGACCCACCCGAATCATCGTGGTTGTGAGGAAGCTGTCCATCCGTCCCACGGACGGAGATGGCTAGCGCCTCGTCGGCTCCCGCAAACCCTCTGCCTACGTTCCAACCGCGTCTCCGCACACCGCCGACGTTTCATCTTTGTTCTTCCTGCCGGAGCTAATGAGATGAGGTATCGCTGCATGCGCCATCGGTCTGGTTTTACCCTGGTCGAGCTGTTGGTGGTCATCGCCATCATCGGCATTTTGATCGCGATGTTGCTCCCTGCCATTCAGGCTGCCCGCGAGTCGGCTCGCCGAGCTAACTGCTCCAGCAATCTCCGGCAGCTCGTGACCGCGGTGTTGCTGTATTCCGACCGCAATAGCGAACAGATTCCGCCGATGGGCGTGGGCAGCCACCAGTCGAACCATAGCTGGTTGGCGCTGCTGCTGCCGATGATGGAAAACGAAGTGGCCTATCGCCAGCTCACGTTCACCGCCAGTTCGTTGGGCGGCACGAGCGTCACTGTGGGCAAAGACCTGCGTTCCCCGAGTTACTACTGCCCGACCCGCGGCTTCCGCATCAATGGACACGAGACCTATGGCGGCCAGGCCACCGATTACGTGAGTGTCAGCCTGACCGCGACGCAGAGCACCTGGGGTGGCACGTCCGACCTCGCGCGGCTCATCGCCTGGGGCACCAGCAACATGTCTGGCCTCAACGCCCTGATTAATGAAGGCAAGTTGGGCGGGGCCATCAATGCTCCGGCGGCCTATTCGGGGACGAACTTTGCCTCGCGCGTGACCATCGGCGGCGTCACCGATGGCATGACCTACACGGCGCTGATCGGCGAGAAACACCTCAATCCGTCCAAGCTGGGCAAGACCCTGGAAGATGCTCCCTACAGCCTGCTGCACTTCAGCAGCACCAGTAGCGCCGGCGGCGTGCGGATCGCCGCGCTGGGTCTTGCGACCGATCCCAACACGCCGGTCGTCAACAATGCTTCCGGCGATGCTGCCGACACCGGCTACCTGCGGTTTGGCAGCTGGCACCCTGGTATCTGCCAGTTCGCCTTCGGCGACGCACGCGTGGTTCCGGTGAAGAACCACGCCTCGGAAACGGCCCTGCTGTATATGTCTGGCCGGGCCGACGGCATGCCCTACGACCTGCCGTAGCGCACGCCGCAGGCTTTCTTCGAACGAAATTCGCACGCCCCCATGTCTGTGTTCTGTTCTTTTTCTTATGGGAGTGTTGTGCAATGGAGTATCGATCGAACCGTTTTCGGCCTGGCTTCACGCTGGTCGAGTTGCTGGTGGTAATTGCCATCATCGGCATCTTGATCGCCATGCTGTTGCCGGCCATCCAGGCCGCCCGGGAGTCGGCCCGTCGCGCCAACTGCGCCAGCAATCTGCGGCAGTTGGCAACAGGGGTCCAGGTGTATTCCGACCGCAACGGCGAGCAGCTTCCGCCGTTCAGTGCTGGTCCCAGCTACTCGGCTTGGAACCATAGCTGGACCGCGCTGCTGTGGCCGATGATGGAAGCCCAAAACAGTTACAACACGTTGCAACTGTGGGTCGCCGCGAATGCCGAACCCAATCTGACCGTCCACCGCGACTTCCGCTCTGATGGTCTGGTGTGCCCCACGCGGGGCTTCCGGATCATCAGCAGCGGCGACCTGGTCAATGCTCAGGCGATGGACTACGTGGCGGTGAGCACGGTCATCATGCCGGAGGAGTATTACACCTCCAGCGGCCCTGGCGCCATGATCCTGACGCACACCTCAAGCACGTACTTCAAGGCCGACGGGGTCATCATCAATCCGGTCAACTATGTGACCGAGGCGAACATGCCCGTCCGCTCGCGCGTCACCATCGGCGGTGTGACCGACGGCATGACCTACACGGCGCTCATCGGCGAAAAGCATGTCAACCCGACCCGGCTCGGCAGCTCCACATACGACTGGCCGAGCCCGGGCCAGGTGGTCTGGTACATCGGAGGCACGCGCAGCCTGGGTGGTGCCGTGAATGGGCTGGCCCAGCGGCCTGACATGCCCGAGCAAACCACCACCACCTACAGCCTCGTGACCAATCCCGAGGCGGTGAACAACTTCTACTACGGCAGTTGGCACCCAGGCATCACGCAGTTTGTGTTCGGCGATACCCGCGTCGTGCCGGTGAAGAACTACACCAGCGAAGAAACGCTGATTTACATGGGCAAGCGGGCCGACGGCCAGCCTTACAACCTGCCGTAACTGGTGAACTGGTGGCAACGTAACTGCCGCATCCCCAGGCGGCTT
>Ga0180217_1002630_pt1 | contig 16243 bp, 16 predicted proteins | sample eDN3rd37CBELigOP_FD_128521 | JGI IMG/M metagenome (GOLD analysis project Ga0180217, IMG submission 128521) | Enriched Organic Plus compost microbial communities from Emeryville, California, USA - eDNA 3rd pass 37_C BE-Lig OP (version 2) (version 2) ... | reverse complement strand
GGGGGGACGCCTGCTCCGCCCCCCGTGGTGGGGGGGGGGTAGGTGGTGGGGGGGGGGTACTTGAGGGGGGTTGCGCCGGGGGGGGCGGGGGGGGGGGGGGGGGAGGGATGGGGGAGACGATAACCCCACATCGACGCGGCACGCGCCGCTGTTCACTTCCCCGCCCCCGCGTTCCGCGTTTCCTTTACATCCCCGCCCTGCGGGTGCTCCCCACCACCTGGTCCCACTGGTGGAACACGGCGTACACGATGTCCCGCGGCCCGACCAGCCGGAAGAAGACCAGTCCGTTGGGGCCCTCCGCGATCGCGCCGCGGAAGACGTAGTCCGGCCGCTCCACGTACGGCTGCCCCGGGAGCCCGTCGCGGTAGGTCCCCTCGAGTTCGACCGTCGTCGTCGAGACGCCGTTGATCGTGCGCCGCTTGACCGCCGGCTCGCCGGGCTCGTTCCACGCGTTGCGGACCTGCTCCGACCACCGCCTGATGTTGTCCTCGACGGACCCCCCCTGCCCGCCGGGGAAGTGGAACCACACGGCCACCGCCTCCCCCTCGCCCCCCTCCGGGTGGGGGATGCGGAACTCCGCCGCCCGCATCGGCCCCGGGTTGGTGCTCCGCGTCCACTCCGAGGGCACGCTCCACCGCAGCCCGCCGACTTCGAGCGGCGCGGCCTGCCCGCTCATCTCATCGACCATCCCGCTCATGGCCGTATCACGGTCCGCCATCTGCTGCCCCACCTGCTTGCCGGAGTGCGCGGTGCGCCCCAGCAGCGAGGTGGGCTGGTCGGTCAGCCGCGACAGCGGGCCGGTGGACCCCGGCGCGTTCGACTGCGGCCGCGACGGCGGCGCTCCCACCGGCGCCCCGGATCCCGCCGTCGGCCCCGGGGGCGGCGCCGACTCCTCGCACCCGGCCGCCCACACCGCGGCTCCCGCGGCGGCGATCAGGACCATCCGGAAGGAGCGAATCACGGACCGGCGTCGGTTGGGCGAGGGGCTGGTCATGCCCAAATATACGGCCAGCCCCTCCTATGCGCCTCATCCCCGTCCAGTCGCTCGACGACCCCCGCCTCCGCCCCTACGCCACCATGCGCGACGCCGAACTGCGTCACCGCGAGGACCCCACCAACCCCGTCCTCGCCGGTCCCGATCGGGATAGGGGGGGTGGGGGGGCGTTCATGGCCGAGGGGGAACTGGTCGTCCGCCGCCTCATCGAGTCCCGCTTCGCCGTCGAGTCGGTCCTGCTTACCCCCACGCGCCTGCGAACCGTCGAGGACGCCCTGACCCGGCTCCCTCCCGAGACGCCCATCTACCTCGCCGAGCAGGGGGTCATGAACGCCGTCGTGGGCTTCAACATCCACCGCGGCATCCTCGCCGTCGGCCTCCGCGGCCGGGACCCCGACCCCCTCGAACTGGCCAGGCAGGCCCGCACCCTCCTCGTCCTTGAGGATCTGGTGAACCACGACAACCTGGGGGCCATGTTCCGCAACGCCGCGGCCCTCGGCGGCGAGGGGACGGCCATCCTCCTCTCCCCCCGGTGCGCCGACCCCCTGTACCGCAAGGCCTTGCGGGTCTCCGTCGGGTATGCACTGCATGTGCCGTTTGCCAGGGCTTCCTCCTGGCCCGGCATCCTCGCCGACCTCCGCGCCATGGGCTTTCACGTACTCGCCCTGACGGGCACCCCCGGGGCCGAGGACATCGTGGACGTCGCCCGCGACTTCGAACAGGCATCGGGTCAGCCGCGGCTGGCCCTCCTTCTCGGAACCGAGGGCGCGGGCCTCACGCCTGAGGCCATGGCCGCCGCCGACCGACGCGTCCGGATCGCCATGGCCCCGGGGGTGGACTCCCTCAACGTCGCGGTCGCGGCGGCCGTCGCCCTCCACCGCCTTGTCAGTCCCGATGGGCAGGATCGTGGAACACCAGGTCCGGTCCGCGACATCTCTTAGAGTCCGCGGCGGCAGATTTCGTGGTGCGCCGGCGACCGCCGGGCATTATGATGTAAACAACTCTCGACGCGGCAGCCGATTCCCGGCCTGTCGCCCGCGCCATCCAGCCGCCAGACAAGCCCGCCGCCGCGCAAGGGGTCCGGCCTTTCTCTGGGAGGAACACGCCGATGAAAGCCATGCTCAAGATGACCACCGCTGCCTGCATCCTCGCCGTCTGCGGCGCCGCGGCCGCTCTGGCCCCCGACGACGGCGTCGCCCGCGAGGGTGTAGCCGCCCGCCGGGCCGTTCTGGATGCGATGGAACTCAAGCCTTTCCCCGCCTCCTGGAGCGACCTCTCCGGCTGGACCGGCGGCGAGGCGCTGACCGCCTCCAACACCGCCGGCAAGGTCGTGGTCATCCTCACCTGGAAGAGCTGGTACAAGCCCTCCCATGAGGCGCTCCGCACCGCCCAGGCCGTGCAGAACAAGTTCGGCGGCGACGTGATCGTCGTCGCGGTGCACGACAAGGACGGCTACGACAACGCCGCGAAGGTCATGGCCGACAAGGGCGCGACCGTCCGCTGCGCCCACGACGCGACCGGCGCGTTCCGCGCGGCGCTCAACGTGGACCAGGACCCGGACTTCTACATCGTGGACCGCGCCGGCAACCTCCGCTACGCCGACGTGGAGACCTCCGCCGTCGAGGGCGCCGTCGCCCGCCTGGTGAAGGAGACCGCGGAGCAGGCCGCGGCTCTGCCGGATGAACTCGCCGCCAAGGCCGCCGCCGCCGAGGAGGCCGCCCGGCGCACGTCCGCCGTCTCCGATGAACTCAAGCCCGGCCAACTCCTCAACGTCCCGTTCACCATGCCCTCGGCCGAGGCGTACGCCGCCATCAAGTGGCCCGAGCACAACACCACCACCCTCTCCGCTGGCGACTTCCAGGGCAAGCCGCTCCCGGCCTCCATGGGCAACGAGATCTGGCTGACCGAGAAGCCCAACACCGCCGGCCGCGTCGTCGTGCTGGACTTCTGGGCGACCTGGTGCGGCCCCTGCAAGAGGGCCATGCCGGGGCTCGACGCCCTCCAGCGCGCCCACCGCCAGGACCTTGTCATCATCGGCATGAGCGGCAGCCCCGTGCCTGGCTACAAGGAAGACCCCGAATCCGTGCGGGCGTTCCTCCGCGCCCACAAGAGCGCGTACTACCACGCCAACGACCTGGAGAAGACCGTCAGCAAGGCCCTTCAGGTCCAGGGCATCCCGCACGTCGTCGTCATGAGCACCGACGGCGTCATCCGCTGGCAGGGCAACCCCCTCGAGCCGGGCTTCCGCAAGGCCGTCGAGGCGGTGATCCGCGTGGACCCGGGCGTCCAGGCCCGCCGCGCCGCCGAGAAGGCGTACCTGGCAGCCAAGGGCGGCTGACCTCCCCCCTTGCCCGACCCAAGACAACCCCGAGGAGCCCCGGCCCGCCCCGGGGCTCCTTTCTTTATTCGGACGTTGCTCCGTACGAGCACCAAACAAAAGGACCCATGTTTGTGGCGGAGTTGGCTCAGCACACAGAACTAGTGTGCCAAAGGCCGATCATTCTTGCACCGCTCCCGCGCTCGTCGGTAGGCTGATTGGCGGCTGTCGACAGGATCAAAATTATGCTTGATCGAGTGCTCCCCGTAGTCGCCGTCGTGCTGCTGCTGAGTTCGGTTGTGGCTGCCGGCCCGTCGGTGGCTCCGTGCAGTTGTGCCGCGCTGTCCTGCGGCGGGACTGCCGGCACCTGCTCTTCGTGCAGTTGTTGTTGCTCTGGTGCTGGATGCACAAAGGTCTGCACGTGTTGCACGGCGTCGTTTGACTGTCTGAGTCCGCCTTCTGGATGGACGTGTTCCGACACCGCCGCGTCGGATTGACACGGCCGCCACGGATCCGGCTGTGACTGCACACCGGCTCACAGTTCCGTCGGGTCGCTCGGCGCTCGTGGGCGTGCTCATCATCGCATTCGCGATCGCGGTGCTCGGTGTGTACCGCGCGTTCACGCTCCGCAGCGCAGAGAACCGTGAGCGACTCGAGGCCGAGCGTCTTGCCGCGGAGGCGGTTGAACTTGGCCAGCGTGCGTTCCGCGAACTCCGCATGATCCCGCTCGAGAGTCTCGCGACGAACGATGATCTCCGGGTTCACATGATCGCCGCGGCAGGCGGCGGTCCCGAGCGGGACGCCGCGACGGCGGAGGTCCTTCGTCTGACGGCTGACCTCGTGTACTTCCGTTTCATCCAGGATTCGCCCCAAGCGTACAGAGCGTGGCGGGAGAAACTGGGATACCGCCTTCGAAGCGCCGAGGCGATGCGCCGGGAGGGTGTTGATCGCGATTACCAGTATTGGTTCTCGAAGCCTTATCCCGGCGACGAACAACTGGTGGACGTGTTCGATCGGCTCTGGACCGAAACATTAACCGTTCGCGACGAACGATCGCGCCCCGTCGGGGTCGCTGCGGACGGAGACGGCATCGAAGTTGTTTTCGGTGATGTTGATCGGGCGTGGAACGGAGTTCCCATCGTCTCGGGTGAACTCCCGGCAAGCGTCTGGCAGGGGCGGCGCTCCGTGCAACTCGCAAGGAACTGGTGGGATGACCCGAACGGGGGAATTCGCGAGGAACTCCGTCGGCGCGAACCGGTGAAAGTCGCAGTTGTCGCCGTGCTCTTCGAGATGAAGGCCGGAGACCGCTATCCCATCACCTTCACTTACTATTGTGACTCTGCCGGTGCGTGGTGGCTCTGGCGGATCAACGCGCTCAACGTGGCGGCCGATCGCCTGGTCCAGCTGGAGTTCTGAGGAGACGCCCGATGGGACGCGCCTTGGCTCTCTGCGTGATTGCCGCTGTGTTCGCGGCGGCGAGCATCGCAAAGGTCGTGTACCCACTTCAGACCGTGCGCGTCCTCGTCTTCCTGTTTCCCGGTTTGGCCAAGGTTCCGTGGTTGACGCTCTCCATTCCGGGAATGCTCGCGGGTCTGGAGTTTGGTCTCACCGCGGCATTGCTTCACCCTCGCCTGCGGCGAGTCTCGCTCGTCGCGGTCGTGATTCTGCTCATTGCATTCTCCGCGGTGCTTGCTCTGCTCCTGGCTGCGCCAGGGCGTGCGCCGGGCTGTGGGTGCTTTGGTGTTCCGAAGTCGGCGCCCGGCGGCGAGCATATCGCCGGTCTGCTCCGCAACGCGGGGCTGATCTGCGCCGCCGTCTGGCTTCTCCGAACCGGACATCGCCGCGAGGCGTCGGCGCGATCACGTGCCGCGACCCCGTCGATCACGGGCGTGCCTGCGTTCACGCTTGTGGAGATGATGACCTCGATCGTGATCATCTCCATTCTTTTTGCCCTTGTACTGCCTGCGTTCGCGAAAAGCCGCAGCAGTGCCAGGCTCGCGGCCCAGTCCAGCCTCGCCCGCCAACTGACCGCGGCGCTCGCCCTTTACGGCAGCGATCATCGGGATGCACACCCGTACTTCGGCACACCGGGCGATCCGCTCGGCCCCGTTCGCATCCGTGACTTCACGGTCCCGATGGAGTACTTCAAGGCACAGCGCTGGCTCTGGGCCAGCGCTGTGTACCCGGAGTACATCGATGCACCGCGGTCCGCGATTGAACCTCGGGGCCGCGCGCCCTACATGACCGGACAACTTCTCTGGCCCGATTCGATTGTCGCGGCGGAGTTCCAACTGACTTCGACGGCCTTTGCGCGCCCCTCGTTCTGGACCGGTGGCGACGACGGCCCCTACTCCCAAGTGGACCTGCGGCACACCACCAACGCCGATCTTGCCTTTCCGTCCCTGAAGGGACTGATTGCGACAGACCTCGCCGGGCCCGCTGGCTGGCCCGAGGGGGACGAGATGGTCGTAGGGCTTGGTGACGGTTCCGGCCGGACGGTCCTCTGGCGATTGCTCGATCCGGTGGCTCCGGTCTGCCGGCCATGGGGAGCGGCGTGCGGGCCGATCGAGTCAACCCGTGACGGGCTTCGCGGCGTCGATTTCTGATCGCCCGCCAGGGATGCTCCGGGAAGGTCGAGGCACGTCGAGCCGCAGTACCCTCCCTTCATGCCCGACCCGGTCCCGGCGGCTCCTGTCTTTCACGTCGTCCTCCACGAGCCCCAGATCCCCAACAACACGGGCAACATCGGCCGCACCTGCATCGCCACCGGCTGCGCCCTGCACCTGATCCACCCGCTGGGCTTCTCCACCAGCGAGAAGGCCTGCCGCCGCGCTGGGCTCGACTACTGGCCGCGTCTCCGCCCCGCCGAACACGCCTCGTGGGAGGCCTACCTCGCCGCCGCCACCCCTGACCCCCGCCGCCTCTGGCTCTTCTCAACCAAGGCCACGCGCCCCCTCTGGGAGGCGGATTTCCGCCGCGGCGATCACCTTGTGTTCGGGAAGGAAACGGCCGGCCTCCCCGCCGACCTGCTCGAGCGCTACTCGGACCGCCTGATCACCTTCCCGATGCTCCCATCCGAACGGTCGCTGAACCTCGCCACCGCCGTCTGCGCCGCTGTCTACGAGGGCCTGCGCCAACTCGCGGCCCGCGGCGAGGTGCATCTCGACGAGCGCGGGCGTCTCATCCCCGCCACGCGGACCGGGTGAGCCGCCGCTAAACTGCTGGTCCGATGACCATCGTTCATCGCTGCTCACGTCTGTTCGCCGCCGCCGCACTGCTCCTGCTGCTGGGCGGGTGCAGCCGCCCGCTCCTGTCGCCCAGCGACGAGCGCACCCCCTTCGACCGCTACGACGCCCTCCGCAACCAGTACGCGCGGCAGTACGTGCAGGACGCCTACGGCGCGACGAAGCCGAACCTCCGCGGCCGGCTCGCGCCGCGATGAAAACCCGAGGATGAGTCGCGAGCAGCCCGTGGGGATCAGCGGGGGATAGCAGGGGGATAAGCCGTGGGGCGGGCCGGGCGAAAGTCCGGGAACCAGGGTTTGTTCCCCGGCGCCGACCGGCCAACGGGCAAGGCGGGCCGGCTCCGCCGGGTGGAAGGCGTCACGTCTCAATCGTTTCGTCCGATTTTGCCAAGCCCGGCCCCCGCGCCGCCCGATCACTTCAGCACCACAAGGGCTCTCGTCCCAGCACCCATGGCCAACCGCCCGCGTCGTTCTCGGTCCGCCGGCCGCAAGCGCCGCTCCCGTGCGCTTGCCGCGACGCCGAAGCGCGCCCACATCGTTTGGGCCTCCTTCGTCGCGTCGATGACCGTCGTCGGCGGCCTCCTGCTGGCGCTGGAGTCGAGCCCCTCCCCCCGCGTCGATGGTCGCTCGCTCGCCCCGCTGGTCGCGGCCGACGGGCCTACGGACGTCGAGTCGGTCTTCAAGACCACCGTCCCCCTCAAGCGGGATGTGTGGAAGTCCATCGTCATCCACCACAGCGGCTCCCACGTCAGTTCCCCGGCCTCCATCGCCGCCGAGCACGAGGCCCGCGGCGGCCGCGGGATGGGCCACCACTTCCTGATCGGCAACGGCTCCGGCCCCCTCCGGGACGGCGAGTTGTACATCAACTTCCGGTGGTACGACCAACTCCCCGGCTTCCACGCCGCCGGCGAAGACGGCGACTGGCACAACCACCACTCCATCAGCATCTGCCTGGTGGGCGACGGCAACCGCCGCCCCTTCACCGCGGCCCAGATGGCCCGGCTGGAGGAACTGGTCGCCGTCCTCTCGCGTGAACTGGGGATCGCGCCCGACCGCGTCCACCTCCACAGCGAGATCGCCCCCACGACCGACCCCGGCCGCCTCTTCCCAGCCGAACTCTTCCGGGAGCGCCTAGCCCGCACCCGGTGACCTCCCCGGGGGCGCCTAAGTGGGTCGGAGTGGCCCCGGCGTTTGAATCTTCCGAAAACAGGGTGGATACTGTCACACCGGGCGGACTCCCCCCGTCCACCGTTGAGAGCGGCAAACCGCCCGCACCCCCCTCGGCGTTCGGGGGAGGGGAGGGCGGTCGGTCGGTGAAACCTTCTCGATGGAGCCAACCTTCGGTGCCGTCCATTCGAAAGGGTACAGTGATCGTCTCTCCCGGCCCGTTCGCCGGCCGGGCTCCGTTCAGGTCCCACTCGCAGGAACCGTGATCCCGTGGAAGTGAAGAAGGTCGGCGAACTTGTTGAGGGGTACCGAATCCTCTCCGAGCTGGGGCGGGGCGCGGCCTCCATCATTTATCTGGTCCAGGAGCCCGATACCCGCCAGATCTGGGCTCTGAAGCACGTCGCGCGCGAAACGCCCAAGGACCAGCGCTTCCTCGATCAGGCGGAGATGGAGTACCAGGTCGCCAGCGCCCTGGACCACCCCCGCATCCGCAAGATCACGCGGCTCATCAAGAAGAAGCCCTCCCTCTTCTCCATGACCGTCACCGAGTTGTACCTGGTCATGGAGATGCTCGACGGCTCCAGCCTCGAGCGCGAGCCCCCCGAAACCTTCGAGCAGGCCGCCTGGATCTTCGAGCAGGTCGCCCTCGCCCTGGCCCACATGCACGACCGCGGCTTCGTCCACGCGGACATGAAGCCCAACAACATCATCGTGGACCCGGAGGGCAACGCCAAGATCATCGACCTCGGCCAGTCCTGCAAGATCGGCACCGTCAAGGAGCGCATCCAGGGCACGCCCGACTACATCGCCCCCGAGCAGGTCCACCGCCGCGAGATCACGCCGAAGACCGACGTGTACAACCTCGGCGCCACGATGTACTACCTGCTCACGCGCCGCTACGTCCCCACCGCCCTGGCGAAAGAGAACTCCCTCGTCGGCTCCCTTGAGGACCACCTCATCGAGCGCCCGAAGCGCCCGATCGAGATCAACCCGCGCGTCCCCGAACTGTTCGACAAACTCGTGATGGACTGCGTGGAGATCGACCCCGACAAGCGGCCGACGATGACCGAGGTCGCCCAGCGCCTCAACCTCATCCGCGGCAAACTCGCCGCCGAGGCCGAACTCCGCCGCAGCGGCCAGCGCCTCAGCCCCCCGTCGCCGGACGACGACGCTTCCGACGCCGCCAAAAAAAACGGCGCACAGGGGCACGCCCGGGCGAAGGAGTCCAACGGCCGGAGCCGCGCGGGGATGGCAGGGACTGAAGAGGACGACCCCACCGGGGTCGGCAGCCTCGCGTGAGCGCGGACGCGGCGGGTCCGGCTCCAACGTCCCCGGTCCCCACCCCGGACGCCCCGACGATCCTCGAGAGCCTCGACCTCCGCTCCCCTGACGCCGTCATCGCGACCTTCCGCGCCGGCGCCCAGGCCTGCCGCGCCGCCGCCTGCCGCCGCGGCAGCATCGACCTCATCCGCGCCCCCGGCCGCCTGATCGCCACCGGCGACCTCCACGACAACCCGCTCCACCTGGCCCGCCTCGTCGAGGCCGCCGGCGTCTCCCGCGCGGGCGCGACGCCCCGCGCTCACCTCACGCTCCACGAGATCATCCACGGCGACCGCCTCATCAACGGCATGGACTTCTCGTTCCGCGCCCTGGCCCGCGTCGCCGCGCTCAAGGCCGCCCACCCCGAGCACGTCCACGTCCTGCTGGCCAACCACGAACTGAGCCAGGTGATCGGCGCCGGCGTCGTCAAGGACGGCGTCCGCTGCGTGGACGCCTTCAACGAGGCCGTCGAGACGACCTTCGGCGACGCCGCGGCCGACGTCTCCGACGCCATCGCCGACTTCATCCGCGCCATGCCCCTGGCCCTCCGCTGCGAGGGAGCGGGCGGCACGATTCTGTGCTCCCACAGCCTCCCCGAGCCCGCCCTGATGGACCGCTTCGACCCGGCAGTCCTCGAGCGCGACCTGACCGACGACGACTACGTCCCCCGCCGCGGCTCGGCTCACCTGATGACCTGGGGCCGCGGCCACACGCCCGACCAACTCGCGGTGCTCGCCGAGCGTTGGAACGTGCGTCTGTTCATCCTCGGCCACGAAAAAGCGGATAACGGGGCGATGGTCGTCGGCCCGAGCGCGATCGTCCTCAACAGCGACCACGCCCGCGGCGTCTATCTCGACATCGACCTCGACCACCCGCCGACGGCGGAGGAGGCGATGGCGCTGGTGCGGCCGCTGGGAGGTTGATGCTCACCTCCGCTTGCTGCAGCCCGGCTGCAGTGCGGGCGAGCGCACCAACGCGACTCACGCGCACGGCTTCCGCCTGATGGGTCAGTTCCGGTACCGCACGTGGCAGTCCCGGCACGAGGTCGCCAGCGCCGCGATCGCCCCGTCCAGCCGCTCCGCGGATGATCCCGAGGCGATCGCGTGCTCCAGTTCCCTCGCCCGCTCCGCGCTGGCCAGCAGAAAGAACACGAACTCGCCCCCTTCCTTCCTCGCCCGCTCATTCTGCCGCAGGCCGCGAAGCAGATCCGCCAGCCGCGCCGCCTCCGCGGCGGAGGCAGGGTCCGTTTGAGTCGTCGAAGAGCGCCAGCGGGCGTCGCGCGCCGCCTCCAGCCGCTCCACAACCTCATCAATGTGCACCATCGTCTCGACGAACGCCGGCATCGGCGCAGCCGCCGGAAACGCCGCGCTCGCGCGGTCCACGACCCCCGGCGGCAGCGTCCCCGCCTCGCGCACGCTCGACCACAGCCCGGCGTAGTTGGGGCTCGTCCCCGCGACCTCGAGCACCCGCAGCCCGTCCTCAACGGTCAACTCCCGCAGCAGCAACGCCGCGCTCGCCGCCGCCGCCGGGCCGCGGTCGCTCCCGCGGCGGTCGTAGATGTACACCACGCCGTCGCCGCGCAACTCGCGCACCGCCCGGGCGATCTCGGCCGCGCGGTGCGCGCCCAGGCCGCCGAACCGCGTCGGCAGGTGCACGCAGCGCATCCCGCGCGCCGCCGCACGCGCTGCGTCCGGCCCGGCGCCCTCCACCGAGACGATCGCCCGCACGCCCAGCGCTACCAGCGCATCGAAGTCCGCATCCCCCCGCGGCCGCGGCCCGGTGATGATCGACGGCGACACCCGCAGCCACCGCATCCCAGCGGCGCGCGCCGGCTCGGCCACAACCGACGACGCCTCCGCCGCGGCCGCGTCCGTATCAGCCCGTTCCAGTGGCTGCCGCGGCGCCGGCGCGCACGACCCTGCGCCGCCCGCGGCGGCGAGCCCCATCATCACCAGCGCAACAACACCGCGGCGGGCCGGTCGCATCGCCCCCACTGTACCGGCCCGCCGCGAACACGGTTCGCCGTTGTCCCTACGCCTCCGCGAGCGTCGGGTAGTCCGTGTACCCCTTCTCCGTCCCGCCGTAGAACGTGGACGGGTCCGGCTCGTTCAGCGGCGCGCCGCGCCGCAGCCGCTCCGGAAGGTCCGGGTTCGCCAGGAACAGTCTGCCGAACGAGATCAGGTCCGCGTGCCCGGCGTCCAGCGCCGCCTGGGCCCGCGCGGCGGTGTACCCGCCGTTGGCCATCAGCGGCCCGCGGAACAGGTGCCGGAAGTCCGCGGCGCCGAGCATCACGCCCCCATGGCGCACGTCCGCCTCGGTGCTCTCGGCGATGTGCAGGTACGCCAGGCCGTACCCGTCGAGTTTCTCGATCAGGTAGCCGAACGTCTCCCGCGGCGTGGAATCCCGCATGTCGTTGTACGCCCCACCCGGCGAGAGGCGGATCGCCGTCCGGTCCGCGCCCCACACCCCCGCGACCGCCTCGACAACCTCCAGCGCAAAGCGGGCGCGATTCGCGATCGACCCGCCGTACGCGTCGGTGCGCTGATTCGTCCCGTCGCGGATGAACTGGTCCACGAGGTACCCGTTGGCGCCGTGGACCTCCACGCCGTCGAACCCCGCCTCCAGCGCGCAGCGGGCGCCGTGCCGGAACTGGTCGATCACCTGCGGGATCTCCTCCAGTTCCAGCGCCCGCGGCGTCTCGAACGGCTTGGGGCCCTCGGGTGTTATCGTGCTGCCCGCCGGCCGGATCGCCGACGGCGCCACCGGCAGCGCGCCCCCGGGCTGCATCGACGGGTGCGAGATCCGCCCCACGTGCCACAGTTGCAGGAAGATCCGCCCCCCGGCCTTGTGCACCGCGTCGGTCACCATCCGCCAGCCGCGCACCTGCTCCGGCGTGTGGATCCCCGGCGTCGCCGGGTAGCCCACGCCCTGCGGCGACACCTGCGTCGCCTCCGTGATGATCAGCCCGGCCGAAGCCCGCTGCCGGTAGTACGTCGCCATCAGATCCGTCGGCACGTTCCCCGGCCCGGCGCGGTTGCGCGTCATCGGCGCCATCGCGATGCGATTGGGAAGCGTGTACGGACCGACCCGGACCGGCGAGAACAGGCTGCGCTGCTGCTGCGTCTGCTCCGACACGTGCTGCCTCCTGTAGGTGTTTCAGCGCCCCGCTCCCCCGTACGCCGGCCCCTCGCCGCGCGGAGGAGGCCCGCACCGTGGCGGCACGCGGCGGAGGGGCCGGCAAGCGTACCAACGCACGAGCCGCCGCGTCCATTCCCGCGGCCTCCCTCCCCCGTCCCGGGAATAATATACTTGTTTCAACAATTACTGTCCAAACATGGACCGCGCCCGCCGCTCGGAGCGGCGGCGGCCGGACCGGGGAGGGGGGAAACGGGGCACCCGACGCATGAGCCTCCAGCACGAACTGCGCAAGCGCCGCCCCTTCGACTCCCCCGCCGAGGAGGCGTACCTCAACCTCCTCCGCACCGTCAGCGTCCTCGGAGCGCCGTTCGCCGCCATCTTCCGCGCCCACGGCCTCTCCGAGTCGACCTATAACGTCCTGCGCATCCTGCGAGGGCACCATCCCCAGGGATTACCCTCGCTCGCCATCGGAGAGCAGATGGTGGCCCGGGTTCCCGACGTCACGCGTCTGGTGGACCGCCTCGTCGCCCGCGGCCTCGCTGAGCGGGTGCGCACGGACCAGGACCGGCGCGTGGTGATCGTGCGGGCCACGCGGGCCGCGCTGGACCTGCTGGCCAAACTGGATAAGCCGCTCGCGGACGTACAGAAGCGCCAACTCGCCCACCTCTCGCCCCGCGAACTGGCCACGCTCAACCGCCTGCTCGTCAAGGCCCGATCACCCCATATGGAGGGGCGGCCCGATGCGCCCCCTCCGCGCGCCCCCCGGCGCCGCGACCCGCTCCGCAGGGGCACGGGAAGAAAAGCCCGTCCGGATTGATTGTTCCAACAAGTATCTCGCACCCCTCCCGGGAGGTCACCCATGAAGGCCACCGTTACCGTCCGGAACACCTTCGCCACGGACCTCGGCCTGTTGCTGGTCCGCCTGATGGTCGGCGCCGTCGGCTTCTTCCACGGCTCGCAGAAACTCTTCAGCCTCTTCGGCGGCGTCGGCATGAAGGAGTTCACCGCCGCCCTCACGAGCATGAACGTCCCCCAGCCGACGCTCTCCGCCTACGCCGCGGCGAGCGCCGAGTTCTTCGGCGGCATCCTGATCGCCGCGGGGCTGATCACGCGCATCGCCGCCCTCCCGTTCGCGTTCACGATGTTCGTCGCCGCGTTCATGGTCCACGGCCACGCCTTCGGCGCGCAGGACAACGGCATGGAGTACCCGCTGACCCTCGGCGTCGTGCTCGTCGCCCTGTTCCTCATGGGCCCCGGCCGCCTGTCGATCGACGCCGTGTACCGCGCACAGCGCGCCCGGGCGAAGCAGGGCCAGGCGTAAGCCCCCCCCGCGTCGTCCCCGCCGGCCCCGCGGAGCCGGGGCCATCACACCGCTTCGGAGAAGCACCATGATCACCGTCCGCAGAGCCGAGGACCGCGGCCACTTCGACCACGGTTGGCTCGACACCGCCCACACGTTCAGTTTCGGGGAGTACTACGACCCGGAGCACATGGCCTTCCGCGCGCTGCGCGTCATCAACGAGGACGTCGTCGCTCCCGGCCGCGGCTTCGGCGCCCACCCGCACCGCGACATGGAGATCATCACCTACGTCCTCTCCGGCGCGCTGGCCCACAAGGACTCCACCGGCGGCGAGGGGACGATCCGCCCCGGCGAGGTCCAGCGCATGACCGCCGGCAGCGGCATCTTCCACAGCGAGTTCAACGCCTCGCGCACCGACCCGGTCCATCTGCTCCAGATCTGGATCTTCCCCGACCGCAAGGGCCACGAGCCCGGCTACGAGCAGAAGGCCTTCCCCTTCGAGTCCCGCCGCGGGCGGCTGGCGCTGCTCGCTTCACCCGACGGCGCGGAGGGCTCGCTGCGCATCAACCAGGATGCCCGCCTCTCCTCCGCGCTGCTCGACCGCGGCGGCGTGGTCCGCCACGGGCTGGCCGACGGCCGCCACGCCTGGGTCCAGGTCGCCCGCGGCTCGGGCGCCGTCAACGGCGTCGAGGTCAAGGCCGGCGACGGCGTCGCCATCAGCGGCGAGCCCGCCGTCGAACTGGCCGCCGCCGAGGACAACACCGACTTCCTCGTCTTCGACCTGGCCTGATCAGCCGCGGATGAACGCAGATCAACACGGATCAGAGGGAAATCAGGCCTCCTCCTCTCTGAGCCGTGTTGATCTGCGTTCATCAATCTCTTCTGCGTTGATGCCGGCGGCGGCTACTTCGTGCACCGGTAGATGAACGCCGGCGGGATGTTCCGCCACACGACCGGCGAGATCGTCATCGACGAGAACATCCGCCGCGCCTCGCGCCGGAAGTGCCACGCGCCGCGCATCGTCAGCCCGATGTGGTAGCCGAACGTGATGAGCATCCCGCCGGGCTTGAGCGCCCGGTGCGCCGCCGTGAGGATGTCCGTCCGCAGCCGATCGGAGAAACTCGGCCACGGCAGGCCCGAGAGGATGTAGTCCACGCCGCCCTCGCCGTCGATCCCGATCCCCTGCCGGGCGCAGAGCCGGTCCACGTTCGCGGCGTCCTCCTCCAGCACGGTGACGCCCGGGAACTGGTCGCGCACCAGCGCCGCCATCGCCGCGTTGCGCTCGATCGCGAAGAACCGCGTCTGCCGCCCCAGCCGCGGGAGGATCTGCGCCGTGAAGACGCCGGACCCCGGCCCGAACTCGACCACCGCGTCCGCCCGCCCCAGGTCCAGCCCCTCGACCATCCGCCGCGCCAGGTGCACGGAACTGGGTGCCACCGCCCCGATGACCCCCGGCCTGGCGATGAACTCTCGCAGGAACCGACGCTTCACCGCGACCTTGGCGCGGCCGCTCGGCCGCTTCGGGGGGGACTGCTGACTGCTGATCACGCGAACACTCCGTGTGTGCGGGTAGAGCGATATGGGTACGGGTGCTGGGGCTGAAAGGCACGGATACCCAGCGCGCCAGTCTAGGAGATCGGCCCGCGGCCCGCTCGCCCCCGAACATCGTGCCGCCACCCGGCCGTCTCAGATCACACCCGCCGCCCAACGAGAGCATCTTTGAAGACACTGTTGACCAGATACACCACCGCCACCGCGGCGACCGCTGCCCAGGAAGAGCACCGGGAACGACCCGCCGGCAAGAAGGCAGGCGACGATGACGATCAGGTCGGCTGGCGCACATTGTTCCGATTCCGGAGCGTGCATGGCCCCGGAGGGGCCGAGGGGTGCAGCCGCGGGTGGAGCGAGCGAAGCGAGCGGAACCCGTGGGTGGGTGAAGGAAGGGAGACGGCCGCTCCGGGGGGCGGAGGAGTGCTCCATGGCGCGGAGTTAAGCGAGCCGACGCGCACTCGAAGAGAGTTGTCGTCGTCGGGCGACTCTCCTTTGCCCCTCCGGGGCAAGGAGAATACACACAATGGACACACTGTTCCGTGTCCCCATCCACGGGTTCCGCTCCACCCGTGGCTACATTCCGCGGCCCCGTTGGGGCCGAAGGCGGGATACGTAGAGCGAGGTGAGATCCATGTGGACCGGAGTATCGCGGCTCAGGTATGAGTGGTCGTGTCTGCGGGTTGGAGTGAGGTCAGGTGGGGGCGCGGGGGTGGTCGGTGGGGCGGCGGGGCTGGGGGTCGTGGGTGCGCCGGTTGCGCTTGCTCGCGGTGTCGGCGTCGGCCGGTCGGGACTTCGCGTCGATCGTGAGGACGACCTCGCGGACGGTGGACTCGCGGCCCGGGGTGGGGTTGGGAGCGCTGGAATGGGACTGGTGGGACTGATGGGACGAATGGGACTGATGAGCGGGTGTTTGGGCGTGCGGTGAGTCGGTGAAGGGAGGAGAGTCGGGAGAGGGGGAGACTCGGGGATGTGCTTCGCAGGGCCCTTCGGGCGTCGCCGTAGAGGGAGGAGAGGAAGGGAGGTGGGAAGAGGGCTCATCCCCGGCGTGACGGCGTCCTTCGCCGGGGCGGTAGCGGGGGTGCTCGATGGTGAAGCCCATGGAGCGGAGTTCGGCGATGACCTCGTCGAGGTCGGGTTCGTCCTGCTCTGATGCGCGGGGTGGCGGTTGCCACGAGGAGACCCGGCCGTGTGCTTCGCAGCGCCCTTGGGGCG
>Ga0180217_1002625_pt1 | contig 16257 bp, 12 predicted proteins | sample eDN3rd37CBELigOP_FD_128521 | JGI IMG/M metagenome (GOLD analysis project Ga0180217, IMG submission 128521) | Enriched Organic Plus compost microbial communities from Emeryville, California, USA - eDNA 3rd pass 37_C BE-Lig OP (version 2) (version 2) ... | reverse complement strand
TCGCGGGGGTCGTCGGTGCCCTCGTGGGCGTCGTGCTCGGTGTTCGCGAGGCGGGTCAGCGCTTCGCGTGCCATCGTCGCCGCGAGCGTCCGCTCGCGCGGGGTGCCCGCCCGCTCCGCCGCGATGAGCGCCGCGAGCACGCTGTCGTGCATGAGCGCCGCGACGGCGATGCGCTCCTGCTCCGCCGCGTCGGCCGCCGCGGCGCGCGTGTACGAGGCCACCGCCCGCGCGCGGGTCTCGTCGACGTTGGCGGCGATCGAGCGAAACAGCCAGCCGAGGGTGAGGATCACGCCGCCGAGGATGAGGGCGAACGACACGTCGAGGCTCACCATGAACCAGTACTCCGACGAGAAGTCCACCTGGATGAGGCGCACCAGGCCGAACAGCATCGGCGTGAGGATCGTCCAGCCGATCTGCAGCGGGAACGGGAAGGCCAGCACGGCCGCGAGCGTCGCGATGTTGACGAGGTACCAGATCCACGGCTCGTCGATCGAGGTGGGCGCGACGCCTCGCGTCGCGATCGGCCACAGCGCCAGCGCGACGAGGTAGATGAACGCGAACAGGCCGGCCGCGACGCGCGCCCCGCGGCCGATGACGCTCAGCAGGATCATCACCGCGAGTGAGCCGAACACCGCGATCATGAGCGGCTCGTGCCACCCCGGCCGCTCATCCGTCGCCCCGAGCGCGCTGAAGAAGGCCTGGAGGCCCAGGATCAGCGAGCCCAGCGCCGAGACGAGCGAGATGATGCGCTCGACGCGGGAGCGCGTGAACGATCCGATGCCCGACGAGACCTCGCGCGAGTGCGGGATCTGCCCCCACGCGCTGTCGAGGCCCGACGTCGGGGTCGCCTGCCGGTCAGCGGCCACGCGTGATGTCTCCCGAGCCGGGTCCGGGGTCGGCGAGCAGGCCGTCCTCCATGGCACGGTGCAGCAGATCGATCTTGGTCGGCGCGGGGCGCCCGACCTCGACGTACTTCACGCGCACGCGGGTGATGTTCTCCTTCGCGGTCGAGTACGCCACGCCGAGGCGGTCGGCGACCACCTTGAGGGGCAGCCCCGCGGCGTACAGCCGCAGCACCTCGCGCTCGCGGGCCGACAGCTGCGCGTCGGCGAACTCGCGATCGCCTTCGACGGCGCTGGCCCACTCGACGTTGTTGAGCGGCTCGCCGGCGGCGACCGTGCGCACGGCGGCGATGACGTCGTGGATGGGCGACGACTTGCTGACGACGCCCGCGGCGCCCGCGGCGAGCGCCTCGCGCACCGCGGCGGGGCGGTCGGCCACGCTGTGGATGATGACGCTCGAGCCGTCCGCGGTCAGTCGCGTGACGTTCTCGGTGACGGTGGTGCCGTCGCCGAGCGTGAGGTCGAGCACGACCACGTCGGCGGGTGCGGCCGAGGTGCGGGCGCGCCAGTCCAGGTACTCGGTGACGGTGCTGCCCGAGAACACGACCTCTTTGCCCGCGCGGGCGCAGGCGGCTTCGAGCCCGAGCCGGACGGACTCGTGATCGTCGATGAGGGCGACACGCGTCATGTCGCCAGCCTAGCCCTGCGCGTCGACGCGGGTCAGCGTCGCGACGGCCTCGACGTGGTGCGAGTGGGGGAACAGATCGAGGGCCTGGATGCGGGCCGGCTCGTACCCGGCGGCGCGGAACGTCGCGATGTCGCGGGCGAGGGCGACGGGGTCGCACGCGACGTACACGACGGTCGCGGGCGTGAGCGCCGTGATGTGCTCGACGACCTCGCGACCGGCGCCGGCGCGCGGCGGGTCGAGCAGCACGACGCCGCGCGAGAGCCGCTCCCGCTCGTTGGGGGTCGCCTCGGCGGCGAGGCGCGCGAGCCAGCGGTCGACACGGCCGGTCTCGGCGCGCGCGCCGACCCATTCGGCGAGGTTCTCGCCGGCGTGCTCGGTGGCGCGCGCGTCGGACTCCACGCTCGTCACGCGCGTGGCCGGCCCGCCGAGGTCGGCGAGCGTCGCGGCGAAAAGACCCACGCCGCCATAGAGGTCGAGGTGCCAGGCGTCGGGGTCCACCGGGCCGTCCGGGTGCAGCTCGCGCAGCGCCGCCTCGACGGTGCTGGTCAGCGTGTGTGCGGCGAGGCGGTGCACCTGCCAGAAGCCGCCCGCGTCGACGCGGAACTCACGCGCGCCCACGCGCTCGATGACGACCTCGGGCTTCGGTGCCTTGGCACCGCCCTTCGGCGCGGACTTCGCACCGCGGCCGCGGCGCCGGGCTCCGGCATCCCGCTTCTGCTCCGGGCGCGGCAGCACGCGCACGCGACCGTCCGCGGGCTGCACGAGGTCCACGCGGCCGGGCTCGAGGCCGCGCAGCGCCAGGGCCGCCCGCTCGACGGCGACGGTCGCCAGCGGCAGCTCGTCGACCTCGATCACGCGGTGGCTGCGCGCCGCGTAGGGGCCGATGCGTCCGGCGTCGTCGATGTGCAGGCTGACGCGCGTGCGCCAGCCGGTGGCGTCGGGCGACTCCTGGTCGACGACGTCGCCCGTCGCCGAGCGCACCGGCAGCACGGGCTCCAGCGTCGCCGCGGGCTCGGCGATGCCGCCGAAGCGCTGCAGCGCGTCGAGCAGCACGCGCGCCTTGAGCTCGCGCTGGTGGTCGAGGGCGATGTGCCCGAAGTCCGCTCCCCCGGGCCGGCGCTCGGGCGCGACGTCGACGTCGGCCTGCGCCCACACGTGCGGCCGGCGGTGCGGCGACGCGTCGAGCACCTCGAGGGTCTCGCCGCGCCAGAACGACTTCTTGCTGGTCTCGGTCAGGCGCACGCGCACCCGCTCGCCGGGGATCGCGTCGGGCACGAACACCACGCGGCCCTCGTGGCGACCCACGAAGACGCCGCCGTGGGCGACATCCGTGATGTCGAGGTCGATCGTCTGCGCCGCGTGCTCCGTGGTTTCCGTCACGTCGATAGAGCCTACGGTGGACGCATGCGCGTGTGCCTCGCCTCGACCTCCCCCGCCCGCCTGATGCTGCTGCAGCAGTTCGGCATCCGTCCCCTCACCGTGGCCCCCGACGTCGACGAGGAGGGCGTGATCGCAGCCGTCGAGGCGGCGGAGGCGCGCATCCTCGCGCCCGACGAGCACGTGCTGCTGCTCGCGCGGCGCAAGGCGGCCGATGTGGCGGCGCGCCTGGCCGACGACATCCCCGGCTTCGACGGCATCGTGATCGGCGGCGACTCGATGTTCCAGATCGGCGGCGAGGTGCTCGGCAAGCCCTACACGCCCGAGAACGCCGTCGCCCGCTGGCGTGCGATGCGCGGGCGCACCGGGGTGCTGCACTCCGGCCACGCCGTGATCCGCGTCGAGCCCGGACGCCCCGCGCGCGAGGTGCACGCGACCGCTGCGGCATCCGTGTCCTTCGTCGACGACGTGACGGATGCCGAGATCGAAGCGTACGTCGCGACCGGGGAGCCGCTGCACGTGGCCGGGGCCTTCACCGTCGACAGCCTCGGCGGCGCGTTCATCGAGCGCGTCGAGGGCGACCCCTCGACGGTCGTCGGGATGTCGGTCTCGACGCTGCGCCGCCTCGTGCGCGAGGTGGGCGTCGAGTGGACGGCGCTGTGGAACTCCGTCGACCCGTCGCTGGAGCACGTCGACGTCGGGGACGGTGCCGCGAGCGTCTGACGCGTCACGGAAAGCAGGGCGGACGTCGTTGTAGTAGGAAGCCCACGTTTTCGGCTTCTTCTTGTGCACACCGCTCAAAAGCGGCGCCGAGGCCGTCGGTAGGCTGACATCCATGCCTCGAATCGCCAAGGTTCTCGTTGCCAACCGCGGCGAGATCGCCGTCCGCGTCATCCGCGCCGCCCGCGACGCCGGGAAGGGATCCGTCGCCGTCTACGCGGAGCAGGACCGCGACGCCCTGCACGCACGTCTCGCCGACGAGGCGTACGCCCTCGACGGCAGCACGAGCGCCGAGACGTACCTGTCGATCGAGAAGATCCTCTCGGTCGCTCGCCGCTCCGGCGCCGACGCCGTGCACCCCGGCTACGGCTTCCTCGCCGAGAACGCCGACTTCGCCCGCGCCGTGATCGACGCCGGTCTCATCTGGATCGGCCCCTCGCCCGAGGCCATCGAGGCCCTCGGCGACAAGGTCACCGCGCGCGCCGTCGCCGAGAAGGTCGGCGCGCCGCTGGCCCCCGGCACCCCCGGTCCCGTCTCGGGCGCCGACGAGGTCGTCGCCTTCGCCGAGCAGGTCGGCCTGCCGATCGCGATCAAAGCCGCGTACGGCGGCGGCGGCCGCGGCCTCAAGGTCGCCCGCACGATCGACGAGGTGCCCGAGCTCTTCGAGTCCGCCACCCGCGAGGCGATCACCGCCTTCGGCCGCGGCGAGTGCTTCGTCGAGAAGTACCTCGACAAGCCCCGCCACGTCGAGACGCAGTGCCTCGCCGACGCCGCCGGCAACGTCGTCGTCGTCTCGACGCGCGACTGCTCGCTGCAGCGCCGCCACCAGAAGCTCGTCGAGGAGGCGCCCGCGCCGTTCCTCACCCCCGAGCAGAACGAGACGCTGTACACCGCGTCGAAGGCGATCATGCGCGAGGTCGGCTACGTCGGCGCGGGCACGTGCGAGTTCCTCATCGGCGCCGACGGCACCATCTCGTTCCTCGAGGTCAACACCCGTCTGCAGGTGGAGCACCCGGTGTCGGAGGAGGTCACCGGCATCGACCTCGTGCGCGAGCAGTTCCGCATCGCCGAGGGCGCGGAGCTGGGCTACGACGACCCGGTCACCGACGGCCACTCCATCGAGTTCCGCATCAACGGCGAGGACCCCGGTCGCGGCTTCCTCCCCCAGCCCGGTCCGATCCACGTCTTCAAGACGTACGGCGGCCCCGGCATCCGTCTGGACTCCGGCGTCACCGCCGGCGACACCGTCTCGGGCGCGTTCGACTCGCTGCTGGCGAAGATCATCGTCACGGGCCGCACCCGCGAGGAGGCCCTGGAGCGCTCCCGCCGCGCGCTCGACGAGTTCGAGGTCGCGGGCATGCCCACGGTCCTGCCGTTCCACCGCAAGGTCGTGCGCGACCCCGCGTTCACGGCCGAGGACGGCCGGTTCGGCGTGTACACGCGCTGGATCGAGACCGAGTTCGACAACGACATCGTGCCGTGGGACGGCGAGCTCGAGGCGCCCCAGCCCGCCGAGCACCGTCACACCGTGGTCGTCGAGGTCGCCGGCAAGCGCCTCGAGGTCAACCTGCCCGACCGCATCGCGGCGCCCGCGGGCGTCGCCGGCCGCCCCGCCGCCGTGCCGCCGTCGCGCCGCTCGCACGCGCCGTCGGTCGTGGCGGGCGCGTCGGGCGACGCCGTCAAGGCGCCCATGCAGGCGACGATCGTCAAGGTCGCGGTCGAGGAGGGCCAGCAGGTCGTCAAGGGCGACCTCGTGGTCGTGCTCGAGGCGATGAAGATGGAGCAGCCGATCCAGGCGCACAAGGACGGCGTCATCACCGCGATCGACGCCGACCCGGGCAGCACCGTGTCGGCCGGCCACCAGCTGCTCACCATCGCGAGCGCCTGACGCCGTCGCCGCTCCCCCCCCCGTCGAGGGGTGATGGTCGCGGATGCCGGGAGTCCCGGCATCCGCTCTCCGCGGGCGTCAGCCGCCGTAGACCTTGTGGTCGACCACGTGCATCGCGCGGGCGGCGTCGGTGATCGAGCCCGACAGCGACGGGTACACCGTGAACACGCGGGAGACCTGGTCGACGGTGAGACGGCGCTCCACCGCGATCGCGATCGGGTAGATCATGTCGGACGCGCGCGGGCCGACGATGACGCCGCCGATCACGGTGCCGCTGCCCTGGCGGGCGATGAGCTTCACGAAGCCGTCCTTGATGCCCATCATCTTCGCGCGCGGGTTCGCCGCGAGCGGGAGCTTGTGCACGACGGCGTCGATGAGGCCCTCCTCGACGTCCTTCTCCTGCCAGCCGATCGTCGCGATCTCGGGGGCGGTGAAGATGTTCGAGGCGATGCGGCGCTGCTCGAGGGGGATCACGATGTCGCCGAGCGCATGGAAGACCGCGGTGCGACCCTGCATCGAGGCGACCGACGCGAGCGGGATGAAGGTGGTGCAGTCGCCCGCCGCGTAGATGTTCGGCACCGACGTGCGCGCGACGCGGTTGACCTGGATGTGGCCGGACTCCGTCATCTGGACGCCCGCCTCCTCGAGGCCGATGCCCTTGGTGTCCGGCACCGAGCCGACCGCCATGAGGCAGTGGCTGCCCTCGACGGTGCGACCGTCCGACAGCGTGACGACGACGCCGTCGCCGACGTTCTCGACCCTGTCGGCGCGCGACTTCGACAGCAGCTGCATGCCGCCGCGCTTGAAGACCTTCTCGAGCACCGCGGCGGCGTCCTTGTCCTCGCCGGGGAGCACCTGGTCGCGGCTGGAGACGAGGGTCACCTTCGCGCCGAGGTTCATGTAGGCGCCGGCGAACTCGGCGCCCGTGACGCCCGACCCGACCACGATGAGGTGCTCGGGCAGGGCCGTCATGTCGTACAGCTGGGTCCACGTGAGGATGCGCACGCCGTCGGGCTTGGCGGTGGGCAGCTCGCGCGGCGACGCGCCCACCGACACGACGAGCGTGTCGGCCTCGACGCGGTCGAAGTCGGTGCCGCCGGGCCCCGTCGAGACGACGACGGCGTTGTCGCCCTCGAGGCGGCCGTGGCCGGAGATGATGCGCACGCCCGCCTCGGCGAGCGCGGCGCGCATGTCGTCGGACTGCTGGCGCGCGAGCGAGAGCAGTCGGCGGTTGATCGCGGGCAGGTTGATCGCGATCTCGGGCTTGAGGGGCTTGCCCTCCTTGCCGCGCGCGAACAGCTGCACGCCCAGGTCGCCGGCGCCGGCGATGTTCACGGCCGCGTCGGCGGTCGCGATGAGCGTCTTCGACGGCACGACGTCGGTGATGACCGCGGAACCGCCGATCCCCGCGCGCTCGACCACCGTCACCTCGGCTCCGAGCTGAGCGGCGGCCAGCGCCGCCTCGTATCCACCCGGGCCGCCACCGATGATGGCGACGCTCTGCGTCCGCTCGAAGCTGATCGACATGGGTTCCATTCTTCCCTGCCGCGGGCGTCCACCACGACACCCCCGGCACCGCGGGTTGTCTGGCCCTGACGTTCCCGCGTTCCTAAAGTGGGGCTATGTCAGAGAACACCGGCAACCCGCTCGACGATCACGCCGTCGACCCCTTCGAGGTCGCGGCCGCGGCCGCCGACGACATCGCCCGCATCACCGACGTCGAGCGTCACGACATCGCCCTCACGCTCGGCAGCGGCTGGGGCAAGGCCGCCGAGCTGCTCGGCGAGACCACCGCGACCTTCCCCGCGACGGAGGTCACCGGGTTCAGCGCCCCCGCCCTCGATGGCCACGTCGGGACGCTCCGCAGCGTCGTGACGCCGAAGGGCCGCCGCGTGCTCGTGATCGGCGCGCGCACCCACTTCTACGAGGGCCACGGCGTGCGCCGCGTGGTGCACAGCGTGCGCACCGCCGCGGCGACGGGCGCCCGCGTCATGGTGCTCACCAACGGCGCGGGCGGCATCAAGCACACGTGGAAGCCGGGCCAGCCGGTGCTCATCAGCGACCACATCAACCTCACCGGCGCCTCGCCGCTCGAGGGCGCCACCTTCATCGACCTCACCGACCTCTACTCGATGCGGCTGCGCGACCTCGCCCGGTCGATCGACCCGTCCCTCGACGAGGGCGTGTACTGCCAGTTCCGCGGACCCCAGTACGAGACGCCCGCCGAGGTGCGCATGGCCAAGACGATCGGCGGCCACATCGTGGGCATGTCGACGGCGCTCGAGGCGATCGCGGCGCGCCAGGCGGGCATGGAGGTGCTGGGCTTCTCGCTCATCACGAACATGGCCGCCGGCATCCAGACCACGCCGCTCAGCCATCAGGAGGTCATCGAGGCCGGCCGCGAGGCCGAGCCGGTGATCTCGTCGCTGCTCGCCCGCGTGATCGGAGCGCTGTGAGCGCCGCATCGGAGCAGACGCTCGCCGCCGCGCGGGCGTGGCTCGCGCAGGACCCCGACGGCGAGACGCGCGCCGAGCTGCGCGCGCTGCTGGACGCCGTCGAGGCAGGAGACGAGGCGGCTGCCGCGGACCTCACCGACCGCTTCGCCACGCGCCTCGCGTTCGGCACCGCCGGGCTGCGCGGCGAGCTCGGCGCCGGCAGCAACCGCATGAACCGCGTCCTCGTCGCGCAGGCCGCGGCGGGCCTGGCCGCATACGTGCGCGAGAAGGCCGGGATGCCGCCGCTCGAGGCCCCGACGGGGCTCGGGGTCGTGGCCGCCGTCGACGAAGCCGCGGCGTCGCCGGCGGAGGTCGCGGCGGCTCCGGAGGAGGCCGCGGTCGAGCGCGCCGAGACGCCGGAGGAGGCCGCGAACGAGGGCGCCGAGGCGCCGGACGAGAGCGCCGAGGCGTCGGAAGAGGCCGCCGGCGAGTCGGCCGAGGCGGCTGCGGACGACGCCGTGCCCGCCGAGTCGGTGGGCGCCGCGATCCTCGAGGACGCGCCCATCGTCGTGATCGGGTACGACGGCCGCCGCAACTCCGACGTGTTCGCGCGCGACTCCGCCGAGATCTTCGCAGGCGCGGGCCTGCGGGCGATCCTCATGCCGCGCCTGCTGCCGACCCCGGTGCTCGCGTTCGCGGTGCGGCGGCTGGGCGCCGCTGCGGGCGTCATGGTGACCGCGAGCCACAACCCGCCGAACGACAACGGCTACAAGGTGTACCTCGGCGGCGAGGACCAGGGCTCACAGATCGTCGCGCCCGCCGACGCCGAGATCGCCGCCCACATCCAGCGCGTCGCCGACGCCGGCGACGTCAGCCTGCTGCCGCGCTCGCTCGCGTACGAGATCGCCGGCGAGAGCATCGTCGAGGAGTACGTCGAGGCGACCGCCGCGGTCGCGCCGGCCCCCGACGGCGCCGAGGGACTGCGCTGGGTCTACACCGCACTGCACGGCGTCGGGTGGGAGACGCTGTCGCGCATCCTCGAGGTGGCGGGCTACCCGGCTCCCGTACCGGTGTCGGCGCAGCTCGAGCCCGACGGCGCCTTCCCCACGGTCGCGTTCCCGAACCCCGAGGAGCCGGGCGCGATGGACCTCGCCTTCGAGGCGGCGCGCGAGGCGGACGCCGAGCTCGTGATCGCGAACGACCCGGATGCCGACCGTCTGGCCGTCGCGATCCCCGACGAGTCCGCCGAGGGCGGCTGGCGCCGGCTCACCGGAAACCAGATCGGCCTGCTGCTCGGCTGGCGCGCCGCGCAACGCGCGACCGCCGCCGACGGTGCCGCCGAGGGCGCGTCGCTGGCGTGCTCGCTGGTGTCGTCACCCGGCCTGCAGGCGGTCGCCGAGCACTACGGGCTGGACTTCCACTCCACCCTGACCGGCTTCAAGTGGATCTCACGCGCGCCCGGCCTCGTGTTCGGCTTCGAGGAGGCCCTCGGATACCTCGTGAACCCCGAGACGGTGCGCGACAAGGACGGCGTCTCGGCCGCGGTCGCGATGCTCGGCATGGTGTCGGAGGCCCGCGGCCGCGGGGCGACCCTCGCCGACCTGCTCGACGAGTTCGACGCCACGTTCGGCTCCTTCGCGAGCGACCAGATCTCGGTGCGCGTCGACGACGTGTCGCAGATCGCCGGCATCATGGCGGCGCTGCGGGCGCGGCATCCCGAGGCGATCGGCGATGTCGCGGTCGAGCGGGTCGACGATCTGCTCGACGGCGTCGACGACCTGCCGCCCGGGGACGTCCTGCGGCTGCGGCTCGCCGACGGCTCGCGCGTCATCGTGCGCCCGAGCGGCACCGAGCCCAAGCTCAAGGTGTACCTCGACGTGCGCGGCGAGTCGCGGGACGACGCGGCGTCGCGCATCGCGGCGCTGAGTTCGGGCACCCGCGCGCTGCTCGCGGAGTACGGCGGCTGAGCCGCCTCCGGAGCCTGCTGTCCGGATGTGATCCCCGTTCGATGGGCGGGGAATCGGGCCGATCCGATCGGGCTGATTCCCCGCCCTTCGCGTGTGTTCGCCGGGAGCGCGAGGGATCTTCTGTCCGGAGTGAACCGGAGCCCGCGGGCGTCCGTGGTCCGTGTTAGAGTCGCCCGCGCTGCACTGCGAGGGGAGCCTCGTCGTGTGCGGCTCGAGGACGAGTGGGCGAGGTGAGGAAGCGACGATGACCGAAGACCAGCAGCGCGACGAAGACCTCGAGACCCCGTTCCCCACCTCGCCCGTCGGCGCCCCGGGGATCGCGGGCTCCGGCGCGACCGGCGCGGACGCGGACGCCGCCGACTCCGCGGGTGGGCAGACGGATGCGGACTCCGGCGAGGACGCCGCGGACGACCGTCCGCACTGGGTGCGCAACACGGCGCTCTTCCTCGGCGGGCAGACCATCAGCCTGTTCGGCTCGATGCTCGTGCAGTACGCGGTGTTCTGGTACCTGACGATCACGTACCAGTCGGGCGTCGTCATGACGCTCGCCGCTGTGTTCGGGTTCCTGCCGCAGGCGATCGTGTCGGTGTTCGGCGGTGTCTGGGCCGACCGGCACAACCGCAAGTACCTCATCATGGGCGCCGACGCGATGATCGCGCTGTCGACGCTCGCCCTCGCGATCATCATGATGACCGGCTACGACGCGGTCTGGCTGATCTTCGCCACGATGGCGATCCGCTCGGTCGGCGCCGGCATCCAGATGCCCGCCGTCGCCGCCGTCATCCCGCAGATCGTCCCCACGCCGCAGCTCATGCGCGTCAACGGCATCCACGGCTCGATCCAGTCCGCGATGGCGCTCCTCGCGCCGGCCGCGGCGGGCGCGATCTACGCGTGGGCGTCGGCGGTGTACCGGGGCAGCGCGGCATCCCTCGTGCCGATCTTCTTCATCGACGTCGTCACTGCGGTGATCGGCATCGGCATCCTCGCGTTCATCCCGATCGCGACCATCCGACGCGCCGCCGACGCGCAGACCGGCTACTTCGCCGACCTCGCCGACGGCGTGCGGTACGTCGCCCACCACCCGTTCGTGCGCTGGCTGCTCCTGCTGTTCGCGATCATCTTCGTGCTCACCGTCGCACCCTCGAACCTCACGCCGCTCATGCTGGTGCGGTCGTTCCCGGCGGGTGAGGCGCAGGACGTCGTCAACCTCGCGATCCTCGAGATCGCGTTCAGCATCGGCATGACGCTCGGCGGCATCGTCGTGGCATCGCTGTTCGCCAAGCGCAGCCGCATCGGCATGCTCATCGTGTCGTCGCTGGTGTTCGGCTTCCTGTCGATCGCGCTCGGCCTGTCGCCGAACGTGTGGATCTTCTTCGGCTTCATGTTCCTGGTCGGCCTGTCGGTGCCGTTCTTCTCGACGCCGTCGATGACGCTCCTGCAGGAGACGGTCGAGCCCGAGCGGCAGGGCCGCGTGTTCGGCTTCGTCGGCATCGTGATGGCGGTCGCGATGCCGCTCGGCATGGTCGTGTTCGGCCCGCTCGCCGACACGATCCCGATCGAGGTGCTGCTCGTCGCCGCCGGCATCCTCACGTTCATCGTGGTGGCGCTCGCGATCTGGCTCCCCGCCGGCCGACGCGCGGTGACCGCTGCGCGCCACGCCGCACGCATCGGCGAGAAGGACCCGGGCGCCGCGGCGCAGACGGTCGAGGCCGATATGCGCTCGGAATCGTGACGCCGGGGCGGTCGTAGGCTCGGGGAATGCTCCTCACGACGCCCGTCACGCTCGAGAACGCCCACGTCCGGCTGGAGCCGCTCGGCCCCGAGCACGAGGCCGGCCTCGCCGCCGCGACCGAGGGGCTCGAGCACGCCTGGTACACGTCGGTGCCGACGCCGGAGACTGTCGCCGATGACATCGCGCAGCGCCTCGCCTGGCGCGACGCCGGCATCATGAATCCGTGGGCGGTGCGACGCCTCGACACCGGCGAGATCGTCGGCGAGACGACGTTCTGCAACATCGACCAGGCGAACCGCCACGTCGAGATCGGGCACACGTGGCTCGGCATCCGCGCCCAGCGCACCGCCGTGAACACCGCGGCGAAGCTGCTGCTGCTCGCCCACGCGTTCGAGGCGTGCGACGCGATCGCGGTGGAGTTCCGCACGCACTGGCACAACCGGCAGTCCCGCGAGGCGATCGCCCGGCTCGGCGCGAAGCAGGACGGCGTGCTGCGCAACCACCGGCTCGGCCCCGACGGCACGTACCGCGACACCGTGGTGTTCTCGATCCTTCCCCACGAGTGGCCGGCCGTGCGCCTGAACCTCGAGCACCGCCTCGCCCGCGGCTGACCGCCGCGGCTCGGACTGGCTTTCGGGTTTGGGGCGCATTTCATCCGTCGGGGCGCGCGCGGCACGCCCCAGCCGCGCAAGACGCGCCCCAAACCACGCTGGCACGAGTTCCTCCACACGGACGTTGCCACCTCAGCGATCCACGAAATGTCGCCGACCTCGCGTGAGGCGGGCGCCGGCACCCAAGCTCGTACACGTGATTCCGATCGCGCTCCTCAGCCGCGAAGACCTCCTCGATCGAGGGTGGGGTCCGCGGCGCATCGCCATTGCCGTCCGGCGCGGTGAGCTCGAGCGACTGCGCGCGGGAATCTTCGTCGAAGCGGCGTCCTGGAGGGCGGCCGCGCCAGAAGTTCAGGCTGTGGCGCGGGCCCGAGCCCTGGTTCGGACGAGCAGGACCGCACCGGTGTTCTCCCATGAGACCGCCGCCGCGATCCACGGATGGGCACTGTACCGTCCATCGCGCGATCGCGTGCACACGATCGTCTCGACGCCGCGCCCCGGCGCGGCGGGCGGAGTCATCCGGCACCGGGGCTCCCTCGGAGACGGCGACGTGGTCGAGATCAACGGCCTCCTCGTCACGTCGCCCGCGCGAACGGTCGCCGACGTCGCCCGCACCGCGACCTTCGAGCAGGCGGTCACCATCGCGGACGCCGCACTGCGAAGTCTCTTCTGGCGAGGTCCCGATCGGTACCGCGCTGAGCTGGCCGAGGAGTTCCGCGAGTCGGTGCTGACCACCGCGCGGCTCTCGGCGCACGGCGTCAGTCGCGCGCGACGCGTCCTGGGCTTCGCCGACGGACGCGCACAGCTGCCGGGCGAGAGCATCAGCCGCATCCGCCTGCGGGCACTGGGCTTCCACGACATCCGGCTCCAGGTCGCAGTTCCCGCGCCGGCCGGCCGCACGTTCTACGTCGACTTCGGCTTGGAAGACATCGCCGCATTCGGGGAGTTCGACGGCGCAGTCAAGTACGCCGACGCGCGCTTCCTCGGCGATCGCAATCCGGCCCGCGTTCTGGACGAGGAGAAGCAGCGAGAGGACTGGATCCGAGGCACCACGCAGCGCCGGTTCGCCCGATGGAGCTGGCGAGACGTCGAGACCGCTGCCACCCTCGGCGCGCGGCTCGCCGCCTTCGGCATCCGTCCCCCACACTGACCCGCCCAGGAACGCACCCGGTCCGGCAGCGTGCCATTCCGCGACGAGATCCCTCCATCTGGTCGCAAGGAGCCCGCCCCAACCGCACGGGAGCCGCCCCAGACCCCCGAAAACCGAAACGCGGGGTCCCCCGGGCTCGGGTTTGGGGCGCACTTCGTCACTTTGGGGCGAGGGAGAACCGCCCCATTCCACGAAACGCGCCCCAATCCGACAGAGGCATGTTGCGCGAAGTCCCGAACTTGGGTCCGCGGCACCCGCCGGACGCCGGGGCCCGTCAGCCGTCGATGACGGCGACGAGCTCGTCGAGGAAGCCGCCGAAGTCGGTCGCGCGGCGGACGATGCGCTGCACGCTGTCGCGCTCGCTGAACACCTCGACGAACTGCTCGAACACGGTCTGGAACGCTTCGCGGTCGGTCTCGGAGAACGCCACGAGCGCGACGACCTGCACACGGCCGTCGCCCCACGGGATGGACGGGTCGGCGATGCCGATCGCGATCGCGGTGCGCGCGGCGGTCATGCCGATCGCGTGCGGCACAGCGAGCGCATCCGTGAAGGCGGTCGATGACAGGCCCTCCCGCTGGATCGCGCGCTCGACGTAGTCGGCGTCGATGACGCCCTGCGCGATGAGCCGCTCCCCCAGCAGCCGGATCACGCCCTCCTCCCCGGCGTCGGCGTCGAGGCCGCGCACGAACGCGGAGGCGTCGAAGTACCGCTCCAGCTCAGCGCGCAGGCGCGCGAGCCGGCGTGAGCGGCGGATGCGGCCGGCAGCGGTCTGCACGCGCTCGATGTCGCTGTCGGTGAGGAACGGCTGGATCCGCACGATGCGGTCGCCCGGCACCGGCGGGTCGATCGTGGTGAGCACGAGGTCGGTGTCGATCGAGTCCCAGTCCGGGTCGACCCGCGTCTCCACGCCGACCACCTCGATCGCCTGCCCGAGCGAGCGGTCCACCGACGAGCGCAGCAGCTCGTGCAGCTCGTAGTACCCGGGGCACACGATGGTCGCGGTGAGCAGGTCGTCCGCGCGGCGGCTGCGCTCCAGCCGGCCCCCGACGTGCATCGCGATGTACGCGATCTCGTCGTCGAGAAGAGGGATGCCGAGCCGCTCGTGCAGCCCGTTCGCGATGAACACCGCCACCTCGAAGATCATCGGGTAGGTCGACTTCAGCGAGCGCGTGAGCGGGTTGCGCGACCACGCCTGCTCGCGGGCGCGCTGCCGCAGGTTCTGCACATGCAGCGCGAGACGCAGGATGAAGTCCTCGTGCACGATGTCGACGAGGAACTCCGCCGCCGCCTCGTCGACGACGTCGCGCACCGCCTGCTCCACCTCGGGCTCGAGCTCGGCGCGGGCGCGCGCCCGGGCGCTGTCGGCGCGCTCGGCGCCCGGTGCGACGACGCGGGTGAGCACCAGCGACGCGAGGTGCGACAGGTCGCCCGACCCGAGCCGCACCCCGAGATGCCGCTCGGCGAGCTCGCCGAGGATCGCCGCGACGTCCGCCTGCTCCGGGCGCGGGTCGGCGCGCGCCGCCTCGAGCGGGCGGTCGTGCGACACCCGGTCGGCGGCGATGGCGATGTGCATCACGACGTCGCCCATGCCGAACTCGTTGACGAACCAGCCGAGCTCGCCCAGCCGCGCCACGAGCTCGGTCTTGAACGGGCCGAACGCCCGCGCGCCCACCGACCCCTCGCCGAGGGTGCGCCGCAGCGCGGCCAGGTCGAAGGATCCGGCATCCATCTCGTCGTGTGCGAGGCGACTGAGCAGGCGCCGCTGCGCGATCTCGGTGCCCCGCAGCCGCGCCGTCGACGCGGAGCGCTCGAGGGTCAGCTCGGTGCCGCCCAGCAGCCCCCGCACGCGCGCGAGGTCGGCGTCGAGCGTGGCCGGCGACACGTGCAGCTCGTCGGCGGTCTGGAACACGTCGATGCCGTCGGGGCTGTCGAGGAGCGCCCGCACGAGCGTGTGCAGGCGGTCGCGCGGCGTGCCGGCGTCGCCGTTCACGCGCAGCGCCGTCGCGGCGTCGGGTCCGGCGCGATAGCCCTGCGGACCCGACTCGATCGCGACGCCCGGCGCGACGCGCGCGTTCACCGCGGTGACGTAGGAGCGCACGCTGCGCGGGGTGACGCCCAGCAGGTCCGCGAGCGTCGCCGCGGTCACCCAGTCGCCGTCGCGCACGAGCAGACCGAGAAGGCGGTCCTGTCGTGCTCGCGTCATGCGTACTCCCGGGGGCCGCCGCGACGATGCGGCGCGCCTCGACGCCCAGTCAACCACGCCCGCACGCGCCCGGGGCGAGCCCGCGCGCAACCGGCACGGCTTTCCGCCCCTGCGGAAGAAGGCCTGGTTGTCGGCTCTCAGGAACTTCACAAGAATCGATCGCAGGAGGCGATCGATGAGGATCCTGGTGGTCTGCGGAGCGGGTGCCTCGAGCACCTTCGTGGCCCAGCGCGTGCGCCACGCGGCGCACGACCGCGGTCTGTCGTACGTCGCCGTCGCCGGCACGGAGCAGTCCCTGCCCATCGACCTCGACGCCGCCGACGTCGTGCTGGTGGGTCCGCACCTCGCGCACGCGATGGACCGGATCGAGAGGGATGCCGCAGCCCGCGGCACCGTCGTCGTGCTGCTCCCGCCCGACATCTTCGGCGACCTCGACGGCACGCGGACGCTCGACCTCGTCCACGCCGCCGTGCCGCCGCCCGCCCCCGCGCCCGACGGCGCGCACGACACCTGAACACCCCAGCACACACGACAGAACCCCAGCGCACACGACAGAGAGGTCATGCCATGCCCGTCATCTCCCGCACCGTCCGGATCGGCTCGTCCCACGGCCTGCACGCCCGCCCCGCGAAGCTGTTCGC
>Ga0180217_1002624_pt1 | contig 16261 bp, 16 predicted proteins | sample eDN3rd37CBELigOP_FD_128521 | JGI IMG/M metagenome (GOLD analysis project Ga0180217, IMG submission 128521) | Enriched Organic Plus compost microbial communities from Emeryville, California, USA - eDNA 3rd pass 37_C BE-Lig OP (version 2) (version 2) ... | reverse complement strand
ATAGGAAATCCATATATTGTTTTTGAATCAGGAAATAACACAATATTTAGTGCGGAAACAACAGAAAGAAGATGGAGTTCAAACGAAAATTTAAAAATAAAAGGTTTCTCTACACTCTGAAAATAGGTATCCCTGTATTGAAGGGATACCTATTTTTTAAAAGATTTATCGTTAGAAAGATGAAACTTGGATACATATCGTGCAAGTGTATTGATTACGAGAGAACTTAGTTCATTATCATAGCGTGTGTCTTGAATTAAATGCACCATTTTCTTAGTGGACATATCAACATTTTCCACCGTACGGAAGTTTTGTTCGTTGACGATGGCGATGCTGCGGATGATATCACGCATTTGTTCTGTTACATTTGGTTGGGTTGCCGATGCTTGAGACATAGATGTTAATACGTCACGTACAACGCGAATATATTCAGAACCTCTTTCCACTTCGTTGCTGCTGTCTTGAATAGAATTCTGAACAAGTGAAGAACTGTGTTCGATGTTTCCTAACGTATGTTTAATCTCCTTTGTTGCGAAAGTCGTTTGATCGGCGAGTTTGCGTATTTCTTGAGCAACAACAGCGAAGCCTCTTCCATACTCACCAGCGCGAGCAGCTTCAATTGTTGCGTTTAAGGCGAGTAAATTCGTTTGTTCGGCAATAGCATTGATCGTATTGACGATGCGTTCAATATTTTGAGAAGATTGTGTGAATGTTTCAGTTAAGGTGAGCGTATCATGAACCTTGTTCACAATCTCGCTCATTTTATCGTCGATGCCTGCAACTTGTTTTTGTGCTTCGAGTAATTGTTCCTGGCTCACTTTTTCCATATCATTTAATGTTTCGCGGATTTGATCGACTTGATTCATAGCTTGATGTACGTCGTGTAATTGCTGCTGTGTGCTCTCTAACATTTCATTCATTTGTTCAATAACGGAATGAGAGTTTTGCTCAACGATAACGGTTCGCTTACGTAATGCTTGATTCATTTGTTCGACATCAAGTGTAGCTGATTTTACTTGATAAATTAATTCTTCTTGACTGTCTATAAAATTATTAATCCAGCGTCCCATAGCCCCCGTTTCATCATTGGAAAGCAATTCTTTTTTTACACGAATCGTTAAGTCACCGCCGCCTTCTGCGATTGTTTGAATCATTTCCGTCATTCGATTTAAACGATTAACAATTGGTTTTAATTGTTTTTTATAAAAATAGGAAGTGGCGAGTACACCGTATAAAATGTTAATGAGTAAGGCTAACCATGGTGGAACGAAAAAAGCCGTTAAAAGTTGATAGAGTACAATTCCAAGCATGGTAAGCAGGATGAAGCTCTTGCCTAAACGAAAGCCGATAGAGCGTGTTCGATATACTTCTTCTAAATCACCTTCACACATCATCCCCCAAACATCAGGTGAACCAGGCATCTGGAAAGTAACCCCTTTTCCGATGACGGGAATGTGACGATAATCAGAATATCCAGGAAACTCAACGAATAGATTTTCTCCATTGTCAATCGTATGTTGAACACCTGGGTGTAATTTTTTTGTAGCCGGATCAGTGAAGCGAATTTCGAATTCAGTATGCTTCTTAATTTTTACAATTCCCCAATGTTTTGTTGTGACACCATCTTTTAAATTCTCTCCGAGTGAGAAGGTATGATCTTCAAATCGGCTGCGAGATAATGCTATCCCTTGTTCGATAGATGGATCTAGATGAGAGTCAATCATAAAAATATAATTGTCGCCGGAATCTTGATAAATATGTCCAGCCTCTCGTTGAATTAAATCTCCTATCACATCATTTGGAAGTCGACCGACTAGTATATAAACGAGGGCGCCATCTTTTATGACGGGTTGGAAAAATAAAATTGTAACTTCATCATGGAATTTGGAAGTGCGGGGTCCGATTTCTAATGTTAATGAATCCGTAAAGGGACCGTAAAGAAGGTGCTGCTCCGTTTGGATGACCCGCTCTATTGCTTTTTTATAGATTGGAGTTTGATTTGTATTGTAAGTGTGACCTATATGCTTTGGGTAGCTTGAAAAGACTACTTTTCCTTGTGGATTTAGAATGAATAATTCGGTAAAATATGTACTTTTTTCTTTGGAAACTTCTAAAAAAGAATTTAAATCTTGCTCAGAGATACGTTCTAATTCTTGTGCTCGTTTTTCTAAAGAAACCCATCGCTCATTTGTCCATTCGTATAAAAGACTAACACGAGTCTTCGCAATGCTTTCGAAAATTTCCTCGACTGACTCTTTGGATGAGCGATTCAACCTATATGACCACCATAAAGGGAGACCTTCTTTAAAATCTAACCAGTCAAAAAAGCCCATATGTATTCTCATTCCTTTCTGAATTTATTAAAGAATATGAAACTATGATCATCTATTTCAAATATTCAAAAAATAATATGTAATGTTATTTAACATCATTTTGTTAGGAGTATTGTAGCATGAAAGGGTAGAAAGGGAAACAGCAAAATCAATTATGTTAGTTCTTTCGTATGATATAGGCATTGATATTCATCTTTTTTGCTAATCTTGTAGAGTTATTATTTAAAAAGAATAAAAGCTTAAGTATGGAAAATATAATGAATATAAGAGGGGTGGTTGTAACACTTTTCACCGTACTGGGGGAATTGGAATGGAAGCAATAATGAGGAACTTCTTTCAATTTTTAGCGAGAAATAAACGCGTGAATAAGTGGGCTGCGAAATATGGGTTGCACCTAGGTGCGCAAAAATTTGTGGCAGGATTATCTATTGAACAAGCAATTACACAAGTGCGGCTGTTATATGAAGACGGGCGAGCAGCGACATTGGACCATTTAGGTGAATTTGTGAGAAGTGAGGCAGAGGCAAGGCAATCTGCTTATATGTGTTTGAAAGCGTTAGAGGCAATTGCTGAAGCCAATGTTCCTTCCCATTTATCTGTTAAGTTGACATCGCTTGGACTAGATATAAGTGATGATTTATGTTTTGAACAGATGTGTCATATTCTAAATAAAGCGAGTGAGCATCGGATTTTTGTTCGGATTGATATGGAGGATTATGCACATTGTCAACAAGCGATTGATCTCTTTAAGCGATTGCGGAAGATGTATGACGGAGTAGGTCTTGTTTTACAAGCTTATTTATATCGAACGGAACAGGATCTACGAGACTTGGGTCAAATCAGTGCCAACCTTCGTCTTGTAAAAGGGGCTTATAAAGAATCACCTGAAGTGGCTTTTCCAAAGAAAGCGGATGTAGATAAAAATTATTTAAAAATTATTAAACAGCATTTGTTAAATGGACATTATACAGCGGTCGCTAGTCATGATGAACAGATTATTCATCAAGTGAAAGAGTTTGTAAGAGAAAAAGAGATAAAAAGGGATCAATTTGAATTTCAAATGCTTTTTGGCATTCGTGAGGATATGCAAAAGAAATTAGCAAGTGAAGGATATACAGTACGCGTCTATGTACCATATGGGAAGGATTGGTTTGGTTACTATATGAGGCGCTTAGCTGAAAGACCGGCTAATGTTTGGTTTGTGATGAAGAATTGGATGAAATAAGAGGAGGAATGAAGAATGGTATTTTCCTATAAACATGAACCATTTACTGATTTTTCTTTACAAGAAAACAAAGATGCTTTCATAACAGGTCTAGCAAAGGTGGGGGCGTATCTCGGTCAAGAGTATCCGTTAATCATTGGGGGAGAGCGAATTTCAACCAAAGAAAAAATTGTCTCGGTTAATCCGGCCAATCATAGCCAGGTTATAGGCAGTGTGTCAAAAGCAAATAAGCAGCTTGCAGAAAAGGCAATGCAAATAGCTTCGGAAACATTTAAAACATGGCGTAAAACAAAGCCAGAGATGAGGGCGGATATTCTTTTTCGTGCGGCTGCGATTGTTCGACGTCGCAAGCATGAATTTTCAGCATGGTTAGTGAAAGAGGCAGGGAAACCCTGGAATGAAGCAGATGCGGATACGGCAGAAGGAATTGACTTTATGGAATATTACGGGCGGCAAATGTTAAAGTTGAAGGAGGGGGTTCCGGTAGAAAGTCGTCCATCTGAATTCAATCGTTTTTCATATATCCCGCTCGGAGTGGGGGTAATTATTTCACCATGGAATTTTGCTTTTGCAATTATGGCAGGGATGACAACGGCGGCTATCGTATCAGGCAATACGGTTTTGTTGAAACCAGCCAGTACCACTCCAGTTATTGCAGCAAAATTTATGGAAGTGCTTGAAGAAGCGGGGCTGCCTGCTGGTGTTGTGAATTTTATTCCGGGAAGTGGAGCGGAAGTAGGGGATTATTTAGTCGATCATCCGAGCACACGTTTTATTAGCTTTACAGGTTCCCGTGATGTAGGGGTTCGTATTTTTGAACGAGCATCGAAAGTGCAGGATAGTCAAATTTGGTTGAAGCGTGTCATTGCGGAAATGGGAGGGAAGGATACGATTGTTGTCGATAAAGAAACAGACTTAGAGCTTGCGGCACAATCGATTGTTGCCTCTGCATTCGGATTCTCAGGTCAGAAATGTTCAGCTTGCTCACGGGCGGTCGTTGTGGCTGATGTGTATGATACGGTTTTAAATCGTGCTGTTGAATTAACGAAGAAGTTAATGGTTGGTGATCCAGCTTATCAAGAGAATTTTATGGGACCGGTGAATGACCAAGCGGCTTTTGATAAAGTTATGAGTTACATCGAAATAGGGAAACAGGAAGGGAAGTTGATGATTGGCGGCAAGGGGGATGCTAGAGAAGGCTGGTTTATTCAGCCTACTATATTCGCTCATGTAGCAGAACATGCACGTATTATGCAGGAGGAAATTTTCGGGCCTGTAGTTGCTTTCTGCAAGGCGCGTGATTTTGCTCATGCGCTGGAAATTGCGAATAATACGGAGTATGGCTTAACGGGTGCTGTTATTTCAAATAATCGTTCTCATATTGAAAAAGCGCGTGAAGATTTTCATGTTGGAAATTTATATATTAATAGAGGGTGTACGGGTGCGATTGTTGGTTACCAACCCTTTGGCGGATTTAATATGTCAGGGACAGATTCAAAAGCAGGCGGTCCAGATTATTTGATTCAGCATATGCAAGGAAAGACCATTTCTGAAATGTTTTAAGGCACTTTTAAATCATCAAGATGCCCTTCAGTGTTACTCACTATTTCTCTTCATTATCATATTTTAACAGGGTAACTATGATAATGAAGGGGGAAAAAATGATGAATATAGATGAAAGATTTCCATGGTATCTTCAAGGAGTTAATTGGAAAGGGATGGGGCAAGGCGGCTATTGGCCAGGAACAGGGCAAACAGGTTATTGGCCAGGCGGCCAGTGGCACGGCGGAGGCCACTGGCATGGAGGGCACCATGGAGGTCACTGGCATGGAGGCCATCACGGTGGTCACTGGCATGGGGGGCATCACGGCGGAGGTCATTGGCATGGAGGTGGCCATCATCATGGGGGGCAGTGGCAAGGAGGTCATTGGCCAGGTAGTAGTCAATAATTAGGCAGTGTGTATTAGAAATGACAAAAGAAGCTGTTCCTAAGTTTGGAACAGCTTTCTTTATAGGTTGTTATCCCACATTTAACGAGCAGTAAGCCCCTGCTGATAGAGGCTTTACTTTATTTGAAAAATCATCATATGATACGGTAAATATTAATGGAACCGTTTTCGAACAAGGGAAGGAAATTAAATTTTAAATAGAAACGGCGATTCTTAATTGAAGAGAATCGTTTTTTTGTCTGGTTGAATAATATTCGTAAAGCATGGTGATTTTATATTGTGTTATTGTTTCTTTGATGAAACAATTGATGATTGGCGAATAAAATATCGTTTTACTAGAATGATAGTTCGTATATAATGATGAGAAAGACTAAAGGAGGAAGTGCGAATGTTTAAAACGAAGAAAATGGTACTGTTAGGGTCAGGGGAACTTGGGAAAGAGGTTGCTATTGAAGCGCAGCGTCTTGGTGTGGAAACCATTGCGGTGGATCGCTATGAACAAGCTCCAGCTATGCAGGTTGCTCATCGGAGTTATGTGGTTGATATGTTAGATGGAGAGAAAATTCGTGAAATCGTTGAAAGAGAAAAACCAGATTTAATTGTTCCGGAAATCGAGGCCATTGCGACTTCAGAATTATTGAAGCTAGAGGATGAGGGATTCCGTGTCATTCCAACCGCACGTGCAGCGAAGTTAACGATGGATCGAGAAGGGATTCGCCGTTTAGCAGCTGAAACATTAGGTCTTCCAACGGCTGGGTATCGATTTGCTGATACATATGAAGAATTTGTGCAAGGAGCACAAGAAATTGGCTTTCCATGTGTTGTGAAACCATTAATGAGTTCATCAGGAAAAGGGCAAAGTGTATGTGCATCTGAAGCGGAACTTGCTAAGTCCTGGGAAATTGCGATGGAAGGCGGACGCGTACAAAATGGACGCGTGATTATCGAAGAATTTATTCACTTCGATTCTGAGATTACATTGTTAACGGTTCGTTCGGTAAATGGTACGAATTTCTGTGCTCCAATCGGTCACATTCAAAAAGGCGGCGACTATATTGAATCTTGGCAGCCTCATAATATGACAGAGCAGCAAATTGAAGAAGCCAAGCGAATTGCGAGGACAATTACAGATGAGCTAGGTGGACTTGGATTATTTGGTGTTGAATTGTTTCTTTCTGGAGAAAAAGTTTATTTTAGTGAGGTATCACCGCGCCCACATGATACAGGTCTTGTGACGCTCGTGACGCAAAACTTATCTGAATTTGCCCTGCATGTGCGTGCGATTTTAGGATTCCCAATTCCTGAAATTACGCTTGTGACACCGGGAGCGAGCCGTCCGTTTAAGTCAGAAGAAGAATACGAGGACTATTCAATTACTGGAGTAGACCAAGCCTTATCCGTTCCAGACACACAGGTTCGTGTATTTGCTAAACCGGTTACGAAGATAGGGCGCCGTGTTGCTGTAGCGTTATCGACGGCTGAAACAGTAGAAGAAGCGAGAGATAAGGCGAAGCGAGCTTTAGATTTCTTACGTGTTGAAAAATAAAGGCTTTCTTTAATGCTAAATAGCTTTTCCAGTATAAATATGATAGTATTTAGCTTTACTTAAACAGAGGAAGTGACATATTGTGATTCACATTGAAATACCTGAAGCAGACATTACAATTACACAGCGACAACAAGTGCGAACAGCAGATGAGCCAGTAATTAAGGATATTTATGGATTTATTGATTTTCATCAGATTCCAAGAGATAAAGGCGGCATCTTCATGTTTTATAATGAAGCAGGCGAGCTTCTTTTTGTTGGAAAAGCTCGAAAGCTTAGACAAAGAATTAAAAGACATTTTGAGGACCAAGTTTCACCGATGAAACATTATCGAAAGGAAGTTTATCGAATTGATGTTTGTATCGTCGAGTCTCCGATGGAACGTGAGATTTATGAAACGTACATCATTAATGAATATCAAGCGAAATATAATATTGATAAAGTATTTTTTAAATAATAATCAAAAAGCCGGAAACTTTAAAGTTTCCGGCTTTTTTTACTTGGAGGCATTATTTTTTGAGAATTTGTTAGATAACGTTGTTAATTTTATGCTTTAGATATAATAAAAATGCAAAAACTAAAAGAACGTTAAAATTGTAATGTTACATAGTATTTGTTAATATAATAATTAAGTAACATTAGATTGTAGGAGGAAATGGTGTGGAGTATGTCGATCCTATAAAAGACATCGAGAGTATTAATGCGATTAAACAAATTTTGCAACAGCAATCACAAAGAGATCTTTTGCTTTTCGTATTAGGTATTAATACGGGAATCAGAGTGAGTGAGTTACTGGCTTTAAAGGTAGATGATGTTTGGGAAGGTTCTCATATTAAAGAATTTCTCCGTATTCGCGACACTAAGCATGAAGAGGTAAAGGCGTATTATTTAAATAATAATGTGAGAGATGTTCTCGAAAAATACCTGGCACAATGGAATTTTACCGGCAGTGATTATTTGTTTAAATCTAAGAAAAATAATCAACCGATTACACGCCAGCAAGCTTATCGAATTATTAATCATGCTGCCAAAGAAGTTGGAATTCCAGGGAAGATTGGAACACATACTTTAAGGAAAACATTTGGCTACCATGCGTATCGGAAAGGAATTGCCATTTCCATTTTAATGTCGATTTATCATCATCATTCTCCTGCGGAAACGTTGCGTTATTTAGGGATTGAAAAGAATGAGGAACATTTAATTAGAGTAGACGTCAATTTATAGCGAATGGTGATAAAACTATTTAACTCATATAAAAAACCTCCACAAGTATGAACTTGTGAAGGTTTCTAGAGGATTGCTCATATAAGTTAGTTATTGTTGATCGTTATAGGTTTCGAGCGTAGCAGTCACGTTAACATTTGTTAAATCTTTAACGTAGTCTTCTATAACATGAACTTGCAGTGTTTCTTTATTTTTCATGAACTTGAATATTCCGTTATTAAAATCTGTGCCGAGTTCCTTGAAGAAAATTCCTTCAAACTCAACATTCTTTGTATGGTTGAAAGTAAGTCGGTATTGATCATTTTCTTTAATAAGATACGCACGTACCCCTTTTTCAAAATGTCCTTCTTGGTCTTTAAGTGAACGAGACACAGAGATGATATGAAGGTCAATGAATGGAATCTCACGTAATAAGGAGTTAATCACTGATTCTTTTGTGATTTGTTCCCAGCGGCTTTGCGCTGTTTGCCCCAGAACGATTTGTGTAATATGTTTCTCTCTTGCCACTTCAGCGATTACTTTGGTGACGGATCGTTTTTCATTATCTTTAATAATGAATTCTTCAGCGTTATGCTGTTCAGCTAATTGTTGCCATCTCGTAATATAAAATGATTTTTCTGCATCCAATTCATCGAAAGGCTTAGGATCAATCGTTAGGATATAGAGCGGGCAGTCGAGCATACTCGCAATCTTACAGCCACGTTGAATGAGGCGTTCGCCATTTGGTCCATAATAAACGCAGACGAGGATGCTCTCATCCATGCGTCCTTTGATCTTCTTCATGATTTAGTTCACCTCAATAAATAGATGGGAATGAAACAAGTTAGTAAGTATCGTTAGACTATGTATGACTATAGCTTATGGTTCGGCTGCAGTCAATTAAATTTATAAAGAATAAGGAGGGAGCCGAATTGTCTTGGTTACACACCATGATTGTAATTCCATTTATCTTTGCGCTATTTGTACCATTTCTATATAAATTCTTTACACCTCGAATTCATACAGGGTGGTTTGTATTCATTGTGCCGCTTTTATTATTCTTATCTCTTCTAAAATATATCCCTACCATTGCTGAAGGAAAGACTGTCTATCACTCCGTACCGTGGATGCCATCTTTAGGAATTAATTATACAACTTATATGGATGGGTTGGGGCTTATTTTTGGACTTTTAATTACTGGAATCGGTACATTAGTTGTTCTTTACTCCATTTACTATATGTCCAAACACCGTGAATCCCTTCATAACTTCTATGTGTATTTGCTGTTATTCATGGGAGCGATGCTTGGAGTTGTTTTTACTGATAATGTTTTAGTTTTATATGTATTTTGGGAAATGACTAGTATCTCCTCGTTCTTATTAATTGCGTATTGGTACCAGCGGAAAAAATCTCGCTATGGTGCTCAAAAATCTATGCTTATTACAATATTCGGTGGTTTGGCGATGCTTGCTGGTTTTATCATGCTATCCATGATAACAGAAACGTATAACCTGCGAGAGATGTTCAATCAAGTAGACGTCATTACTGCACACTCTTTATTCCTTCCTGCAATGCTTTTAATTCTATTAGGCGCTTTTACCAAATCTGCTCAGTTTCCATTTAGCATTTGGCTGCCAGATGCCATGGAAGCACCCACACCAATTAGTGCTTATCTGCACTCTGCGACAATGGTGAAGGCTGGTATTTATCTAGTAGCCCGGTTTACACCTATCTTTGGCGGAAATGCGGAATGGTTTTGGGTAATCTCAAGTATCGGGCTTATCACTTTGTTGTACGGTTCTATCAATGCGGTTAAACAAACGGATTTAAAAGCGTTATTAGCTTATTCGACCATTAGTCAATTAGGACTAATTATGTGTCTGCTCGGATTGGGATCTGCGGCTCTTTATTTCGGATATGGGGATGAGGCAACGGTCTATGCAGCGGCCATTTTAGCAGCCATCTTCCACTTAATTAATCACTCTACATTTAAAGGTAGTCTGTTTATGGTCGTTGGGATTATTGACCATGAAACAGGGACCCGTGATATTCGAAAGCTTGGCGGTTTAATGGGGCTTATGCCGATTTCCTTTACACTAACCATTATTGGAAGCTTTGCTATGGCAGGGTTACCCCCGTTTAATGGCTTTTTGAGTAAGGAGATGTTTTTTACAGGTGTCTTGAATGCCTCTCAAATGAACATATTTAGCATGGATACATTCGGATTACTCTTCCCAACGATTGCGTGGATTTCTAGTGTATTCACGTTCATTTACTGCATGATTTTACTGTTTAAAACATTTACGGGAAGGTATCAACCGAGCAAATTAGAGAAGGCAGCGCATGAAGCTCCGTTAGGTATGTTGATTTCGCCTATTCTACTAGCCTCGCTCGTCATTCTTATTTTCTTTTTCCCAAATGTGCTTTCTCATTATTTATTACAACCTGCGTTGATTGCCATTTTACCAATCTTTGCCGAAAGCGGTGGCATTGATGTGAAAATTAGTGCTTGGCACGGTTGGAATACAGAGCTATTTATGACGTTGGGGATTGTAGGACTGGGAACCTTCATGTACATCTATTTGAAAAAGTGGTCCGGGGTATACGGTCTGTTTTCTCAAAGGTGGACGCTCAATGCTGGATATGATTTTGCGATTGAAAGGATGGAGAGGTTTTCCGAAGGATTCACGAATCAATATATGACTGGTTTTATTAGAGATTATGTTGTGTACATTTTTGCAGTGCTAATTGTTATGCTTGGTGGTTCTCTTTGGTTATTTGATGGAATCGCGATGGATGTTTCGAATGATGCTCCTATTAGTCTATATGAAGGAGGAGTAGTTGTCGGGATGATTATTGCGGCAATTACCGTTCCGTTAGCTAAATCCAGGCTGACGGCCATTATTGCTGTTGGAGTGCTTGGCTATCTCGTATCTATGCTGTTTGTCATCTTCCGTGCACCTGATTTAGCTCTTACTCAATTGGTTGTTGAAACGGTGACAGTTGCTCTATTTTTATTGTGTTTCTACCACCTGCCAGAATTTCGAAAAGCAACGGTTCCGATGCGATTTAAATTAACTAATTTAATCATTTCTATTGGAGTGGGAGTAATTGTTACCATCATCGCATTGTCTGCCAATAGCACAAGGCTTTTTGAACCAATCTCAAGCTATTTTGAGAATTCTTACGATCTTGCAGGTGCTAAAAACATAGTAAATGCTATCCTTGTTGATTTCAGGGGTATTGATACGATGCTGGAAATATTTGTTTTAACTATTGCGAGCCTTGGAGTGTACACATTAATTAAACTTCGATTAGCGGGGAGGGATTAAGCATGAAGAAGCCTAATGACATTATTTTGCATGCTGTCACAAAAGTGGCTGTACCGATTATCCTTGCCTTCTCGTTTCATCTTTTTTTCTCGGGACATCATAATCCGGGTGGAGGATTTATCGGCGGGCTAGCGATTGCCTCCGCATTGACGCTTTTATTTCTTGCTTTTGATATTGAAACGGTGCGTGCCAATATTGGTGTAGATTTTAAAGTAGTTGCAGCAATTGGCGTTTTGCTTGCGGTACTAACGGGAGTAGGGTCATTTTTTTTCGATGCTTCATTTTTAAGTCATACATTTGATTATTTCAATCTTCCTATCTTTGGGAAGACAGAGCTTGCAACGGCTGTTCTTTTTGATGTAGGGGTTGCGTTAGCGGTTATTGGAACGTCTGTTACGACTATTTTAAGCATAAGTGAGGATCGATAAAGATGGAAACGTTAATGTCTTTCCTTGTTGGGATATTGTTTATGATTGGCACATATTTAATTTTGGCTAAAGGCTTATTAAGAATCATATTAGGAACTTCTATTATCAGTCATGCAGTCCATCTGCTCATTTTGACAATGGGAGGACTCAAGACAGGGGGACCTCCGTTATTGGGGTTGAAAAATACATCCTATACGGATGCCCTGCCACAGGCCCTTATTTTAACAGCGATTGTGATTAACTTTGCTGTAACAGCTTTGTTTTTAGTGCTAAGCTATCGCGCTTATAAACTTGTGGGTACTGATGATATGGGTCAAATGAGGGGTAATGCAGATGAATAATATTGTGATTTTGCCAATTATTATCCCATTAATAATGGGGATGATATTGGTAATATTCAGGAAAAGCATTCAATTTCAACGGTGGATGAGCCTTATTGCCATTGCAGCTGTTGGGAGTACATCAATTTATTTGATGACTCAAATTAAAGAGCATGGTATGCAAACGCTGCAATTGGGCGGCTGGCAGGCTCCTTTTGGAGTGAGCATGGTAGCGGACATGTTTGCTGTATTACTGCTTGCTACAACGAGTTTTGTTGCTCTTTGTTGTTTAATATATGCGTTCGGTTCGATTGGAAGGGAGAGGGAATCCTACTATTTTTACCCGATGTTCTTGTTCCTTCTTACAGGTATTAATGGGTCATTTTTGACAGGGGATATATTTAATTTATTCGTCTGTTTTGAGGTGATGTTAATTTCTTCTTATGTCCTTTTATCTTTAGGAGGAACGAAGATACAGCTCCGAGAGTCTATTAAATATGTTCTTGTGAATATCATCTCTTCTTTTCTCTTTTTACTTGCCGTTGCTTATTTATATGCGATGACAGGCACGTTGAATTTAGCTCATTTATCTGTACGTATAGCAGAGGTTGGGCAAGATGGCTTGATGACTACCGTTGCTATTTTATTTTTAATCGTATTCAGCCTGAAGGCAGCGCTATTCTTATTCTTTTGGCTGCCGGGTTCTTACAGTGCTCCCCCAACAGCGGTTGCAGCGGTTTTTGCGGCATTGCTCACAAAGGTCGGGATGTATGCAATCTTTCGAATGTTTACGCTCGTATTTTATCATGAACCTCAAGTTACTCATTTAATCATTGGGATACTAGGGGGATTGACGATGGTGCTTGGTGCATTTGGAGCAATCGCTTATTGGGATATTAAAAAAATATTAGCGTATAACGTAATTGTCGGAGTTGGCCTGATTATGTCTGGCTTGGCTGCTTTTACATCAACGGCGATTACTGGCTCCATATACTATCTTATCCATGACATCATTATTAAAGCCCTCATCTTCCTTCTAGGGGGGACGATGATTCATCATTTAACAGGTACAAGTAATTTGAAAGACATGAGCGGATTAATTCGTACACATCCCTATGTAGGATGGATGTTCTTTATCGCCGCTCTATCACTAGCAGGTATACCGCCGTTGAGTGGTTTTATCGGTAAAGTACTGATTACAAAAGGAACGTTTGAGGCGAGCTATTTTTGGTTAGGCGGCATAGGTCTGTTAACAAGCTTGCTAGTTTTGTATTCAGTTATGAAGATTTTTATGAACGGTTTTTGGGGGGAAACGCTTTTAAGTGAGGATATGGAGAAGGGAACTACAAAAGGATTAATGTTCCCTATGGGATGTCTCCTTGCTGCTACTGTTGCATTAGGCTTTGGTGCAGAGGGAATTCATGAATATGTGAGTATGGCAGCAGAAGGCTTATTACGTCCTGAACTATATATTGAAGCTGTATTAGGAAGAAATCCGATGCCTTAGAGTTTTACTTTAGTATGATATATGAGTGAAAGGGGGGAGTTCATTGTCCATCCAAGTATTAATTAATTTATTTCTTGCTGCCTTGTGGATGTTTCTTCAGGATGAATTAAGCGTATTGACTTTTTTCAGCGGCTATTTAATCGGGGCAATTGTTCTATGGATTTTACGTCACTTTTTTGCCAAACCTTTTTATCTTAGTAGCTTTGTAGCTGTATTCAAATTGTTCCTTGTCTTTATTTACGAATTGATTACATCAAGCCTCCTTGTTATGCGGCAAGTGATACGGCCAAAGATCAATATTACACCCGGAATTATTACGCTAAAAACAGATTTAGAAGGAGAGTTGGAAATAACTTTACTTGCTCTGCTCTTAACATTGACTCCTGGTTCTGTCGTTTTGGAAGTATCTCAAGATGGGAAGGTCTTTTATATTCATGCGATGGACATTCCCGAATCAAGTGGTGCAGTTTATCGATCACAACATAAATTTGAAAAGGCCATTAAGGGGGTAACACGCAAATGGTGGAATTAGTTTTGATGAGTTCGTTGTTTTTGTTAATCCTCTCTATTTTACTTACTCTTTATCGGGTTATTAAGGGACCTTCGATGCCTGATAGAGTGCAGGCATTGGACGCAATTGGTATTAATTTACTTGCTGGAGTAGCAATCTTTGCTGTCCTGCTTAGAACATCAGCTTTTTTAGAAATCATTCTGTTAATCGGCATTCTTTCGTTTATTGGAACAGTGGCCTTTGCTAGGTTTATTGAAAGAGGTGTAGTCATTGAACGTAAGCCTGTCGATTGAAGTGATAGCCGTTATTTTGATTTTTATCGGAACAGTGTTCGCTTTCCTAAGTGCAATTGGATTAATTCGACTGCCAGATGTGTACACGCGTTCCCATGCAGCATCAAAAAGTGCAACGCTTGGTGTACTTTGTGTCTTATTTGGGACGTTGCTTTATTTCTGGATTACACAGGGTGTCTTTAGTGTCCGTTTACTTCTTGGAATCTTCTTCGTATTTCTAACGGCTCCTGTTGCAGCTCATGTGATTTGTCGCGCTGCTTATCGTTCTAATGTAGAATTGGCTGAAGAAAGTGTGCAAGATGATTTGAAAAAAGTGATGCAAGAAGAATAGAAAATGAAGGGAGAGGAGAATCCCTTCATTTTTTTATGAACTTATTTAAAAAAAGATCAATATAAGCGGAACATTTTGATGCTAGGGCTGCTCCTTGGATTTTTGTTGATACTTTTATTTTACGGAATTTTTAGATAGCCTCATGGTTATGTATAGTTCTCTATATTTTTACAGATTTATCAATGATGCGGAATAAGGTTTCCAGAAACCCAGTCAAATATAGTGAAATAAACATAAGGTATAAATGAGGTGATTTCAAATGGTAAAAGTGTATCTTGATCCAGGTCATGGCGGTTCCGATCCAGGAGCAGTAGGAAATGGATTGCAAGAGAAAAACTTGACGTTAGATATTGCTAAAAGAGTTCGCGATGGGTTATTGAATAAATATGAAAATGTTTCCGTTAGAATGAGTAGAACGACAGACAAGGCAGTTTCTTTAGGAGCACGGGCTGATGACGCTAATCGTTGGGGAGCTGATCTATTCATCGCAATTCATATTAATTCCGGTGGTGGAACGGGATTTGAGGATTATATCCATCCGAATGCCAGCCAAAAAACAGTCCGTTATCGAGATGCTTTTCATAAGGAATTTATAAAGCATGTGAGTTTACGAAATCGAGGCAGAAAAACGGCTAACTTTCAGGTGCTGCGAGACACACAGATGCCAGCTATTTTGACAGAGAATGGTTTTATTGACCGTACTAATGATGCGAACAAGTTAAAGAAGTCCAGCTTTCTAGATGACCTTGCTCTTGGTCATATTGAAGGAATTGCAAAAAGCTTGAATCTTAAACCGAAAAGCAATAAAAACAGTGATGAAAAAGAAAACGAGAAAGATAATTCGACATTTCTCATCCGTGTCATCACACCGGATCTGTACTATTATAATAAGCCTGATTGGAATGCAAAGGTGGGCAAAGTACAGAAAGGAGAGGTTTTTACCGTTGTTGACATATTAACCGTTAATGGGTCTAAGATGTACAAGCTAAAGAGTGGAAATTATATAACAGCTTACCCAGGATATGTGGAAATCATCTAATCGTATGATGTTTGATAACTAAATTCGTAGATAAATGTCTATAAGTAGTAGATTAACTTGATAGATGGTTGGTGCAAAGTGCAGATGACAGATTGGTTCATGATAAAATAAAAAAACATCAGGCGTTCACTGATGTTTTTTTATGTTTAACTGGGCTGTAACAATAACAGCACTAAAAATAGATACGATGATTCATTTTTCTTCACTATGTTATAATGACTTTTATTACCTTTTTAAAAGGAGT
>Ga0180217_1002614_pt1 | contig 16316 bp, 13 predicted proteins | sample eDN3rd37CBELigOP_FD_128521 | JGI IMG/M metagenome (GOLD analysis project Ga0180217, IMG submission 128521) | Enriched Organic Plus compost microbial communities from Emeryville, California, USA - eDNA 3rd pass 37_C BE-Lig OP (version 2) (version 2) ... | reverse complement strand
GTGCCCCTCGCGGGCATCATGTGACTGGTGCCCCTCGCGGGCATCATGTGACTGGTGCCCCTCGCGGGCATCATGTGACTGGTGCCCCTCGCGGACGTGCTCGGACGTCGATGTGTTCTGCGTCTCACTCATGCTCTGAACCTACTCGACGGTAGTGACGCCGCACGAGCGCGGTCAGGACAGCGGACGAGCGCGCGTCGTGGGCCGGTACAGCCACGGCTGTTCCGCCCGGATCTGGTCGAGTACGGCCAGCAGCAGGTCGGCCCGGTGGGCCGGCTGCTCGGCGAACAGCTCGGCGTCGGCGTGCAGATCGGTTCGCCCCTGGACACCCAGCGCCAGCTGCAGGTGTAACGCGCGCAGGAACGACGAGGTGTTGCGCACCGACGGGCTGGGCCACTCGGCGGCCAGGTGACCGCGGGTCCGAGGCGGCCTGATGCCGTCGCCGAGACGAGCCAGCCAGGGCTCGACGATCCCCGGGTCGAGCGCGTTGCGGTGCAGGAGGGTCATGACGGCGTAGGCGAGCCGGTCCTCCTCGCCGTGACGCCAGATGTAGGACGTCGGCGTCAGCACGCGATCGGCGATGACGTCGAGCAGGACCGTCAGCTCCAATCGGCCGAAGTGGCGTGAGCGCGCCAGCGCGGCGAGCAGGTCGGCCCCGTGAGCGATCGCGTTGGCCCACCCGTGTTCAGGGATCCAGCCGCGATGGTCCTGCTCGCGGACGTACCAGGCCGTGGCGTGATCGCCCCACTCCAGCACCGACTGGGCCGTCATCAGGTGCTGGTTGTTGTCGCGACCGATGATCTCGGCCAACATCAGTGCACTGTAGGAGCGGCGCAACACCGACAGGTCGCCGTCGTGACCCAGGCCGAAACGCAGGCCGGGCACGATCCCGTCTCCCAGACCGGTCAGCAGGTCGTCGTAGACGCCGTTGGCGACCCACGTGGTCAACAGCGGGTAGGCGATGTCGTCGCGCCATCGCGGATTGGGGTGGCCCAGCATCTCGACGAGCTCGACCGTGGCGTCGTCGAGATCGCGGTCCGTGGGCACTGCCATGCCGGACCGCATCACCGATCGCCAGTACGCCTCGGACACGTGGTCAGCCTAGTAGGGAACAATCGGCTCATGCCGTCCCTCGATGAAATCGCGCGCAGCCAGACCGCTCTGGCCGACGCCGACATCGACTGGCTCCACGCGCTGGCCCGGGACTGGCAGATCCTGGCCGACCTGTCGTTCGCCGACCTGGTGCTGTGGGTGCCCGACGGTGAGTCGAAGGGGTGGTGGGCTGCAGCGCAGATCCGTCCGACGACGGGTCCGACGTCGATGTTGGAGGACATCGCGGGTCGCTTCGTGCCGAGCGGGCACTCGCCGACCGTGCTCGTGGAGGCGTTCGCGACCGGTTCGGTCGTGGCCACGACCGAACCCAAGAGCCGGATGCGGCTCGAAGCGATCCCCGTCCAGCGCGATGGCAGCACCGTCGCGGTCATCATGCGTCGGTCGGCGCTGTCGGTCTGGCGCTCGATGAGCGCTCTGGAATCGGCCTACAAGGACGCGGCGGACACGCTGGTCCAGATGATCGTCGGAGGGCAGTTCCCGTTGCCGGGCAGACGCTCCGAGCTGGCCGACTCGCTGCGCGTCGGGGACGGCTTCGTGCGAACCGACCGCGTCGGCAAGGTGGTCTACGCCAGTCCGAATGCGCTCTCGGCGTTCCGCAGCCTGGGTCTCGTCGGCGATCTCGTGGGATCGCACCTGGGGGAGGTGGCCACCGACCTGGTCGATCGCCGACCGACCGACCGCGGACCGCTGGGGCTGTTCGACGCCGACGACTGCGGTGAGACCGATCTGGAGAATGCCCGCGCATCGTTGATGGCGCGCGTCATTCCGCTGTCGGACCCGCGAGGACGGGCCGGCAGCGTGGTGCTGCTGCGTGACGTCACCGAGCTGCGGTTGCGCGAACGCGAGCTGATCTCGAAGGAGGCGACGATCCGCGAGATCCACCACCGGGTCAAGAACAACCTGCAGACGGTGGCCGCGTTGCTGCGCCTGCAGGCCAGGAGATCGGACCTGCCCGAGGCCAAGGAAGCGCTGGCCGACGCCGAACGTCGTGTCGCGTCGATCGCGGTGGTGCACGAGACCTTGAGCCGCGGCTTCGGTGACGTGGTCGACTTCGACGAGGTCGCCGACGGGCTGCTGCGCAGCGTGATCGACCTGGGCTCGATGGGCTCCTCTCAGATCAAGGCCTCCCGCATCGGCTCGTTCGGTCCGATGCCCGGTGAGATCGCGACGCCGCTGGCGCTGGTCGTCACCGAGCTGGTGCAGAACGCGGCCGACCACGCGTTCGTCGGGGGAGTCGCCGACGGGCGCGGCAACGTGACGGTCGCCGTCAACCGGATCCGCGACCGCCTCAAGATGCGGATCAGCGACGACGGGCGCGGGCTCCCGGACGGCTTCGACCGGTCGTCGAGCCTGGGCCTGTCGATCGTGACGACGCTGGTGGAAAGCGAGCTGGGCGGCTCGATCGACTTCGAGTCCAGCGATCGGGGCACGACGGTGTCCTTGTCACTACAGCTGTGAAAGGGGCCGTGAAGACGTCGAACCCCGCCCGTTCCGGGGAGGAACACAGCGGGGTTCTCTGATTGCGCGGCCGTTTGGTCCGCAAGGACCGAGGTGGCTTCGCTCCGGCTCAGGCGGTCCGGATGCGGGCGCGGGCGTTGCGGCGCTTCAGCGCGCGACGCTCATCCTCGCTCATGCCTCCCCACACCCCGTGGTCCTGCCCGGATTCCAGCGCCCACTGCAGGCACTGTTCGCGGACATCGCAGCGGCGGCACACGACCTTGGCTTCCTCGACCTGGAGGATCGCGGGGCCGGTGTTGCCGATGGGGAAGAAGAGCTCTGGGTCCTCATCGAGGCACGCCGATCGATGGCGCCAATCCATGGGACTCACTCCTTCCCTGTTGTAAACATGACTGTGAGCAGGCTTTGTGAGCCTGTCTCGCAGTCCGACTCCACTATGGTTCCAGTCTTTGGGGGCTCTCACAAGAGATGACGCGCAGGTCAGGCTGTCGTTCTCGTCACAAGTGGCCCCGACTAGAGTCTCGGTGTGAACGAGTCCGTCGAGCCGCCGCTGCCGTCGGGGCGCCGCGAGCCGTCGGGCACGGCCCGCGCCCTGCTGATGATCGCGGCAGTGATCGTGGTGGCCGAGTCCGCGGTCTACCTGGTGCTGGCGGCACTGGACCTGAGGGACACGCCATCGGAGCGGTTGGTCAGCGGAATCGGCATCGCCGTGCTACTGGCGGCCTACGGCATCGGTCAGCTGGTGGCGATGTGGCTGCTGCTGCAGGGGCACCGCGGCGCACGGGCGCCGCTGATCGTGACACAGCTGTTGCAGGCACTCGTCGCGACGAGCTTGAGGGATGAACCGCGGCTCGCGCTGGCCGTCGCGGTGCCGGCAGTCGTCGTCCTGGTGATCCTGCTCTCACCGCCGGTCTCCGCAGTTCTCGCTGACGACGACGTGTGAGAGACTGGACGGCGGGCACAATCCCCGCTGATTCACCCGCAGCTGCACCTCGGTACTGACGTCCCGATCGGACTGTCGCGAGACGCGAGCTTCCCCGACGAGACGAACCCCATGGTTGCCACGGACATCGACATGCCTATCGACACCCCAGACCCCACCGACCCCATCTTCGCGCTGCACCGCGGCGGGAAGATGCAGGTGGCTGCGACGGTACCGCTGCGCGACGCGGACGACCTGTCGATGTCGTACACGCCGGGTGTGGCGCTGGTGTGCGAGGCGATCCACGCCGACCCCGAGGTCGCCCACGAGTACACGTGGGTCTCGAACACCGTCGCCGTCGTGACCGACGGCACCGCCGTCCTCGGCCTGGGCGACATCGGCCCGGCAGCCTCGATGCCCGTGATGGAGGGCAAGGCCATCTTGTTCAAGCAGTTCGGCGGGGTCGACGCGATCCCGGTCGCACTGGACACCACCGACGTCGACGAGATCGTCGACACCATCGCGCGCCTGGCGCCGACGTTCGGTGGCATCAACCTGGAGGACATCTCCAGCCCGCGCTGCTTCGAGATCGAGCGTCGGCTCATCGAGCGCCTCGACATCCCGGTCTTCCACGACGACCAGCACGGCACCGCAGTGGTGACCCTGGCGGCACTGATCAACGCGGCTCGCCTGACCGACCGGGACCTGTCGGAGCTGAAGGTCGTCATCTCCGGTGCCGGTGCGGCCGGCGTGGCGATCGCGAAGATCCTGCGATCGGCCGGCGTGACGAAGCTGTCGGTCACCGACCGCGTGGGCGTGATCCACCACGAGCGCGACGACCTAAACGTCGTGAAGCAGTGGTTGGCCGACGACACCAAGGACTGGGCCAAGCCGGGCACGATCGACGACGCCCTCGACGGTGCCGACGTGTTCATCGGTGTCTCGGGCGGCACGATCGCCGAGGAGGCCGTGGCCCGGATGGCGCCCGACGCCATCATCTTCGCGATGGCCAACCCGAATCCGGAGGTGCATCCCGACATCGCGCACAAGTACGCGCGTGTCGTGGCCACGGGCCGTTCGGACTTCCCCAACCAGATCAACAACGTCCTGGTGTTCCCCGGAATCTTCCGTGGCGCGCTCCAGGTGCGAGCCACGGTGATCTCCGAGGGGATGAAGCTGGCTGCTGCCCGCGCGATCGCCGACCTCGTCGGTGACGACCTGACCGAGGAGTACGTCATCCCGTCGCCGTTCGACGCTCGCGTGGCTCCCGCGGTGTCCAAGGCCGTCACCGACACCGCTCGTCGCGAGGGTGTCGCCCGCCGCCCGTACTGATCCGACCCATGCAGACGGATCGGTCGATGTTCGCGGTCTACGTCGAACGCCCCGACCGCGACGACCCACTCTCCGCCCTGATCGTGGGGGAGCGGCCCGTGCCGACCGTGCCCGACGGCTGGACGACGGTGCGGGTGCGTGCTGCCTCGGTCAACCACCACGACGTCTGGAGCCTGCGTGGCGTGGGCCTGAAGTCGCAGTACCTGCCGATGATCTTGGGCTGTGACGCCGCCGGCACCGACGAGGACGGCAACGAGGTCATCGTGCACGGTGTCATCAGCACACCGGACTGGGCCGGCGACGAGACGCTCGACCCCGACCGTTCGTTGCTCTCGGAGCGGCATCAAGGCTCGTTCGCGGATCTGGTCGCAGTGCCGCGGCGCAACGTCGTTCCCAAACCGGCCGGCCTGTCGTTCGAGGAGGCGGCGTGCCTGCCCACGGCGTGGTTGACGGCCTACCGGATGCTGTTCACGCAGACCGACCTCCAACCCGGTGACACCGTGCTGATCCAGGGTGCCGGCGGCGGCATGTCGACGTCGTTGATCATGCTGGCGCGGGCGGCAGGATTCCGTGTGCTGGTGACGAGCCGTGACGAGCGCAGTCGTGAGCGGGCGCTCGAAATCGGTGCTCACGAGACCTTCGCCTCCAACGAGCGGCTGCCGCAGCGGGTCGATGCCGTGATGGAGACGGTGGGTCGAGCGACGTGGTCCCACTCGGTCAAGTCGGTGCGCTCGGGCGGGACGATCGTCATCTCGGGCGCCACGTCGGGCGACGCGACAGCTGCCGAGCTGCAGCACATCTTCTTCCGCCAGATCAAGGTGCACGGGTCGACGATGGGTACCCGGGAGGAGCTCGATGCCCTGGCTCGATTCATGGCCGACACCGGGACCCGACCGCTCGTCGAGCAGATCCTGCCGATGGAGCGGGCCGCCGAGGCGATCACCGCGGTCAAGGACGGTCAGGCGTTCGGCAAGATCGTCCTCACGCGGCCCGCTTCCTGAGCCGACCGGCAGTCGTCAGCTGAAGGCCTGGGCCATGAGCGTCTGCTGCTCCTCGACGTGGCGCGAGTGCGAGCCGACCGCCGTGGTGGACGACTCCGGTCGCGAGACGCGCAGCAGGGGCAGCGAACCGAGCTGACCGGTGAAGTGCATCGCGACGTGCGGCCACGGGCCCTGGTTCGCCGGCTCCTCCTGGACCCAGCGCACCTCGGTGGCGTTGGTGAACCGCGCGACCTCCTCGCGCAGCTGCTCGACCGGACGCGGGTAGACCTGCTCGAGGCGGACGATCGCGGTGCGGGACTGTCCTTCCTCGCGCTTGGCCCGCTCGGCGACCAGCTCCCAGTACACCTTGCCCGAGCAGACGATGACCCGCTCGACCTGCGTGGCGTCGACGTCGTCGTCGCCGATGACCGGTCGGAACGCGCCCGAGGTGAAGTCGTCCGGCTGCGACACCGCTGCCTTGTTGCGCAACATCGACTTGGGAGTCGCCACGATCAGTGGGCGGTGCTCGGCCTCCAGCGTGTGCTTGCGCAGCAGGTGGAAGTACGACGCCGGAGTCGACGGGACGGCCACCGTCATGGCGTCCTCGGCGCACAGGTCCAAGAAGCGCTCGAGCCGGGCCGAGGAGTGGTCGGGGCCCTGGCCCTCGTAGCCGTGCGGCAGCAGCAGCACGACGCCGGACTTCTGACCCCACTTGGTCTCACCGGAGCTGATGTACTCGTCGATGACCGACTGCGCGCCGTTGACGAAATCGCCGAACTGCGCCTCCCACATCGTCAGCGCCTCGGGCCGCGCGACCGAGTAGCCGTACTCGAACCCGAGCGCGGCGTACTCGCTGAGCAGCGAGTCGTAGACGTAGAACGTCGCCTGGTTCTCGCTGACGTTGCTCAACGGCGTCCACTCGTCGCCGGTGTGGCGGTCGATGACGGTGGCGAAGCGTGTCGTGAACGTGCCGCGACGCGAGTCCTGACCGGCCAGCCGGACCGGGCGTCCGTCGACCAGCAGCGAGCCCATCGCGATGATCTCGCCGGTGCCCCAGTCGATGGGGCCGGCCGTGATCGACGCGGCGCGACGCTGCAGCTGGGGCAGCACCTTCGGGTGCACCGTGAAGCCCTCGGGCACTGCCGTGTAGGCATCGGCGATGGCCTTGAGCGTCTCGGCGGAGACCGCGGTGACCAGCTCGCCGGAGTGCTCGGGCTTCTCGGGGTAGTCCGGGGTGCGGGTGTACGCCGGCTCCTCGGCGACTTCCTTGACCTCGGCGAAGTTGCGTTCCAGCTGGGCCTGGTAGTCGGCCAACGCCGCCTCGGCTTCTTCGAGCGTGATGTCGCCACGACCGACTAGCGCCTCGGTGTACAGCTTGCGCACCGACTTCTTGGCGTTGATCGTGTCGTACATCAGCGGCTGGGTGAAGCTGGGATCGTCGCCCTCGTTGTGCCCCCGGCGGCGGTAGCACACCAGGTCGATGACGATGTCCTTGTTGAACGTGCGGCGGTACTCGTAGGCGAGCTGAGCGGCACGAATGCACGCCTCGGGGTCGTCGCCGTTGACGTGGAACACCGGTGCCTGGATGCTGCGGGCGACGTCGGTGCAGTACGTCGAGGACCGTGACGACGACGGTGCGGTGGTGAAGCCGACCTGGTTGTTGACGATGACGTGGATCGTGCCGCCCGTGCGGTAGCCGCGCAGCTTCGACAGCTGCAGGGTCTCCAGCACCACGCCCTGGCCGGCGAAGGCCGCGTCGCCGTGGACCAGGACCGGGAGGACGGGGAACTCCTCGCCGCGGTTGAGTCGGTCCTGCTTGGCTCGCGCGATGCCTTCGAGCACGGGGTCGACGACTTCCAGGTGTGACGGGTTGGCCGCGATCGAGACCTTGATCTTGTCGCCGTTGCCGGCGGTGAACTCGCCCTCGACGCCCAGGTGGTACTTGACGTCACCGGAGCCCTGGACCGTGCGGGGGTCGATGTTGCCCTCGAACTCGCGGAACACCTGGCGGGGGCTCTTGCCGGCGATGTTGACCAGCGCGTTGAGGCGACCGCGGTGAGCCATGCCGATGCAGACCTCTTCGAGGCCGTCGGCGGCAGCGCCTTCGCAGATCTCGTCCAGCAGGGCGATGGCGGTTTCTCCGCCTTCGAGGCTGAAGCGCTTCTGGCCGACGAACTTGGTCTGCAGGAACGTCTCGAACGCCTCGGCCTGGTTGAGCTTCTGCAGGATGCGCAGCTGCTCTTCACGCGGCGGCTTGGTGTGCGGGCGCTCGACCCGCTCCTGGAACCAGCGACGCTCGTCGGGGTCCTGGATGTACATGTACTCCACGCCCGTGGTGCGGGCGTAGGAGTCGCGCAGGATGCCCAGGATCTCGCGCAGCTTCATGTACCGCTTGCCGTTGCCGAACGACGGGCCGGTGGGGAACTCGCGGTCCAGGTCCCACAGCGTCAACCCGTGCGACGCGGTGTCGAGGTCGGGGTGGCTGCGGGGGGAGTGGTCGAGCGGGTTCGTGTCGGCCATCAGGTGACCGTTGACGCGGAACGCGTTGATCAGCTCCAGGACGCGAGCCTGCTTGTGGACCTCGTCGTCGTGGTTGACGGCGATGTCCTGGGCCCAGCGGATGGGCTCGTACGGGATCTTGAGCGCGGCGAAGATCTCGTCGTAGAAGCCGTCGGCGCCCAGCAACAGCTGGTGGATGCGCTTGAGGAACTCGCCGGACTGTGCGCCCTGGATGACGCGGTGGTCGTAGGTCGAGGTCAGCGTCATCATCTTGGAGATCGCCATCTGCGCGATGGTGTGCTCCGACGCGCCCTCGAACTCCGGCGGGTAGTCCATCGAGCCGACGCCGACGATGACACCCTGACCGGCCATCAGCCGGGGGACCGAGTGGTTGGTGCCGATGCCGCCGGGGTTGGTCAGCGAGATCGTCGTGCCGAGGAAGTCGGCCACCTCGAGCTTGTTGTCGCGCGCCTTCTTGACCATCGTCTCGTAGGCGGTCCAGAAGCCGGCGAAGTCCAGGGTCTCGGCGGCCTTGATGCTCGGAACGACGAGCTGACGGGTGCCGTCCTTCTTCTGCAGGTCGATCGCGAGGCCGAAGTTGACGTGCTCGGGCTTGAGCTGGACGGGCTTGCCCTGCTCGTTGGTCTCGTAGCCGGTGTTCATCTCCGGCATCGCCTTGGCGGCCTTGACGACGGCGAAGCCGATCAGGTGCGTGAACGAGACCTTGCCACCTCGGGCCCGGGCCAGGTGGTTGTTGATGACGGTGCGGTTGTCGAACAGCAGCTTGACGGGGACCGAGCGGACGCTGGTCGCTGTGGGCACCGTGAGGCTGGTGTCCATGTTCTGCGCCGTGCGCGCGGCGGCGCCCTTCAGCACGAGCTTGTCCACCTCGCCCGGATCGGTGGGCGACGGCGCAGCAGCGGTCTTCGTCGCCGGAGCCGGGGCCGCCGGCTGCTGGGCGGCCTCCTGGGCGACCTTCTCGGCCGCCGGCGTGGCAGGGGCCGGGTCGGCCTCGACCTTCTTGGGCGCATCGACCGCGGACGTGGACTCGGGAACGCCGGACTGCGACCCCTCAGCCGGTGTCGGCTTCGGGGTCGATGACGCGGGGGCGGTGGTCGTGGTGGAAGCGGCGGGCGTGGTCCCGTTGCTGCCGCTCGGCGCGCCGCCGTTGCGGAAGAACTCGGCCCATGACGCATCGACGGAGCTGGGGTCGGCCTGGAACTGTTCGTACATGTCCTCGACCAGCCACTGATTGGTGCCGAAGTCCGGTGAGTTGGGGGTGTCCTGGGAGGTCTCGGCCACGGCCTCGATCGCCTCTTCCATGTGTAGTCAGCGCGCGGAATGAAGTCGCGATCCAGCCTACCCCCGGGGCGATCGCGACGGCAGGCAGGTCTCGGGTGTCGTTCCGGCAGATTTCAGCCGGATCGGACCGGCAGATCCGGCGTTTGCCGAGGACGCGGGCGGGTCCCTTCGCGTGGTCGGCGACGGCACGTCGCGGCCGAGGTCGTGGCGGCGTGGCGCAAATCACGGCCACCTGCGCGATCGGCCGCCTCGCGCCGCCGCTTCAGGGGTGGGTCAGGCGGTCACCAGTGCCGCGTCGAGCGTGATGTCGACACCCGTGAGCGCCTTGCTGATGGGGCACCCGGACTTGGCTTGGTTCGCGGCGTCGGCGAAGGCGGCGTCGTCGAGTCCGTCGACCTCGGCGCGGACCGTCAGCGCGATGCCGCTGAGTCGGAACCCACCGTCGGGATCAGGTCCGAGCGTCACCGCCGCTGTCGTCTCGATCGAGTGGACGGTGCCGCCGGCCTGACCGATCAGTGCCGACAGCTGCATCGAGTAGCACGACGAGTGGGATGCGGCGAGCAGCTCCTCGGGATTGGTCGCGCCGCCACCGTCCTCCGACGCCCGTTTGGGGAAGGAGACCTCGAACGTCGCCAGGCCGGAGCTGCTCAGCTCGACCTGTCCGGAGCCTTCCTCGAAACTGCCGTCCCAGGCGGTGCGTGCGTGGCGTGTGGGCATGGTGCCTCCTCGTTGGGTCTGTATCCGCGACGCTACTGCGACATGGTCGACAAACCCAGGGCTTGCATCTGACCTGCGACGATGGCAGTATCTGAACACATACGTAATCAGATGGAGGCGCACCATGGTGACCTTGACCGCGACCGAGACCCGCAACATCGCCAAGGGTGTGTTCGGACCCTCCCTGCTGGCCGGTCCAGCCAACGTCGTCATGCAGCTGTCCTGGCCCGGCATCGGGTACGGCGTGCTGGAGAGCCGCGTCCTGTCGGGACGGGTCGACCTGCACCCCATCAAGCGGCAGCGCACCACGTTGACCTACCTGGCCGTCGTCGCCCTCGGCACCGACGAGGAACGGGCGATCTACAAGAAGGCCGTCGACGTCGCGCACCGCCAGGTCTTCAACGACGAGAACAGCAAGAGCCCGGTCAAGTACCACGGACTCAATCCTGATCTTCAGCTGTGGGTGGCGGCCTGCATCTACTACGGCATCGACGACGTCTACCAGAAGTTCTGGGGCGGCATCGCCGATGACGAGAGGGAGCAGGTGTATCGCGAGTCGCACAAGCTGGGCACGACCCTGCAGGTGCGCGAGTCGATGTGGCCGGCCACCCGCGCCGACTTCGACGAGTACTGGGAGCGCGGGCTGGAGAACGTGCACATCGACGACGCCGTCCGCGAGTACCTCATGGGTGTCCTGGAGGTCCGTCACCTGAAGTTCGGCCTAACCAAGCCGTTCTGGAAGCTCAACCGCTTCATCGGCACCGGATTCCTGCCGCAGCGGTTCCGCGACGAGATGCAGCTGGAGTGGGGGCCCCGGCAGCAGAAGCGGTGGGACCGGATGATCGCCGCGATCGCCTGGGTCACTCGACGCACCCCGCGAACCCTGCGCGAGTTCCCGTTCAACTTCTACCTGTGGGACTTCCGCCGCCGCGTCCGCAAGGGCATCCCGCTGATCTGACAGCACGCGCCCGAACGCCTGATCTGCGCCCGAGCTGCTACGCAAGGTGATGCTGGACATGGCCATCGCCCAGTCCGGGTGTCGCGAATCAGCGCGAACGTCAACCGGCTACCAGTCAGTTCCACTCAGGTATGGGGCGGACTGATTGGACACCGGTCGCGCCCGCGTTTGTCGTGTCGCGCTGCGGCGTAGACCGACTTGATCGTTCCTTCCTGAGCGTTGAGCACCGCTCCATGAAACATAACGTTATGATCGTAACGTTATGTTGTAGGGAGCGGATCATAATCTTAGGAGGCCGCCGTGACCCACCCGAGCCACCAGCGCCGGGTCGCCGCTGGTGTCCGTGAAGGCGACCACCTCACCGAGCACGCCGACCTCGAATCCGACCTCGCCCTCGACCACGGCGCCGGCTGGCCTGCCTTGACCTACGAGTCCCGCCCGTGGAAGGTCAGCGAGGACGCCTCCCGCAGTGCCCGCCGCAAGCACGCCGGACCCTACGACGCCGCCGTCGTCCCACCTATCTCGACCGCCGACCTGCACCTGCCTGGCGATTTGCTCGCCGACCTCGCCGAAGCCGAAGCCGCCGTCGGGCGTTTCGACGAGTACGTGTCCTCCACCCTCGGAGGGCACACCGGCAATTTCGCCCCCATCAGCACCATCTTGCTGCGCACCGAATCCGCGTCGTCCTCACAGATCGAGAACCTCACCGTCGGCGCCCGACAAATCGCCCTGGCTGAACTGGGCGAAGGCGCCAACCGCAACGCCTCCATCGTCACCAGCAACGTTCACACGATGGAAGCCGCCCTCGCGCTCGCCGACCGCCTCGACCGCGACACCCTGCTGCAGCTGCACGCCACCCTGCTGCGCGGAAGCGACCCCGAACACGCTGGACGGTTGCGTGAGGAACAAGTATGGATCGGTGGCTCCGGCATCGGCCCCCACCGTGCATCCTTCGTCCCGCCACATCACGAGCGCGTTGAACCCGCACTGGACGATCTGTTCGACTACCTGGACCGCGATGACATCCCGGTGCTCGCGCAGGCTGCCATCGCTCACGCCCAATTCGAGACCATCCACCCGTTCACCGACGGCAACGGCCGCACCGGCCGAGCCCTCGTGCACGCCTTGCTGACCAACAGGCAGGTGACCACCCGGAGCACCGTCCCGATCAGCGCCGGTCTGCTGCGTGATCTCGACGGCTACTTCAGCGCCCTTACCGCCTACCGACAGGGCAACCCTGAACCCATCGTCGATGCGTTCTGCGCTGCGAGCCGCTATGCGTCCGTCCAAGGCAGAGGTCTGGTGTCCGACCTGAGCGACATCCGCCGAGTCAACGCCGACCGCATCACCGCTCGAGCCGACTCCGTCGCCCACCGCATCAACGAGGTCCTCATCGGCCAGCCGGTGATCAACACCGCGTACGTCGTGGAGAAGTTCAGTGTCTCCCAGCCCGCCGCCAACCGCGCCATCGACCACCTCACTGAGGTCGGCGTGTTGGTCGAGACCTCCAACAGGGGGCGGAACCGTGTCTGGCAGTCCAACGATGTCCTGGCCGTCCTCGACGCTTTCGCCGCCGGCATCCGCCGCTCTCCCGAGCGCTGAGTCGGTACCGGTCGTGACCGGGGTGAGCGGAGCGGGCCCGTTGTGTGCTGCGGTTTTGCGGTGGCCACCAGTTGTGACTATCGACCCCGTGATGAAGAACACCCGAACCTGATGCCGCGGGTTCGGGACTTTCCTGTCTCTTGACCGTTGGGGGCTTGGCGCGGCTGAGCCTGAGTACGAGAAGGGCCTCCAACCGGCGTTTCTGCTGGTCAGAGGTCCTTGCGGCTGGCGCCCCCGGCAGGATTCGAACCTGCGCACCCGCCTCCGGAGGGCGGTGCTCTATCCCCTGAGCTACGGGGGCCGAACCGGGAGAGGACTCCTGGTCGAGCCGCGGTGCGAGCCTACCGCACTGCGGCTACCGTTCTCACATGCCCAGAGTGCTGGTGGTCGATGACACCGGCTCCATCCGGCTGTTGATCCGCACGAATCTGGAGCTGGCGGGTTACGACGTGGAGGAGTCCATCGACGGCGAGTCGTGCCTGGAGCACCTCGCCGGGGCCGAGCTGCTGCCCGATGCGCTGACGATGGACGTCATGATGCCGCGGTTGGACGGTGTCTCGACGGTGGCCCGGTTGCGGAAGGATCCGCGGTTCGACTCGATCGCCGTGGTGATGGTCACGACCCAGAACCATCCGGGGGACATCTCGCGCGCGATGGCCGCCGGAGCGGACGAGTACGTGCTCAAGCCCTTCGATCCCGACGAACTGGTCGAGACCGTCGCCCGCGCGATCGAGCAGCGCGCCAGGTGACGGCCGGACGGCGACCGTCGCCGCGGGTGTGGTGAGATGACGCACGAACCACACCGCCGTCTCGAGGGAATCGCCCATGATCAACGTCACCGCAGCCTTCACCGTCAAGGAAGGACGATCCGAAGAGTTCGAGGCCCTGGTCGCCTCGGTGCGTGGGACCTACCTGGCCGACGAGGGCTGCCTGCGGTTCGACCTGCAGCGCGACCGCAAGGTCGAGACCGAGTACGTCCTGCTGGAGGCATACGACTCGATCGACGCGCTGCGCCGCCACGGCGCGATGCCGCAGTTCGCCGAGTTCGGTGCTGCCGCGGCCGACCTGTTGGTCGGTGAACCTCGGGTCAGCCTGCTCGTTCCCGTGGGCGACCAGGTCGACCTGGTTTCCTGATCCGCCGTCGGGGTCGGCCAACTGGCCGATCGTCGGACTCCTGCGGTCGATAGTCTTGCCGGGTGACTCCGGAGCAGCTCTCGCAGGCGATCGTCGACGTCCTCACCGCCCTCGTCGAGGCCGGCGAGGTCACGCTGGCCGACGGGGTGCCGAGCGAGGTTCGAGTCGAGCGTCCCAAGATCAAGGAGCACGGCGACTACGCCACCAACATCGCCCTTCAGCTGGGCAAGAAGGCAGGCGTCAACCCGCGCGACCTCGCCCAGTCGATTGCCGACCGGCTCGTGCAGTCGGACGGCGTGTCAACCGCCGAGATCGCGGGCCCTGGATTCTTGAACGTGCGGGTCGAGGCCGGTGCGCAGGGCGCGCTCGCCGGAGCGATCATGGCGGCAGGCGCGTCGTACGGGCACACCACCGACGGTTCCGGCAGCTCGGTCAACGTCGAGTTCATCTCGGCCAACCCCACGGGACCGCTGCACCTGGGCCACACCCGGTGGGCCGCTGTCGGTGACGCCATCGCCCGGGTCATCGAGGCCACCGGTGCGCACGTCACGCGTGAGTTCTACATCAACGACCGCGGCGTGCAGATGGACCACTTCGGCGCCTCCCTGATGGCGCGTGCGAACAGCACCGAGGTCCCCGAGGACGGCTACCAGGGCGAGTACGTGGCCGACCTGGCCGCTCAGGTCGTCGCCGACCATCCGGGCATCCTCGAGCTGCCGCAGGACGAGCAGCTGATCGCCTTCCGAGAGGCCGGCTACGCGCTGCAGCGCGCCGAGCACGAAGCTGAGCTGCACGAGTTCAACACCGACTTCGACGTGTGGTTCTCCGAGCGCACGCTGCACGACACCAACGCCGTCGAGCACGGATTCGACAAGCTGCGCGAGCAGGGCCGCCTCTACGAGTCGGACGGCGCGCTGTGGATGCGCACCACGGACTTCGGCGACGACAAGGACCGTGTCCTGCGCAAGTCCGACGGCGAGCTGACCTACTTCGCCTCCGACACCGCCTACTATGTCAACAAGCGCGAGCGCGGATTCGACCCCTGCATCTACCTGCTCGGTGCCGACCACCACGGCTACGTCGGTCGCCTCTCCGCGATGGCCGCCTGCGTGGGCGACCGGCCGGGCGAGCAGCTGCAGGTGCTGATCGGCCAGCTGGTCAAGATCCTCAGCGACGGCCAGGAGCTGAAGCTGTCCAAGCGGGCCGGCACCATCGTGTCGCTGCGAGAGCTGATGGACCTGATCGGTGTGGACGCGTTGCGCTACACGCTCGCGCGGTATCCCGCTGACACCCCGCTCACGCTCGACGTCGCCGAGATGACCAAGAAGTCCAGCGACAACCCGGTCTACTACGTGCAGTACGCGCACGCTCGGCTCAGCTCGATCCTGCGCAACGCGGCCGACCTGGGCATCGAGGTCGACGCGGCCGGTTACGACGCATCGGCGCTGGCGCACGAGCGCGAGGGCGACCTGCTGCGCGCGCTGGCCGAGCTGCCCCGCGTCGTGGCACGGGCGGCCGAGCAGCGCGAGCCGCACCGCGTCGCACGCTACCTGGAGGACACTGCTGCGACGTTCCACAAGTTCTACGACGTCTGCCACGTGCTGCCGCGAGGTGACGAGGAGACCACCGACGTCCACCGCGCCCGCCTGGTGCTGATCGCCGCGACCCGCCAGGTGATCGCCAACGGCCTGGCCCTGCTCGGCGTGTCGGCACCGGAGCGGATGTGACCATGCGGACTGGGAGGATGTGACGATGCGATCCCATGAAGCCGGTGCGTTGCACGGCCAAGCCGGTGATCGCGGTCCCGCGTGGCTGCAGGTACCCGAGGACCTCGATGCGCTGGTGCCGCAGCTGTGGGCGCAGAACGTCTCGAAGGTCGACGGCGTCCTGACGGTCGCCGGGACGTCGGTGGCCGACCTGGCCGCGGAGTTCGGGACTCCGACCTACGTCGTCGACGAGGACGACTTCCGGTCGCGGGCGCGCGCCTTCAAGGAGGCATTCGCCGGGGCCGACGTGTACTACGCGGGCAAGGCGTTCCTGTGCGTGGCCACGGCGCGCTGGATCGCCGACGAGGGGCTCAACCTCGACGTGTGCACCGGGGGAGAGCTGGCCGTCGCGCTGCGTGCGGACTTCCCACCGGCGCGGATCGGGCTGCACGGCAACAACAAGTCGGTGACCGAGCTGCGTCGCGCGGTCGAGGTCGGCGTGGGCCGCATCATCATCGACTCGGTCGAGGAGATCGACCGTCTGGCCGACATCACCGCAGAGCTCGGCCGCTCGGCTCGCGTCATGGTGCGGG
>Ga0180217_1002612_pt1 | contig 16332 bp, 13 predicted proteins | sample eDN3rd37CBELigOP_FD_128521 | JGI IMG/M metagenome (GOLD analysis project Ga0180217, IMG submission 128521) | Enriched Organic Plus compost microbial communities from Emeryville, California, USA - eDNA 3rd pass 37_C BE-Lig OP (version 2) (version 2) ... | reverse complement strand
GAGGCGCTGGCCTGGGGCGGCATCCCCGATATCCTCGTCAGCAACGAGGTGGTGGGCGCGCGCAAGCTGCGTCGCCTGGCCGCCCTGGCGAGGATCGCCCGGGTGGCCCTGTGCGTTGATGACGCGGCCCAGGTCGCGGCCTGCGAGCAGGCTGCGGAGGCGGCCGGCATCCGCCTGACCGTGCTGGTGGAGATCGATGTCGGTGCCGCGCGCTGCGGCGTGCCGGCCGGTCCGCCGGCCGTGGCGCTCGCCGAGCGCATTGCCGCCAGCCCCCACCTGATCTTTGGTGGCCTGCAGGCCTATCATGGCAGCGCACAGCATCGCCGCGCGCCGGAGGAGCGTGCCGCCGCCATCGCCACCGCGGCCGAGGCGTCCCGCCGCACGGTGGAGCAGTTGCGCCAGCGCGGCCTGGACTGCCCGATCGTCGGCGGCGCCGGGACCGGCACCTTCGCGCTGGAGGCGGCGAGCGGCGTCTATACCGAGATCCAGGCCGGCTCCTACGCCTTCATGGATGCCGATTACGGCCGCAATGCCGACCCGCCCCCCTTCCGCCAGAGCCTCTTCGTGCTGGCCACCGTGATGAGCCGCGCCATTCCCGGCGTTGTGGTGGTGGATGCCGGGCACAAGGCGGTGGCGGTCGATTCCGGCCTGCCGCTGCTGTGGCAGCGGCCCGGGCTGCGCTACGCCAGCGCCTCCGACGAGCATGGCAAGCTGCTGATCGAGGACGGCGCCGCGCCGGCGCTGGGCGAGAAGCTGCGCCTGGTGCCCGGCCATTGCGACCCTACGGTGGACCGCTACGACTGGTATGTCGGCCTGCGCGGCGGCCGCGTGGAGTGCCTGTGGCCCGTGGCGGCGCGGGGTGCGATGGCCTGAAGGCGCCTGGCCGGGCGGGCTCCCGCGGCGGCTCAGTTCGAGGCGCGGCGGGTACCGGAATTGCGGGCCTCGCGCGTCGTTGTCCGGGCCGCGGCTGTCGTCCGCTTCGTGGCCCGGGCCGAGGCCTTGCCGGCAGCAGGGCTACGGTGCCGGACCGTGGCGGGCTGGCTGGTCCGGCTGGTATCGCCCTGCTCCACTCCGCGGATGGCGCGTGGCGCGGCATGGGCGACCCGCACGGTCCGTGCCCGTGCGGCCGTCGGGCGCCGCGCGGAGGCCGCCGTGCTGACCCGCCGCGCCGCCGGACGCGCTGCTGCCCGGGTGCTGCGCACGCTTCGCGCTGCCCGGGCCTGGGGCCGGCTCGCCGCCTGGGCCGTGGAGACCAGCACCGGCACCGAGCGACGCGCCACCGGCGCGATCCCCATCTGGGCGAAGCCCTGGTCGAGCAGCGCCATCATGTGCCGGTCGCGCTCCCGGCTCGTGCGACCGCCGAAGACCGCGGCGACCAGTCGCACACCATCGCGCTCGACGCTGGCCAGCAGGTTGAAGCCGCTGTCGTTCACATAGCCGGTCTTGATGCCGTCCGTGCCCTCGTATTCCTGCAGCAGGCGGTTGTGATTCCAGTGCGTGCGTCCGCGGAAGACGAAGTGCGGCGTGGAGAAATAGGCATACTCGCGCGGGAAGTCCTGCATGACCCGCCGTCCGAGCGTGACCATGTCGCGCGCGGTGGAGACCTGGTCGAGATCGGGCAGGCCCGAGGCATTGCGGAAGGTGGTGTGCGACATGCCGAGCGAGCGCGCCTTCAGCGTCATCATCTGGGCGAAACGCTCCTCGCTGCCGCCGCCCAGGAACTCGCCGAGCGCCGCCGCGGCGTCGTTGGCCGATTTCGTCACCAGGGCGAGGATCGCCTCCTCCACGGTCAGCGTCATGCCCGCCGTGAGGCCGAGACGCGAGGGCGGCATGGCGGCCGCGGAGGAGGAGACGCGAATCGGCGTCGACAGCGTGATCCGGCCGTCGCGCAGTGCCTCGAAGGCCATGTAGAGGGTCATGATCTTGGTCAGCGATGCCGGATAGCGCGGCTGGTCGGCACTGGCCGCCATCAGCACGGTGCCGGACTGTGCCTCCACGACCATGGCGGCGTAGCGGTCACTGCCGATCTGTGCATGGGCCCGGCCGACCGTTGCGGCCACGACAAGAACACTGAGGGCGAGCATACCCCTCAGGCGCCGTACGCAGGTCCCGACCATGCTGCCCCCTGGTGCGCGGCCTGGCCCCCCCGGCCCACCACGGCCCGTCACGACCCTAGGGTGCGGATTGCCCGTTTGTCTACCGGAACTGAACAAGAACAAGCGTTCGTCCGCAGTTACTTATCGCGGTTTCCTCAGATCACGTCAGCGAATGCTGAAAGCAGCAACCGGCCATCCTCGCGGCGGCGTGATTGAGGATGTCATGCTGCGCTGCAAAAATTTCTTGCCCGGGTTGTGGAACCGAGGCTAATTGGATGCATGCTGCAGCGCAGCAAAGCGGCCGCCAGGCCTGCCGCTGCGCCCGGGAACGCGACAACGGGACCGGCGAGAGGACGATGGCGGCATGGAACCGGAACGGAAGGCGGCTCTCATCGCCAAGCTCGCTGAGGTCATCGAGACCGAGGGGCCGGGCGAGGGCACGGCGCCCGCCGGCACCACCCAGCCCCACAGGATCGTTGCCGAGGGCGCGCAGCAGGTGAAGCAGATCATGGAGAAGACGATGGACCAGGCGAACAGGGCGGCCGAGACCATGTTCAAGGCGGCCGAGGAGATGGCCGAATTCGGCCGCGGCAATGTCGAGGCGATGACCAGGGCCACCCAGACCTATGTCGCCGGCGTGCAGGATCTCGGCCGCCATGCGATGGCGATGATGCAGGGCCTGACCGACCATGCGCTCGAGGGCGCGAAGGCGCTGACCACGGTGAAGAGCCTGCAGGAGGCCGCGCAGGTCCAGGCCAACTACAGCCGCACCGCCATGGAGAAGGCGATCACCGAGACCGTGAAGCTGCAGGAGGCCGCGCTGAAGGTCGCCGAGCAGTCCTTTGCCCCGCTCTCCGCCCGCATGACCGTTGCGGTGGAAAGGTTCTCGCGCCCGATCGCGGCCTGACCGGACGCAAGCGCCCCGCCCCCTGACCGGGGGCGGGGGCCTGACGGGCCCGGCGTCGTCCCTTCCCCGCGCAGCCGGGCGGAAGGGCGGGCCGGGCCCTTTCCGTTCCGGGGGACAGTTCCCAAATCCGCATCACGCCGGCGCGCGGCACTTCACCTCGCGCCTCCGCGTCCGATATCCTCAACGCAAAGCGGGCGGCGGTGTTGCCGGTACCGCGATACCCGCAGGCGGGAGGGTGCCTGCCCACCAGGATGCTCATGAGCGACCAAGACAAGCGGCCGAATGGGGGAAATACGCCGGGCGACAACGCACCGGCCACTGGGGTGGTGGTCAAGACACGGCCGCGCACCAAAAAGCCTGCCATGTACAAGGTGCTGATGCTGAACGACGACTACACGCCGATGGAGTTCGTCGTGCATGTGCTGGAGCGCTTTTTCCAGAAGAGCCGGGAGGAGGCCACGCGCATCATGCTGCACGTGCACCGGCGTGGCGTCGGCGTTTGTGGCGTCTATACCTACGAGGTCGCCGAGACCAAGGTCACCCAGGTGATGGACCTGGCGCGGCAGAACCAGCACCCGCTGCAGTGTACCATCGAGAAGGAATGAGGCGCGCCGGGCTGCCGAATGGTGCAGCATGGCGCCGCGGGAGGTTCGGCCGCGACCGGTGCGGAACGAATTTCCGCCGTGCCTCCCGGCACGCAGCTTGCTTCGCAACCCCGCCGGATGGCGGGCTCGTTCCCGGCCACGGGAGCGTCCACATCCCGGGCGGGTGGAACCGCCTTCCCGTCTGCGCGCTGGCGGTCGGGAAGATCCTGAAAGGGGAGCGTCACTGACATGTTGTCACGCAACCTCGAGCAGACGCTCCATCGTGCCTTGGGGCTGGCCAATGAGCGCCGGCACGAATACGCGACTCTCGAGCATCTGCTGCTGGCCCTGACCGATGACCAGGATTCGGCCACCGTGCTGCGGGCCTGCGGCGTCGATCTCGACAAGCTCAAGCGCGACCTGACCGAGTTCCTGGACAAGGACCTGGCCGGGTTGGTCACCGAGCGGGCCAGCGATCCGAAGCCGACTGCCGGCTTCCAGCGCGTGGTCCAGCGCGCCGCCATCCATGTGCAGTCCTCCGGCCGTGACGAGGTGACCGGGGCGAACGTCCTTGTCGCCCTGTTCTCCGAGCGCGAGAGCCATGCGGTCTATTTTCTGCAGCTGCAGGACATGACCCGCCTCGACGCGGTGAACTTCATCAGCCACGGCATCGCCAAGGCGCCGGGCCGCAGCCAGAGCCGCCCCGTCCAGGGCACCCCCTCCGCCAATCCGCAGGACGAGCCGGAGAAGGAGGAGAAGCCGCGCGGCGGCCGGGGCCAGGACGCGCTGTCCAACTACTGCGTCAACCTCAACAAGAAGGCGCAGCAGGGCAAGATCGACCCGCTGATCGGCCGCGAGAGCGAGATCGAGCGGACGATCCAGATCCTGTGCCGCCGCACCAAGAACAACCCGCTCTATGTGGGCGACCCGGGCGTGGGCAAGACCGCCATCGCCGAGGGCCTCGCCAAGCGCATCGTCGAGGGGGACGTGCCCGAGGTGCTGGGCAGGAGCACGATCTTTGCCCTGGACATGGGCAGCCTGCTCGCCGGCACGCGCTATCGCGGCGATTTCGAGGAGCGGCTGAAGGCGGTGGTCGCCGAGCTGGAGAACCATCCGGGCAGCATCCTGTTCATCGACGAGATCCACACCGTCATCGGCGCCGGCGCGACCAGCGGCGGGGCGATGGATGCCTCGAACCTGCTCAAGCCTGCCCTCGCCCAGGGCACGCTGCGCTGCATCGGCAGCACCACCTACAAGGAATACCGGAACTACTTCGAGAAGGACCGCGCCCTGGTCCGCCGCTTCCAGAAGATCGACGTGAACGAGCCGACGCTCGAGGATGCGGTGAAGATCCTGCAGGGTCTCAAGACCAATTACGAGAAGCACCACAAGGTGAAGTACACGCCGGAAGCGATCCGCGCCGCGGTGGAGCTTTCCGCGAAGTACATCCACGACCGCAAGCTGCCGGACAAGGCGATCGACGTCATCGACGAGGTCGGCGCCTCCCGCATGCTGCTGCCGGAGAACAAGCGGCGGAAGACCGTCACGCTGAAGGATGTCGAGGAGATCGTCGCCAAGATCGCCCGCATCCCGCCCAAGAGCGTGAGCGCGGACGACAAGGAGACGCTGCGGAACCTCGAGCGCGACCTGAAGGCGATGGTCTTCGGCCAGGACAAGGCGATCGAGGCGCTGTCCGCCGCGATCAAGCTGTCCCGTGCCGGGCTGCGCGACCCCGAGAAGCCGATCGGCAACTACCTGTTCAGCGGTCCGACCGGCGTGGGCAAGACCGAGGTGGCGAAGCAGCTGGCGAAGACGCTCGGCATCGAGCTGATCCGCTTCGACATGTCGGAGTACATGGAGCGGCACAGCGTCAGCCGCCTGATCGGCGCGCCGCCGGGCTATGTGGGCTTCGACCAGGGCGGGCTGCTGACCGACGCCATCGACCAGCATCCGCATGCCGTGCTGCTGCTGGACGAGATCGAGAAGGCGCATCAGGACCTGTTCAACATCCTGTTGCAGGTGATGGATCACGGCAAGCTGACCGACCACAACGGCAAGACCGTGGATTTCCGCAACGTCATCCTGATCATGACGACCAATGCGGGGGCTGCGGACCTGGCGAAGCCCGCCATCGGCTTCGGCCGCGACGCCCGCGTGGGAGAGGACGAGGACGCGATCAAGCGCATGTTCACGCCGGAATTCCGCAACCGGCTGGACGCGGTGGTGCCCTTCGCCGGGCTGACGCCGGAGATCGTGGGCCGGGTGGTCGAGAAGTTCGTGATGCAGCTGGAGGCCCAGCTTGCGGACCGCAACGTGACCATCGAGCTGTCCTCGGCGGCCAAGGAGTGGCTGGCCGAGAAGGGCTACGATCCGCTCTACGGCGCCCGGCCGCTGGCCCGCGTGATCCAGGAGCACGTGAAGAAGCCGCTGGCCGAGGAGCTGCTGTTCGGCAGGCTCGCCAGGGGCGGCGCCGTGAAGGTCGCACTGAAGGACGGCGCGCTGACCTTCGAGTATGTGGAGGCGGCACCCCCGGCCCTGCCCAAGCCCGAGGAGGGCGATGGCGAGGCGGAGCGCGAGCCGGAGGTGGTGGAGTAGCCTTCGGACGCCGCCAGGCGTAGCAAGGACGGGCGTCGGCCGGAGGGCCGGCGCCCGTTTTTTGCCTGGGGGTCGTGATGAGCGGGATCAAGGACTGGGACGCCTACAACGCAGCCGCGCGCGCGCGCGGCAAGGAGCTGAACGGGTTGCACCCGGAACTGGTGAAGGGCTTCACCACCCTCTCCGGCGCGGCGGCCAAGACGCAGCATCTGGATGCGAAGACGCGCGAACTGATCGCGCTTGCGGTTGCCGTCACCACGCGCTGCGACGGCTGCATCGACGCCCATGTCCGCAAGGCCAAGGCTGCCGGTGCAACCAAGGCCGAGATGGCCGAGGCGCTCGGCGTGGCGATCGCCCTGAACGCAGGCGCGGCCTTCACCTATGCGCTGCATGTGCTGGACGCTGCCGGCGACGGCGCGGCCTGAAGCCTGGCCCGCCGCGCCGGCGGTGCGGCCGCGGGCGGAGCGCCGCGGGAGCAGGTCCATTCCGGCGGAGCCACTCGATGGGTGGGGATGCTTGTGAAAGCAAGGGGCTGGAGCGTTTGCCGTGAGCCCGGGCGAACGGAAGAGCTCTAGCCCCCCAGATCCCGCCTTGCCTCGGCCAGCTGCGCGAGAGCGGCCTCGCTCACCTTGGGATAATGCAGGTCGAGATCCTCCATCGCGGCCGCCAGCGCGCCGGCCACCACCAGGCGGGTGAACCACTTCCTGTCTGCCGGCACCACGAACCAGGGCGCATGCGGCGCGGCGGTGGCACGGATCGCCTCCTCATAGGCCTCCTGGTACTGCGGCCACAGGCGCCGCTCCGCCACATCGGCGGCGTTGAACTTCCAGTTCTTCTCCGGCTCCTCGATGCGCTTGAGGAAGCGCTTGCGCTGCTCCTCCTCGCTCAGGTGGAGGAAGAATTTCAGCACCAGGATGCCCTGGCGGCTGAGATAGCGCTCGAAGGCCGCGATGTCCTCCAGGCGCTCGTCCCAGATCCGCGGCGTGACCAGCTGCGGCGGCAGTTTCTGCCGCTGCTCGAGGATCTCCGGGTGCACGCGGACGGCCAGCACCTCCTCGTACCAGGAACGGTTGTGGATGCCGATCATGCCGCGCGCCGGCAGCTGGGTGACGTGGCGCCAGAGGAAATCGTGGTCGAGCTCCAGCGGGCCGGGCGCCTTGAAGCTGGTGACGTGCACGCCCTGCGGATTGACCCCGCTGAAGACGTGCTTGATGGCGCCGTCCTTCCCCGCCGCATCCATGGCCTGGAAGATGCAGAGCACCGCCCAGCGATCCTGGGCGTACAGCATGTCCTGCATCTCCGACAGCGCCTGGGTGCCGCGGGCCAGCATCTCTCGCGCCTCCTGCTTCTCCAGCGCGAGGCCGGCGGTGTCGGCCGGGTCGTGGTCCTTCAGGCGAAAGCCCTTTCCCACCTCAACGCGATAGCGGGCCAGGACGTGGCGGGTGTTCATGCCGAGCGCGACCATGCGGGGCTCCCCCTGCTCATCCGGCCGTCCGAGGAAACCAGCACGCCGCCGTGCGAGGGTCCTTCGGAGGGCATCAGGCCGCGCGCCGGGCGGTGACACGCGGTGCGGCGACCAGCCACAGAACCGTCATCGCCTGCAGCGCCAGGGTCAAGCCCAGCGCCCAGGCATAGCCCGCCGGATCCCAGCCGCCGGCGGCGGTGCGGGGCCAGAGGTCGAGAATGGCGCCGATGACGTTCTGCAGCACGAAGACGAGCGTCAGCATGCTGCCGTTCATGGCAGTGGAGACGCGGCCCGTGAGCTCGGGCGGGAAGCGCTGGGCGAGCAGCGCATAGGTGACCGGACCGGAGGAGCCGACGCAGGCGAAGGCGAACCACAGCCCATGCAGCAGCCAGGGATCACGCGGGCCCGTCATCAGCACCGCCTGCAGCGCCGCCATGCCGGCCATGCCGGCGAAGGGCACCAGCATCGGGTCCAGCCGCCGCGCCTGCAGGGCCGAGGCCGCCTGGCCGCCGAGGAGATGCCCGGACATCATGCCGAGCGAGTAGAACAGCAGCACGCCTGCGCGCGCGGCGTCGCCAAGGCCGCCGACATCGCGCAGCCATGGCCCGGCCCAGAGCCCCTGATAGGTGAATACCAGGCCCGAGGTCAGCGCGACGGCCGGCATGAAGCGGATGAATTCCGGATGGGTGAAGATGCGGCCGAACTCGGCGATCTCGGTCGTCAGCCGCCGGCGTGCGGCCGGGCGGGCGCCGGGGCGCGCGAGCGGGACGGAAAGATGGATCCACAGCGCCGCCCCGCAGGCCAGCACCGCAAGCGCCAGGAAGCTGCCGCGCCAGCCGATCAGGGGCAGCACCGTCTGTACCGGCACGGTGAAGGCCAGGCCGCCGGCCCCGCCGATGAACACGGCGGCGCCGGTCACGGCGGCCAGCCGGTGCGGCGGGTACCACTGCATGTTGGCCTTCATGATCCCGATCAGCGCGCCAGCGATGCCAAGTCCGCTGACGAAGCGTCCGACGGCGAGGAGGCCCGGATCGGGCGCCAGCGCGCAGAGCGCGAAGCCCGCGGCCGCCACCAGCGCGAGCAGGGTCTGCACCCGTCGCGCCCCGTGCAGGTCCATCGCCAGCCCGATCGGCAGCTGCGCCAGGGCATAGGCTGCGAAGAACACCGCGGCGAGCGCGCCAAGGCCGCTGGCGGAGAGGCCGAACTCCAGCGCGAGGGCCGGGCCGACCATGGCGACGACGATGCGCCCTGCCTGATTGAGGAAGCCGACCGCAGCGAGGGGAAGGGTGACCCGGAGGAAGATTCGCATGCAGGGCGAAGGTGGCACGGCGGACCGCCGCGGTCACCCTGGGGGGCCGCCCCGACCGGTCCTCCCGCGCATGCAGGGGAAGGCGGCTGGCAGGACGGCGCCTATCAATCCGGCAGCGCCAGCCGGATGCTGACCGGGCAATGGTCCGAGATCCGCGGCCGCAGCGCCCGATTGCGCTCAGCATAGACCAGCACGCGCAGCGAATCGCGCATCCACCATCGCTCCGCGCCGCCACCGAGCAGGATGTGGTCGATGAAGGGCCGCGTGCCGCGTGCACCAGCCCAGCAGGGGTCGGAGACACCCTCCGTCACGCGCACCATCCGCCCGCCAAGCCGGTCCAGCAGGTCGTCGCGCGGGCCGGTCATGCGGCGGTTGAAATCGCCCAGGATGGCGAAGGCGACGCCTTCCCGCCGGCGCGCGGCGATCCAGCCGGCCAGGACATCCGCCTGCTCGGCCAGCGCCTCGCAGTCCCTTGCCCGCCGGGTGAGCCGCCCCTCGCGGCAGCCGGCATTGAGATGGATGGAGAGCAGCCGGAGCCGCACCCCGCCGGCCTCCACGGTGATATCGGTGCCGCGGCGCTGGGAGAAGCGCGCTGCCGCATGCACGTCCAGCGCTGCAAGGTCGGGGTTCTGCCTGACACGCAGGCTGCGCCGCACGGCAAAGCCGGCGCGCTGAACGTCGTGCTCATCGGCGAAGAAGAAGGCGTAGCTGCGTGGATCGAAGACGCGGGCGGCAGCTTCGGGCCCATCCACTTCCTGCAGCGCGACCACATCGGCATCGAGGCGCCGGGCATAGGCGGCCAGGCGCTCGAAATCCGCCGGGGCACGGATCGTGAGATGACGCGGGAGAATCGGATCGCCGGCAGGGCGGAGCGTCAGCCAGGCCAGGTTCCATGTGGCGAGTTTGATCTCCGCGGCGGCCGCGGGCACGGCGAGCAGCAGGAGCAGCGTGAGAAACAGCATCGGCATCGGGCGAACTTGCCTGCCGTCGCGCCCGGTGCCTAGAGCGCGATCGCTTGAGTCTGGAACGGGCGAAAGCGTGAATCGCACGCTTTGCCTTGCTTCCGGCGTGTGACCGGTTCAGCTCGACCCGGTCGCGCGCCTGCCTTCGGCAGCAGCGGGTTCACCCGTGGCATCTCGACCCATATCGGGCTGCAGACGGTGGATCTGTTCCTGCAGCGGCGCTTCCAGGCCGAGCACCTGCTGAGTCGCTTCATCGCCCGCATCGAGACGGCGGCCGGTGATGTCTTCTGGAACGCCCCGCGGGAGAATCCGGCCGCACCTTCCAGAACCTGCGGCGGTTGCTGATCGCGCTCGGCCAGACGACGGAGACGGTCCCTACAGAGGCGAGGCGGCGAAGAGCGGCAGACCCGCCGGTTCGGCCGCGGCAGGCTGCGTCGTGCCCATGCCGTCGAGCGGTCGGGCGCCGCATGCCAGGAGAAAATCGGCGATGGCGTCCATCTCCGCCGCCGGCCGAGTGCGATCATGGAACGGATCCTCCGCGGGCGAGCCACGCGGGATCCACACCACCGTTTCATAGCGCGCGCGGGTCAGCAGGACGCGGTAGGTGTTGCGGATGAAGCGCTGCTCCTCCTCTCCGCGCACCAGCTGCCAGCGATCGCCCGCAAAGCGGCGCGCCTGCCAGCCTGCCTGCGTGCGGATCCAGTCGCCGCCCCAGGCGAGGCCCACCACGTCGAGCTCCAGCCCCTGGCAATCGTATTCGGTGGCGTAGGTCTCCAGCGCTTCGGAGGAGCGGATATCGGGCCAGCGGTTGAGGAACCAGTCCGCCACCTCCGGCACCTGCACGCCCAGGCCCTCCGCACGCAACCGCTTCGCGCCCGCGGAGGCGACCAGCCCGGCACGGCGCAGGCCGCGGCACAGCATGCGCAGCCCCGCCCGCGCCTCCGCAAGGTCCCGGGTGACAAGGAAGGGCACGCTGCCGGCCTTCTGCGCAATGCTGTGCGCCATCGCAGCATCGCCGGCCAGCACCGCATCGACCCAGGGTGCGCCCGCTGCATCGCGGATGCTCCGCATCGGCACGGTCAGGTCGAGATCGGGGTCGAGCGTGAGCCAAGCCGCCGGTCCCTCCGCCAGGCACTGCGTTGGATCCGTCGCTTCCAGCACCCGTGGGGCCGCAACAGCGCGCCAGCGCGGGTCGGCGGCGATGACGCGCCCCCATTCCGCGAGGCCTGCCTCGCCCGTGTTGATCTCCTGGCCGTTGCCGACGAGCGCGATGATCACGGCCCAGCCCTGGTGTCGGCCCATGATCTCCAGGCTGTGCGCCGGCTCGCTCGTGGTCAGGCGGCTGACGCGTCGTTGGGTGTCCCGCGTCGCCTGCCGTGCATCCCAGGCCCGCTGCGCCTCATCGAAGACGATGACGCGCTCCGACGGGACATGGTCGGCATGGATCACATGGTGCTCCAGGAAGCGGTGCACATTCTGCAGCGCGGTGTGCGCCTCGCGACGGGCGGCCGCGAGCGGTCTGCCGCCACCGGGCGCGGCGTTGCGCGCAAGCGCCTCCCGCAGCACGGCGACCAGCGGGACATTGCCCGTCAGGAATGCCGCACCATGCTCGCGCAATGCACCGAACACCACGTTGAGCCCGCAGAGTGTCTTGCCCGCACCGGGAATGCCCGTGACGAAGACGACGCTGCATATCCCCTCCGCCCGCGCTGTGGCGATGGCGCGGGCGATGGCGGATGCGGTCCGCGTCAGGTTCGGCGCGTCGGCGCGGGCGGCGGCGATCTCCTCCACCGAGTTGCGGCGGTAGAGCAGCATTGCCGCCTCCAGCACCGTCGGCACCGGGCGGTAGGGTGCATGCTCCCAGGCCAGGGGATCGAGCACCCTCACAGGCAGGGTGATGGCCCGCTGGACAGCGGCGATCAGCCGGCCGAGTCCCACGCCATTGGCACGCAGCACCGGCGTGACCCCATGCCAGAGCAGCGGCGGGTCGAAAGGCGGCGATGGTGCCTCGGTGGCCACCAGCACCGGCACCACGGGATGCATGCGGCTCCCCGCATGGAAATCGTGCAGGTCGAGGGCATAGTCCTCTGCCTGGCGCAGGTCGGCGGCGGCGAAGGTGCGTGCGCCATGCTTGAACTCCAGCACCAGGATCGCGCGATCGGTCAGCAGCACGGCGTCTACCCGCTTCTCGAGGCGCAGCAGGTCGCATTCCAGCAGTACGCGCCAGCCGGCAGGCGCATCGGCCAGGGCGGCTTGCAGGAGGCGCGCCTGCGCCTCCCATGCGTTGCGCTGCGCCAGTTCCAGCGTCGCGTGGCGGGATGCCTGCGCGAAGGCGAGGCGCGCCGCCACCTGCTGCGGCGTCATCGCCAGGAGTTCCGGGACAGCAAGCGAGAGCCAGGCTCTCATGCGCTCCCGCTCCGGCGCGGCCAGGTCGCCAGCAGGAGGCTGGTTCCCATCAGCACGAAACCCACCGCATGGACGGCCCCGAATTGCTCCCCCAGCACCGCCACCGCCGTCACTGCCGCACTTGCGGGCAGAAAGCCCGTGAACACCCCTGCCACCCCCGCCGGGACACGCCTGAGCCCCGCATACCACAGCGGCAGGCAGAGCACGCTCGCCGTCAGGCTGTGGAACACCAGCAGCCCCGAGAATCGCGGTTCGGCCAGCGCGGCCGCTGCGCCGATCCCGGGCAACGAGACGGGCAGCAGCACCAGGGCGCTGAAGGCCTGCATCCGGAAGCTTGCGGTGACCACCGGCACCTGCCCGGCGATGCGCTTGGCCAGCAATACGTAGATCGCTTCCCCGCATACGCCGGCGAAGACCAGCAGGTTGCCGAGCGCACTGCCCGGAGCTTCCACGCCGAGGCGCGCGACGGTGATGGCCGCCATCCCGCCCGCCGCGAGTGCCGCCGCAGCCCATTGCCGCGGTGCCAGGCGCTCCCGCAGCCAGACGGCGCTGCCGAGCGCCACCACCGCCGGCAGGGCTGCCAGGACCAGGCCTCCCTCCAGCGCCGTGGTCAGGCGCAGTCCCGCCAGCAGCCCGGCATTGTAGAGCGCAGTGCCGAACAGCGCCTGCAGGAACAGGTTCCGCCGCTGCTGGCCGGAGAGGCGCACCCGTCCCTCGAGCGCACGCGCCAGCGGCCACAACACCAGGCAGGCGAGCGCACAGCGCAGGCAGGCTATCAGCGGGATGGGCAGCGCCTCGGCCAGCAGCTTGGCGACGCCGACATTGGCGCCGACCAGCGCCATGGCACCGGCGAGCTGGGCATAGGCGAGCAGCAGGGGGAGGGCTCCGATTCCCGGGCCGCCAGCCTATCACGCCCCTTGCCGGCGCGGCCGGCCCGCTGCTTTGCTTGGCATCCAGGGACGTCAGACACGGCTGGCAAGAGAACCGGGAGACTTCACCATGCTGCGACGCCACCTTCTGGCCGGCGCCGGCGCTGCCATCCTCGCCCGCCCCGCCCTGGCCCAGTCCTCCGCGGCGCAGGTGCTGCGCTACGTGCCCCAGACCGACCTGACCGTGCTCGATCCGGTCTTCACCACCGCCTACATTACGCGCCACCACGCGATGATGGTCTACGACCAGCTCTACGGCATGGACAGCCAGCTCCGGCCGCAGCCGCAGATGGTCGAGGACCACGAGGCGGATGGCGATGGGCTCACCTGGCGCTTCCGGCTCCGCGAAGGGTTGCTGTTCCACGATGGCGAGCCGGTGCGCGGGCGGGACTGCATCGCCTCGATCAAGCGCTGGGCGCAGCGTGATGCGCTGGGCCAGGCGCTGATGGCGCGCACGGCCGAGATGACGGCGCCCGACGACCGCACCTTCGTCATCCGCCTGCATCGCCGCTTCGGCCCGATGCTGGAGACCCTGGCCAAGCTCGGTCCTTCCGCCCTCTTCGTCATGCCGGAACGCATCGCGGCGGCGGACGCGAACACGCAGATCCGCGAGACGATCGGCAGCGGCCCGTTCCGCTTCGTGGCGGAGGAGCGCGTGGTGGGCGCGCGCGTGGTCTATGAGCGGAACCCCGCCTACCGCCCGCGCGAGGGTGGCCAGCCGAGCTGGGCCGCCGGGCCGAAGCGCGTGCATTTCGACCGTGTCGAGTGGACGGTGATGCCCGATCCCGGCACCGCGGCCGCCGCGCTGCGCAACGGCGAGGTGGACTGGTGGGAGAACCCGCCGAACGACCTCGCCCCGCTGCTGCGCCGCGACCGCGACGTCGTGGTGAAGCGCTCGAGCCCGCTCGGCACCATCGGCACGGGCGTGTTCAACTGCCTGCACCCGCCCTTCGACAAGCCCGCCGTGCGCCGCGCCGTGCTGCGCGCCATGTCGCAGCAGGATTTCATGACCGCGGCGGCGGGGACGGATCCCTCGCTCTGGAACGCCGCCATGGGTGTGTTCACACCGGGTACCCCGCTGGCGAACGATGCGGCGATGGAGGCCATCACCGGTCCGCGCGACATCGAGCGCTCGCGCCGCGAGCTGCGGGAGGCCGGCTACAATGGCGAGACGGTGGTGATGCTGGCGCCCTCCGATCAGGCGGCGCTGATGGCGATCGCCGAGGTCGGGCACGACCTGTTCAAGAAGCTCGGCATGACCGTCGACTACCGCGTCTCCGATTGGGGCACGCTGGTGCAGCGCCGCGCGAGCAAGGAGCCGCCGGACAAGGGCGGGTGGAGCTTCTTCCATACCACCTGGAACGGATTGGACGGCATCAATCCCGGCGTCATGCAGTTCCTGCGCGCGAACGGGGAGCGGGCCTGGTTCGGCTGGCCGACCGTGCCGAAGCTGGATGAGCTGCGGGAGGCCTGGTTCGACGCGCCCGACCTCGCGGCCCAGAAGGCCATCGCGGAGGATATCCAGAGGACGGTGTTCGAGGAGGCACCCTACCTGCCGAGCGGCCAGTACTTCGCCAACACCGCCTATCGCCGCACGATCACCGAGCCGATCTCGGAGGTCTTCGCCTTCTGGGGTGTGCGGCGGGCCTAGCTGCCTGCCATCCCGTCGCTGCGCAGGCAGCGGTCTGTGCCGGGCGCGGCGGCGGGGACACCGGGATCTGTGCCACATCCACGCCTTGTCACCTCCTCTCAAAGGGATGGGCGGGCAGCCGGTGCGCCGGGCCGCCTCAGGCTCGCCGGCCTGCCATCGCCGCCAGGAGCCCTCCGCCTGCGACCAGCCCCGCGGCGGCCAGCACGCGCCAGGTCAGCGCCCCTTCGCCCATCGCCGCCAGCAGCAGGGTGGAGGCGACCGGCGTCGCATAGCCCAGGGTACCGAGCAGCCGCGGGTCGCCCCGCTTCATGCCCGCATCCCACAGGAAGAAGGCTGCCCCCATCGGCCCGAGTCCGAGCAGCGCCACCGCCAGCCACTGCCGCGGGCCGAGCGTCATCGCCGGTTCGAACCCCAGATGCGCCAGGAAGGCGAGCGCCCCGGAGGCCAGGCAGAAGCCCGCCACCGCCTCGGTCGGCACCGAAGCAAGCCGGGCCGCGAGCACGGAATAGAGCGCCCAGGTCAGCGCTGCGCCGATGGCGCAGGCGAAGCCCAGCGGCGCATTCGGCGCGTCGCCCGCCGTGAAGCTTGCGCCGCTGCCCAGCAGCAGCACCGCCCCCGCGGCCCCCAAGGCCACGCCGGCCAGGCGCAGCGGCCCGAGCGCCAGGCCGCGCAGCAGCCCAGACAGCAGGACGATCAACAGGGGCCAAGTGTAGTTCAGCAGATTCGCCTCGACCGGCGGCGCGAGGGCGAGCGCGGCGAAATAGAGCGCATGGAAGCCCGCGAGCCCGCCCACCCCATGCGCCCAGGCGATGCCGGGTTGCGCCAGTGCCGCCAGGCGCCCCCGTGCCGCCACCACTGCGAGCCCGAGCAGCCCGCCGGCGGCGAAGCCCAGCGCCGTCAGTCCGAGTGGCGGCAATGGTTGCGCCAGCCGTGCCAGCGGCGCGAGAAAGGCCCAGAGCGCCAGGGCGGCGCAACCGGCAAGGGTGGCTCGGATCGGGGACAATTGAAGGGCTTCCGCGGGAAGCCCCACCATATCCGCCCGCCTGACAATTGCGGAGAGCGCAGCATGGGATTCCTGGCACGCACCTTCATCACCGCCTTCGCGCTCTGGGCCGCGACCCAGATCGTGCCGGGGATCCATGTCTCCGGCGTCTTCAGCCTGCTGCTTGCGGCGCTGATCTTCGGCCTGGTGAACGCCCTGATCCGGCCGCCGGCAGTGATCCTGACCCTGCCGCTGACAATCCTGACCTTCGGCCTGTTCCTGCTGGTGGTGAACGCGGCGATGCTCGGGCTGACCGCGCTGGTGCTGCCAGGCTTCCGCATCGAGGTCTTCTGGCCGGCCGTTTTCGGCGGCGTCGTCGTCTCGGTGGTCAGCTGGATCGCCCGGCGGGTGTTCGGCGGCGAGCGGACGGCATAGCCGCCCGACCG
>Ga0180217_1002611_pt1 | contig 16334 bp, 15 predicted proteins | sample eDN3rd37CBELigOP_FD_128521 | JGI IMG/M metagenome (GOLD analysis project Ga0180217, IMG submission 128521) | Enriched Organic Plus compost microbial communities from Emeryville, California, USA - eDNA 3rd pass 37_C BE-Lig OP (version 2) (version 2) ... | reverse complement strand
GCCGGAGCTGCCCGCCGCGCTGGAGCGCGCCGCGGCGCTGACCGAGCGGGCGCTGCAGGACGCGGCCCTGGCGCGCCGGGCGGCGAGCGCGCTCTATCACCTGACCAGCGCGGCGGCGATGGCTTGGGAGGCGGCGCGGCTCGGCGATCCGGCGCGGGCACTGCTGGCGCAGATGGTGTTGCGCCACCGCGTCCTGCCGCATGACCCGCTGGCGGCCGACGAAGGGGAAGCGGTGCCGGACGCCCTGCTGCCCGATCCAGGTGCGGCATGACGCCGGAGCAGCGGGAGACGCTCGCCGCGCTGCTGGCGGCGGCGCGACGGGGCGGGCGGCAGATCGCGACGCTGCCGCCGGAACTCGTTCCAGCGGCAGCGGATGAGGCCTATACGGTGCAGGACCGTGTGGCGGCGCTGCTGGGCTGGACACCACTCGGCTGGAAGGTGGCCGGCACGAACGAGGTCATGCGCGCCCGGCTGCGCATGCCGGAACCGATCCTGGGTCGCAGCTTCGCGCAGTTCCTGCGCCACTCGCCGGTACGGCTGCGGCATGCCGCTCTGCTGGACCCGATCGTGGAGGCGGAGATCTTCTTCCGCCTCGGCGCCGATCTGCCGCCCCGCGACACGCCCTGGACGCGGGCGGAGGTCGCCGCCGCGATCGCCGCCGTGCATGCGGGGATCGAGGTGGCGGAGTGCCGCTTCCCGACCGCCGCGCTGCCGCCCCATTCCGCCATCCTCGCCGATGGCAGCGGCAACGGCCATTACGTGCTGGGGCCGGAGATCCCGCCCGGGACGGACCTCGCCGCCATGGCGGTGACGGTCAGCGTGGACGGGCGCTTGCGGCGCAGCGGCAGCGGCGCGGAGGTGATGGGCGATCCGCTTCTTTCGGTGGTCTGGCTCGCCAACCGGCGCAACGCGCTGGGCGATGGCCTGCGCGCCGGGGAGTGGATCAGCAGCGGCACCTGCACGGGCATGCTCGCGGCGCAGCCCGGCATGCAGGTGGAGGCCCGGTTCGGCGCGATGGCGGTGGTGGCGGTCGCCTTCGACGACTGAGATTGCGCCATCCCCGCGCCCCGGGCCATGCTGGTGGCGAGGAGGCAGTGCATCGGGGAAACGATCCATGGCGGAACGCCGCATCGGCATCATCATGAACGGCGTCACCGGGCGCATGGGCACGAACCAGCACCTGGTCCGTTCCATCGCCGCCATACGCGCCGACGGCGGTGTGCCGCTGGCCAATGGCGACCGGCTGATGCCCGATCCGGTGCTGGTCGGACGCAATCGCGGAAAGCTGGAAGCACTGGCGCGCGCGCATGGGGTGGAGCGGGTCGGCACCGATCTCGAGGCGTGCCTCGCCGATCCGCGGGACGAGCTGTTCTTCGATGCCGCCACCACGCAGCTCCGCGCCGGGCTGATCCGCAAGGCGATCGCGGCCGGCAAGCACATCTATGTGGAGAAGCCCAGCGCCGACAGCCTTGCCGATGCGCTGCAGGTGGCGCGGCTGGCGAAGCAGGCCGGCATCAGGCACGGCGTGGTGCAGGACAAGCTGTTCCTGCCCGGACTGCGCAAGCTGGGACTGGTGATCGACAGCGGCTTCCTCGGCCGCATCTGCAGCGTGCGCGGCGAGTTCGGCTACTGGGTGTTCGAGGGCGACCTGCAGCCCGCCCAGCGCCCTTCCTGGAACTACAGGAAAGCCGAGGGCGGCGGCATCATCCTCGACATGCTCTGCCACTGGCGCTACGTGCTGGACAACCTGTTCGGCACGGTGCGCGCCGTCTCCTGCCTCGGTGCCACGCATATCCCGACGCGCATCGGCGAGGATGGCAGGCCCTACAGCGTGGATGTGGATGATGCGGCCTATGCGACCTTCCAGCTGGAAGGCGGCATCGTGGCGCAGATCAACTCGAGCTGGGTCACGCGCGTCCGCCGCGACGACCTCGCCGTCTTCCATGTGGACGGCACGCATGGCAGCGCGGTGGCGGGCCTGCAGAAATGCTGGACCCAGTCGCGGGTGAACACGCCGAAGCCGGTGTGGAACCCCGACATCCCGCAGGACATCGACTTCTTCACGGGCTGGCAGGAAGTGCCGGACACGCAGCCCTATCCCAATGGCTTCCGAACGCAGTGGGAGCTGTTCCTGCGCCATCTGGCAGGCGAGGTGGAGAGCTTCCCCTGGGACCTGTTGGCCGGGGCCAGGGGCGTGCAGCTCGCGGAAGCCGGGCTGCGCAGCTGGCGCGAGCGCCGTTGGATCGATCTCGAGCCGCTGGAGGCGTGACATGCCGGTGATCGGACTGCCGGGCCCCGATGGCCGGCTGACGCCTTACACCACCGCCGCGCCGCGCGACTTCCCGCGCGCGACGCCGCCCTTCCCGCGCATCGCGCTCGCAGCGGCGCATGTGGTCGCCGACCCGCTGGCCGAGCAGGATCCATGGCTGGACGCGAAGCTGGACTGGGACAGCACCATCGCCTACCGGCGCTACCTCTGGTCGCTCGGCCTCGGCGTCGCCGAGGCGATGGACACGGCGCAGCGCGGCATGGGGCTGGACTGGACCGCGGCACAGGAACTGATCCGCCGCAGCCTGGACGCGATGCAGGATGTCCCCGGCGCCGTCATGGCCTCCGGCGCAGGCACGGACCACCTGCCGCCCAGTCCCGAGGTGACGGTGGACGATGTGATCCGCGCCTATGAGGAGCAGTGCGAGGCGGTGGAGGCGATGGGAGGCCGCATCATCCTCATGGCCTCCCGTGCCCTGGCCAGGGCGGCGCGCGGCCCGGAGGATTACGAGCGCGTCTATGCCCGCATCCTGTCGGGCGTGCGGCAACCGGTGATCATCCACTGGCTCGGCGAGATGTTCGATCCGGCGCTCGAGGGCTATTGGGGCGATGCCGACCACTGGCGGGCGATGGAGACGGCGCTCGCCGTCATCGCAGCCCATGCGGAGAAGGTGGACGGAGTGAAGATCTCGCTCCTCGACAAGGAGAAGGAGATCGCCATGCGCCGCCGGCTTCCCCGCGGCGTGCGCATGTACACGGGCGACGACTTCCACTACGCCGATCTCATCGCCGGCGACGCGCAGGGACATTCCGATGCGCTGCTCGGCATCTTCGATCCGATCGCGCCGGCCGTGGGCGGCGCGCTGGCGGCGCTCTCGCGCGACGACCTCTCCGCCTTCCACGCCATCCTGGCGCCGATGGTGCCGCTCTCGCGCCATGTCTTCCGCGCGCCGACGCACTTCTACAAGACGGGCGTGGTGTTCCTGGCCTGGCTGAACGGGCACCAGGACCATTTCGTCATGGTCGGCGGACAGCAATCCGCGCGCTCCATCCGCCATTTCGCCGAGCTGTTCCGGCTGGCCGACAAGGCCGGCCTGCTGCACGATCCCGAGATGGCGGTCGCGCGCATGCGCGGGCTGCTGGCGCTGCACGGCGCGTCATGAGCCGGCCCGGCCCCCTCTCGCTCAACACCGTCACCGTGCGCGACGCATGGGACTTGGCGCAATGCATCGAGGGCTGCGCCTGGCATCGCATCCCCGGCATCTCGCCCTGGCGCGACAAGCTGCAGGCCATGGGCGTGGCGGCAGCGGCACGGCATATCCGCGATGCGGGCCTGACGGTCACCGGCCTGTGCCGCGGCGGCATGTTCCCCGCCGCGGATGCCGCGGGCCGCCGCGCCGCCATCGAAGACAACCGCCGCGCGATCGAGGAGGCATTCGTGATCGGCGCGCCATGCCTGGTGGTGCTGGGCGGCGGCCTGCCACCGGGTTCGAAGGACCTGCCCGGTGCGCGGACGATGTTCCAGGACGGCCTCGCCGAGGTGCTGTCCGAGGCCCGCGCCGCCGGCGTGACCCTGGCGCTGGAGCCGCTGCATCCCATGACCTGCGCGGACCGCAGCGTGCTCTGCAGCCTCGCGCAGGCGCTCGATCTCTGCGACGCCTTCGGCGAGGGCGTTGGCGTCGCAGTGGACGTGTACCATGTCTGGTGGGACCCCGACCTGGAACGCCAGATGGCGCGTGCATCGGGGCGGATCGCCGCCTTTCATGCCTGCGACTGGCTGGTGCCGACGAAGGACCTGGTGTTCGACCGCGGCATGCCCGGCGACGGCATCATCGACATCCCGCGCCTTCGTGCCATGGCGGAGGCGGCGGGCTATCGCGGCTTCGTCGAGGTGGAGATCCTCTCGCGCCGCTGGTGGGCCGAAGATCCGGACACGGTGCTGCGCATCCTGCGGGAGCGGCACGCGACGGTGTGCTGACCCGCGCAGGCGGCGGGCGCACCCCGCCACGCCTGCCAGGCGCACGGGCCCGGCAGCAATGGCGCGACGCCCGGATGGAGGCGGGAGCCTGCGGAAAGGGCTTGCGATCGGCGCGACCGCTCCCTTGGTTTCCGCTTGCGGAGGGGCCGCCCTGGCGGTCCCCGGCGCCGGCCGATGCCGCGCGCCATGAAGGCATGGCATCCCGCCTGCGCCCCTTTCCCCGCGCAGGCGCGCCCGGCAAGACATCCCACGGAAGGAGTCCGGTATGATCGTCCTCGTCACCGGCGCCACCGCCGGTTTCGGCCTGGCCATCGCCCGCCGCTTCGCCGCCGACGGCGCGCGCATCATCGCTGTCGGGCGCCGCCGCGAGCGGCTGGAGGCACTGACCGCCGAACTCGGACCCGAACGCTGCCACCCCCTGCCGCTGGACGTGGCCGACCGTGCCGCGGTGGCGGCCGCCATCGACGCCCTGCCGGAAGCCTTCGCCGCAGTGGAGGTGCTGGTGAACAATGCCGGCCTCGCCCGCGGGCTGGAGCCGGCGCAGGCGGCCTCCCTCGACGACTGGGACGCGATGGTGGACACCAATGTGAAGGGGCTGATGTACGTCACCCGCGCCCTGCTGCCGGGCATGGTGGCACGCAATGCCGGGCATGTGGTGAATATCGGCTCCACCGCCGGCGAATGGCCCTATCCCGGCGGCAATGTCTATGGCGCGACCAAGGCCTTCGTCCGCCAGTTCAGCTACAACCTGCGCGCCGATCTGTGGGGAACGAAGGTGCGGGTCACGGATATCGAGCCCGGGCTGGTGGGCGGGACGGAGTTCTCCAGTATCCGCTTCAGGGGCGATGACGCCAAGGCCGCCGGCGTCTATGCGGGCACCGAGCCACTGACGCCGGAGGACATCGCCGATGCAGTGCACTGGGTGGCGACGCGCCCGGCGCGGGTGAACGTGAACCTGCTGCAGGTGATGCCGGTGGCGCAGAGCTTCGCTCCGCTGCGCGTGCACCGCGAATGAGCGGTGCGGCCGCCGGATTCGTCCCGCCGCATCCCGTGCCCTACCGGCAGCGCCTGCCGCTGCCGGAACTGCTGCGGCGGCTGCGACGCAACCTGCTCGAGATCTGGCACGAGAACCACTTCTCGGAGCCGCTGATCCCGACGCGGCTGCTGGGCCGCCCCGTGCTGGTCTGCAACAGCCCGGAGAGCGTGCGCGAAGCCTTCCTGGATCGCCACGCGGCGCTGGAGCGCAAGACGCCGCGCATGCGTCACGCGCTGGAGCCGCTGGTGGGCGACGGGCTGATCATCTCGGACGGCCTGGTCTGGAAGGAGCGCCGGCGGGTGGTGGCCCCCGTCACCCATGTCTCGCGCCTGGCCGAGCTGGCGCCGGTGATGACTGCGGTGGCGGCGGAGCGGGCCGAGGCCTGGGCCGCGCTGCCGCCGGGCTCGCCGCTGGACATGCTGGCCGAGATGGGCTCGCTGGCGGCGGAGGTGATCTGCCGCAGCGTCTTCGGCAGCCGTCTGGGCAGCGAGGCCGCGGGCGAGGTGGTGGCCGCCTTCGCCCGCTACCAGCGCCTGGCCGGGGCGGGCGGTGTCGCGGACCTGCTCGGCCTGCCGGGCTGGGCGGCGCGCATCGGCGCCTGGCGCCTCCGGCCGGAGGTGCGGCGGATCCATGCCGTGCTGGACGCGCTGGTGGCCGAGGTGCTGGCCCGCCCCGGCCCGCCCTGCCTGCTGCTGGCCATGGCCGAGGCGCACCGGGCCATGCATGGCCGGCCGATGGCCCTTGCCGCCTTCCGCAACGAGGCCGCCACGCTGTTCCTCGCCGGCCATGAGACCACCGCCGCAACCCTCGCCTGGGCCTGGTACCTGCTCTCCCAGGCGCCGGCCGCCGCGGCGCGGCTGCGCGCGGAGGCCCGCGAGGCACTGCGCGGCCGGCCCGCGGGGTTCGAGCACCTGCCCGCCCTGCCCTTCGCCCGCGCCGTGGTGGAGGAGACGCTCCGCCTCTACCCGCCCATCCCCCTGCTCGCGCGCGAGGCGCAGCGGGAGACGGTGGTGGCCGGAGAGCCCGTGCCGCGCGGCGGCCTCGTCATGGCCGTGCCCTGGCTGCTGCATCGCCATCGTCGCCTGTGGGACCGGCCGGACCACTTCCTGCCGGAGCGCTTCCTGCCCGACGGCACGGCCGAGTCCCGGCCACGCCACGCCTTCATCCCCTTCAGCCTTGGCCCACGGGTCTGCACCGGCGCCGCCTTCGCGATGGCCGAGGCGACCATCGTGCTGGCGACGCTGGCCAGTCGCTTCGCCCCGCGCCTCGCCCCAGGCACGCGGGTCTTTCCGGTGGCCCGGCTGACGCTGAAGCCCGGCGACACATTGCCGATGCTGCTGGAGCCGGCGCGATGATGCCTGGGCGCGCCCTCATCTCGGCAGCGCTGGACCGCAGCCTCTATCACCCGCTGCGGCTGCTGCCGACGGAGCATGCCACGGCGACCGGTACCTGGCTTGGTCGCCGGCTCGGGCCGGCGCTGTACCCCGAGGCCGATGCACGGGCGCGGGACAACCTGACGCGGCTGCGCCCGGATCTTCGCCCGGAGGACGCATGTGCCGAGGTCTGGGGCAATATCGGTGCCACCTTCGCCGAATTCGCCCGCCTGCTGCGCCTCTGGGAAGAGGATCGGGTGGAGGTCGCGGGCGCGGCGCATCTCCTGGAGACGCGCCGCGAGCGGCCGGTGCTGGTGGCCGGGCTGCACACCGGCAACCCGGAGGTGCTGACCGTGGCGCTGGCACGCCTCGGCGCCCGGCCGGCCGGGATAGCGATGCGCCAGCCCACCGCCTTCCGCGAGCGCGTCACCCGCGAGGTGCGGCAGCGCGCCGGCGGACGTGTCATCCGCGCCGAGCGTGACGCCATGCGGGCCGCGCGGGCGGTGCTGGCGGCGCGGGAGGAGACGCTGCTGCTCTTCGTGGACGAGTCCGTGGACGGCGTGGTGCGCGGCCCGTCGCTTGGCCGCGGGCCGCGCCGGGTCGGCAACATGCTTCTCGCCGTGCGGCTGGCGCGAATTTCGGGATGCGCCATCGTGCCGGGCTTCGTCACGCGGCTGCCGGGCACGCGCTTCCGCACGACCTTCCTGCCGCCGGTGGCCCTGCCCCCGCCGACAGGCGACCGCGCGGCCGACATCGCCGCCGGCACCTCGGCGCTGGATGCCGTTCTGGATCCCGTGGTGCGGGCGCATTTGGTGCAATGGCTGTTCACCATCACCCTGCGCGACGACGCCTGAGCGTCTCTCCATGCCGCCGGGGAGGAGCCCGCCAGGATGCGATCCGGATGGGCCGGGATGTCCGGTGCGCGGCATGCGTGCCCGCCCCGCCCCACGCGGAACAGGGCCGCTCAGCCCGCCGGCGCGTCCCGCAGTGCTGCTCGTCGCTCCGCCCAGATCCAGGCGAGGAGACCGGGCAGGTAGAGCACCAGGTCGCGGATGCGGCGGGTCAGCGCCAGCGCCGCCGAGACCTCCGCCGGAAAGCCGAGCAACGCACCGAGGCCGAGGAATCCCGCCTCCTGCAGCCCGAGTGCGCCGGGCACGAGGAAGGCGGCGCTCGACACCGCCTGGATCAGCGCCTCGATGGCCAGCGCCTCGGCCCAGCCGACGGGATGACCCAGCACATACAGGGCCACCCAGATCTCCAGCGCCCCGGCCACCCAGGCGGCGAACTGCCAGACGAAGCTGCGCGCGGCGAGCCCGGGCTGGCGCCACAGTCGCCGTACCATGCGGTCCATGCGCGCGGCATCGGCCGCGAGGCCGCCGAGCCGCCCGGCGGCGACACGGTTCAGCAGCGACAGGATGCGGCCGAAAGGTGCGGATCGCTGCGCCAGCACGAAGCCGGCGGCGAGCGCGATGCCGAGCGCGACGCCCGCCAATGTCTCCACCCAGCCGATCGCCGCCCCCGCCAGCGCCAGCAGCGCCAGGCCGAGCAGCGCGAAGGCGAGCTGGCTCAGCACGGAAAGCGCGACATCCGCCAGCAGCGCCGCCGCCGCCGGCGCACCGGGCATGCCGGCGGCCCGCTGCAGACGGAAGGACGCGACCTCGCCCCCGATGCGGCCCACCGGCAGCAGGCTGTTGATCGATTCGCGCACCCAGACGAGGAAGGTCATGGTACCGAGGCCCGGCCGGCGCCGGCCAGGCAGCAGCAGCGCCCAGGCATGCGCGTTCAGCACCATCGCCGGAACATGCGCCAGCGCCGCCAGCACCAGCCCGAGGCCGGCCGCGGCCAGCAATGCGAGGATGGCACGGAGGTCCTGCTGGGCCAGCAGGAACAGGGCGATGCCGAGGCCGGCCAGCGCCAGCAGCAGGCCGAGGCGGCTCATGGCGCGGGGGGCGGAAGGAAGGGCATGCTGGCCCGCGCCATAGCATGGCCCGTGCGGTTCGTCGCGGCGGAGGCGGGCGAGGAAGGGCGGCACCTCGCCCTGGCGCGCAGCAGCGGGATCGAGCAGCCAAGCCGCCGCCGCCGCCGCGGCCAGGATCGGCACCACGGCACCATGGCCGAGCAGCAGGCTCGTCGCGGGCACGTGCTGTCGCTCGGTGATCGGGGACGCGGCCATGGCGCCCGGACGGGCAGCCGGCGCGGCACGTTCCCGCGCGGCTCAGGCGGTGCCGAGGATGGCGGCGTAGCCGCCGGTGCGCAGCGCGCCGGCAGCCTTTCGGACGCGTGGATCGGTCAGCGCGGCGAGTTCCTCGGCGTATCGATAGCCTGGCGCGCCGCCCGGGAAGCCGCCGGTGGTCGCAGGATGGAGATAGATCTCGGTCGTCCCCGCCGGCAGCAGCGGCAGGATCGCCGCGAGCCGGTCCGCGGTGAAGGCACCGGACCAGGCCAGGCCTACCACCCGGTCGGCGGCGGCCAGCCCGTGGCGCGCGGCCAGGCGGCGCAGCAGTCCGGCAAAGGGGGCGAGCGCCCGCGGCTGGGTGCGCGCGCCGGGGTCCACGGCACGGATCAGCGCCGGCGGCTCCCAGGGGATGCGCACGGCGCGCAGCCCGGCCCGACGCGCCGCACGGAAGGCGAGGGCGGCGATCACCGGATGGAGGTGGAAGTGCCGATGCGCGTTCAGGTGGTCGCAGGGCAGGCCGGTGGCGCGGAAGGCCGCGAACTGCGCGGCGATCTCCGCCGTGAGCTGCGCGCGGGCGGCGGGGGAGAGCGCCAGCGTCAGGCCGAGGCCCGCCATGTCGTCGCGGAAGCGGCCGTTCGGCTGTATCAGCGCGGGAATGCGCTCCGGCGGCAACACCGGCCTGCCATCCGTGAGGGTCAGGTGCAGGCCGACGGCCAGGCGCGGGTTGCGCCGCGCAATCGCCACCGCCTCCGCCACGGCGCGCTCGCCGGGCATGAGGCTGGCGGCGGTCAGCACGCCTTCGCGGTGCGCCTGCTCGACCGCGGCATTCACCTCCGCGCTGAGGCCGAAATCATCGGCCGTGATGATGGCGGCGCGCCGCCCTGCCGGCAGGGTCACGCCATCAGCGTCTCGTCATCGGCGAGGCCGGTCGGAAGGCCGTCGATGCTGCGCGCGTTCTTCTCGCGCCGGTAGGCGGCGAGGCCTGCCTCGCCCTTCGCCAGCGCCCAGCGGTCCAGGTTGGGCCGGTCGCCCACATGATCGAACAGCGGCACGCCATAACCGCAGGAGGTCTGCACCAGATCGACCTCCAGCAGCACGATCTGCCGCGCGCCCGGCGGCTCCTCGCCGCCGAAGGCCGCCTCGAGCAGCGCCGCATACTCCGCCCCGCCACGGGGCAGCGTACGGCCGTGGCCATAAAGCCGCAGGATCAGCGGCGGTCCGGCGAAGGCGCAGAGCATGATGGTCAGGCGCCCGTCGGCGCGGAGATGCGCCGCCGTCTCGGCGCCGCTGCCGGTGCGGTCGAGATAGCAGACCGCATTGGGCCCGAGCACGCGCAGCGCCCCGGTCTCGCGCGGCGAGAGGTTCACCCGCGCGCCTGGCGCGGCGGAGGCAGTGAAGAAGATCCGCTGCCGCCGGATAAATTCCTGATGCTCCGGCTCGATTCGCGTGAACTGCCTGGCCATGGCTGCTGCCTTTCCGCTGTGGCGGCCGGGCGTTCCGGCTAGGCCGCCGCCTTCTGCTGCGCACTCGCCTGCGCCCGCTCGCGCAGGAAGCGGAAGAACTCCACCCCCTCGCGCAGGCGCCGCACCAGCATCTGGCGGTCGCGCACCATCTCGCCGCAGATGGCGGCGATCTTCGGCGCACGGAAGTAGAAGCGGCGATAGAAGGTCTCGACGCTGTCGAAGATCTCGGTGTGGCTCAGATGCGGGTAGTGCAGCGGCGCGATCTGCACGCCATGCGCATCCACGTATTCGGCATTGGCCGTGTCCAGCCAGCCCTCGCGCGCCGCCTGGTCGTAGAGGAAGGTGCCGGGATAGGGCGCGGCGAGCGAGACCTGGATGGTGTGCGGATTGGTCTCGATCGCGAAGCGAATGGTCTCCTGGATCGTCTCGGCCGTCTCGCCGGGCAGTCCCAGGATGAAGGTCCCGTGGATGGTGATGCCGAGCTCGTGGCAGTCCCTGGTGAAGCGCCGCGCGACGTCCACGCGCATGCCCTTCTTGATGTTGTGCAGGATCTGCTGATTGCCGCTCTCGTAGCCCACCAGCAGAAGGCGCAGCCCGTTGTCGCGCAGCACCTTCAGGGTTTCACGGGGAACATTCGCCTTGGCGTTGCAGGACCAGGTGACGCCGAGCTTCCCCAGCTCCCGCGCGATCGCCTCGGCGCGCGGCAGGTTGTCGGTGAAGGTGTCGTCGTCGAAGAAGATCTCCTTCAGGCCCGGGAAATTGGCCTGGATGTAGCGGATCTCCTCGATCACATGGCCGACGCTGCGCGTGCGGTAGCGATGCCCGCCCACGGTCTGCGGCCAGAGGCAGAAGGTGCAGCGGCTCTTGCAGCCCCGGCCCGTATAGAGGCTGACATAGGGATGCTTCAGGTAGCCGATGAAATACTTCGTGTAGTCGAGGTCGCGCCTGTAGACGGAGCTGACGAAGGGCAGCGCGTCCATGTCCTCGAGCACCGGGCGTTCGGGGTTGTGCACGATGGCACCCGATCCGTTGCGATAGGACAGGCCGGCGATGGCGCCGAGGTCGCGGCCCTCGGCCACCTCCTTCACCGTAAAGTCGAACTCGTTGCGCGCCACCCAGTCCACCACCGGCGCGTCGCGCAGCGATTCCTCGGCCTGCACCGCCACCTTGGCGCCGATCAGACCGACCTTGAGGTTCGGATTCTCCGCCTTCAGCCGCTCGGCCACCTTCACGTCGGAGGCGAAGGAGGGCGTGGAGGTGTGCAGCACCGCGAGGTCGAAGTCCCGCGCCATGGGCGCGACATCGGCGATGGTCTGCCGGTGCGGCGGCGCATCCACCAGCTTCGAGCCTTCCACCAGCGCGGCGGGCTGGGCGAGCCAGGTGGGAAACCAGAAGCTCTTGATCTCCCGCTTCGCCTGGTAGCGCGAGCCGGCGCCGCCATCGAAGCCGTCGAAGGAGGGAGCCTGCAGGAACAGCGTGCGCATCATTGCCGGAATTTTCGCCCCTCAGCCGCCGGATACGGCGTCCACCATCGTACCATCCGGACGCATGCGATAGCGCCGGCCCTGCCACACCACCGTGCCACGGGCCAGCCCGGCCATCCATGTAGCGAAGGAGATCGCATCGCGCAGCGGAAGAAGCGCGAGCCGTCCGGCGGAGAGCCGGTGCCCGAGGATTCGGTCCACCGTCGCGGCCAGCACCAGCCGGGCCGCCAGCGCCGCGGCCGCCAGCGCCCAGCCCCAGGGCAGCAGCGCGGCGGCTACGAGGGCGAAGGGCAAGGGATGGGTCAGCACCATTCCGGCATAGCCGCGCAGGTCCAGCATGCGCACCGTGCGTGCCCAGCGCAGTTCGTGCGCCAGCAGCGCGCGCAGGCTCGGCTCGGCGGTCATATGCGCCGGGATGACGGGCGCCAGGACCACCTTCAGGCCCAGGCGCCGCACTGCCGCCCCCAGGGCGTGGTCATCCGCCAGCAGGCCCGCCAGCGCGGCGAAGCCGCCGATGCGCGCCAGGGTTTCCGAACGCAGCGCCATGGTGGCGCCGTAGCAGCCATAGGCCCGGCCCATCGCCTCGCCGAGCACGGCATTCGGCAGGAAATGCCAGTCCACTCCCAGCGCCCCCAGCCGTGACCACAGCCGGCCATCCGCCGGCTCGCCGCGATAGAGGCAGGTGACCAGCCCGACGGACGGATCGGCCAGCGGCGCCGTCACCGCCGTCAGCCAGTACGGCGGCACGCAGATATCGTCGTCCACCGCCACCAGCACCGGGTGACGCGCCCGCCGCGCCAGGTTCTCGAGCTGCGAGGCCTTGCGGTTCGGCCCGTGCAGCGCCGCGTCCTGCACCACGGCGCCGGGCCCGTCGGCCAGCGCCGCGCGGGCCACCGGCACGGCGGGGTCCGCCGAGTTGCGCACGATGCAGAGCAGCTCGAAGGGCGCTGCATGGTCCTGGGTCCGCGTTGCCCGCAGCGTCCGGTCCAGCGCCGGCGCCACCCCGTGCAGCGGCTTCAGGATGGAGGCCGCCAGTGCCGGCCCTGCGGCGGGCACCTGCGCGGCGAAGCGGCGCATGGCGCGGGCGGCCAGCAGTGAGGTCGCCACGCCCGCCATGCCCAGCATCGCCGCGAGCAGCCCGGCCAGCGCCGGCAGTTCAACCATGCTGCGTGACCGCCGGGCCGGAGGCACCAGCGCCGCAGGCGTGCGGCCCGGTAGCGGCGATCATGCCTCGCCGCCGCCCCCCGGCTTCGGCTAGGCTCCGCGGCTCCCGTCCGATATCCAAGGCCATGGCCCGATTCGCTCCCGCCGCGCTGCTGCTCACCCTGCTCCTCGGGGCCTGTGCCCAATCCCCGAACGGCCCGCAACAGGGCGCCGACCGCCCGGTCCTCGCCCCGCCCGCCTCGCCGCCACCACCGGCCGCCGCCGCAGAGCTGGCCGATGCGGGCGATCCCTTCGAGGCGACCAACCGCGACATCCTGGACTTCAACCTTGCCGTGGACGATTGCTGCATCAAGCCGATCGCCCTGACCTACCGCGACCTGCTGCATCCCTGGCTGCGGACGCGCATCCGCAACGTGATCGAGAACATCGAGGAGCCGCGCTTCGCCGCCAACAACCTGCTGCAGGGCAGGCCGCTTGCGGCGGGCGAGAACGTGATGCGTTTCGTCATCAACTCCACCATGGGCCTCGGCGGGATGTTCGACATGGAGCAGTTCGGCGGACCGCCGCGCCGGCCGCGCGACTTCGGCCAGACGCTCTATACCTGGGGCCTCCCGGACGGCCCCTATCTGATGCTGCCGATCGCGGGGCCCTCCAACCCGCGCGACACGGTGGGCTTCGTCGCCGACGGATTCCTCAACCCCATCAGTTGGCTCATACCCCTCTGGGGTGATGCCGTGCGCGGCACGGTGGACGGCATCGATCTGCGCGAGCAGAACATCGAGGCCATCGACCAGCTGCGCGCCGAATCGCTCGACTTCTATGCGCGGCTGCGCAGCATCTGGCGCCAGCGCCGCGCGGCCGAACTCGGCCGCACGACGCCGGAGGGCGAGGGCATCAACGTGCTGGAGGACCCGGAGGCGCCCTCCCGGTAGCGCCGTCGCCTACTTCGCCGCCATCGAAGCTTTGGAATCCCTGCGTGGCGCCGTTGCGCGAGGTGCTCCGGCACCACCGTGCTTCGCGCCGCGCGCAGGGGGCTCGTGCGCCATCTCGGCCATCACCGTCTCGACATGGCGTGAGAACACGTACCGTGCCGGACGCTGCTTCGAGAGATCGATCTCCGGCGCCATCTCGCCTTCGGTCCGCGGGCCGCGGAGCTGCGTCGCGATCGCCTTCCAGGGCTTGCGGATGGCGTCCATCGCCGCCGTCGCCTCGTAGCCCGAATGCACCATGCAGTCGGCGCATTTCTCGTACTTCCCGGTGCCGTAGCTGTCCCAGTCCGTGGTTTCCATCAGCTCCCGGTAGGTCTTGGCATAGCCCTCGCCCAGCAGGTAGCAGGGGCGCTGCCAGCCGAAGATGTTGCGCGTCGGCTTGCCCCAGGGCGTGCATTCGTACTGCTGGTTGCCGGCGAGGAAATCGAGGAACAGCGGCGAGTTGCCGAACTTCCAGCCCTTGCCCTTCCCGCGCCGGAAGATCTCCCGATACATCTCCTTGGTCTTGCGACGGTTCAGGAAATGCGCCTGGTCCGGCGCACGTTCATAGGCGTAGCCGGGCGAGGTCATGATGTCATCCACGCCCAGCGCCATGACCTCGTCGAAGAAGCGCGCCATGCGCTCCGGATCGGCGTTGTTGAACAGCGTGCAGTTGATGGCGACGCGGAAGCCCTTGGACTTCGCCAGCCTGATCGCCGCCACGGCGCGGTCGTAGACGCCCGTCTGGCTCACCGCCCAGTCATGCTGCTCGCGGTCGCCGTCCAGATGGATGTCCCAGGTGAAGTTCGGGTGCGGCGCGTAGGCATCGATCCTCTTCTCGAGCAGCAAGGCATTGGTGCAGAGAATGACGATCCTGCCCTTGTCCAGGATGCCCTTGACGATCTCGGGCATCTCCTTGTGCAGCAGGGGCTCGCCGCCGGCGATCGCCACCACCGGCGCGCCGGTCTGGTCCACCGCGTCCAGGCAATCCTCGACCGACAGGCGCTTGTTCAGGATGGGATCCGGGTAGTCGATCTTGCCGCAGCCCGCACAGGCCAGGTTGCAGCGGAACAGCGGCTCCAGCATCAGCACCAACGGATAGCGCCTGCGCCCCTTCAGGTGCTGCCAAGCGATGTAGGCGCCGACCTTGAGCTGGTGGCGCAACGGAATGGCCATGGGTCCCGATATTCCCCTATGCCGCAGCGCTGGCCTGACTATCCGCCAGCTGCGCCGGCAGCTTGAACTGCACGTCTTCGACGATGCCAGGCAAGGTGGAGACCTCGACCGGCCACCACTGGCCGAGCGACGCGATCACCTCCTGGACCAGGCTCTCCGGGGCGGAAGCCCCGGCGGTGATGCCGATCGAGGCGGCGCCGGCGAACCATTCCCGCTTCAGCGCCGCCGCGTCGGGGATCAGGTAGCATGGCGTGCCGCCCTCCGCACCGATTTCGCGCAGACGATTGGAATTGGAGCTGTTGGCCGCGCCGACAACCAGCAGCACGTCCACCTGCCTCGCCAGCTCGCGCACCGCCACCTGCCGGTTCTGCGTGGCGTAGCAGATGTCGCGCGTATCCGGCCCCTGCAGATCCGGGAAACGGCGCTGCAGCGCCTCGATCACGGCACGGGTGTCGTCCACGGAGAGCGTGGTCTGCGTCACATAGGCCACGGGCCGGTCGGGCGGGATCGGCAGCGCATCCACCTCCGCGGCGGTCGCGACCAGATGCACCTCGCCCTCCACCTGGCCGAGCGTGCCTTCCACCTCCGGATGACCGGCATGGCCGATCAGGATCAGCGTGCGGCCCTGCGCCACGTAGCGTCGCCCCTCCGCATGCACCTTGGAGACCAGCGGACAGGTGGCGTCCAGCACCGGCAGGCCGCGTGCGACCGCTGCGGCCTCCACCGCGCGCGAGACGCCATGGGCGCTGAACACCGTCACGGCCCCGGTTGGGATCTGGTCCAGATTCTCGACAAAGCGTGCGCCCTTGGCTTCCAGCGTTTCGACCACGCGCCGGTTGTGCACGATCTCGTGCCGGACGTAGACAGGGGCGCCATGGCGCTCCAGTGCACGCTCGACAATCTCGATGGCCCGCACGACGCCGGCGCAGAAACCACGTGGCTGCGCCAGGATGATCCGCATGCCCTGTACCCCCTCGACGCTCGGGACTCCCGCCCCCGCGCCGCACGCCATCTTGCGCTACAGTCGTTATGGTTGTTTTGCGGCACTTTGCCATACCGTTGCAACCGGCCATTGGTGCCCTCCGCGCCAACTCTTCCGCCTCCACCGATCACAAGGCCACGTCCCATTGCGCCCTGAACCTTGCACGCGACGCAGGCCCGGCCGGCTTTCGCTCGCCGCCCTCCCGGCGCTGCCGGCCATGCTCCGCCCGGCGCGAGCGCATGCGCGCATTACCGACTCGGCCCCTG
>Ga0180217_1002606_pt1 | contig 16351 bp, 25 predicted proteins | sample eDN3rd37CBELigOP_FD_128521 | JGI IMG/M metagenome (GOLD analysis project Ga0180217, IMG submission 128521) | Enriched Organic Plus compost microbial communities from Emeryville, California, USA - eDNA 3rd pass 37_C BE-Lig OP (version 2) (version 2) ... | reverse complement strand
GCGAACACGCTCGCGCTGCGCTGGCTCGTGAGCTACGCGAAGGGTCGTCGTGAGAAGACGATGACCGAGCGCCTGACGAACGAGATCCTCGACGCCTCGAACGGCCTCGGCGCCGCGGTCAAGCGCCGCGAGGACACGCACAAGATGGCCGAGAGCAACAGGGCGTTCGCGCACTACCGCTGGTGAGCCCCGCTCACCTGCGGTAGCGGCCGCCCTCGCCGGCGGCCCGGCGAATGCCCCGCCAGGGCTCCGGCCCGGCGGTGCCGGAACTCAACCACAGCACGTCAAGAACGATAGGAACCCAGTGGCACAAGAAGTGCTCACCGACCTCAAGAAGGTCCGCAACTTCGGCATCATGGCGCACATCGACGCCGGCAAGACGACGACGACCGAGCGGATCCTCTTCTACACGGGCGTCAACCACAAGATCGGTGAGGTGCACGATGGCGCCGCCACGATGGACTGGATGGCGCAGGAGCAGGAGCGCGGCATCACGATCACGTCCGCCGCGACGACGTGCTTCTGGGACGGCATCCAGCTGAACATCATCGACACCCCCGGCCACGTCGACTTCACGGTCGAGGTCGAGCGCAACCTCCGCGTCCTCGACGGCGCGGTCGCGGTGTTCGACGGCAAGGAGGGCGTCGAGCCCCAGTCCGAGACGGTGTGGCGCCAGGCCGACAAGTACGACGTCCCGCGCATCTGCTTCGTCAACAAGATGGACAAGCTCGGCGCCGACTTCTACTTCACGGTCGACACGATCATCAAGCGCCTCGGCGCGAAGCCGCTCGTGCTGCAGCTCCCGATCGGCGCGGAGAGCACGTTCGTCGGTGTCGTCGACCTCGTCGAGATGCGCGCGCTCGTCTGGCCGGGCGACGCCAAGGGCGATGTGACGATGGGCGCGAAGTACGAGGTCCAGGAGATCCCGGCCGACCTCGTCGACAAGGCGAACGAGTACCGTCAGGTGCTCCTCGAGACCGTCGCCGAGACGGACGAGACGCTGCTCGAGAAGTACCTCGGCGGCGAGGAGCTCACGGTCGAGGAGATCAAGGGCGCGATCCGCAAGCTCACGATCGCGAGCGAGATCTACCCCGTCCTGTGCGGCTCGGCGTTCAAGAACCGCGGCGTGCAGCCGATGCTCGACGCGGTCGTCGACTACCTCCCGAGCCCGCTCGACCTCCCGCCCGTCGAGGCCCACGACCCGCGCGACGAGGAGAAGATCATCGAGCGTCACGCGGACGCGAAGGAGCCCTTCGCGGCGCTCGCGTTCAAGATCATGACGCACCCGTTCTTCGGCCGCCTCACGTACATCCGCGTGTACTCCGGCACGATCGAGTCGGGCACGCAAGTGCTCAACTCGACGAACGGGAAGAAGGAGCGCATCGGGAAGATCTTCCAGATGCACGCGAACAAGGAGAACCCGGTCGACCGCGTCACCGCCGGGCACATCTACGCGGTCATCGGCCTCAAGGACACGACGACGGGCGACACGCTGTGCGACCCGAACGCGCCGGTCGTCCTCGAGTCGATGACGTTCCCGGAGCCGGTCATCGAGGTCGCGATCGAGCCGAAGACGAAGGCCGACCAGGAGAAGCTCGGCGTCGCGATCCAGAAGCTCGCCGAGGAGGACCCGACCTTCCGCACGGAGCAGAACCAGGAGACCGGTCAGACGGTCATCAAGGGCATGGGCGAGCTCCACCTCGACATCCTCGTGGACCGCATGAAGCGCGAGTTCAACGTCGAGGCGAACGTCGGCAAGCCGCAGGTCGCGTACCGCGAGACGATTCGTCGCACGGTCGAGAAGTACGACTACACGCACAAGAAGCAGACGGGCGGCTCGGGCCAGTTCGCGAAGGTGCAGATCACGATCGAGCCGCTCGAGGTGCAGGGCGAGACGATCTACGAGTTCGTCAACGCCGTCACTGGCGGTCGCGTCCCGCGCGAGTACATCCCGTCGGTCGACGCGGGCATCCAGTCCGCGATGCAGGTCGGCGTGCTCGCCGGCTACCCGATGGTCGGTGTCAAGGCGACGCTCGTCGACGGCCAGTCGCACGACGTCGACTCCTCGGAGATGGCGTTCAAGATCGCCGGCTCGATGGCGTTCAAGGAGGCGGCGCGCAAGGCGAGCCCGGTGCTCCTCGAGCCCGTCATGGCGGTCGAGGTGCGCACTCCGGAGGAGTACATGGGCGACGTCATCGGCGACCTCAACTCCCGCCGCGGGCAGATCCAGTCGATGGACGACGCGACGGGCGTGAAGGTCGTCCGCGCGCTCGTGCCGCTCTCCGAGATGTTCGGCTACGTCGGCGACCTGCGCTCGAAGACCTCGGGCCGCGCCGTCTACTCGATGGTCTTCGACAGCTACGCCGAGGTGCCGAAGAACGTCGCCGAGGAGATCGTCCAGAAGAGCAAGGGCGACTAGGCGCACGCCCGGTCGCGCAAATTCCCGTAACATAACCAAGTCCCAAATCGCTCGGGCCTCGACCAAAGGCAGCGAGCACGACGTCCTGAGGAGGACCCCCAAGTGGCCAAGGCCAAGTTCGAGCGGACCAAGCCGCACGTCAACATCGGAACGATCGGTCACGTCGACCACGGCAAGACGACGCTCACCGCTGCGATCTCGAAGGTGCTGGCGGACAAGTACCCGTCGCCCGTAAACGTGCCCCGCGACTTCTCGTCGATCGACTCCGCGCCCGAGGAGCGCCAGCGCGGCATCACGATCAACATCTCGCACGTCGAGTACGAGACGCCGAAGCGCCACTACGCGCACGTCGACGCCCCCGGCCACGCCGACTACATCAAGAACATGATCACGGGCGCCGCGCAGATGGACGGCGCGATCCTCGTGGTCGCGGCGACCGACGGCCCGATGGCGCAGACGCGCGAGCACGTCCTCCTCGCCAAGCAGGTCGGTGTCCCGTACCTCCTCGTCGCGCTCAACAAGGCCGACATGGTCGACGACGAGGAGATCCTCGAGCTCGTCGAGCTCGAGGTCCGCGAGCTCCTGTCGAGCCAGGACTTCGACGGCGACAACGCGCCGGTCGTGCGCGTCTCGGGCCTGAAGGCGCTCGAGGGCGACCCGAAGTGGGTCGACTCGATCGTCGAGCTCATGGAGGCGGTCGACAACAGCATTCCGGACCCGGTGCGCGACAAGGACAAGCCGTTCCTCATGCCGATCGAGGACGTCTTCACGATCACGGGCCGAGGCACGGTCGTGACGGGCCGCGCCGAGCGCGGCACGCTCGCGATCAACTCCGAGGTCGAGATCGTCGGCCTGCGCCCGACGCAGAAGACGACCGTCACGGGCATCGAGATGTTCCACAAGCAGCTCGACGAGGCCTGGGCCGGCGAGAACTGCGGTCTCCTCCTGCGCGGCACGAAGCGCGAAGAGGTCGAGCGCGGTCAGGTCGTCGTCAAGCCCGGCTCGATCACGCCGCACACGGTGTTCGAGGGCACGGCGTACATCCTCTCCAAGGACGAGGGCGGCCGTCACAACCCCTTCTACACGAACTACCGTCCGCAGTTCTACTTCCGCACGACGGACGTCACCGGCGTCATCTCCCTCCCCGAGGGCAAGGAGATGGTCATGCCCGGCGACACGACGGACATGACGGTCGAGCTCATCCAGCCGATCGCCATGGAGGAGGGTCTCGGCTTCGCGATCCGCGAGGGCGGCCGCACGGTCGGCGCCGGCAAGGTCACGAAGATCGTCAAGTAGTTCCAGTTCACGACCGAAGGGGTCGGGCCCGGTCGGGTCCGGCCCCTTCGTCGTCTCAGTCGAGCGGGCACTCGTGCGGGTACTCGGCCTGCGGCACCCACGGCGTCGCGCCGGCGCGCGGATCGAGCAGGACGGCGGCGAGCCCGGCGATGACGACGGCGGCGAGCAGCGCGAATGCGGCGATCCCGAGCCGGCGGCCGGCGGCCGAGCGAGCGCGCCGTTCGATCGCGCCGGCGATCGCGATCCCGCCGCTGCCCGCGATCATCGCGAGGATCGGCGGGTAGAAGAGGTTGTACTCGAGCGCGAGCGCCGCGACGGATCCGACGAGCGCGACGAGCCCGCCCCACCGCGCGGGGTCGCGTGCGAGCGCGTCGGCGCGCGGGAACGGCCGAATGCTCCGGACGACGAGCGCGAGCAGTCCTGCCGTGAGCGCGAGCAAGGGGACGAGCATGACGGCTCCGCCTTCCGCCCAGGCGTAGAGCCATTCGTTGTGCGGCGTCCAGCCCCAGTAGTCGAGGTCGGCGTAGCAGTTCGCGAACTCGGGGAAGCGGAGCAGACCGACGCCCGTGAGGGGGTGCGCCGCGCCCATGCCGAGCGCCGCCGTCCAGAAGTCGAATCGCGCCCCGAGCGATCCCTCTCCCGTGCCGCGGCTCGTGATCGCGCCGACGGGCGAGAGCCCGACGTCCGACTCGGGGAACACCAGCGGACTCCGGAGGACCGCGGCGAGCGCGACGGCGCCCGCGATCGCGACCGCGACGCGCACGAAGGGTCCCCAGGATCGCCGTTCGACGCCGATCGCGATCGCGAGCACGACGGCCACCGCGGCGGCGCATGCGCCGAGCGTCGAGCCGAAGCGCGAGCCGGTCAACAGGAGCCCGGCGCCGCACACGATCGCCGCCGACCAGGGCACGGCGAGCGCGGCCCGCCCGATCGCCCGCGAGGGCGCGGGCGGGGGCGCCGCGATCGCGAGCAGGACGAGCGCGAGCGCGAGCGCCGCGAGTGCGAAGCCGGCCGTCTGGTTGTGCCAGCCGAGGATCCCGCGCAAGAGCGCGTGCGGGTCGCCCCCGCGAATCCACGACGCGATCGCGAGCACCGTCCCGAAGAGCCCGAGCGCCGAGACGGCGATGCCGAGCCACGAGCGACGACCCGGCGTCCTCGCCCAGGCGACGACGCCGACGAGGAACGCGGCGAAGAATCCGTACTTCCCGATCCGATCGGCGCCCGCGAGCTCCCCGTGCGCGAGCGCGACGACGAGCACCGAACAGGGGAGCGAGGCCGCGAGCACGAGCAGCCACCACGGCAGCTCCCACGCGCGCGTCGTCGCGAGGAGCGGGAGGACGTAGAGGATCGCGATGACGACGCTGACGTCGTCCGCGGCGATGCCGCGCGAGGTGACGAGTGCGGCGCCGAACAGCGCGAGCCCGATCGCGAGGTAGTCCCGGATGACGAGCTCCGCGATCGATCGCAGTCTCGAGCGCCGGTCTCGCGTCGCGCTCGTTGCTGGCACGCGTTCAGTATCGCCGCAAGGGCCCCGTTCGTCCGGGTTCGGCTCGGTAGTGTCCCCGCCGTGCCTCGACTCCGACGCGCTGACCCTGCGGGCCCCGGGTTCCGTCGCGTCCGCTCGGGCCGCGGCTTCGCGTATCGCGACGCGCGCGGCGAGGTCGTGCGCGACGCCGCATTGCGCGCTCGATTCGAGTCGCTCGTCATCCCTCCGGCGTGGACGGACGTGTGGATCTGCCCGTACCCGAACGGCCACATCCAGGCGACGGGGGTCGACGCGGCGGGCCGGCGGCAGTACCTCTACCACGCGGATTGGCGCGCCGCACGCGACCGGGAGAAGTACGACCGCGCGCTCGATCTCGCCGATCGGCTGCCGGCGGCCAGGCGCGGCGTGACGATCGATCTGCGCCGCGGGGAGCCGGACCGGCGCGCGGTGCTCGCGGCCGCGTTCCGAATGCTCGACACCGGCCTTCTGCGCGTCGGCTCGGAGCGCTACGCGAGCGAGCACGGGAGCCACGGGCTCGCGACGCTCCTGTGCGCGCACGCGACCGTGCACGGCGGCGAGTCGGTCGAGCTCGATTTCCCCGGCAAGGGCGGCATCGAGTGGACGACGACGATCCGCGACCCGGATCTCGCGGTGCTCGTCGCGCGGCTCAAGCGACGCGGCGGACGCGCGCGGCTCCTCGCGTGGCGAGATGAGCGGGGCTGGCACCCGCTCTCGCCGGCGGACATCAATGCGGATGTGCGGGCGCGCACGGGCGGCGATTTCACGGCGAAGGACTTCCGGACGCTCCACGGGACGGTCGCCGCTGCGCTCGCGCTCGCGCGGACGGGTCCGCGTGCGACGGTCTCCGGCCGCAAGCGGGCGATCGCCGCGGCGATGCGGGAGGCCGCGGCCGCGCTCGGCAACACGCCCGCGATCGCGCGCTCGAGCTACGTCGATCCCCGCCTCCTCGACCGCTACGAGGAGGGCCGCACGATCGACCCGAGCCGCGCGCCGGAGCCCCAGCTCCGCCCCTTCCTCTCCTGAATGTGCACCTTGGCGACGAGCGTGCATGATGTACCGTGCACGTTCGTCGGTAACGTGCACCTTGGGGGACGGCCGGGGCCGGGAGCGCGACACGCCCGAGTTGCACGGGTTGCCCATCCATGGCAGACTTCTGGGGTTCAATATTCCGTTCGCCCTCGGGCGGCGGATCACTCTCAGGCAGTGCATAGCTCGTGAGTGGGGCGCCGGTCTCGACCGGATCCAGCTCCAGACCGCAAGCAGCTAGGCCGCAGGGAGCAGAACGGGTGCCCGCGCCTCGCGCGGACCGCGCACCGATCCCCACACAGCTTGAGCGGCGCTTCGTCGTGAGTGCCCCGTGGGTGGCGCGCGCGGAACTTGACACATCAACAGTGCGCTTCACACAAGTGTGCCGGCGCGGGGGACCGCGGCCGGAACCGGCAGCAGTACAGATAGAGGAAGGCGAGAGCCATGGCGGGACAGAAGATCCGCATCCGACTGAAGTCGTACGACCACGAGGTCATCGACTCGTCGGCCCGCAAGATCGTCGACACGGTCACCCGTGCCGGCGCGAGCGTGGTCGGCCCGGTGCCGCTCCCGACGGAGAAGAACGTCGTCGCGGTCATCCGCTCGCCCCACAAGTACAAGGACAGCCGCGAGCACTTCGAGAAGCGCACGCACAAGCGCCTCATCGACATCGTCGACCCGACGCCGAAGGCGGTCGACTCGCTCATGCGACTCGACCTGCCCGCCGACGTCAACATCGAGATCAAGCTCTGATCCGCTGCCAAGAGGAACCGAACCAATGACTGCCACCAAGACGACCAAGGGCCTGCTGGGCGTGAAGCTCGGCATGACCCAGGTCTGGGACGCCGCAGGCAAGCTCGTCCCCGTGACCGCGATCAAGGTCGACCCGAATGTCGTGACGCAGGTCCGCACGGCTGAGAAGGACGGCTACTCGGCCGTCCAGATCGCCTCCGGCGCGATCGACCCGCGCAAGGTCACGAAGCCGCTCGCCGGCCACTTCGACAAGGCCGGCGTGACGCCGCGCCGTCACGTCGTCGAGGTCCGTACCGCGGACGCCGCCGAGTACTCGCTCGGTCAGGAGCTCGACGTCACGGTCTTCGAGCCGGGCCAGCTCGTCGACGTCGTCGGCACGAGCAAGGGCAAGGGCACCGCGGGTGTCATGAAGCGCCACAACTTCCAGGGCGTCTCGGCGAGCCACGGTGCGCACCGCAACCACCGCAAGCCCGGTTCGATCGGCGCGTCCTCGACGCCGTCGCGCGTCTTCAAGGGCATGCGCATGGCGGGCCGCATGGGCAACGAGCGCGTCACCGTGCTCGGCCTCGCGGTCCAGGGTGTCGACGCCGAGCGGGGCATCCTCCTGGTCAAGGGCGCCGTCCCGGGCGCGAAGGGCCGTCTCGTGTTCGTCCGCAACTCCGTGAAGGGGGCCTGACGATGACCGCCATCGACGTCGTCGACACGAAGGGCAAGAAGGTCGCCTCGATCGACCTGCCCGCCGACGTGTTCGACGTGCAGACCAATGTCCCGCTCATCCACCAGGTCGTCACGGCGCAGCTCGCCGCGGCGCGGCAGGGCACGCACAAGACGAAGAACCGGGGCGAGGTCTCCGGTTCGGGCGCCAAGCCGTTCAAGCAGAAGGGCACCGGTCGTTCCCGCCAGGGCTCGATCCGCGCCCCCGAGCACCGCGGCGGCGGCATCGTCCACGGTCCGCAGCCGCGCGACTACTCGCAGCGCACCCCGAAGAAGATGATCGCGGCCGCGCTCAAGGGCGCGCTCTCCGACCGCGCTCGCGCCGGCCGGCTCCACGTGATCGACTCCTTCGGCATCGAGGGCGCCCCCTCGACGAAGGCGGCCGCGTCGATCATCGCCGCCCTCACGAGCTCGAAGAAGGTCCTCGTCGCCGTCTCGCGCGACGACGAGGTGAGCCTCCTGTCGGTGCGCAACCTCCCGTCCGTGCACGTGCTCGCGTGGGACCAGCTCAACGCGTACGACGTGCTCGTCTCCGACGACGTCGTGTTCACCAGGTCCGCCTACGAGGCCTTCGTGGCCGCGCAGTCGGGCACCACCAAGGAGGTCGAGGCGTGACGCTCACGTACAAGGACCCGCGCGACATCATCATCGCGCCGGTCGTCTCCGAGAAGAGCTACGCGCTCATCGACGAGGGCAAGTACACCTTCGTCGTGGCGCCCGAGGCGAACAAGACGGAGATCAAGCTCGCGATCGAGAAGATCTTCGGCGTCAAGGTCGCGAGCGTGAACACGCTCAACCGCGTCGGCAAGACCCGCCGGACGAAGTTCGGCCTCGGCAAGCGCAAGGACACGAAGCGCGCCGTCGTCACGCTCAAGTCCGGTTCCATCGACATCTTCACGGCTGTCGGCTAGGAGCGAGGGAACACACATGGCTATTCGCAAGTACAAGCCGACGACCCCGGGCCGCCGCGGCTCCTCGGTCGCCGACTTCGCCGAGATCACCCGGTCGACCCCGGAGAAGTCGCTCCTGCGTCCGCTCCCGAAGACCGGCGGCCGCAACAGCGCCGGACGCATCACGACGCGCCACATCGGCGGCGGTCACAAGCGCCAGTACCGCGTCATCGACTTCCGTCGGAACGACAAGGACGGCGTCAACGCCAAGGTCGCGCACATCGAGTACGACCCGAACCGGACGGCCCGGATCGCGCTCCTCCACTACGTCGACGGCACGAAGCGCTACATCCTCGCGCCGAACCGCCTCGCGCAGGGCGACATCGTCGAGTCGGGCCCCTCGGCCGACATCAAGCCCGGCAACAACCTCCCGCTCAAGAACATCCCGGTCGGCACGGTCGTCCACGCGATCGAGCTGAAGCCGGGCGGGGGCGCGAAGCTCGCGCGTTCGGCCGGTGCGTCCGTCCGGCTCGTCGCGAAGGACGGCCCGTACGCGCAGCTGCGCCTCCCCTCGGGCGAGATCCGCAACGTCGATCTGCGCTGCCGCGCGACGGTCGGCGAGGTCGGCAACGCGGAGCAGTCGAACATCAACTGGGGCAAGGCCGGCCGCATGCGCTGGAAGGGCGTGCGCCCGACCGTGCGCGGTGTCGCCATGAACCCGGTCGACCACCCGCACGGCGGTGGCGAGGGCAAGACCTCCGGCGGCCGCCACCCGGTCACGCCGTGGGGGAAGCAGGAGGGCCGCACCCGAAAGGCCGGCCTCCCGTCCGACAAGCTCATCGTCCGCCGTCGCACCGTCGGCAAGAAGCGCAAGTAGGAGCAGCAAGCATGCCTCGCAGCCTCAAGAAGGGTCCCTTCGTCGACGAGCACCTCCTCCAGAAGGTGGTCAAGGCGAACGAGACCGGTTCGAAGAACGTCATCAAGACGTGGTCGCGCCGCTCCATGATCGTCCCGGCGATGCTCGGTCACACGATCGCGGTGCACGACGGCCGCAAGCACATCCCGGTCTTCGTCACCGAGACGATGGTCGGCCACAAGCTCGGCGAGTTCTCGCCCACCCGCACCTTCCGCGGTCACGAGAAGGACGACAAGAAGGGACGGCGTCGCTAATGGTTCAGTCCATCGCCAAGCTGCGGCACATCCGCATCACGCCGATGAAGGCCCGGCGCGTCGTCGACATGATCCGCGGTCGTCAGGCCGTCGAGGCGCTCGCGATCCTCAAGTTCTCGCCGCAGGCCGCGAGCGAGCCGGTTCGCAAGCTCGTCGAGTCGGCGATCGCGAACGCCCGCGTGAAGGCCGACGCGACGAACGAGTACCTCGACGAGCAGGACCTCGTCGTCGCTCGCGCGTACGTCGACGAGGGCACGACGCTCAAGCGGTTCCAGCCGCGGGCGCAGGGCCGCGCGTTCAAGATCCTCAAGCGCACGAGCCACATCACCGTCGAACTCGCGACTCCGGACCACGTCGTGTCGACCCGGAAGGCAGGGAAGTAATGGGACAGAAGGTCAGCCCCTACGGGTTCCGCCTCGGCGTCACGACGGACCACGTCTCGCGCTGGTTCTCGGACTCGACGAAGTCGGGTCAGCGCTACAAGGACTACGTGGCCGAGGACGTGAAGATCCGCAAGCTCCTCACGAAGACGCTCGACCGCGCGGGTGTCGCGCGCATCGAGATCGAGCGGACGAAGGACCGTGTGCGCGTGGACATCCACACGGCGCGCCCCGGCATCGTCATCGGCCGCCGCGGCGCCGAGGCCGAGCGCATCCGCGCCGACCTCGAGAAGCTCACCGGCAAGCAGATCCAGCTCAACATCCTCGAGGTCAAGAACCCCGAGGCGGAGGCGCAGCTCGTCGCGCAGGGCGTCGCGGAGCAGCTCTCCGCGCGCGTCGCGTTCCGCCGTGCCATGCGCAAGGGTCTCCAGGGCGCGCAGCGCGCCGGCGCGAAGGGCGTGAAGATCCAGGTCTCTGGCCGTCTCGGCGGCGCGGAGATGAGCCGCTCGGAGTTCTACCGCGAGGGCCGGGTCCCGCTCCACACGCTGCGCTCGAACATCGACTACGGCTTCTACGAGGCGAAGACGACGTTCGGCCGGATCGGCGTCAAGGTGTGGATCTACAAGGGCGACATCACGAACAAGGAGCTCGCTCGCGAGCAGGCCGCCCAGAAGTCGTCGCGCCCCGAGCGCGGTGGCGACCGTTCGCGTCGCGCGCCGCGTGCCGAGGCGCCCGTCGCAGCAGGAGTCGAGGCGTAATCATGCTCATCCCCCGCAAGGTCAAGCACCGCAAGCAGCACCACCCGGGCCGTTCCGGCCAGGCGACGGGCGGCACGAAGGTCAACTTCGGCGAGTTCGGCATCCAGGCACTCACACCCGCGTACGTGACGAACCGTCAGATCGAGTCCGCTCGAATCGCCATGACCCGGCACATCAAGCGCGGCGGCAAGGTGTGGATCAACGTCTTCCCCGACCGTCCGCTCACGAAGAAGCCCGCCGAGACCCGAATGGGTTCCGGCAAGGGCTCGCCGGAGTGGTGGGTCGCGAACGTCAAGCCCGGCCGCGTCCTCTTCGAGGTCGCCGGCGTCAGCGAGGAGCTCGCCCGCGAGGCGATGACTCGCGCCATCCACAAGCTGCCCCTCAAGGCACGAATCATCAAGCGCGAGGAGGGCGACGCGTAATGGCCGTCGGATCCAAGCAGCTCCGCCCGTCGGAGCTCGACACGTTCGAGAACGAGCGACTCGTCGACGAGCTGAAGAAGGCCAAGGAGGAGCTCTTCAACCTCCGGTTCCAGTCCGCGACGGGTCAGCTCGACGCGCACGGCCGCATTCGCGCCGTCAAGCGCGACATCGCCCGCATCTACACGGTCATCCGCGAGCGCGAGCTCGGGATCCGTGCCACCCCCGCTCCGCTCGAGGCGCCCGCGAAGGCGACCAAGCGCAGCACGAAGAAGGCCGCCGACGCGGCCGAGACCGAGAAGGCTGAGGCCGAGTGATGGCTGAGACCAAGTCGAGCCCGAAGAAGTCCGCGGCCGGCACGAAGGGCCACGAGCACGCGGAGCACGACGTCCGCGATGCGAACGCGCGCGGCTACCGCAAGGCGCGCCGCGGCTACGTGATCAGCGACAAGATGGACAAGACGATCGTCGTCGAGGTCGAGGACCGCGTGAAGCACCCCCTCTACGGCAAGGTCATGCGCCGCAGCTCGAAGGTGCACGTCCACGATGAGGGCAACACCGCCGGCATCGGCGACCTCGTCCTCATCAGCGAGACCCGTCCGCTGTCCGCCACGAAGCGCTGGCGGCTCGTCGAGATCCTCGAGAAGGCGAAGTAAGCGATGATCCAGCAGGAGACCCGGCTCAAGGTCGCCGACAACACCGGCGCGAAGGAGCTGCTCACGATCCGCGTGCTCGGCGGCTCCGGCCGTCGCTACGCGGGCCTCGGCGATGTCATCGTCGCGACCGTCAAGGACGCGATCCCCGGCGGCAACGTCAAGAAGGGCGACGTCGTCAAGGCCGTCGTCGTCCGCACGGTCAAGGAGACCCGTCGCGCCGACGGCTCCTACATCAAGTTCGACGAGAACGCCGCCGTCATCCTCAAGAACGACGGCGACCCGCGCGGGACGCGCATCTTCGGGCCCGTCGGTCGCGAGCTTCGCGACAAGCGGTTCATGAAGATCATCTCGCTCGCTCCGGAGGTGCTGTAAATGGCGAAGATCCGCAAGGGCGACCTCGTCGAGGTCATCAGCGGCCGCAAGCAGTCCCGCGGCGGCGACCGCGGCAAGCAGGGCCGCGTCATCGCGGTCCTGAGCGACCCGGACCGCGTGATCGTCGAGGGCATCAACCTCGCGACGAAGCACGTGAAGGTCGGCCAGACGCAGCGCGGCACGCGCACGGGCGGCATCGAGCAGCACGAGGCGCCGATCCACATCTCGAACGTCGCGCTCGTCGACCCGGAGACGAAGCGACCGGCTCGCGTCGGCTTCCAGATCGTCGACGGCAAGAAGGAGCGCGTGTTCAAGCCCTCCCGTCGTGCCGCGGCGAAGGCTGAGAAGCCCGCCGCCAAGCGCACCACCACGAAGAAGGCCGCCGCCGAGGCGCCGGCCGAGAAGGACGCTGAGTAATCATGAGCACCACGACTGCCGCGGCGGCTGGCAGGATCCAGCCCCGCCTCAAGCAGAAGTACCGCACCGAGATCATCCCGGCGCTCACCGAGGAGTTCGGGTTCAAGAACCCGCACCAGGTGCCGAGGATCGTGAAGGTCGTCGTGAACACGGGCGTCGGCGAGGCCGCGCGCGACTCGAAGATCATCGAGGGCGCGATCCGGGACCTGCAGCTCATCACGGGCCAGAAGCCGTCCGTGACGCTCGCGCGCAAGTCGATCGCGCAGTTCAAGCTCCGCGAGGGCATGCCGATCGGCGCCCACGTGACGCTCCGCGGCGACCGGGCGTGGGAGTTCCTCGACCGTCTCGTGACGCTCGCACTCCCGCGCATCCGCGACTTCCGGGGCATCTCGGACAAGCAGTTCGACGGCCACGGCAACTACACGTTCGGCGTCACGGAGCAGTCGATCTTCCACGAGATCGACCAGGACCGGATCGACCGCGTCCGCGGCTTCGACATCACGGTCGTGACGACCGCGCAGAACGACGACGAGGGTCGCGCGCTCCTCAAGGCGCTCGGCTTCCCCTTCAGGGCTGCGGAATCCTCCGCGGCCTGACGATCGGAACAGGTCGGCTCCGGTGGACCGGACGCCGAAACCGACGAGACAAAGGAATCGACTGACATGACCATGACAGACCCGGTCGCAGACATGCTGACCCGGCTGCGCAACGCGAACTCGGCGCACCACGACACCGTGTCGCTGCCCTCGAGCAAGCTCAAGGCGCACATCGCCGAGATCCTCAAGCGCGAGGGCTACATCGCCGACTTCGCCGTCACCGACGCGCGCGTCGGCCAGACCCTGACGATCACGCTCAAGTACGGCCCGAACCGCGAGCGCTCGATCGCCGGCATCAAGCGCGTGTCGAAGCCGGGCCTCCGGGTGTACGCGAAGTCGACCGAGATCCCCAAGGTGCTCGGCGGCCTCGGCGTCGCGATTCTGTCCACGTCTTCCGGCCTCCTCACGGACAAGGAAGCGACGAACAAGGGCGTCGGCGGGGAAGTCCTCGCCTACGTGTGGTGATCGGTCATGTCTCGAATCGGACGACTCCCCATTGCGATTCCTGCCGGCGTCGACGTCGCGATCGACGGCCAGCAGGTCACCGTCAAGGGCCCGAAGGGTGAGCTCAAGCACACCGTCGCGAGCCCCATCGAGGTGACGATCGAGGACGGCCAGGTGCTCGTCACCCGGCCGGACGACGAGCGCGCGTCGCGCTCGCTCCACGGTCTCACCCGCACGCTCATCGCGAACCAGATCACCGGCGTCACCGAGGGCTACACGAAGGGCCTCGAGGTCGTCGGGACGGGGTATCGCGTCACGTCGAAGGGCAGCTCGGTCGAGTTCGCCCTCGGCTACTCCCACCCGATCACGGTCGAGCCGCCCGCGGGGATCACGTTCACCGTGGAGGGCAACAACCGGCTCATCGTGAGCGGCATCGACAAGCAGGCCGTCGGCGAGGTCGCGGCGCGCATCCGCAAGCTGCGCAAGCCCGAGCCGTACAAGGGCAAGGGCGTTCGCTACCAGGGCGAGGTCGTCCGTCGCAAGGCCGGCAAGAGCGGGAAGAAGTGATCATGGCCATCGGAACCAGGGGCAAGAGCAAGTCGGCCGCGAAGGCCCGCCGCCACGCGCGCCTCCGCAAGAAGGTCGTCGGGACGACCGAGCGTCCCCGTCTCGTCGTCACGCGCTCGTCGCGGCACGTCTTCGTGCAGGTCGTCGACGACTCGAAGGGGCACACCCTCGTGTCGGCGTCGACGATGGAGGACGAGCTCAGGGCGTTCGAGGGCGACAAGACCGCCAAGGCGCGCAAGGTCGGCGAGATGGTCGCCGAGCGCGCGAAGAAGGCCGGCATCGAGGCGGTCGTGTTCGACCGCGGCGGCAACCGCTACGCGGGCCGTGTCGCGGCGATCGCCGACGGCGCCCGAGAGGGCGGGCTGGCACTGTGAGCGAAGAGACGAAGGAGCAGGACGTGACCGCTGAGGTCAACGAAGCGGCAGCGACCGAGGTCGCCGTCGACACCGCGAACGAGCCCAGGGAGGCGCGCCGCGGCAGCCGCGAGCGCAACCCGAACCGGGAGCGCGGCTCGCGCGACCGCGCCGAGAGCCAGTTCCTCGAGCGCGTCGTCGCGATCAACCGCGTCTCGAAGGTCGTCAAGGGCGGTCGCCGGTTCAGCTTCACGGCGCTCGTCGTCGTCGGCGACGGGAACGGGCTCGTCGGCGTCGGCTACGGCAAGGCGCGCGAGGTCCCGCTCGCGATCTCGAAGGGCGTCGAGGAGGCCAAGAAGCACTTCTTCCGCGTCCCGCGCGCCGGTGCGACCATTCCGCACCCGGTCCAGGGCGAGGCGGCGGCGGGTGTCGTCCTCCTGCGTCCCGCCTCGGCCGGTACGGGCGTCATCGCGGGCGGTCCCGTCCGCGCCGTCCTCGAATGCGCCGGCATTCACGACGTCCTGAGCAAGTCGCTCGGGTCGTCGAACACGATCAACATCGTCCACGCGACCGTCGCGGCGCTCAAGCAGCTCGAGGAGCCCCGCTCCGTCGCCGCCCGCCGCGGCCTCGACGCGGACCACGTCGTCCCGGCCCGCCTCCTGCGCGCCGAGGCCGAGGCCGCCCAGGCGGCCCGCGACAAGGCAAAGGCAGGTGTCTGATGGCCGCGCGCCTCAAGGTGACCCAGATCAAGTCCAAGGTGAGCGAGAAGCAGGACCAGCGCGACACGCTGCGAAGCCTCGGGCTCAAGCGCATCGGCGATGTCGTCGTCCGTGAGGACAACGCGCAGAACCGCGGCTATGTCCGCGCCGTCGCCCACCTCGTCAAGGTTGAGGAGATCGACTGATGGTCGACGAGAAGACCCCGGCGGCCGAGACCGCCGAGCAGAAGGCGCCCGCGAAGCGGGCGACGGCGGCGAAGAGCGCGCCGAAGGCCGAGCAGGCCGAGCGCGTCCAGCTGCTCAAGGTGCACCACCTCCGCCCGGCCCCGGGTGCGAAGAAGGAGCGCACGCGAGTCGGCCGCGGTGAGGCCTCGAAGGGCAAGACCGCGGGGCGCGGCACGAAGGGCACGAAGGCCCGCTACCAGGTCCGCGTGGGCCTCGAGGGCGGCAACCTCAACCAGATCATGCGCTCGCCGAAGCTCCGCGGGTTCACGAACCCGTTCCGCGTCGAGTACCAGGTCGTCAACCTCTCGAAGCTCGCCGAGCTCTACCCCGAGGGCGGCGATGTGACGGTCGCGGACCTCGTCGCCAAGGGCGCGGTGCGCAAGAACGAGAAGGTGAAGGTTCTGGGGGATGGTGACATCGCTGTTAAGCTGAATGTCGCCGTCGACAAGGTCTCCAGCTCCGCGGAGCAGAAGATCGTCGCTGCGGGCGGCTCGGTCAAGTGACGCCCGCCCGGCCGTCTCGGCCGGGCCGACGGGTGGCCGGGGGTGCCAGCCCCCGGCGCCCGCAGCACCCCTGAAGTAACGGAGGCCAGGTGTTCTCAGCGATCGGAAGGATCTTCAGCACGCCTGACCTCAGGCGGAAGATCGGCTTCACGCTCCTGATCGTCGCGCT
>Ga0180217_1002605_pt1 | contig 16354 bp, 12 predicted proteins | sample eDN3rd37CBELigOP_FD_128521 | JGI IMG/M metagenome (GOLD analysis project Ga0180217, IMG submission 128521) | Enriched Organic Plus compost microbial communities from Emeryville, California, USA - eDNA 3rd pass 37_C BE-Lig OP (version 2) (version 2) ... | reverse complement strand
CAGCAACAGCTCCCGGACAATCGACACAACCCGTAGAGAACGAAGCCGGTCGGCTTCGCCCGGAGAAAATCCGCCCGGAGAACCCCTTGACAACTCAAGCTCTTTCAGGGACAGCCACCCTCCACCAATGAGCGGATGCACCCCCCCACTCTGTGAAGACGTGCCGCGTCTTGTGAGTGGTTGCGGAAGTGTGCTAGAGTAAGCATCTTCCAGCGATTGTGCCGACCGTAAGTCGCCCCACCGGATGCCCCCCCGGCGCGGTCCGGATTTCATTCCCCGAGAGGCGAGATCTGTGATGCGAATCCCCCTCCCGAACGGCGGTTGGACGGTGTTGTTCTTCAGCGGCTGGCTGCTCCTGACCGGCGCGGCAAATTCTTCGCTGCGGGCTGACGAGACAGAACGTCCTCCCACCGACGCCGAGGTCGAGTTTTTCGAACGCAGTGTTCGCCCGGTCCTCGTGAACAACTGCTTTCGCTGTCACAGTGCGGCGGAGAAGCAGCGCGGCGGTCTGAGGGTTGATTCGCGGCAGCACCTGCTGACCGGGGGAGATACCGGTGCGGCGCTGGTCCCGGGGAAACCGGAGGAGAGCCGGCTGATCCGGGCGATCCGCTATGACGATCCCGATCTGCGGATGCCCCCGAAGGGAAAGCTGGCCGACGAGGAGATCAAGGCCCTCACGCGCTGGATCGAGATGGGGGCTCCGTGGCCGAACTCTCAGCCGACGGCCTCGACCACCCAGCCCGCGGAAGGAGATATCTGGACGCGGACCATTCACTGGTCCTTCCAGCCGATTCGCGTCACCGAGCCGCCGCGTGTCCGGCAGGTGGCCTGGCCCCGCTCCGCGGTCGATCAGTTTATTCTCGCGAAGCTGGAGGCGGCGGGACTCACACCGGCGGTGCCCGCGGAGAAGCCGGCGTTGCTCCGGCGGATCACGTTCGACCTGACCGGGCTCCCTCCCACTCGCGCGGAACTCGACGCGTTTCTTAAGGACAACTCCCCGCATGCATTCGAGAAAGTGGTCGACCGGCTGTTGGAATCGCCACACTTCGGCGAACGCTGGGCGCGTCACTGGCTCGACCTGATGCGCTATGCCGAGACGCTTGGGCACGAATTCGATTATCCGCTGCATCACGCCTGGCAATATCGCAACTACGTCATTCGGGCGTTCAATGCGGATGTCCCTTATGACCAGTTCGTCACCGAACATCTCGCCGGCGACCTGCTCGAAAATCCCCGCCGGCATCCGGTCGAAGGTTTTAACGAATCGATCATCGGGACCGGTTTCTGGTATCTGGGAGAGGACAAGCATGCACCGGTGGACGTCCGTGCGGAAGAAGCTGCTCGCATGGACAATCAGATCGACGTCTTCAGCAAGACCTTTCTCGGGCTGACCGTCGCGTGCGCCCGTTGTCACGATCACAAGTTCGATCCGATTTCGGCGGCGGATTACTACGCGCTCGCCGGTTTTCTGCGAAGTTCGGTGAGGCAGGAAGTTCCGCTCGATCCACACGGAAAGATCGCCGCCGCGGCGGATGAACTCGCGGCGCTCCGCGCTTCGGGGACAGAGACGCTTTCGGCGGCACTTTCCGGCGTTTCCGCGGGATTGCCGGAACGGATTGTCGCCCGACTGCTGAGCGGGGATCTCAAATGGCCGGAGCTCGATCCCGAGCAGAAAAAGAAGGCCGAGTGGAGCGATCCGCTGTTCTTCCTGCACGAACTGAACCTGGCCGATTCCGACAAGGCGGACGAATTCGCATCCCGCCGCGACGCGTTGCGGAAGCGTTATCAGCAGCAGCACGAGCGGGCCGAGAGCTTCTTCGAGAACACCACGCTGTTTGCCGACTTTGACGGTGGCGATTTCGGCGGCTGGTTCACGGTGGGTAAGGCGTTCGGCGAGCGCCCCACGCAGCCGGGAGACTGGGATTCCCGAAGTGCCGGAGCACGGCTGATCGCTCCGGGGGTGGCGCACAGCGGCCTGCTGGCGAACCGCCTCACCGGCGTTCTGCGGTCGCCTTCATTCACGATTACGCAGCCGAACATCCTGTACCGCGTGGCCGGCAAGAATGCCGAGGTGCGGCTGATCATCGACGGCTACCGCATGAACATCTTTAACGCCCTGTTGTTCGGCGGCATCGCATTCAAGGTGAACAGCGACGAGTTCATCTGGCACCGCCAGGCGGGCGATGTGAGCAAGTTCATCGGACATCGCGCGTATATCGAGGTGGTCGATGACGGGGACGGCTGGGTAGCGATCGATGAGGTGCGTTTCGCGGATCTCGGCCCGGCACCTCCCGAGCGTCCCTCTGCGCCGATTCGGGAGATGCTGCAGCAGGAGGATCTCGACTCTCCCGCCGCGCTCGCCCGCGCGGTCGGAAAGGTCATGGCCGATCAACTCCGCCGATTGCAGGAAGGAAGCCTGAATGCCGAGGGGGCCACGCTCCTCAACCGTGTGCTTGATCTGGGGCTGCTCGCTCCTTCGGATTCGGCAGGCGGACTCGCGGCGATCTCCGAGCAGATGCGCTCGCGGGGCGAGCAGGTTCCCGAGCCGATGCGGGTGGTGGCCATCGGTGAGGGGACGCCGGACGATGAGCATGTGTTTATTCGCGGCAATCACAAGACTCCGGGCGAACTGGTCCACCGCCGCATGCTGCAGGCGATTTCGGGAGCCGATCAGCCCCGGATCGAAAACGGCAGCGGGCGGCTGGAGCTGGCGCGGCGGATTCTCGATCCGGGCAATCCCTTCCCCAGCCGGGTGATGGTCAACCGTGTCTGGCAGCATCTCTTCGGCGAAGGACTTGTCCCCTCGGTCGACAACTTCGGCGTGCTCGGGCAGGAGCCGACGCATCCGGAGTTGCTCGATTATCTGGCCGACGAATTCCGAAACGACGGCTGGTCGATCAAGCGGCTCATCCGCCGGCTCGTTCTTTCCCGCGCCTATCAGATGGCGAGTACTCCGGGGGGCAGGGGAGACGAGCTCGATCCCCAGAACTGGTTGCTGCACCGCGCGCGGATTCGCCGTCTGGAAGGGGAAGCGATCCGCGATTCGATGCTGCTGATTTCGGGGCGGCTGGATCGCGCACAGGAAGGCTCCAGCGTGCCGATCTATCTGACTCCCTTCATGCAGGGGCGCGGCCGTCCGCAGGGAGGCCCGCTCGATGGGAACGGCCGCCGGAGCATCTACATCGCGATCCACCGCAATTTCCTCTCGCCGATGATGCTGGCGTTCGACACCCCGATTCCCTTCACGGCGATCGGGCGGAGGAATGTCTCCAACGTGCCGGCCCAGGCGCTCATCCTGCTGAACGATCCGTTTGTGGTCCAGCAGGCACAGCTCTGGGCGAAGCGCCGGCTGGCCGAGTCCAGTCAATCGCCCGAAGAGCGGATTCGCGAGCTTTATCTCGATGCCTTTGCGCGGCCGCCGAGTGCTGACGAAGTGGCCGCGGGGATTGCGTTTCTCCAGCAGCAGGCGAACGAATATAAATTGCCGGGGGATCGCTGGGAGCAGGATGAACGGGTGTGGACGGACTTCTGTCACGTGCTGTTCAACGTGAAAGAGTTCATTTTCCTCCAGTAGCCGGAAGCTGTGCCTTCGCGAAGTTGCCGATCGATCGATGACCGACCGATCGAGTCACACTCGACGACCGACAGGAGTGTCTTCGATGTCTCACTGTGGACGTTATGCCGCCCCGCCGCTGACCCGTCGGGAGATGCTCGCACGCTGTGCGAACGGCTTTGGTGCGGTTGCCCTCTCTTCGCTGCTCGCGGCGGAGGGATTCGCGGCACCGGCGAGCGCGGGAGATTCGCGTGAACTCAACCCGTTCGCTCCCCGCCAGCCGCATTATGCTCCCAGGGTCCGGAGCGTGATCTTTCTCTACATGGATGGCGGCGTCTCGCAGGTCGACACGTTCGACCCGAAACCGCGGCTGGACCGCGACAACGGCAAACCGTTCGGCACGAAGATCCAGCCGACGCAGTTCAACAACATCGGCAACACGCTCGCGAGCCCGTGGAAGTTCCGGCAGTACGGCGAAAGCGGGATTCCGGTCAGCGAACTGTTTCCGCATGTGGCGAAGCACGTCGACAGCCTCGCGGTCATCCGCTCGATGGTGTCGAATTTTCCCGAGCACACCAACGCGAACTACTTCCTGCATACGGGACACGGTCAGCAGGGCCGACCGAGTATGGGAGCCTGGGCCGGTTATGGACTGGGAACCGAATGTCAGGATCTGCCTTCGTTCGTCGTTCTGAACGGGGGACTCATCCCTCCCGGGGGACTCGACAACTTCAACAGCGGTTTTCTCCCGGCGACGTATCAGGGGTCGGTGTTTGCCGGGAGTGATCCTCCGGTCGCGAACGTAAAGCCGACGGAAGCCACTCCCGCGCTTCAGCGGAACAAGCTCGCACTGCTGAAGCAGCTCGACGGCAGCGTGCTCGAGCGGATGGGGCATGTCGATCAACTCGAATCCGCGGTGGCGAATTATGAGCTGGCGGCCCGCATGCAACTGGCGGTTCCCGATCTCATGGATATTCGCGAGGAAACGCCGGCGACGCTGGAGATGTACGGCCTGAATGCCTCGTGGCGCAACACGCAGACATTCGGCAGGCAGTGCCTGATTGCACGCCGGCTGGTGGAACGGGGCGTGCGGTTCATCGAACTCACCTGTCCTTCGGGCAATGGTGATCGCTGGGACCAGCACGGTAATCTGAAAGACGGCCACGAGAAGAATGCCCTCTCGGTCGATCAGCCGATCGCCGCCCTGTTGCAGGATTTGAAGCAGCGGGGGCTGTTCGAGGAGACGCTCGTCGTCTGGGCGAGCGAGTTCGGCCGCACTCCCTTCGCACAGGGGACAAACGGGCGTGATCACAACCCGTTCGGCTTTTCCATCTGGCTCGCCGGCGGGGGAATCAAGGGGGGAACGATCTACGGTGCGACCGACGAGTTCGGCTATCACGCGATCGAGAACAAGGTCGAAATCCACGACCTGCACGCGACGATGCTGCACCTCCTGGGGATCGATCACACCCGGCTGACCTTCCGCTTCAGCGGCCGGGACATGCGCCTGACCGACGTTCACGGGGAGCTGATCCGCGGAATCCTTTCGTGAGCACGACTGCAGCGCGTGGCTGGGGGCAGTGACATGAGGGCGTGGGATTGTGGGCGGTTTCCCTTCCCGCTGGAGGTCGTCTCGGGCTAGAATTCCCGGCGCGGCGCGGACGCCCGGAGCAGGATATCCGGCCCGCATTTCGCCGCGGACACCTTTCAGGAAGCCTCCCCAACATGACGCAACCCCCTCCCGCCGCGCAGATCATGCAGATGTTGTCCGGGTACTGGCTGACCCAGGGCCTTTATGTCGCGGCGAAGCTCGAGCTGGCCGATCGGCTCGCCTCCGGTCCCCGGCATGCGGACGAACTCGCTGCCGAGACCGGTTGTCAACCCCGGGCGCTCTATCGACTGCTGCGTTCGCTGGCCAGTCTGGGAGTGTTTACGGAAATCGAGCCGAGAACGTTCGCACTCACGCCGCTGGCGGAATGTCTCCGCCGTGATGTGCCCGGCTCGCAATGGGCCGCCGCGATCATGTCGGGCGAGCACCAGTATGGTGCGTTCGGGGAGTTGATTCACAGTGTCCGCACCGGGGAATCGGCCTATACGAAGGTTGAGGGGAAACCGCTGTTTGACCATCTCGCCGAGAATCCGGAGAAAGCGGCTGTCTTCGACATGGCGATGACCGGCATTCACGGGCGCGAAAGCCCCGCGATGATCGCCGCCTACGACTTCAGCCAGTTCAACGTCCTGGTCGATGTCGGGGGAGGCAACGGGACGCTGCTCACCGCGATTCTGCAGCCTGCCCGTCACTTCACGGCGTGCTGTTCGACCTGCCCAACGTGGCCGAGCGGGCTGCTGCGAATCTGCGGGACGCGGGGCTGGCCGATCGCTGCAAGACCGTCGGCGGGAGCTTCTTCGAATCGCTGCCGGGCGACGGTGACGCGTACCTGTTCCGGCACATCATTCATGACTGGGATGATGAGCAGTCGATCCGCATCCTGCGAAATTGCCACGAGGCGATGCCTGCGCATGCCCGGCTGCTGGTGGTCGAAAGCGTCATTCCCGCGGGCAATCAGCCTCACTTCGCGAAGCTGCTCGACCTGGCGATGCTGGCTCTCCCCGGCGGAATCGAGCGGACCGAAGACGAATATCGGGAGCTGTTCGAGACGTGCGGTTTCCATCTGAGCCGGATTGTCCCGACGACCGCCGATGTGAGTATCATTGAAGGGGTGAAGCAGCCCTGACGTGCCGGCGGAAGCTCCTCTCCTGCCCCCGATCGCCGCGGAGAAGGCAGAGAAGCAGTGATTCGGCTTCTCTGCCGAGTCGCGCTTCGGGTGAAGCGGCGTGCCGGGGCGGGCTTCCGGGCCGGAGATTCTTCCCCGGGGAGTGGCCTGACTGCTGCATTTAGCCATAATGCAATATCAACGGTCAGCGGCACGCGGACATCGTCGTCTTGAAAAGACGACAACCGTCGCATTCAGGGGGGAGAAGCGGCAGGAGGATCGCAATGACTCCGCCACAATCGGAAGGACATTCAGGGATGAACGCGGATCTCGGCACTCTGGATCTCAGCACTCTGCTGGCGGATCTGAACCCGCAGCAACGGGCGGCGGCCACGCATGGAGATGGGCCGCTCCTGATCCTCGCGGGTGCGGGCACCGGCAAGACGACCACGCTCGCGCATCGAGTTGCGTGCCTGATCGCGCGGGGGATTGATCCCGGTCGGATTCTGCTGCTCACCTTTACCCGCCGCGCCGCCGCCGAGATGCACCGCCGCGTCGATGCGATCCTGCGGCGCCTGCCGGCGAAAAAAGGAGCGAACGGCTTCGCGTCGGCGGGGCGCAAGATCTGGGGAGGCACATTCCATTCGGTTGCCACGCGCCTGCTGCGCCGGCACGGTCAGCTGGTGGGACTGGATCCCGAGTTCACGATTCTCGACCGAAGCGATTCGGAAGATCTGCTGAACGTTGTCCGCGGCGAGTTGAATCTGGCGAAGGAGAATGTCCGCTTCCCCTTGAAGGGGACCTGCCTCGACATCTACAGCCGCGCGGTGAATGTGCGGACGAAAGTCGACAAGATTCTCGAACGCGATTTCCCCTGGTGCCTTCAGCACGCCGAGGCGCTCAAGCAGCTTTTCGAAGCCTACGTCGACCGCAAGGAACAGCAACGGGTTCTCGATTACGACGACCTGCTCCTGTTCTGGCACGCGCTGGTGGAGGAACCTGCCGGGGCCGATTTGCTCCGCAAACAGTTCGACGCCGTCCTCGTCGACGAGTACCAGGACACCAACACGCTGCAGGCCGAGATTTTGAAGGGGATGTGCCCCGACGGTCGTGGCCTGACCGTCGTCGGCGATGATGCCCAGTCGATCTATTCGTTTCGCGCGGCGACCGTGCGCAACATCCTCGATTTTCCCGGCCAGTTTCCGGGAACGACGATCGTCACGCTTGAAGAGAATTACCGCAGCACACAGCCGATTCTCGATGCGACGAACCAGGTGATCGCGCTGTCGCAGGAGCGGCACGAGAAGAATCTCTTCTCCTCGCGGACCACGGGAAGTCGGCCGGCACTCGTCTGCTGCCTCGATGAAGATGAGCAGAATGAGTTCGTCATCAGCCAGATTCTCGCGCATCGGGAACGCGGAATCGACCTGAAAAAACAGGCCGTCCTGTTCCGCGCGTCACATCACAGCGTGACCCTCGAAGTGGAGCTCGCCCGCCGCAATATCCCGTTCCACAAGTACGGCGGGTTGAAGTTCATCGAAGCGGCGCATGTGAAAGACCTGATGGCTTTCCTGCGGTTCGCCGAGAACCCGCGCGACCTCGTCGCCGGTACACGGGTGTTGATGCTGCTCCCCGGCGTCGGCCAGAAGAAAGCGCGGCAATTGCTCGAACTGCTGGCTGCTGCGCGGGGGGAATTCCGGACCTGGCGCGAGTACCGTCCTCCCGCCGCGACGGCTGAATGCTGGCCGTCGTTCCTGGAACTGATGATGCATCTCGCCTCGCGAACGCCGAACGATAAGGACGTCGCCGGGCAGGTGCATCTCGTACGGAAGTTTTACCGGCCGCTGCTGGAGGAAAAGTACGATCATCCCGCAGCCCGGCTGCGCGATCTGGAGCAGGTGGAACTCGCCTCTTCGAAGTTCACCGATCGCGCGACGTTTCTGGCGGAGATCACGCTCGATCCCCCCTCGTCGACTCAGGAGCTTGCCGGCGAGCCCTTGCTGGATGAGGATTATCTCGTCCTCAGCACGATGCACTCGGCGAAAGGGCTCGAGTGGGATTCCGTGTACATCATCCATGCGGCAGACGGCAATATCCCGTCCGATATGGCGACGGGGTCGACTGCGGATATCGAGGAAGAGCGGCGGCTTCTCTATGTGGCCATGACCCGCGCACGCCACTGGCTGTATGTCTGTCATCCACAGCGGTACTACTTCCACAACCGCTTCAAGAGCGATGCGCACAGCTACGCGCAGCGAACGAGGTTCATCCCGGCGGAACTCGAACCGTACTTCGAAGTGCAATCGGCCAGCCCTGAGGGTGAAGCGTCTCAGGCAGCAGGGCACGAAGCAGTGATGACGACGCAGGACGTCCGCCGGCGGCTTAAATCGCTGCTGTCCTGAGTGCGGCTGTTGTGCTGAGTGCGGCTTCTACACTGTGTCGGGAGACAACGAACGTCATCCGCGAATGACAGTGAAACGGCCACAGGGGCCGGAAGTGACAGCGGCGAATTCCTCGGCGGGCGCAGCGTCGTGTCTCACCAGGTTCACCGTACCCGCGCACTTTGTCCGTTACTGTCGCGAACATGGTCGCAAATGACGCCGGCATTTCAGTTCGGAAAATACCGGTTCCGTTGCCGCCCACTGCTGGTGCGAATCTGCGCGACATCGACCTCACGCGGGTACAAGAGATCGGGGCAATTCAAATTGTGGAGAAGGGCAACTCCACTTCCGGGGAAGCGGGGCGATTCTGCGAAGTGATGCGGAAGAGCAGGCCCGGGATCACCAGACGCTCTTCTGAGAGCGGTGTTGCCATTAACACGAATGTGTCGAGGCGGACGCGTCGAACGGGTCGAGAAGAACAGTGCTGAGATGCCTGGTCGAGAACATTACGGTACCGTGTCGAGCTCACCGGCGACGTAGCCCCACGAAATGTCCTTGGGTTGCAGGGGATTTTCGACGGCGACGGAGTCAGCCCCTCGCTCGAAGAGTCGTTGACGATCGATCGATCCCGGCGCGGCCACAATTACGAGGGCGAGCACGACGAGCAGCGAAATCAGGAATCCCGCGACGACCATCAACGTGTCGTCCATCTGTTGGTTGATCGTTTGCAGCATGGCTTTCTCCTTCATCGACAGGTTGTGTGGAAGCACCCCTTTGGACAGCAACTTCGATGCCAATGCAGAGGCCGTGCCGTCTGCAAAGGGCTGGAGCGGTTGCGGGGTCAACACCGCGAAGGTCGGCCCTGGAGGTGTGGGCGGGACGCAGATGTGCCGGTCCGTATCGCGTCGGGGCAATCTGCGGAGATGATTCTATTCGCCCTGAGCCGGCAGCCAGCGGCAGATCTGCGGCGAGGCGTCGCGCAGATTCACCCAGCTGATCCTCGGCAGTCGGCGATGGAGCTGCGCGAAATAGCGGTCGATCCACCCGCTTTGAATGGCCTTATCCATTCCAACACCGGGAGGGGGTGGGCAGGACTTCAGCAGCACAAGCTCTGTTGCCTCACAGGCGATCGTCACCCAGGCGGCAATCGAATCGCTGGTGACCTCCCAGGAGGCGGGGAGCCGATGACCTTCGTTCTCACTTCGGCGGAGAAATGCCGGGACATTGAGGAGAACGAATTCGGCGGCACGCGGCTCCGATCTTTCTGCCGGTAGCGGTGAGTCACACGGCGGGGGGAGGGTCGCCACGAGTTGCGAACCCGGCAGCAACTCGTGGAGCAGGCATGCATTCAGGTGCATGGCCTCGATGGCGAGCCAGTGCGCCGCGTCGTTCCCGAGTCGATGCAGCCGATCCCAATGCCGAACGAGATCGGCGGCGGCCCCGCCGCCGACCACGAGGAGGGGCCGGGCCGTGGGACGCTGGGCGGCGATCTGCGCCAGCCGCTGCGGAAGATCCGGCAGATCGAGCAGACTGCCGCCGAGTTTGTAGACGACGATCGTCATGACACGAGGCGGCGGAGTGTCCCCTTCCTCAGTCGATGATCTTGTTGATCTGGTATTCGACGATGCCCCGCGCGCCTGCCGCCTTCAGTTGCGGAACGATCACCCGCAGGAACGATTCATCCACGATCGTATTCACATCGACCCATTCGGGGTCGGAGAGCGAGGCCACCGTGGGCTGCTGGAGTGCCGGCAGCTGCGCCAGAATTTTTTCGAGGTCGACCCGCCGGACATTCATCATCAGGCCGACTTTCCCCTCGGCGGCCAGGCAGCTTTGCAGCATCAGCGCGAGGTTTTCCAGCTTCGATCGCTTCCACGGGTCGGCGAAGGACTTTTCATTGGCGATGAAACGGGTCGTGCTCTGCAGGACCTCGTCGACGATTCGCAGGTTGTTCGCCCGCAGCGAACTTCCGGTCTCGGTGACTTCGACAATCGCATCGGCGAGCCGGGGGGGCTTCACTTCGGTGGCTCCCCACGAGAACTCGACGTGGACGTTCACTCCCTGTTTCGCGAAGTAGTTCTGAGTGAGTCGCACAACCTCGGTGGCGACCCGCTTGCCTTCGAGATCCTTCGGCTCCCGGACGGGGGAATCGTTCGGGACGCAGAGAACCCAGCGGACCGGGCGGCGGCTGACCTTCGAGAACATCAGCTCGCAGATCTCGACGACTTTCGACTCGTTTTCGAGGATCCAGTCGTATCCCGTGATCCCGGCATCGAGCACACCCAGTTCGACGTACCGCGCCATCTCCTGGGCACGCACGAGCATGCACTCGATTTCCAGATCGTCGATCTCGGGGTAGTAGGAACGCGAGGAGAACTTGATGTTGTAGCCGGCCTTGCGGAACAACTCTCCCGTCGCTTCCTGAAGGCTGCCGGCGGGAATTCCCAACTTGAGGATCTGGGTCGACATCGGATCTCGTATCTGACTGAAGGTTCGTTTCCTGCCGGTGGAACCGATCATGCGAAGCGATCGTTCGCTTCCCCCGGCAATCAAAGGGGGACTTCAACCGCGAAGAACATGAGGAACATCAGGAGAGTTGCCGCGCTTCGCCTGCGTTCTGCCCCAGGGAGGCACGGTCAGCTTTTCTTGTACACTGCCGCCGGGTCGAAGACGCGTTCGCCGACCACTTCGAAGCCGTCGCCGGTCGGAGTGAGCTTGCGAAAGAAGCAACTGCGGTAGCCTTCATGACAGGCGGCCCCGCCGATCTGATTGACCTTCACCAGCAGCGTGTCGGCGTCGCAGTCGAAATAGATTTCCTGTACCTGCTGCACGTTGCCGCTCTCTTCCCCCTTACGCCACAACTTTTTGCGGCTGCGACTGTAGTAGCAGACCCGGCCGGTCTTGAGGGTCTCCTCGAAGGCCTCCTGGTTCATGTAGGCGAGCATCAGGACATCGCCGGTTTGCGCGTCCTGGGCGATGACGGGGATCAGATCGGTCTTGCTGAAATCGGGGCCGGTCACAGCTCTTCTCACACAGAGAGACGAAACGGGAAGCAGGGAGTCCCCCGGCCGGAAACGGGAGGGCCGATCTCCTGACTTCGTCAGCACATCGCGTCCCGGCAGGCGGTCGCGGAATGGCCTCTAAACTAGCAGGATCGAGCCCCGAACACCAGTCGAGCGGGCGTTTCCCGCATTCATTATCCCTGTCCTTTGCCGATCGAAATGAGGCGGCACGCAATCCGGGCAAACTCCGGGTACTGAGCAGGATCTGCCGCTTGCGGGACTGGTTCTGGACTGACTCGCCCCGGTTGGTCGAAGAAGACAACTTCTCTGGCAGGATCGCTACAACCGGGCTTTTTTTTCCGGCAGCCTTCCCAGCCGCTGCGGGATTCTCTAGGATTCGCCCTGAAGGGAATCCCGTTAATTTCCGCAGGATCCGCATCCCGGCGACTCGTGCCGCGACAGGCGTCTCTCGGTCGCTGGTGGAGCATCATTCTGAGTTTTTTTGCAGTGACGGTCCACCCGTCAGGAGACACGCGAGCGATGGCCGAACAAAAAGCGACGAACGTAACCTGGCATGACCACAAGGTTTCCAAGGACGAACGGTTCCAGCTCTCCGGGCACAAGGGAGCCATCCTCTGGTTCACCGGCTTGAGCGCCTGCGGCAAGAGCACGGTTGCCAACACCGTCGATCACAAGCTGCACTCGATGGGGAAGCGGAGCTACGTCCTCGACGGCGACAACATCCGCATGGGGCTGAACAAGAACCTCGGCTTCTCCGCAGAGGACCGCGCCGAGAACATCCGCCGGATCGGCGAGGTCGCCAAGCTCTTCGCGCATGCCGGCGTGCTGACGCTGACCGCATTCATCTCTCCCTACCGTGCGGACCGTGATGCCGTCCGTGCCCTGATGGGGCCGGGCGAGTTCATCGAGATCTATGTCAATGCGTCGCTGGAAACCTGCGAAGCCCGCGATCCGAAGGGGCTGTACAAGAAGGCGCGTGCCGGGGAGATCAAAGGCTTCACCGGCATCGATGACCCGTATGAAGCTCCCCAGAACCCCGAGCTCGTGCTCGACGCGAACACGAAGGGGATCGACGAGCTCGCCGATGAGGTGATTGCTTACCTCGACCGCCAGGGTTTGCTGAGCGTCTGAGCGGCCCCGCGGAGCGGTTCGGTCGATAAACTGTCCGGTGGAGACGGCACCTGCCGGAGTCGCCGGGCGAAAATTCACGGCGGACGGAATCGAAAGATTCCGTCCGCCGTTTCGCATTCCAGTTGACGCCTGCCGACGCCAGAAGGAGTGATACGGACGCACGGGGGCGGCGAAATACCGGGTTGGCAGGCGGCGCCCGTGTGTCTCGGGAGGCGATAAGCGCCGCGGAGACCCGGCGGCGGCAATGGGAGTTTCCCGCGCGGTTCCGACGGGGGTACTGTGACAGCGGACAGACTTGCCTTCGCCTGCTATGATGCCTCGTGGCGGGGCGAAGCTCCTGCTGCAGAAGAAGCTCTGCACCCGCCGGGAATCCCATGCGACCCCTTTTGCGGTGGTATTCCCCGTGTGGTGATGTGACAGCACAAGACAGGACAAAGGAATGGTTCAGCGGGATCGATTACTGACGACCGAGGCGGAGCGGAACGGCATGCGGAAGGCCGGTGCCTTCAATGCGCAGGTGATGGACTTTATCCGTCCCTACGTGAAGGAAGGGATTACCACTGGTGAGCTCGATCGTCTTGTCCACGACTACACGATCCAGCATGGTCATACCCCGGCGTGTCTGGGATATCGCGGCTTTCCCAAGTCGATCTGCACGAGTGTCAATGAAGTTGTCTGTCACGGCATTCCCGGCGACTACGTCCTCAAGAGTGGCGACATCGTGAATGTCGATCTCACCACCATCGTCGACGGCTGGTACGGCGACCAGTCGGAGACCTTTCTCATCGGCGAGGTCTCGGACGAGGCGCGGCTGCTGACTCAGGTCACCTTCGAATGCCTGTATCTGGGCATCCGCGCCATCAAGCCCTTTGGAAAGGTGATCGATATCGGTCGTGCGATTCAGCGGCACGCGCATGCGTACAAGTTTTCCGTCGTCCGCGATTACCAGGGACACGGGATCGGCCGGGTCTTCCACCAGGATCCCGGAATTCCGCATTACGTGCATCACTCCGCGGCACGAGAGACCATCCTGCCGGGAATGTGTTTCACGGTCGAGCCGATGATCAATCTGGGGACGTGGAAAACGGTTCTCGATCGCTCCGACGGATGGACGGTCCGGACCGCCGACCGCCAGCTCTCCGCCCAGTTCGAACACACGATTCTGGTGACTGAAGAGGGACCGGAAATTCTGACGCTGACCAAGGACGGCCCGCAGGAAGGGCACCGCTTCTGAGCCGGGAGACCGCCGGGGGCGGCGGCACAGCGGCAGCGGGAGCGACGCTCTCCATTACAACGCAGGAACCTGCTCCGATTTTTCGAGCATCCGGGTTTCGTGATCGCGCAGCTCGCGGACGGTTCCCGCCAGACGCCGGGATTCGCGATCGTACCGGCTGATGAACTGGCCGAGTTTCTCCCGCGACGCGGCAGCGGCCCGCGGGTTCGTCGTCTCCTGCATGAGCGTCCGGTCCATCTCGCGAATCCCTGGTTCGAGATGATCCCGCAACAATTCGAGCAGCCTGCCGGCATTCGCTCCAATCTCGATGAGAATCGAGTAAACCGCCTGACGATCCAGCTCGCGTTCCTCGGGATTGAGTCGGCACGACGCCAGGGACGCCACCTCGCGCGGTGGAGGGGCGTCGGCGACCAGGCGGCCGAACGGATTCTCCGCCTGTTTTGCTGACTGGATCGCGGCTTCGGTCGCGGCAAGACCGTTCCGGGCGGCTTCAAACTGCGGGCGGATGTCGAGGGCCTTCTTGAAGTGCACCAGCGCCTGCGGGTAGTTCGCCATGTCGAAATAGACGTTCCCCAGGTTCTGGAACGCTTCCGCGAACCGCGGGTTCAGGCGCACCGCCTCGCGATACGCGGTGACGGCCATCGGCAACTGCTGCGAACGGCGATAGGCAATCCCCAGGTTGTAATACCCCTCGGCGGAGCGCTGGTCCAGCTGGAGCCCGCGACGCAGCACCTCGACCGCTTTCTCGTAGTTGCCCATGCGGTTGTAGACGGCTCCCTGGTTAATGTACGCGGAGGCGCGGCGGGGAGCGAGTTCCGTCACCCGCCGGAAATGGGCAATGGCGGCTTCGCAGTCCCCCAGGAGAAAATGGGCGGTCGCCAGTCCTTCATACAGTTCGACCTGCTGGTCGTCCTGTTCGCATGCCTCTTGAAAAAGGGCAATCGCCTCGCGGAACTCGCGGGCTCGCAAGTGCCGTCTGGCCCGGTCGCACAGGTCGTCGAAATTCGCAGTCTCGGCCATCGGGTCAACCTCCTGGTAATGTCTGGCGGACCGCCTTAAATGTGCGGTCATTGCCAGAACGCGTGTCGGTTCCCCGGGCGCATGTTTCCTGGCCCGATCCGTTCTTCGGCGGCGCAACGGCCGCGCAGTCCTCCTTCCAGACACCACGATTCGGCGTGCTCACCTTGCGGAAGCGACTGGCGTCTGCCGGCGCACCTCCGTGGATTCAACGCGGCTTACTTGTACAGGCACGGTCCTGCGGGAACACGTATGCCAATGGCATGCAGGACCAGCGTTACTCAGCTTCGCGGGCGAGAAACGGGAAGTCGCCGTCTCAAACGAGGCAAATCAGTCGCACGCGCGGAGTTTCTTCGAATTTGACCTTGCCCTCGCGGGCGAGCCAGCCGATTCCCTGCATGACGAGATCGCGGGGGGCGTCGATTTCTTTGGCGAGTCGAGTCTGAGTCACCGGGCCATGCTGGGACAGGTACTCCCAGACCATGCCGGCCACGATCCCGATCGAAGCCACGTCGTAGCTGAGAGACTCGGTGGACGCCATTGGCTGTTACTCCTGCCGACCGTGATCGGCGGCTCCGAGATCATCGCTGCCTGGCGGCGCCCGGCCGGGGAACTGGTCTGGTCTCCCGCGTCGCCGCCGTTCTTCCCTTGTCCTTATGCAGGGGATGTCAGCACCGATTCTCCGCCGCTCCCTGATCATACCGCAATCCGGTTTTCGCGAGCAAAAGGATTCAGGGTTTGCCCGAGGGATCGCGGCGAGGTTCTCCGGAGTCGGCCCGGCCGATCACCTCCCACATTGCCCTCGCCGGGAGGCGATGTGCCCCGGCGGGCCGATCGGAATGAATGTCAGGAGACGGGCCAGAGTTCGGCATCTTCCGGGAATTCATCCTCCCAGGCGAGGCTGTCGGTGATCCCTTCGAGCAGGGGGAGCGCCTCTTCGAGGTCATCGTCGGTCCCCTGATAGAGGACGAGGCCTGTGAATTTCGGAGCCGAGAAGGCCCGGATCCAGGCACTGTTCAGCAGTTCCAGGCAGAAGAACTCGATGTGCCGGCCGACGATGTGCAGATCGTCCAGATCCTCGTCCGTGGTGTAGACGTCGAGTTGCTCGTATTCGTCCCGGAAGGCGCGGACGACGGTCTCGGCCACGTGCTCGGGCGAAGGCCGCTGGCGAAAGAGGCTGACGGACCAGAAGGAGGTCTGCGGGCTGCTGACGGTGATGATGGTCTCGGGGCCGCTGTGCTGCTCGGCGAGCTCCCAGTCTGCGGGGTATTCGAAACGGATGCCGTGGGCGTGGTAGGTCT
>Ga0180217_1002602_pt1 | contig 16372 bp, 12 predicted proteins | sample eDN3rd37CBELigOP_FD_128521 | JGI IMG/M metagenome (GOLD analysis project Ga0180217, IMG submission 128521) | Enriched Organic Plus compost microbial communities from Emeryville, California, USA - eDNA 3rd pass 37_C BE-Lig OP (version 2) (version 2) ... | reverse complement strand
GTATGAAGTCCGGCCGGTCATTCGCGACGCCCGACTCTTTGCCGACAAGCTGGCCCGCCATCCCGAACAGCTTGGCGTGGCCGGTGCCCTGCGTGGCCGTGGTTCGGGTGCTAAGCCGGTCATCTTCGGACGCGGCGACGACAACCAGGAAGGCGGGCGGGGCGGCCTGTTCCGCTCCGGCTCGGGCAGCGTGATGGACGGCGAATACTGCCCGACCGATATGCAAGGGCCGGAACTGTATTACCCCTCGGCCGCTCGGGCTCGCATCCGTACCACGAGTGCATCGAGTTCTGTGGCCCAGGCCGAGAAGCCGGCGGCTCCGCGCGTGGCCAGCCGGCCGGCGACGAACCAGCCGCTGCGCGGCGGTGCCCCGGTGGTGAGCGGTGGCAAAGAAACCACGACCAGCTCCGCTCCGGCGCCGCAGCAGACCCAACCTGCCAAGCCCGCAACCAACGAGGGAACGCAGAAGGCCCCGCGGTTAAAGCCTGTCGGCGGAGCGTCGGCGGGCGGCAATTACTCGCCCAATACCAGCTACATGTCGCGGTATCCGTACAGCAACTAAGCGAGGATCGTGGCTGAACGGAGAACGCGGCGAGTGCAGCTGCGCGGGGCGGCAGGGTAGGCCGGGTTACTCATCGTCGCCGGGCACCGGTTCGATGGTCGCCCGCATGGAACCCTTGCAGCGGTCGATCAGAATGTCCTTGCCGTAAGCATGGATCTGGTCACGCTTGAGCTCGGCATGTTCCAGGGTCGTGGTCAGCACAATGGCCCGGCCGCTGCTATCGACCTCCTTGGCAAGCTGGTAGCCGGTTTCGTACGAGTGGTGGAACAGCTCCGTCAACATCTTGATGACGTAGTAGTACGAGTGGTCGTCGCTATCCCACAGTATGACGTTGTACCGTGGTTGCCGTTTGGGCCGTTTCTTCTCCTTGGTCTTTTCCTGAGTTTCGGTCTTTTGGTCCGGAACAGCGACGGCACCAGCAGTTTGCTCTTCCACTGCGACAACCTCCTTCAGAACCGCAAGCATCAGTGCGCCCACGCACCACGACCTGCCCTTAGCCGGCAAGGCCGATACCGATCCCTGGCTAGCAATGCTAGCTGTTAATTCGATACGGCTGCGGTTGGCCTTCCAGGGTGCCCAAGGACGAGATTGCGGGGCGATTTGCCAGCTGTGGCAGTCCCCCCCGAGTCGCGGGGAGCCGCCAGCAGCGTGATTGGCCCTGAAATCCAAACCTCATTATATTGGCGTGCCGACAGGCAGGCAAAATCCGCGTTCCCCGCATCGCTCGTAAGGCAACCACTCATGACTTTGGATCAATATCTCGCCTCCGAGGCCGGACGGTTCGAAGACGAATTGTGCGAACTGCTCCGCATCCCCAGCGTCAGCGCCGACTCCCAGTTCAAAGCCGACGTCCGCCAGGCCGGCCAGTGGGTTGCCAGCCAACTGAGCGGGCTGGGATTCCAGACCCAAATATTTGATACGCCCGGGCATCCGATCGTATTTGCCCAAAGCCCGGAAATCCCCGGGGCACCGACAGTCCTGGTATACGGCCACTACGATGTACAGCCGCCCGATCCGCTCAATGAGTGGATCACGCCGCCGTTTGAGCCCACCAAGCGCAACGGCAACCTGTACGCCCGCGGGGCCACCGACGACAAAGGCCAGATGTTCACGCACATCAAGAGTGCCGAGGCCTGGGTCCGCACCGCCAACAAGCTGCCGCTGAACCTCAAATACCTGATCGAGGGCGAGGAAGAGATCGGCAGCCCGAACCTCAAGCCGTTCATCGCCAGCCACCGCGACCTGCTGGCCTGCGATTGCGTGGTGATCAGCGATACCAGCCAGTTTGGCCCCGGACAGCCGGCCATCACCTACGGCCTCAAGGGCATTGCCTACTTTGAACTGCGGCTCACCGGCCCCAAGCAGGACCTGCACAGCGGTACGTTCGGCGGCGCGGTATCGAACCCGGCCAACGCGTTGGCCAAGATCCTGGCCGCGCTGGTCGACAACCAGGGCCGCGTTCAGGTGCCCAGCTTCTACGACGACGTAATTCCGCTCACGCAAGAAGAGCGCGAGGCGTTCGCCAAGCTGCCGTTCACCGACAAGGAGTTCATGGAACAACTCGGCGTCGATGGCCTGTTCGGCGAGGAAGGTTACACCACGCTGGAACGCCGCTGGGCTCGCCCCACTTGCGACGTCAACGGCTTGTGGGGCGGTTACCAGGGTGAAGGCGAAAAGACCGTATTGCCCGCCCGGGCGGGCGCCAAGTTCAGCTTCCGCCTGGTGCCCAAGCAGGACCCGCAAAAGATCACCGAGAGCTTGCGCAACTTCATCGCCGGATTGATGCCGCCGGGCATCCGCTGGGAATTGAAGCCGTCGCATTCTTCGCCGGGCGTGGTGGTCAGCCGCGAAAGCCCTTATGTGAAGGCCGCCGCCCGGGCGATTGAAGCCGGCTTCGGCAAGGAACCGGTCTTCATCCGCGAAGGCGGTTCGATCCCGGTGGTGAACACCTTCTTCGACGAGCTGGGCGTGGACACGCTGCTGTTGGGCTGGGGCCTGAACGACGACAACCCGCACAGCCCCAATGAGAAGTTCTGCCTGGCCGACTTCCACCGCGGCATCAAGGCCAGCGCCTACCTGTGGCGTGAATTGGGCGAGCTGAGTAAATAAGGTCCGCTGCTACTAATCAGAGTCTGTAGGGTCCGCTGTGCGGACCACTTATGACGGTCAGATGCAAGTCCTGCACGTGCCACGGCTCGGTGAGCCCTGTGCTATGGAATGTGACGATCTATAGAACGCCACGTACTGATAGCGGATCGCGACGTTTCACCAGCTCATCGGTGGAATTGGTCCGCGGAGCGGACCCTACTTAGGCGACCAGACGCGGCACACGGGTTCGCCGCGGCGATAGCCGGCCTGGTCGATCGTCGGCCGGATGGAATACGTGCGCGCGTCGGTAGCTTCGTGCACGTACTCGTAGAGCAGGGCGGTGCCCTCGGTTTCCTTGGCATCCACTGGCAGGGCATAGAACGTCGCTTTGGCATCGGGCGCCGCCGCGATTTTGAGTGCCTTGCCGTCCCATACCACGGGCACCAGCCCTGGTCCGGGCCGATCCTTGGCAAAGAACTCCACGGGCAGCCCTGGCTCGCGCGGCACAAACGGTGTGTCGCGCCGCCCAGCCGCATCATAGAAAGCGATCGGCAGGTTCAACTCGTCCTGCGACAGGTCCAACCGATACATCATCTGGTTGTAATCATAACGCGGCGTCGGTCGCTCGTTGCCCGAGAAGGTGTGCGTATACGTGCCTTCAAAGTAGATGATGCGGCCGCCGTCCTCGTCGAAGAACGGATGATGCTTGGGGTTGTAGAACGAATAGCGGTCGTGGGTGACGATCTTGCGGGCGTACCGCCAGGGGCCGGTCGGTTCGTCGGCCTCGGCATACCAGACCTCGCCCAATAGCGACGACTCGCCGTTCAATTCCACGGTGATCATCACCCACCGCCGCCGGTACTCGTTCCAGTAGGTCGATCCGCTGTGAGCGTACACCGCTCGGCCGGTTTCCACGTCGCGCAGGGCAACGAGCGCTTCATCGGCCTTGATCACGCCGCGTTCGACCAGCTTCGCCTGGTCTTTCTGCGTGAGCGGTGGCGTGTTTCGCTTCCAGGCGTACAACAGTTTGCCGTCGCTGCCGCGTTCCACCTGGCCGTCCTCGGGACGCGTGCCGGGCTTCAAGCACGTGTAACCTTCGTACTGCGAGGGATCGAGGAACGCCTTGGCGTTCGCTGGGACGCGTGTCAGCGGCAGCGGATTGGCAAAGTACACATACTCGGTGCCATCATCACTTTTCAACACGAACGTGTGTGCCTGCGGCTCCAGAAAGATGGGCGGCCGGCGGTCGAAGCGGCACACCTCGTCAAACTGCTCGGTCTGGTCGTTCCAGACCGCGAAGCCCCAGCGATACGATTCGAGCTGATTGCGGATTTTGACGTACGAGGCGTACATCCGCTCGCGGCCGGTTTCGTCGGGCAGCACCGTCACTGCGGCGATCCAGGTTGGCCCGTCGCCAGGCATCTGGGCCGTGGGACGCACCGCGCCGTCGGCTCCCAGGAAGTATTCCAAGTCGATGCCCACCGTGGGAGCCAGCCCACCCTGACCTGGCAGCGGCGTGGTCGCCCCGGTGATATGAAAGTTGGCGGCCAACGGGTGCCCCGGCCGCGAGGTATCGCCCCAGAACCAGTAGATCCGGTCGCGATAGATGGCGGTCATCACGCTGTCGCAGCCCATCACCTCACCATACAGCAGCGGCTGTTTGATGGGAGCCTGACGGCCCAGCAGCAGCGTATCGCGATAGATGCCGGCGCCGGTTACGCGGTACAGCCGCTCGGCCAGGTTGCGGCGGCGGAGCTTGAGGGTTGCCTTGCCGCCGGGCTCGACCTTGATCGACCGGCCGCGAAAGCCGAAACCATCGGCCGGAAACTCGTATCCGTGGCTGCGCACGGTGAAATAAACGTTGCGATGCATCAGGTCTGGCTCGGCAATGGCCACCAGACCGTGGCTATCGGTGACGAATGTCACATGGTTGACCGTTTCCAGTTCCACCAGGGGCACGCCGCGGCCGGTGGCTTCGTCGATCACTTCGATCGCGAAGGGGCGTGGCTGGCCGTCCTCGGCGTGAGCGGCCGCACCTGTCAGAAGCAGTAGCGCGAGCCAAGTAGCGATCGTCCCAGAGCATCGCCCACAAAAGCCAGAAACGCGCATCACAGCCACCTTTCACCAACTGCGGCCATGCCCCCTGCATTATAGGGGGTGATTGTAGCATACCGCCGCTGCTGTCGCGGCTGCGAACTGCGCGTGGGCGTTAGTCGGACGATTTCCGCCGCCGGCGTGGGCGTTCCTGCTGGCCCAGGCTCGACTTGCTCCGCAGCAGGTGGTGGTAGTGCTGGGCGAAGCGGTGGGCCTCATCGCGCACGTACTGGAGCAGCCGCAGGGCGTAAGCGTGGCGGCTCAACCGCAGCGGCTCGTCGCGGCCCATGATGAAGATTTCTTCCTCCCGCTTGGCCAGCGAGATCACCAGTGGCGGGTCGATCTGGAGTGCCCGAAACGCCGCCAGGCCGGCATTGAGCTGGCCCTTGCCGCCGTCGATCAGCAGGATATCGGGGAAAGCTTCACCCTCGTCGCTCAGGCGTTTGAATCGCCGGGCTACCACTTCGTGGATACTGGCGAAGTCGTCGATGCCGGTCACGCTGCGGATACGGAACCGCTTGTAGCCCGGCTTGAACGGTAATCCATCGATGAACTGCACCAGCGAAGCCACGGTTTCATCGCCGCCCAGGTGAGCGATATCCACGCCTTCGATCCGCCGCGGCACGTCGGGCAGGTGAAACACCTTCTTGAGCCCGTTGAGGCCCTTAGAAGGATCGATATAGAACACCTCGGGCTGGGCGTGGGTATCGAGTTCGCCGCGATCATCGAGCCGTTCGAGCAGCCGGATTTCATCGCGGAGGCGAGCGGCCTTCTCAAACTGCAGGCTCTTGGACGCCTCCATCATTTCGTCGCGCATTTCCTTGAGCAGCCGCGTCTTGTTGCCGTCGAGGAACATCCGCAGCCGGTTAATGTCGCGGCGATATTCTTCCTTGCTGATTCGCAAATTGCAGGGAGCCGTACACTGGTTGATACTCGCCAGCAGGCATGGGCGGAACCAGCGCCACTTCTCGTCGCTCTCTTCAATGTCCAGGCTGCACGTGCGGAATTTGAAGATCTTTTGCAACACCTGGATCGCGCCGCGCAAACTGCCGGCGCTGGCGAACGGGCCGTACAACTTGGTGCCGCGTTCGTTGGGCTCGCGGGTGAACTCCACCCGGGGGAAATCCTCGCGAGTGTGGATCTCCAAGTACGGAAATGACTTGTCGTCCTTGAGATCGACGTTGTACTTGGGCCGCACGTCCTTGATGAGCCGGGCTTCCATCAGCAGCGCATCGACTTCGCTTTCGGCATCCAGGTAGTCGATGTCGGCAATCTCACGCACCAGGTCGGCGGTGCGGCGATCGGTTTGCGCGGCCTTGAGGAAGTAGCTGCCCGCCCGGGCGCGGAGGTTCTTGGCCTTGCCGACGTAGATCACACGGCCGGCAATATCCTTCATCAAGTACACGCCCGGCGTAGTGGGGAACTCGCGGACCTTGGCCGCGGCCCGGCGATAACCAAACGTGTTGGGACCGGGAGCCAGTTCCGAGGAGCCATCGTAGTCGGGCAGGCGGGGCTCGTCGTCGGCTTCCTCGGTTTCGCCGGGAAGCGACGCAAATTCGTCGGCCGTCAGGCCCCACTCGCTGGGGTCGCCTTCGTCGACCACCAGTCCCGAGGCATCATCCGCCGGGGCATCGCTGGCCTCGGGCGTTGTTTCTGAGGTGGGTGCTTGCGCAGCGGGATCGACGTCACCCGGCGTCGCGGGGCGGTCGGTGTTGGCAGGAGCTTCCGGTTCGGTCGATTTGCGAGGCTTCTTGCTCATCGCCCTGGGCGCGGTCAAAAGGGCAGGGGGCTGTATCTGCGGCGCCGCGAACGATCCCGCGGCGGCCTAGCTAGATTCTACGCCTAGGCCGCCAACCAGCCCAGGCGAGCGCGGACCAAGCACCCCGGGAAGCCATGCAGCACGCCGCACGGCAGCTTGCGCCGCGGCCTGAAATGTTCGTTCAAAGGTTGTCCCCCCGGCAGAAACCGGGAGAATTGCCGTTCGTGCGGCGATTTGGGCTCATCCACTCACACCGGTTCCGCCCAGTTGCCGCAAACTCATTCACGTCCCTTGGCCGCGTCGTGCGGCATCGCGGTTGCACAATCGCGCAACAGCCCCCTTTGTCGAAGCCGCCACTTACCCCAAGCAGCGGGAACCTGCCGTGACTAAGCCGATTCTGTTTGATCCCAGCGAATACAGCGAGCTGACCTCGGCCGATCAGGCGCTCCTCCAGCGTGGCTACCAGAAGGCCATCGAAGCCGTGCGCCGCAACATCACGCCGAAGGGATTCTCAGCCTGTTCGCTGCTGGACAACCAGGTGTACGGCACCGACGCCAACTATCGCAGCGTGTGGGCACGCGATGGCAGCAAAACTATCATCTGGACCTTGGACCTGGAGGACGAAGACATCCGCGCGTGCCAGGCACAGACGCTGCGGACCATCCTTTCGCACCAGGCTCCCGCCGGGCAGTTGCCTGCCCACGTGCTGATCGACACCGACAAGCCCGAGTACGGCGGCGTGGGCGGCATCGCGGCCATCGATAGCGTGCTGTGGACGATCATCGCCACCTGGCGATACAGCAAGCAGACCGACGACTGGTCGATCGCGGAAGAGTACGCCGACAACCTCCAGCGGGCGATGGACTGGCTCAGCGCGCACGACGCCAACAACAACGGGCTGCTCATCATCCCCGAAGCCGGCGACTGGACCGACCTGTTCGCCCGCAGCTACTACGTACTGTACGACGAAGTGCTATGGCATCGCTGCCTGGTCTGCTATGCCAACATCCTGCGTAAGCGGGGCGACGTGGACCGCGCGGCCGACTACGACGCCTGGAGCGTCCACGTGCGGCGGATGATTCTCAAGACCTTCTGGCCGACCACGCTGGTGGATCTCACCGAGGGCGGGCCATCGTTCGCCGACGTGCAGTTCTGCCTGGGTGATTCGCGTTACCTGGTGGCGCAGATCTCGCCGTTCAGCTTCAGTTGGCGGTGCGATGTGTACGCCAACATCCTGGCGTACTTGACGAACCTCATCGACCGCGAGCGGGCGATGATGACGTTCCGCTTTCTGTGGGGCGTGGGCACCAATACGCCCTGGCCGGTGAAGAACTTGTACCCGCCCGTCCACGCGGGCGATCCCGAATGGCGGAACTATTTCACCGTCAACCTGCTGAACCTGCCCGACCACTACCACAATGGCGGCATTTGGCCGTTCATCGGCGGCTTGTGGGTGCGTTACATCCACAAGCTAGGCATTGTCGACCTGGCTCGGCGCGAGCTGGTGAACCTTGCCCAGATGTGTTCGCTGGGCGTGAGCCACGAATGGGAGTTCAACGAGTGGCACCATGGGCAGACGGGCCGCCCCATGGGCAAGGCGTTCCAGGCCTGGAGTGCGGCCAGTTTCATCAAAGCCTGCCACAGCCTGCACCTCGATCCCGAGTCGATCGACACGCTGGAGTGATCGGCTTTGTAAACAGGAGCGACGGTGTTGTGCATTTAAGTTGCTGCGCGGCCCGGTTAGCGGGCGAGCCAGCCGCCGTCGATGTAGATGATGCTGCCGTTCATGTAGCGGCACGCGTCCGACGCCAGGTACACCACCAACCCGCCCAGCTCGGCAGGGTCGCCCCAGCGGCCCATCGGGATGCGGTCCCGGATTTGCGGGCCGCGCACCGGGTCATTCTGGAGCGTGCCGGAGAACGTGGTCTGGAAGTAGCCGGGGGCGATGCAGTTGACGGCAATGCCCTTGGCGGCCCAACTGGTGCCCAGGCTCTTGGTCAAACCGGCGATGCCGTGCTTCGCAGCGGCGTAGGCGGAGATATTCCAGCCGCCTTCCTCCGACATGATCGAGCCAACGTTGATGATCTTGCCGCTTCCCTTGGGCAGCATGTGCTTGGCCGCCTGCTGGCAGAGGTCCATCGCCGCGAACAGATGCACCTCGATCAGGTGCCGCCATTCGTCGGCCGGGTATTCCTCGGGCGCGTGCCGCGTGCCGCCGCCAGCGTTGTTCACCAAGATGTCGATGCTGCCCAGCTGATCGACGACGCGATCGACCAACCCGGCCCGAGCTTCGGGGCTCGACAGATCGACCTCGACGGAGATCACGCGCCGGCCCAGGGCTTCGATCTTCTCGTGCGTTTCGCGATTGGAAACATCGCGGGCGACGATGGCGATATCGGCACCGGCTTCCGCCAGGGCCAGCGACATCGCGGCGCCCAACCCTCGCGTTCCGCCGGTTACCAGGGCCACGCGGCCATTGAGCTTGAACTGGTCGAGAATCATGGGGGTCGATGCTCCAGGCTGGTTCAGAAAGTGCGGAACGCGAGCGGCCGCGAAGATCGTGCAGGCATCGACAGCCGCTATTGTGTGCCGCCGAACGTAAGCCGATCAGGCCCGCGATGCAAGATGCTCCCCACCAACAAAGGGTATGTGGGCACGGGCCGGGCAGACCGGGAGCGCACAGCTAGCGCGAAATGCGATCCCTGGCATGGCGAGTAGCGCCCGCTGGCGCGGAACTACCGGCGTGGGCGGAGGATGCCGATGCGATCCAGCTCGCGGAAATCGGTGATGCCGCGGCACGCGGCGACAATCGCCCGCTCGCGGATCCCGATGTGTCCCGCCTGCTTGCAGGCGGCCAGAAATGTGGCCGCATCCTTGGCTTTGAGGAACGCCTGGCGGATCGTGTCGTTGATCACCAAGAGCTCGTACACGGCGGTCAGGCCGCGATACCCGATGCCGTTGCACGCCGGGCAGGTCGGCGGCGGTTGCGGCTGATCCTCGGGCTTGAGCTTGGGATTGAGCGGCGGGGCAGGGGGCGGCCCTTGCTGGTAGAAGCCGGTGACTTTGCCCTGCGGGATGCCAAGCTGCTGCAAGAGCTGCGGCGCGGCAGGCTGGAACATCTTGCAGCCTTCGCACAGTTTGCGAATGACGCGCACGTTTAGCACCGCGCGGACATGCTTGGCCAACTGCTCGCGCGAGACCTTCTGATCGTCGGGCCCCTTGAGGGCGAGCAGGCCCAACAGCCCCTCGGGAGCCGTGGGCGGGCCGGCGATGCCCACCAGCACGCGGCGATCCAGGTCGGGCTGATCCAGCAGCATGTTCAAACTGCCGGCGTTCACCAGGTGCCGGCAGCAGATGACGTCGGGGTAACGCCGGATCAGCGCGGGCAGCACCGTCAGCGGCGATTGGCCCGCGGCGCTGTCGAAGGTCGTCGGCGGAGCGTTCTCCACCGCCGGATCCAGCCGCTGGGAGTCTTCGATCGCTTCGGTGTTAAGCACGTAGCGGTCGATCGCGCGGATCGTGAGGTTGTACGCCGTGGAGAAACCGCTCTTGGGCGGTCCGGAAACCACCACGACCCCGGGGGCTCCCAGGGCCTCCTTGAGCTGGGCGTACATGGAGGGCGTCATGCCGGCGTCGACAAACTTTTCCGGCGGCTTCACGCCATGGTCGAACTGCAACGTCAGCCGCTCGGCCTGGGCACTGGTCTGGCAGATCGCCTCGCAGCGGATCTTTTTCTTCTTGCGCAGGATCTCGAACTTACCCTCCTGCTTGGGGCGAGGCATGTTGAGATCCATGCCGGCGTGGGCTTTGATGATGGCCATCGCCGTGCTGCCGAACTGCGGGTCGATCACGCCGGCTTCGTGCGTCACGCCGTCGATGATGTAGTGCATCTGCACGCCCGCCGCTGTGAGCGTGAAGATCAGCGAGTCTGCCCGCGCCGCTAGCGCCGTGTCGACGATCGTCCGCGTGTTGGCCGACAGCATCGGGTCGATGGCGGGCAACTCGGCCGACGTCTGAAATTTGGTGGCAGGTTCGACGAACTCCGGTTCCTTCTTTTTCTTGCTGAACCAGCCCAACTTGGATCCTTTCGCAGCGGGTACGCCAGAAGGCGCGGCGACAAAGCAGGAAGCACAGACGAGCGGCCGATCCGTCGCCCCGAACAGGTAGTATCCTACCGTCGATCATACTCAGCCGCTGCGTCACGACAAGCGAGGGCGGCCGCCCGGGGCGGGCGTACGGCCCCGTCACCCGGCAATTGGGGGGAAGCGAATCGCGCCAGGTGGGCCAGCCACAGCAAATGCTGGAGCCGGCCGGCCCCTGGCGCACCGCAGCTGCGGCACCAACAAAAAAACTCCGCTGCGGCCCCAGCCAAGCGGGGCGGCAGCGGAGGTAAATCGGTCGTGTTGGCTTTTTAGAACGCTTGGGGGGGCTAACGGCCCTCCAAGCCTTCGGCGTCAGCCGGCCAGGGCCTGGAAGTCAGGTCCTTCATCTTCGGCGGCTTCACGCAGCTTGAGAGTGGGTCGTCCAACCGGAAATCGACGCTCTGGCGTAAAGCCGCGTTTCCCTCCCATGAAAAACTCGTGGAACTCGGCGGCCGGGCCCGTTTGGAAGTCGCGTTTCAACTGCACCAGGATCTCCTTCCAGGAGAGCCCGCTGCGATAGATGACGCGATACGCTTCTTTGAGCTGCTGGATCTCTTCGCTGCTGAACCCGGCGCGGCGGAGGCCCACCAGGTTCAGGCCCACCACCAGCGTGGTGGCGCCGTCGACGGTGACGAACGGCGGAATGTCTTTCACCACGTGGGCCTGGCCACCGACCATCGCCAACCGGCCGATGCGGCAGTACTGATGTACGCCCACCTGTCCGGAGACGTAGGCCCGGTCTTGCACTTCGACGTGCCCGGCCAGCCCAGCGTTGTTGGTAAAGATGGCGTTGTTGCCGATACGGCAATCGTGGGCGAAGTGCACGCCCACCATAATCAGGTTGTTATCGCCGACCACCGTGACACTGTCGGCATGCATGCCGCGGTGCATGGTGACGTGCTCGCGGATCGTGTTGCCCGCGCCGATGACTAGCCGCCCGCAGTCGCTTCCGTGGCGCGCGTGCTGTGGCACGCCGCCCAATACGGTGCCCTCGAAGACGTGATTGCGCGGACCCAGTTCCGTCCCCGCTTTAACGACGACGTGGCTTTCGAACTGGCATTCATCCCCGATCCGCACGCCGGCTTCGATCACGCAAAACGGCCCGATGCGCACGTCGCGGCCAATCTCCGCGGCGGGATCGATGATCGCCAATGGATGGATCTTCGACACCAAATGTCCCCCGAAAAATGGAGCGGCCGGCGGGTCGGACCCAAGCGGTCCGGACGAATGGGCGGCGCACTTCATATGGGGTTTATCGGCCCTAACGCCCGGGAAAATCCAACGTGCTTCACCGGGACCGCTGGGGTAGGGGGGGTTATAGAGAAAGTGGGGGCACGCGAAAATATCACCTCGCGCAGATTTGTATGAGCGGCCGTCAATGCACGGCCCCCATGCCGTCGACGGGGCAAATCTGTTAAATTGGTTGCGACAGCAGAACCGATCGCCGCCCCCCGCCGGCGTCATCAGCCCGCCTGCCTGCTGCCGCCAACGCTAGCAGCGGCGGCGACTGTTTCGACCTCAGGGAGTTTTCCATCGTGCCCACCAAACACGAAATCTACGACCAGGCCCAAGTACTTAAGGACGAGGGCAAGCTCGATGAAGCCGTGGCCAAGCTGCACGAAGCGCTTGCCGTGGACGCCAACTTCGCCCTGGCCCATGCCGCCCTGGCAGTGATCCTCGGCCGGCTCGGCCGCCACGAAGAAGCCATCCAGCACGGCCTCAAAGTGTGCGAACTGGAGCCCGACGATCCGTTCAGCTTCACGGCCATGAGCGTTACCTACCAGCGGGCCGGCCGGATTCCCGAAGCCGAGGAAGCCATGTTCCGGGCTCGCATGATGGAGCAGCAGCGCCGCGGCTAAGGTGCCGCGAGGCTGCTATCTGGCAGCAGTGCTTCGGGCGGCTGCCAAGGTCCTTGGCCAGCCTGGTCGCCGCGGCCGGCAACGTCGCTCTGGTTTTCGTGTTAGGGTTCTGGTCCAGTTCCACATCGGGGGTGGCCCGCACCGCATGCGATTCCGCACCATCTTCTTTCGCAGTTGCCGCCTGCGGTGCCCTCGATGCGGCGAAAGCCGGTTGTTTCACGGCTGGTTTGCGATGCACGACGCGTGCGATCGCTGCGGGCTGCCGTTTCAGCGCGGGCCGGGGTTCTACCTCGGCTCGATTTACTTCAATTACGGCCTGACTTCGGTCCTGGCCCTGGCGGCCTTTTTTACGCTGTACCTGGGCTACGGCATTTCGTCCGAAGTGCTGATGTGGCCGCTGGTAGCGTTCAGCTTGCTGTTCCCGCTGTGGTTCTTCCGCTATGCCCGCAGCCTGTGGCTGGGCATGGACGAATACTTCGACCCGGCCGACGAGCAGCCTGAGCATTAGCTAGCAGCCGGGGGCAGCCCGGCACATCTTCCGACCGCCGCTTGTGGCGGAATCCCCTACTTTTTGGGGCTGAAACGCTGCTCGAGTGGCTCATGGGCAGCGATTGTTGCGCCTGCTGCCAACGGGACCGGGGGTTAACTGCTATCGGGCCCCCAAGCCCGCCCATTGGCGGGTATGCCGCAAGCGCAACTGCCGGCTGGATTTCTCCAGGCCGCAAGGCTTAACACGGCGGCCGAAAATGCGGCGGTTACGCGTTGAAAAGGCGTTGGCGGATGTGCATTCGCGAGACGCGGCGTTCCGATACCAGCACTAATCCCGGAACACCGGAAGTGGATGCGCAATGAGGCACATTCCCCGGAGCACGATTTCGGTGAGATCGCACTGCGCGCCCGCAACACAGTAGTGCGTAACCGGTTCACTCAGGCTTCCAAGGATCGGAGGAGCGGCTGATGAGATTGTATCGTTTTTGTAGCCTCCTTGCCGCCCTCGGCATGCTCTCGCTGAGCACTGCCGCGGTAGCGCAAGAGAGCCGTGCCGTAAGCCGCGCAAGCTACGGCTATGCTCAAGTGGATGAAACCGCGCCGTACGTTGCGGCCGAAACCAACCCGCCGCTGGTTTACACCGGAGCCAGCCGGGGTGGTTGGGGCAGCGACGATTACTGCGGCGACCCGTGGACGCTGTTCCCTGAAGACGCCCCGTTCGTGATCGGCGGCTGGTTCCAGGGTGGCTACCACAACAAGACCACGCCGCTCTCCACGACCCGCGGCGACGGCCTCGCGTTCAACGATGTGCCGCACCGCTTCAATATCCACCAGGCCTACCTCTACGCCGAGCGCGTGGCGGACGGCGACCAGGGCTTCGACTGGGGCTTCCGGTTGGATGCCGTGTACGGTACCGACGCCCGCTACGCTCAGTCGTTCGGCCAGACGTCGGGCTGGGATACCAGCTGGGATCACGGCACGTACGGCTGGGCTCTGCCCCAGGCCTACGTCGAACTGGCCTCCGGCCCGTTGAGCGTGAAGGCTGGTCACTTCTACACGATCATCGGTTACGAAGCCGTTCCGGCGATCAGCAACTTCTTCTACAGCCACTCCCTCACGATGTTCAACAGCGAGCCGTTCACCCACACGGGTGCTCTGGCTAGCTTGGAAGTGGCCGATGGCGTGACCGTCTACGGTGGTTGGAGCCTCGGCTGGGACACCGGCTTTGAGCAGTACGCCGGCGGCAGCAACTTCCTCGGCGGTGTGAGCTTCGAAGCCAACGACTGGCTGACCCTGACCTACGCCACCACCATCGGTGACTTCGGCATGCGGGGTGACGACGGCTACATGCACAGCATCGTCGCCACCGTGCAGCTGACCGAATCGTGGCAGTACGTCGTTCAGAGCGACTACCTGACCGTCAACGGTCCCAGCTTCAACGACACGATCGGCATCAACCAGTACCTGTTCTACTGGTTCAACGACTGCCTGGGCTGGGGTAACCGCCTTGAGTGGTGGAAGGCCGACGGCCTGAGCCACTGGGAAGTGACCACCGGCTTCAACATCAAGGCCCACGCCAACTGGGTGTTCCGTCCGGAAATCCGGTACGACTGGGTGCCCGGTGGCAACTTCGACCAGTGGACCTTCGGCGTCGACAGCTACGTTACCTGGTAACCTGTTGACCCAGTCTGTGGTCTGAAATAGCGACCAACCTCGCAACGACCGCCTGCTGCCGGAATCCGGCGGCAGGCGGTTTCGTTTTTTACCCTGCTCGCGGTTCCGGCCTGCCGCGCTACGCTTCGATCAGTTCCGCGGTGACTTGCGTGCAGGCCCGCCCATCGAAGGCGTGCGTGCTGTCTCCGCCAGCCCGCTTGGAAACGAGCAGGGCCGTTGTAGCCCGTTTTACCAGCGACGCGCTATCGTCGTTGTACAGGGCCTCGGCGGTGCCGGCGCTGACGGTAAACCGCAGCTCTTCCGACGTTACCCGCAGCCGGCAATGGGCGATCGCCACCCGCAACCGCTCAGCCACCAAGGCCGACTTGTCCAAGGAAGTGCCGGGCAACAGCAGCACAAATGCCCCGCCTTCAAAACGCGCGGCCAGATCCGTGGGCCGCAACGCCGTACGCAGGATTTGACCGACCGCCCGGAGCGTGAAGTCGCCCACCGACTCGCCGTGCCGCTGGTTGATCCGGTCCAGGTGATCGATGTCCAGCAGCACCAGGCTCAGCGGTTTGCCCGTCGAGCGGGCCTGCGCCAGGTGTTCGCGGATGGCCTCGCTGAACGCCCGGCGGTTCGGCATGCCGGTCAGCCCATCGATCCGCACGTCGGTCGAAACGTGATCCCGGGGCCGCGGCGGTGGCGAGGTGCGCGGGGCCGCTTCGTTCTCGGGCGGCTGACCAATCCGCTGGATCACCCGGCCGTCGTGCTTGTGCGTGCAGTTGCGCCCGGCTTCTTTCGAGGCATAGAGCGCCGTGTCGGCCCGGCGCAAGAAGCCGTCAATATCGTCATCGGGCAGCGTTTCCACCACACCGCCGCTGATGGTCAGCTTGAGCTGCTGGTCGCCCAGGTCGATAGTCAGCGATTCCACCGCGGTTCGAGCAGCCTCGGCCGCCGCCTCGGCCTGGCTCAACGTCATCCTGGGCAGAATCGCGGCGAACTCCTCGCCGCCGTACCGTGCAATGAGTTGGGCATCGGGCAGGGCGGTTACCAGCGTTTCCGCCACCTGTTGGAGCACGATGTCGCCCACCTGATGCCCATGCTTATCGTTGATCTGCTTGAACCGGTCGACGTCGATCAGCAGCAGCGAAACCGTTTCTTGCCGCTGCCGGGCGTCGTCGAGCGTCTGCTGCAACTGCTCATTGAACGCGCGGCGGTTAGCAAGCTGCGTGAGCGAATCGGTTCGGGCAGCCTGCTCGGCGCTGCGAATGACCTTGGCCTGCTCCTGAAGCTTGTGCTCGGCCTCGCGAAGCCGGGCACGCAGTTTGTCGTTCACTTCGACGATCTCGGCCATGGCGGCCTGCAGATCGTCGGACGACGGCTGCTGGAGCGCCGAGAGTTCCTGGTTGATGTCTTGGATGTGCGACTGGTGGCGGCCCACGTGCCCGGCCACGTCGTGTGTGATTTTCTCGATGCTGCCGATGGCCCGTTCGACGTTGGCCTTCTGCTCGACCAGTTTGCGTTCGCGTCCGCCGCGCATCCACCAGCCCAGCATCATGCCGAGGGTCATCTCGACTGCTGAAACGAGGACGAAGAGGATGATTGCCGTCGCGGAAAACGTCATGGCCGACAGGTACGAGATGAGGATTCGGCCGCATGGACAAGGCCCCGAAGGGTTCATACCTTACCCCCCTGAAAAGTCAAAGTGGGTAGCCTTGTAGGC
>Ga0180217_1002593_pt1 | contig 16423 bp, 17 predicted proteins | sample eDN3rd37CBELigOP_FD_128521 | JGI IMG/M metagenome (GOLD analysis project Ga0180217, IMG submission 128521) | Enriched Organic Plus compost microbial communities from Emeryville, California, USA - eDNA 3rd pass 37_C BE-Lig OP (version 2) (version 2) ... | reverse complement strand
TTCCTGCGTGAACGGGTGGAGGTGGCCGAGGCCGCCGGCATCCCGCGCGAGCGCATCGCCCTGGACCCAGGCATCGGCTTCGGCAAGACGCTGACCCACAACCTGGCGCTGCTGGACCGGCTGCCGCTGCTGGCGGGCCTCGGCTGCCCGATCCTGGTCGGCGCTTCCCGCAAGGGGTTCATCGGCCGCCTTTCCGGCGAGCGGGAGGCGGGGCGCCGTGCGGCGGGCAGCATCGGTGCCGCACTCGCCGCCGCTGCGCGCGGGGCGACCATTCTGCGCGTGCACGACGTGGCGGAGACGGTGCAGGCGCTGCGCGTCTGGGCCGCCTGCAGCCTCGGCGCAGTGCCCGAGGCATGATTTCCCCGGCCGAGACCAGTGGAATTTCGGTGACGGGGGCGCTACCGAGACCATCTGAGCTGCCCAGCGGGACCCTCCCATGGACCAGACCGTCACCATCCCGCCACCGGCCCGGCGCCTCTTCGGCACGGATGGCGTCCGCGGCACCGCCAACCGGGCGCCGATGGATGCCGCGACCGCGCTGCGCCTCGGCCAGGCCGCGGGTCGTTACTTCAACCGCGGCACGCACCGCCATCGGGTGGTGATCGGCAAGGACACGCGGCTTTCGGGCTACATGCTCGAGCCCGCGCTGACGGCGGGCTTCATCGGCGCCGGGATGGACGTGGTCCTGGTGGGGCCGCTGCCGACGCCGGCCATTGCGCTGCTGACGCGCAGCCTGCGCGCCGATCTCGGCGTAATGATCAGCGCTTCCCACAACCCCTACGAGGATAACGGCATCAAGCTGTTCGGGCCCGACGGGCTGAAGCTCTCCGACAGCCAGGAGGCGCAGATCGAGGCGCTGATGGACGGCGACCTCGCGGAGGCGCTGGTCGCCCCCGCCCGCCTCGGCCGCGCCAGCCGGATGGAGGATGCGCCGGGCCGCTACATCGAGGCGGCCAAGGCGAGCTTCCCGCGCGGCCTGACGCTGGAGGGGCTGCGCATCGTCGTGGACACCGCCCATGGCGCGGCCTACCGCGTCGCACCCACCGTGCTGTGGGAACTGGGCGCGGAGGTGGTGAAGCTCGGCGACGCGCCGGACGGCTTCAACATCAACAAGGGCTGCGGCAGCACCGCCCCGGCGGCGCTCGCCGAGATGGTGCGCGAACGGCGAGCGGATCTCGGCATCGCGCTCGATGGCGACGCCGACCGGCTGGTGCTGATGGACGAGCGCGGCAGCATCGTGGACGGCGACCAGATCCTTGCGCTCATCGCCCAGTCCTGGCACCAGGAGGGGCGGCTGCGCGGCGGGGCGGTGGTCGCCACGGTCATGTCCAATATGGGGCTTGAGCGCCACCTCGCCGCCCGCGGGCTCAGGCTCCTGCGCACGGCCGTCGGTGACCGCTATGTCGGCGAGCGCATGCGCGAGACCGGCTGCAACCTGGGCGGGGAGCAGTCCGGCCACATGATCATGAGCGACTTCGCCACCACCGGCGACGGGCTGATCGCGGCGCTGCAGGTGCTGGCCGTGCTGGTGGAGGAGCGCCGCCCGGCAAGCGAGGTCTGCCGCCGCTTCACGCCCCTGCCGCAGCGCCTGGTGAATGTGCGCTACGCCGGGGCCTCGCCGCTGAAGGACGAGGCGGTGCAACGCGAGATCACGGCGCAGGAGGAGCGGCTGGGCGCGCGCGGGCGGATCCTGATCCGCGCCAGCGGCACCGAGCCGGTGATCCGCGTCATGGCGGAGGCGGAGGACGAGGCACTGGTGCAGGACACGGTCGAGACCCTGGCCGAGATCATCCGCGCCCGTGCGACGGTGCCGGCATGACCGGCCGCCCCGGTGGGGGCTGCGCATGAAGGGCCGCGTGCTGATCGTCGCCGGTTCGGATTCCGGCGGCGGGGCGGGCATCCAGGCGGATTTGAAGGCGGTGACGGCCCTGGGTGGCTATGCCGCCACGGCCATCACCGCGCTCACGGCGCAGAACACGCTGGGCGTGCATGGCGTGATGGCGGTGCCGACGGACTTCATCCGTCAGCAGATCCGTCTGGTGCTGCAGGATATCGGTGCCGACGCGGTCAAGACCGGCATGCTGCACGACAGCCCGACGATCGAGGCGGTCTGTGCAGAAATCGCCGCGCAGGCACCTGGCGTGGCGCTGGTGGCGGACCCGGTGATGGTCGCCAAGGGTGGCCACAGGCTGCTGCAGCCGGATGCGGTGGAGACGCTGAAGCGCCGGCTGTTGCCGCTGGCTACTCTTATCACGCCGAACCTGCCGGAAGCGGAAGTGCTCTCGGGCATGGAGATCCGCGATGCGGAGGCCATGCGCCACGCGGCGACGGCCCTGCTGACGCTCGGCGTGCCGGCGGTGCTGCTGAAGGGCGGGCACCTGCCCGGCGACCGGGTGCTGGACCTGCTGGCGACCGAAGAGGGTGTCGAGGCCTTCGAAGGTCCGCGCATCGAAACGCCACACACCCACGGCACGGGCTGCACGCTGGCGAGCGCCATCGCCGCCGGCCTGGCCCAGGGAATGCCGCTGCGCGTCGCGGTGGCGCGGGCGCGGGCCTATGTGCGGGCGGCGATCGCCGCCGCACCCGGGTTCGGGCAGGGGCACGGGCCGCTCGACCACGGGGTCACGCTCGATCCGGCGCGGCTGGCAGGGCTGGGCTGAGGCGAGAGGGCGCCGCTTTCGGCGGCGAGATGCGGATCCTTCCCCTGGACGCGTGTCGGGCATGCGGCGCGTCTCCGATGGACGCCCGTGTTCGACGCAAGCGGACGGGGCTTCATGCCCTCGCGCCGGGCTGTCGTTGCCGATTGCGCGAACGCGGCGCACCGGCCGGCTGGGTGATGCCGGCGTGAAAGCGGGCCGCGTCCCGCCGGCAACCGGCTCCCGGAGCATCGTCACCTGAATTCAGGCGAAGCTGCTCCAGGGGGACCCGTCGTCAGACAGGCGCGGGTCGGTGGATGCCGCATTCCAGCTTGCTGCGGCCGCGCCAGCGCCCCGCGCGGGGATCCTCGCCAGGTTGCACCCGCGTGGTGCAGGGCAGGCAGCCGATGGAAGCATAGCCCCGGGCAACCAGAGGATGCGCCGGCAGGTCATGCGCCTGGCGATAGGCCTCGATCTCCGCTGCGCTCCATGCGGCAAGCGGATTCACCTTTACCCGCCCATCCTGCGCCTCGAACAGCGGCAGGCCGGCGCGGGTCGCGGCCTGGAAGCGTTTGCGGCCGGTAATCCAGATCGAGAAGCCTTCCAGCGCTCGCCGCAGCGGCCGCGCCTTGCGCAGGGCGCAGCACGCATCCGGCGCCTCGGCCCAGAGGAAGCCTTCCGGATCCTCCCCGGCCAGTTCCTCAGGGTTGGGATGCAGGTTGCGGACATCGGTCAGCCCGAGCTGCCGCACCAGGCGGCTGCGATGGGCGAGGGTTTCAGGAAACAACATGCCCGTGTCGAGGAACAGCACCGGCATGGCCGGATCGACTCGGGCAACCAGGTGCAGCAGCACTGCGGCCTCCGCCCCGAAGGAGGAGGTCAGGGCAATGCGTCCCCGGAACTCATCGGCCAGGCGGGCGAGCAGCGCATCGGTAGGCAGATGGCCGAGTCGGGCGGCGAGTTCCTCGGGATCGGGGCAGGACGCGTGCGGGAGTGGGCCGAGCATGCCAGCGGAATTCCACATCACTTATCGTCCTTACATATGAACCACTTTCCATAAACGTGCAACTAAGGATAAACGATGATGCTTCGTGTTTTATGGCCGTGAGAAGCCAGCGAAGGGGCGCGGCGCAAGTCGGATGGCCAGGAGGCGGCGCCTCCATGCTGTCCCCGCCATTGGGGGAGGCCCGTGCGCTCCCCGGACCCCTTCCGCCGGAACCGCTCGGCATTGCCGGCATCGGCACCCGTCCCGTGGACAGCCCGAGATCTTGATCCTGCGACCGCGCTGGCCTATGCGCCTCGGCGGGCCACGCCCCCCCACCGGGGCGCAACTGCTTCTGGAAGGGAGCATCCGCATGGGCAATCAGCCCCCGAAGCCGGACCTGCGTCCGGCGCCCCCCCCTCCGGCCATGAAGCCGGTCAATCCAAGCTTCTCCTCCGGCCCCTGCGCCAAGCGTCCCGGCTGGACGATCCAGGCGCTTGCCGGCGCGCTCACCGGGCGCAGCCATCGCGCCGCGCAGCCAAAGGCGCGGCTCGCGGAGGTGATCGAGCGCTCCAAGGCGATCCTCGGCATGCCGGCCGACTGGCGGCTCGGCATCGTGCCGGCCTCGGACACCGGCGCGGTGGAGATGGCGCTCTGGTCGCTGCTCGGCGCGCGCGGCGTGGAGGTGCTGGCCTGGGAGAGCTTCTCCAAGGACTGGGCGACCGATGTCCTGAAGCAGCTCAGGCTGGCCGATGCGCGGGTGGTCGACGCGCCCTATGGCCGGCTGCCGGATCTCGGCGCGGTGGACTGGTCGCGTGACGTGGTCTTCGTCTGGAACGGCACCACGAGCGGCGTGCGCGTGCCCGATGGCGCCTGGATCGCGCCCGAGCGCGAGGGGCTGGCGATCTGCGACGCCACTTCGGCCGCCTTCGCCATGGAACTGCCCTGGGACCGGCTGGATGTGGTGACCTGGTCCTGGCAGAAGGTGCTGGGCGGCGAGGCGGCGCACGGCATGCTGGCGCTCTCCCCCCGGGCCGTGGCGCGGCTGGAGAGCCACACACCGGCCTGGCCGCTGCCGAAGATCTTCCGCATGACCAAGGGCGGGAAGCTCAACGAGGGCATCTTCAGGGGCGAGACGATCAACACGCCCTCCATGCTCGCGGTCGAGGACGCGCTGGACGGGCTGCGCTGGGCCGAGTCCGTCGGTGGCCTGAAGGGCCTGGTCGCGCGCTCCGAGGCGAACCTTGCCGCTATCGCGCGCTGGGTCGCACGCACGCCCTGGGTGGATTTCCTGGCGGAGGATCCGCGCACGCGCTCCTGCACCTCCATCTGCCTGACCATCGTTGCCCCCTGGTTCCGCGCGCTCGACAAGGACGCGCAGGCGCAGGCGGCAAAGAAGCTCGCCGCGCTGCTGGAGAAGGAGGGGGTGGCCCTGGATATCGGCGCCTATCGCGATGCGCCGCCGGGCCTGCGCATCTGGGGCGGCGCCACCGTCGAGACGCGCGACATCGAGGCGCTGCTGCCCTGGCTCGACTGGGCTTTCGCGCAGATCGAGGCCGAGTTCGTGAAGGAGGCGGCGTGATGGCCCCGCGTGTCCTGATTTCCGACAAGCTCTCTCCCGCCGCGATCGAGATCTTCAAGCGCCGCGGCGTGGAGGTGGAGTTCCGGCCCGGCCTGTCGTCGGCGGAGCTGCGCGCCATCATCGGCTCGTTCGACGGGCTCGCCGTGCGCAGCGTCACCAAGGTGACGCGCGAGCTGCTGGAGGCTGCACCCAATCTGAAGGTGGTCGGCCGTGCCGGCATCGGCGTGGACAATGTGGATGTCACCAGCGCCACCGCGCGCGGCGTGGTGGTGATGAACACGCCTTTCGGCAACGCCATCACCACGGCCGAGCATGCCATCGCGATGATGTTCGCCCTCGCCCGGCAGATCCCGGAGGCGAGCACCTCCACCAAGGCCGGGAAGTGGGAGAAGAACCGCTTCATGGGCGTCGAGCTCTTCGGCAAGACGCTCGGGCTGATCGGCTGCGGCAATATCGGCTCCATCGTCGCCGACCGCGCGGCGGGGCTGAAGATGAAGGTGGTGGCCTTCGATCCCTTCCTCTCGGAGCAGCGGGCGATCGAGCTTGGCGTGGAGAAGGTGGAGCTTTCCGAGCTGCTCGAGCGCGCCGACATCGTGAGCCTTCACGCGCCGCTGACCGAGCAGACGCGCAACATCCTCTCCCGCGACCGGCTCCTCGGCATGAAGAAGGGGGCGCGGCTGATCAACTGCGCCCGCGGCGGGCTGGTGGACGAGGCGGCGCTGTACGAGGCGCTGAAGTCCGGCCACCTCGCCGGTGCCGCGCTCGACGTATTCGAGATCGAGCCTGCCACCGACAGCCCGCTCTTCACGCTGGAGAACGTGGTCTGCACGCCGCATCTCGGCGCAGCGACGGCCGAGGCGCAGGAGAACGTGGCGCTGCAGGTGGCGGACCAGATGGCGGACTACCTGCTGACGGGTGCGGTCTCCAATGCCATCAACATGCCCTCCGTCACCGCGGAGGAGGCGCCGCGCCTCAAGCCCTACATGGAGCTGGCGCGGCTGCTCGGCGGCATGGCCGGGCAGTTGACGGCGGCGCAGGGCGATCCCGGCCAGGGCGCGATCCGCGCCATCCGCGTCGAGTACGAGGGCGCGGCGGCGGAGCTCAACCACAAGCCGCTCACCGCCGCCGCGCTCGCCGGCGTGCTGGCCCCGCTGATGGGTGCGGTGAACATGGTGAACGCGCCCGTGCTGGCACGGCAGCGCGGTATCGAGGTGGCCGAGACGGTGCATGAGCGCCATGGCGACTATGCCACGCTGGTGCGCCTGTCCGTCGTCACCGACCGCCATGAGCGCAGCGTTGCCGGCACGCTGGTAGGGCAGGGGAAGCCGCGCCTCGTGGAGATCAAGGGCATCGCGGTGGAAGCCGACTTCGCGCCGCACATGCTCTATGTGACCAACCAGGACAAGCCCGGCTTCATCGGCCGCTTCGGCTTGGCGCTGGCGGATGCGGGCATCAACATCGCCACCCTGCATCTGGGCCGCACGGGGCCGGGGGGCGATGCGATCTGCCTCGTCGCGCTGGATGCCCCGACGCCGGAGCCGGTCCTGCGGGAGGTCCGGCGGATGCCGCTGGTGGTCCAGGCGACGCCGCTGCGCTTCTGACAGCGGCGGAATTCCTATGGATCCGCCCGGCCCGCGGCAGCGTGCTGCCACGGGCCGGGCGGAGATCGGATCTTGCCCCGGAGGCGATCCGGTCCGCCGGAGGATCCGATGGACGAGGACGCGACCGGCGCGGTGAATCCCTGCTCGGAGGCCGGGCACAGGAAGCCGGTCACGCGGCGCTGACGCTGCGCGGTGCCCTGGCGTCGATCAGGACGAAGCATGTCGTGCCCTGGAAGCGCGAGGCGGGTATCCGGAACGTCTCGGCCTGATCAGCCGCGGATCCGGTCCAGCCGGTTGATTTCCGCTGCCACCATGCCGGCGGCCGCGGCGGTTTGCGGCAGGCGCGGCATGGCGGCGAGCCTGGCGAGCGTGACCAGCGGCCCGGCGGTGAAGGCCGGCGCCGACAGCGCGGCCTCCGCCCGCGCCCGGCTGCCGGCGCGCAGCGCCGCGGCCGCGTGCCGCAACGCCTGGATCACGGGCTCGGCCGGCGCGTCGGGCGCGATGCCGAGGAAGGCGCGCATCTCCGCCTGCGCGGCGCCGAGCTGCTGCGTCACGGCCGGGTTCACTTCCGGCGCGTAGCGCGGGTTGGTGCGGAACTGGTCGTTCAGGAACTCCAGCTGCGCGGCCGCGATCGCGGCTTCCGCCGGCTGGTCTGCCCAGCGGCTCGTATCGCCCAGATTGCGCGGTGCGTAGAGCGCGGCACCACGGACCGGATCGCCGAAGCCGAAAAGATAGTCGGTGGTGGGATCGGTGGCGCAGGCGGCGAGCGCCAGGGTCGGCAGGATCGCCCCGAGCAATAGCCGCCGGCCCAGGCCAGCCGGCCGCCGCCCACCAGGCAGGGGCGACGGTACCGTCGGCGAGCCTCCTGGTCCGTCCTTCCGGATGCCGGGCTGCACATCCTGCATATGCGACCTCCTGCCGTTGCGATCCTGCGTCGAGGGAACCTGCCTGCTCGACAGGAGCGGAATGGACCCAAGCCCTTTCCCGACCGGGAGATGTGGTGTGCTGACGATCATTTGAAGGCAACCGGCCCGCCTGCCCCGATGCTTGCGAGGTTCCACTGCCGGGATGGGCACCTGGGCAGCCTTGCCGAGGTTCGTGTCCGGGCCGGCCTGCTTCAGGGCGCGCCACTCTGCCGCAAGGTTGCGCTGGTATGGCAGCGCGGCGCTGGCGCCTCAGATTGGCACCGATCTCATCCGCTTCCCGGCCGAGTGCGGCCTTGTGCCTTCGGTGCCTCCGATTGTCCCACCCGTGACCGATCGGTGCCGCTGTGGCTTGGCCGCCCAGGTCCCGGCCATGCCCGTGGCACGGCGCGGATGCTGGCGCTCTGCCGGAACGAGAAAGGGGCGCCCTGCGGCGCCCCTTCCAGTCCTGATCCGAAGTCCGGCGAGCTTGCCGCTCAGCGCAGCACGATCTCGACGCGGCGGTTCTGCGGCTCGCGCACGCCGTCGGCGGTCGGCACCAGCGGCCGGCTCTCGCCGAAAGCCGTCACCACGATCTCGTTCCGGTTGACGCCGTTGCGGACCAGCTCGGCGGCCACCGCCTCGGCGCGGCGCTCCGACAGACGCTGGTTGTACTGCGGCGAACCGGAGCGGTCGGCATGGCCGGCCACGTCGATGCGCGTGGACTGCACCCGGCGGGAGTTCTGCGCCGCCTCGCCGATGATCTGCCGGGCGCGGTCCGTCAGGTCGGCGCGATCCCAGTCGAAGAACACCAGGTAGGTGCGAGCGGGCGCCGGCGCCGGGGCAGGAGCCGGGGCGGCCACGGCAGGCGGCGGTGGCGCCGGCTGGAAGAACGCGTAGCGCACGCCGAGCATGATGGAGTGGTTGTAGTTCTCGGCTTCGACAGTGCCACTGGCCACCGTGGCACCGGCTGCATTGCGCACCACCGCCCTGTACTCCGGCTCCACCGTGCCCATGAAGCGGTACTCGGCCGTGAGCGACAGACCGGGGATGCCGAGCCAGGTGAAGGGCGTGGCCACGCCGACGATGGCTTGATAGGCGAAGCGTGGATCGCTGTCGTCGATGTTGACGTTGAGGCCCGTCGGCACGCTGATACCGCGCACGTTGTTCCATTCGTTCCAGACATAGCCGAGGCCGACGCCGACATAGGGTTGGAAGATGCTCTGGCCGAGGCCGAAATTGGCGAAGTCGAAGTCGTAGAAGACGTTGCCCATCACGCCATAGCTGCGTTGGAAGCCGCCGGTCCTGCCGATCGGCGCCAATCCGAAGCCGCGGATGCTGTCGACCTCGTTCGAGCGGAAATTCCCCTCGATCTCGGCGCGGACGCCATTGCCGAAGCCCCAACCGACACTGACCACGGCGCCCCAGCCGGGATTGAAGTTCACCTTGCCCGCATTGTTGAAGACAACGTTCGGCGGCAGGGCGAAGGCGCCACCGATACCGCCGCCCTGGAGATCGATTTTCGACGGGTTGTTCAACCAGTTCACCCCAGCCCCGGCACCAATGTAGAGGCCAGTCACCGGCTGTGCGCTGGCCGCCGCCGGAACCGCAAGCATGGTGGCGGCGAGCAAGGTTCTGCGTAGGCTCATGAGTCGTCTCCGTTTGCCGACAAGGCCTGCTCCGAGGCGGTCCCGGTTGCGCAGGCAGGATGCGTGCGTCGCTAAAATGTAGGAATGGCGATCCGGTTCGGCATTGACGAAGGCGTGTGCGGGAACTGTTGCGCGACGGCCACAGTCTGGGCAGGGGCAGAATTGCAGAAGGGGCGCCTCACGGCGCCCCTCCATGGATTCAGGCCGGCTGTCCGGCGCAGCACCGGGGGCCGAAGCCCACCGGCGGTTGCTGTTGTCAGCGAAGCACGATCTCGACGCGGCGGTTCTGCGGCTCGCGCACGCCGTCGGCGGTCGGCACCAGCGGGCGCGTTTCGCCGAAGGCCTGCACCACGATCTCGTTCCGGTTGACGCCGTTGCGAACCAGCTCGGCGGCCACCGTCTCGGCGCGGCGGAGCGACAGGCGCTGGTTGTACTGCGGCGAACCGGAGCGGTCGGCATGGCCGGCCACCTCGATGCGCGTGGACTGCACCCGGCGGGAGTTCTGCGCCGCCTCGGCGACGATCTGCCGGGCGCGATCGGTCAGGTCGGCGCGATCCCAGTCGAAGAACACCAGGTAGGTGCGCGCGGGCGCCGGCGCGGGGGCCGGGGCAGGAGCCGGGGCGGCCACGGGCGCCGGAGCCACGCCGAAGTTGTAGCGGACGCCGACGAGGACCGAGTGGTTGTAGTTGTCCGGCTTGATGGTGCTGGGCAGCAGGGCCGGGTTCGCCGCGGTGTTGCGCGAGACGCTCAGGCTCGGCTCAAGCGTGCCATAGAAGCGGTACTCCGCCGTCAGCGCCAGGCCCGGCACCATGGCACCGAGGCTGTACGCCACACCCGCGATGGCCTGGTAGGCGAACTGCGGATCGGTGTCGTCGACCTGATAGGTCGTGCCACCGACGCTGAAGCGGGTGTTCTCGATGTCGTTCCAGCCAACGCCGGCGCCAATGCCGACATAGGGAACCACCGGCCAGCCGAGGTTGAAGTCGTACAGCGCGTTGACCATCGCGCCGTAGGTCCGCAGGTAGCCGCCGGCGCCGCCGAGGCGGGCGCCGCGCACGCGGACGGAATCGGCCTCGTTGAAGCGATAGTTGCCCTCAAGTTCGACGCGCAGGCCGTTGCCGAAGCCCCAGCCGACAGAGGCGACCGTGGCCCAACCCACGTTGTCCGAAGTGTCGAACTTGATGCCGTCGGTTTCGGCCTCGTGACGGAAATTCGCGCCGACACCCGCGCCAACATACAGGCCCGTCACGGGCTGGGCCTGCGCGGCGACCGGCAACGCCAGCACCGTCGCGGCCAGAAGGGCCTTCTTGAGGCTCATCCTCATATCTCCTCGATTCTGCAGAGCCTGTTACTCGCCGCGCGAAACCGTTGCATCGACAATGTTCCGGCGCTGCTTGATCGTACCGTAACACCTTCGACGCCTCGCGCCATCGGGGAAGGCAACATTTCCGCATCAATGTGGCTTTGCGGCCACAGCAGCAGATGGCAAATTCGTCACAGGCCCCGGAGGGCGTCATCCTCCGAAAGGCCGGCCAGGCTCCCGAGGGGCAGGATGCGCGTCGCATGGCCGAGCTTCCGGCCCGGCCGCGCGCCGAGCTTTCCGTAGAGATGCGGGGCCACGCCCGGCGCGGCCACCAGCGTCGGCCAGCGCGCCAATCCCTCCGGCCCGACCAGATTGCGCATCACCGCGTCGTGATGTCTTGCCGGGTCGGCCAGCGGCAACCCGGCCACGGCCCGCACATGCTGCTCGAACTGGCTGGCGAGGCAGGCATCCAGCGTCCAATGGCCGGAATTGTGCGGCCGGGGCGCGATCTCGTTGCCGAGCAGCCCGCCGTCCGGCAGCAGGAACATCTCCAGCGTCACCACGCCGACCAGGCCGAGCGCTTCCGCCACCAGCCCGGCATAGCGCCGTGCCGTCTCGGCCGCTGGCGCCGCGACCCGAGCGGGCGCGAAGGAAAGATCGAGGATGTGCGCGCGGTGCCGATTCTCCACGGCGTCGTAGATCGCCAGCTGGCCATCCACGCCGCGCGCGGCGATGGCCGAGACCTCCGCCGCGAAGGGGACGAAGGCCTCGAGGATCAGCGGCCGCGGCGCCAGCCGGTCGAAAGCGGGGGCGGCATCGGATGGCGTGCGCAGCACCGCCTGGCCGCGCCCGTCATAGCCCATGCGGGCGGTCTTCAGCACTGCCGGCAGGCCGATGGCGGCGATCGCCGCCTGAAGATCCGCCTCCGTCTCCACCGGCCTCCAGGGTGCCACCGGCACTCCGGCACGCTCGAGGAAGCGCTTCTCCAGCACCCGGTCCTGGCAGATGCGCAGCGCCTCCACGCCCGGACGGCAGGGGGCGCGCGGGGCGAGCGTGGCCAGGGTGGCGGCGGGAACGTTCTCGAACTCGAAGGTCACCACGTCCACGGCCGCGGCGAAGGCCGCGAGCGCCGCATCGTCCTCATAGGCGGCCACGGTCGCGGCGGCAGCCACCTGCATGCCCGGGCTGTCGGCTTCCGGCGCGAAGACATGGCAGCGGTAGCCGAGGCGCGCGGCGGCGAGCGCGGACATCCGCCCGAGCTGCCCGCCGCCCAGGATGCCGATGGTGGCCCCGGGCGGCAGCGGAGCACTCGCGGTCACGCCGGCAGCTCCGGCACGCCCTCGGTCTGCGCTGCCCGCCAGGCGTCGAGCCGTGCGGCGAGATCGGCGTCGGACAGGGCCAGGATGGAGGCGGTGAGCAGCGCGGCGTTGACAGCCCCCGCGCGGCCGATGGCCAGGGTGCCTACCGGCACGCCCCCTGGCATCTGGACGATGGAGAGCAGGCTGTCCATGCCCTTGAGCGCGTGGCTCTCCACCGGCACGCCGAGCACGGGGAGCGGCGTCATCGCTGCCGCCATGCCGGGCAGATGCGCCGCCCCGCCGGCGCCGGCGATGATCACCTTGAGGCCGCGCTCCCGCGCCCTGGCGGCATAGGCATAGAGTCGCTGCGGCGTGCGGTGGGCGGAGACGACGCGCGTTTCGTGCGGCACGCCGAGGCGCTCCAGGGTCTCGGCCGCATGGCGCATGGTCTCCCAGTCCGAACGGCTTCCCATGATGATGCCGACCAGCGGAGTGGTGGCGGCGCCCCCCTCGGGCGTCGCGCGGGGAGTGTGCTCGGGCTCAGGCGATGATGTCGGGGACAAGGTGGCTCTCCAGCCAGGCGATCTCGTCCTTCAGCTTCAACTTGCGCTTCTTCAGCCGCTGCACCTGCAACTGGTCGGCCATCTGGCCCTCCAGCCGGGCGATCACGGTGTCGAGGTCGCGATGCTCGGACCGGAGCTCATGCAAGCGGCGGAGCAGGGAATCGCGGTCGGCGAGCATCGGCGGGGCGCTCGGTGAAAAGGAGAGGATACATCGGGCGTTTAGGGGCCATTACCATGCCCGAGCGCGGGCGCAACCGCGAGGCTTGCCCGGGCGGACGCGCACGCGAGGGCCATCGGACAGGGAGTACCGGCATGGCGACTGCCGCGCGGCTTCGTGCATTGGAGGAACGCCACGCGATGCTCGAACGCGAGATCGCGGAAGAGGACGCGCGCCCCAGGCCGGATGAGTTGGAGCTGCAACGACTCAAACGCGAGAAGCTGCGGGTCAAGGAGGAGATCGAGCGGCTGCGTCGCAACGGCTGAGGCGCCGGCGACTCGCCCGCGCCATTGGCCGCCTTCGCAACATGGCGCCGCACGCTGTCCCACGACCGGTGGGGTCGGGCCGGCGGCCCCGATTGCCGCTCCCGGGCGCGGCCGACCTCAGGTCGGACCGGTCACGGTCCAGAACCCGGGCGAGGAGCGCGACTCTAGAAGGCGGTGTTCTCGGCTGGTGGTCCCTCGGCGGCCTCGTGCTCGGCGGGCGGCACCGAGCCAGCCGGGCGCTCGCCGGCGGCGATCAGTGCGGCATTCAGGTCGGACTGGCTGCACAGGCCGAGGATCACCGGATCGCGGGGCTTGATATTGGCGCTGTTCCAGTGCGTCCGGTCGCGGACCTTGGCGATCGTTTCCTTGGTGGTGCCAAGCAGCTTGGCGATCTGCGCGTCGCTGAGCTTGGGGTGATGGCGGAGCAGCCAGGCGATCGCGTCCGGCCGGTCGTTGCGCTTGGAGACGGGGGTGTAGCGCGCACCCTTGCCGCGGGCCTTCGGCACCGGCAGGGCAGAGGGCGCCATCTGCAGCCGCGCGTCCGGATCGGCCTCGCAGCGGGCGATCTCCTCGCGCGTCAGCTGGCCGTTCAGCACCGGGTCGTAGCCGATGATGCCCTGTGCGACTTCACCATCGGCGATGGCCTGAACCTCCAGCGGGTGCATGCCGACGAAGTCGGCGATCTGTTCGAAGCTGAGAGAGGTCTTCTCGATCAGCCACACGGCGGTGGCCTTCGGCATCAGTGGCTGGGGCATGGGAAGGAACCTTTTCGGCGGCATCGGAACGGATCGCGCCGGCCGCTGCGTTGGCTGGCATATAGAGATCGCGCCGGGCAGGGTCAAAGCCCGGGTCGAAAGGAGCTTGACGGCGATGAGGGATGATGAGGAGGGCCCGAAGCGGGCCATTCGTTTCGAGCCGGCGGTCCTGGATGGCTGGGGCGTCCAGGAGCTGCGCGACTACATCGCTGCGCTTGAGGCTGAGATCGCCCGCGCCCGGGCCGCCATCGCGGCGCGCGAGAGTCATCGCAGCGCGGCCGAGGCCTTTTTCCGCCCCTTGTGAGGCATGGGCGACACCGTATCGCGCCGACGTGACGGGGAGAGAAAAGAATACAGAATACAATCATTGGTAGCGGAAGGAGTTACCAATGAACTGTGCTTTCCCTTACGGTACGGCCACGCCGATCCTGCCTGGTTACGAGCTTCTGGTCGGTTCGCCTGAGGACGACTGGCTGGCGGGGAGCCGCGACCCTGACGAGATCCTCGGCGGATTCGGGGCCGATTGGGTCCTCGGCGGCCGCGGTGGCGACCTGATCTACGGCGGGTCCGGCAGCAGCTTCGTGGGCGGGCAGATGGCGCTGGCCACGGCGGCGGACGGTGCGGACTCGATCCTGGGTTGCGGTGGCGACGATCTGTTGGACGGCGCCGGCGGGGACGACGTTCTGCGGGGTGGCGCAGGTGACGACACACTGATCGGCGGCCTCGGCGCCGACCGGCTGATCGGCGGTCCCGGTCAGGACCTGTTCCGCTTCGGCCTGACGCCCACCGGGCCGGACGGGGGCCTCGGCCCGGCAAATCGGGACGTCATCGCTGATTTCACACCTGGCGAGGACCTGCTCGACCTGCGCGGCTATCGCGGCGACGGCGGCGAGGCGCTGACCTGGCTCGGCGAGGCGCCGCTTGCCGCGCGACCGCATGGCGCCGTGCGTGTCGAGGCGCGTGGAGAGGACATGCTGGTGGAACTCGACCTTGCCTTGCCCTCGCAGGTGGCGGACGGCGTCGCCGACGTGGCGATCCTGCTGAGGGAGACGGCCGAGCTCACGACGGCGAACCTCCTGCTGTAGGCGCGGCGGTGCGCGCCGCTGGTGGTAGACCGGCAGGGCGCATCTTAGCCTGTAGCCGCAACCGCCGCCTGCACGATGATGTTGGGAGCAGGGCCGGCACGCCGCATGCGCCGCGGCCGTCGAACCGCCCATGGGGCTGGCGCCGGCCACCCGAGGACAGGAAGGCTCCCGCATGCACGCGCACGAGATGATCCGCACCCACCCCGACGTGAAAGGCAGCACCAATGACGCGCTGATCCGCTGCCTGGAGGAATGCTACGCCTGCGCCCAGGCATGCACCGCCTGCGCCGATGCCTGCCTCGCCGAGCAGACGGTGCAGCAGCTCACGCAGTGCATCCGCCTCAACCTCGACTGCGCCGATGTGTGCGCCGCTACCGGTGCGCTGGCAACACGGCGGACCGGCTCCAATGAGACGCTGATCCGCCAGATGCTCTCCGTCTGCGAGACGGCCTGCCGGATCTGCGGCGAGGAGTGCGAGCGCCACGCCGGACGCCATGAGCACTGCCGCATCTGCGCCGAGGCCTGCCAGCGCTGCGAGCGGGCCTGCCAGGAGGCCGTCCGCAGCATGGCGGCCTGATGACCGGCTTGCTGAAATGCTGACTTGCGGGCTTCCGCCCCTTGCGCATGAAAAGGGCCGGCGGGTGATCCCGCCGGCCCGTTCCGTTCAGGATGACAGTATGGCCGTCAGGCAGCCTTGGCCTGCGGCTGCGCCTCCTGCGTCAGGCTCGGCTGCGCCGGGCGGCCCGCCTGCACGGCGATGCGGCGCGGCTTCAGCGCCTCGGGCACAACACGCTTCAGATCGACCTGCAGCAGACCGTTCTCGAGGTTAGCACCCTCCACCACCATGTGGTCGGCGAGCACGAAGCGCCGCTCGAAGGCGCGGCCGGCGATGCCGCGATGCAGGAAGCTGCGGCCCTCCTCGGCCTGCGGCGCGCGGCCGGTAATGGTGAGAATATTGTCGCGCACCACGACCTCGAGGTCGTCCGAGCCGAAGCCGGCGACGGCCATGGTCAGCGCGTAGCTGTCCTCACCGGTCTTCTCGATGTTGTAGGGTGGATAGCCGTTGCTCTCGGCTGCGCTGCGCGCGGTTTCCAGCGTGCGGACCAGACGGTCGAAGCCGATGGCGGTACGGAACAGGGGGGAGAAGTCGAACGCGTTCATCGCGCGGAACCTCCTTCACGAAGCAAGGTCCATGATTGTCCTGCGAATCTGCCTTGCCGGCCCCATCGGGCGCCTGGCGGCGGGATCCGCGCCCGGGGCCCCGGTTCGGGCGCCCCTGGCACACTACGAGATGGAAGTGGCCATCCCCGGGTTCAAGGGGCGGCGACGGTGCGGGCGCACGTAAGGACTGCCCCTTCCGCTCCGGCCTGCATGCGGCCAACCGATTCGCGCCCGCCGGATCCTGGGACCGGTCAACCTTGCTGTGCGGCGCTTGCGCGCCGCTGCACGCCCCTGGAGGATGGGACGGCTCAGCCCTTCTTGCGCATGCCGATGCCGGCGAATTTCTTGTTGAACTTCGCCACCTGCCCGCCGGTGTCCACGATGCGCTGCACGCCGGTCCAGGCCGGATGCGACTTCGAGTCG
>Ga0180217_1002591_pt1 | contig 16446 bp, 14 predicted proteins | sample eDN3rd37CBELigOP_FD_128521 | JGI IMG/M metagenome (GOLD analysis project Ga0180217, IMG submission 128521) | Enriched Organic Plus compost microbial communities from Emeryville, California, USA - eDNA 3rd pass 37_C BE-Lig OP (version 2) (version 2) ... | reverse complement strand
GACCGGCTGACCGGCTGACCGGCTGACCGGCTGACCGGCTGACCGGCTGACCGGCTGACCGGCTGACCGGCTGACCGGCTGACCGGCTCCCATGATCGACCGCTCCGACTGCCCACCGATCCGACTGATCGACCGGCGGCTCCCGCGTAGAACGTCGCCGCAACTCCTGAATAATTCGGTAGGAAAAATAATTCTGTAAATTTTCCGAAAAATTACGGATTCTGCCGCACCTGTTATTGTGTAGGGGCAGCGCGTGCGCGCACCTCTCCCCTCCCTATCTGTATACGATCCAAAGTCGCGAGCGTTCAAGCGAAATGATACTTTTCTTCACCAGCGGAACATTCCGACTCGGCGGCCACACCTTCCGCACCCAAAAGGAAACCATGGCGCGCCTCTCGGCGCTTGGCTTCCGTGGCGCACGTGAGCATTGCCAGACTGCGAAGCGCGACGGCGCGACCGAATTACCACCCCTTCCGCCGGACACTGAGGCGATAGCCGAATTCCTCATCACCCAGACCTATCCCGTAGCCGGCCACGCTGTTTTGTTCTCCGAATTCTACAGCCGATATATCGAGTGGCTGCCGATAGCGGAACGATATAAATGGACCAAAATCCGCACTAGCCGAGCGCTGCCCGAATACCACTCATCGGGTGCCATGACGGCCAACGTGAAATACGTCGCCAATCTCTCATTTGAGCCCGCCCAACCCTATAACTATACACTTCGACGGCATGGCTATTCCCTCCTTAGAGACTATTGGACGGTTTCTTGATGAGCATTATCAACCCGCACCCGGCCACGCCGTCCCCTATGCCGATTTACTACATCAGCTCGCCCAATGGCTGGATTGCCCCGCAGCGCAAGTCTACTGGCTCCAAAATAGGCGAGTTGAAAGCGCACTATACAAGCTCGGTTTCCCCCTTGGTTCTTGGGCGGGCGAGGTTGGGCACGCCTTATATTGCGTCGGCAACATCGCCCCAATTGACGCCGAAATTTACCCAAGCCGACCATTGATATTAGACGACGGCTATCTGGTGCCGACCGACTATGAGCCCGCCAGCTAGTGTGGGCTGGCGCGTGGCTCCCGGCTACTAAGCGCTTAGTAGCCGGTTTCGGACAATCCTCCAGCGGCGGCCGCGCCCGGGTTCATCGTGGCCGCTGCTGCTATCACTGTGGTAGACAGTGGGGGTGGTAGTAGCTTGACGCTACTGCCACCCATTTTATTTAAGGATATACCATGACAGTCTCATATCACCCCGGCAGCGGCTATCGAATTCGCGCTGGTAGTGACGAATTTTTTACCAATAGCATGACCGCCTTTGGCTATCTGGTCCGCAACGGTATTTCGCCCACGGCCGCCCGCGCCGTTCTAGCGGCTGCCCATTCTCGCCCTACAGTTGAATTTACACTATGACCGAAACCTACACACATCACGCTGACGGCACGCGCAAGACTTCAGCCGAGCGCGCGGCCAGTGCTCATAAGTTTTTCGCGGGCAAAAAAGGCAGCCAGCCGGAAATTCGCCCCACGTCTTATGCTGAGCTAGAGGCGCGACAGACGGGCCGCAAACTTGCGGCCGAAGCAAAGGCCAAGCGCGAGCCCCAGGAAGACAGCAACCCCTATCGGAGGCATGTAGCGGACCTTGAGTATCGGGCCGCTATGGGCGATAAAACTGCGAAACGGCGCATCCCTATGTATAAGGCGTTGGCTGACAAGTACGACGCCGAACAGGCGGCAAAAGCTGAAGCCGAAAAGCTCAAGAAGCAACGCGAGAATGATCCTACATACAAAAACGCGGTCGAACACTGCGAAGCGTTCCTTCGCACTGTCGAAGACGACGAACGCCAGGCGGCCCTAGTGGCTGCTGAAGTTCTTCGCCAAGGCGAAGTCGATTTATACTGGCAACAGGTGCGCGCTATCGAGAGCCGCATTTGGGCACGCGAAGACGCCAAAGCAGCCGAAGCGGCTCTGAAGGCCGATGCTGCGCTGACAGAAGCAAAGGCCCAAGCCGAAAAGGCCGCCGAAGCCAGCCAGCGAATTCAACAGTTGCCAGGTGCCGAGTGATGCGTGAGCAGTTTGCAAACAACGCATCGTCGACGCTCGACGGTGCTATCGACGATAGTCAGACGACTATCACGGTGGACGATGGCAGCACATTCCCAGACAGCGGCAATTTCCGACTGATTTGCGAATCGGAATATATGCTATGCACTGCCCGCAGCGGCGAAACGCTGACGGTGGTGCGTGGCATCGAGGGTAGCACGGCTGCCGCGCATACCAGCGGCACGCGAATATCGCATATCTTGACGCTGGGCGGCCTAAGGAAGCTCACGACGGATAATGTACCGTGGGCTGATTCTGACCGCGCGCCATTTGGCGGCTTGCACTCAAGCCAGTTTACAACGGTGAATGGCACTGGCGCGACTATCACCGACGCTAACGGCTATGTAACGGTTTCCAGACCGTCGCACAGCGGCGAATCTAATACGCTGCTGGTGAAGCCCGCCCCTGCCGCCCCCTACAAGGTAGATATTGCTTTTCAGCATTGTGGGCTGAGTAGCGAGCCCTATGCCGGGTTGGCTTTTTTCGATAGCAATACAGAGCGCATTTTGGTTTGCGCCTTCTGTTTTAACTCAAGCATCAATCATGCCGCAGTAGTTGTTTGGCGCTACGGCTCGCCCACTAGCTTCAGCGGTACGTCGGTCGCGCGAACGCGGCTGACTACGCCGCAGCCCTATTGGCAACGCGCCGAGCATGATGGCGAAAATCTGAAGCTCAGCATTAGCCCGGATGGCATTAATTGGATACCCATTCACACAGAGGCAGTTGGCGCATTCATCACGCCGGACAGTGTGGGCTTTGCGGTGGCCAATTTGGGAAGCTCTATCTATCCGCACGTAGCTACGCTGCTGGCGTGGCGAGAAAACTAGGTGGGGCGGTGGCTGTTGGCGCGTCACCCGTCGAAAATCTGGCTGGTATCTAGTGATGATAGTCTAGCTAGCTAGCTTGACTTGACTAGCTAGATATTTGGAATATTTTGTTTGACTTTTTCGCGGCGTGGCAAATAATAGCAGTATGAAAGCACTCACGATCTACTGCGCACGTTTGCACGTCGTTATCTACTGCCGCACCCAAGCGGACTACGAGCGAATCAAGGCCAAACTGGCCGAACGCGCAACAGACGCGGCCTAGTGCCGGTCAGCCCCGGGCAGTCGTATGCTGCCCGGGGCCTTCTCTATTTGGGGGTGGCGTATGACTCTCGATGACGTATATGCGCGCTACCATGCGCGGCTGTTGGGCTACTTGGGGAAGCGCACGGCTGAAGCCGAAGACGTGGCGCAAGAGGTATGGATGAGGGCCCACAAACACTGGGACCGCTGCCGGCCAGAAACGGCTCAGGCTTGGCTATACACGATCGCGCGCAATGTGCTGATCGACTGGGCGAAGCGGCCGAAAATGGCCCCGCTGACCGAATGTGAGAGTGCCGAGCCCGGCCCGGAAATGGCGGCAGCCGCTCGCGACGTATGGGGGCTGGTGGAGCGGCTGCCGGAGCGCGACCGGCGCATTGTCCTATCGACGTTCCGCGACGGCCGCAGTTATCGGCAGACTGCCGAGCGGCTGGGAATCAGCAAGGGTACTGTTTGCTTGCGGCTGCGAAAAATATTAAACGATTCGCGCGAGCGATCGTAGTACAGATAGCTTGGATCGGTTAGCCCCGGGGCGACGTAGTACGCCAGTTGATGACCACGCCCCGGGGCGCCAGAAACAAAAGCCGCACAGGCTGTAAATACCGCAACAACTCCAATCGTGAGCCCCGGGCGGCAATCAGCCGTCCGGGGCTATCTTTGTTTCGACGCGGTAGCCGGTGGCGAAATCTGCCACAAAAAAAACAGCCACCAGTGGGCATTGCCGCTGGTGGCTGTTTCGCGTTACCCCGTCGCCTGCCGCAACTTTTCCTCAAGGTACTGGTCATCTTGCGCCAAGTGACTGTAAACCTTCATTACCATTGCGGCGCTCTTATGACCCATGAGGGTGGCCACGGTGAGCGGGTCGACGCCACGCACCAACGCGCGGGTGCAGAAGCCATGCCGAAGCATATAGGGGTATACCTTATAGCCAAGCTTCTTGGACAGTCGGGCAAACCGATTGTTCAGGGCAAAGGGTTTCCAGGGCTCGCCGCGCCGGTTGCGGAAGATCGGCCCGTCTGGATACTTGAGTGCCAGCCGCTCGACAATCGCGAGGGCGGTCGGATTCAGCCGGATTACTCGGCGTTCCTTCTTGCCCTTGCTGTTCGCTCGCTCGAACACCAGCCGCCTGCCCGGGCGGTCGAAATGCTTTGCGGCCAGGATGCGCGCCTCTTGCGGCCGCGCGCCGGTTTCCCAAAGTAGGCTCACGTAATCGTGGAACGGGTCTTCCGGCTTCACCAGTGCGATCAGTTCCGCCCATTGTTCGGGCGATAGGAAATCTTCGCTTGGTTCGTAGGCGGGCCGTTCCATGCCTTTGATCGGGTTCTCGGAAATCTTCTTCTGCTTCACTGCCCAGTTGAAGGCGCGAGCGATCGCGCGGCAGGCCCCATTGCGGTGATTCTCCCCGCTGTTGGGGTAGCACTTGTCGAGCCACTTATCAACGTGGTACGGCTTCACGTCCCCAATGCGGAGCTTTGGCCCCACGTAGGCCGCGAAGCTACTTAAATGGGCTTGATACCAGTCGAGCGTGCGAGGCGCGCGGTTACGTTGCGTCCAATTTAGAAACTGGTCGAACAACTGGCAGACGGTCAGTTGCGGGGTTGCTGGCATTTCGCCAGACATAAGCCGATGATACTCTTGAAAGGCGGCTTCTTTGTCTTTGCCGAGCCGATGCGGCTTGCCGCCCAAATCGACGTACCAAGCTTTGTGCGACTTCTTGAAATAGGGTTTTCTCATGGGCACCGACCGCCGTTTACTGACAATTTTGCGGACAAACGGCGTTTTTCGGCACTTGCTGGCAATCCGTAAGTCGTTTAAGCTAAACAACTTGCCCCTGTAGCTCAGTTGGATAGAGCAGCGGACTTCTAATCCGCAGGTCGCAGGTTCGAATCCTGCCGGGGGTGCTTTCCCGGTGCGCGGCGAACAGGGCGGACACGACCGCAGCACCACGATCAACGCCCGGCCGCGAGCCCTTCGCCCGCCGGGCGTTTTGCCTTCGTTCCGGCTGACGCGCGCACGTTCCTGAAAGGATTCGCATTGCCTCCCCGCGACGGTAAGCCGATCACCGAGCCGCGTAGCCCCGGGCAGGGCAAGCTATCCGGCCGTGTGGAAGCTTGCCTCAAACAACTGGGCAATGGTTTCTTGCGGCATCCGGCCAATGAGGAACTGCGCCGCCTGCTGGTTGCGCCTTCAGAAGACAGGATATCTTCGCCGGAGCAGTTCTTTCGCCAACTGATCGTCGTCGCCTATCAGCTCTTGATGCTCCAGGTGTGCCAGGATCGCGGCCTGTGGCCGCAGCATCTATCACGCCTGCGCGAAAGGCTCCACGACCCCAACTGGCTCAATAACCAAGACGACCTCTGGCGGACGCTCTCGCAGCAATGGTGGTGTGGTGGCGAGGCTGAACACCCATCAACCGACATCCCCAGGTTCGTCGACGAATCGCTATCCGCGCGGCCGCTTGGCGGCTGCTCGATCAGCAATCGCGACCTGCTCCAGGCGTTCGCGCACATCGCCTGGTACGCAGACGGCGACGAAGGCCCGGTCGGCTACTCGACGTTGGATATCGAAGAGCTCGGCGCCGTCTACGAGAGCCTGCTCGAACTTCGCCCCGTGATTGAAGGCGAAACCGACGCCATCGGCCGTCACACACTGCGGCTGGAGTTGGTCGCCGGTTCGCAGCGTAAGCATTCCGGTTCGTACTACACGCCGCCGGAACTGATCGAGGAACTCATTCAATCGACGCTGAAGCCGCTGGTGGAACAGCGGCTGGCGGTCGCCCGGCAACTGGATGAAAACACTCGGCAAGTAGCTGCCGAGCAGGCGATTCTGAGCCTCCGTGTTTGCGATCCCGCCTGCGGGACAGGGCATTTTCTGCTGGCGGCGGCTCGCTGGTTGGGCAAAGAGCTGGCAAGGATTCGGACGGGCAGCAACGAGCCTGACCAAGAGGCCACGCATGCCGCCGTGGCCGATGTCATCGCCCGCTGTATTTACGGCGTCGACCAGAACCCCATGGCGGTCGACCTGTGCCGGTTCGCTTTGTGGTTGGAAGGGCGTGGCACCCCGGCGGTGTCTGCTTCGCTCCCGCGACAGATCCGCTGCGGCGATGCCCTGGTGGGCGAGGCAGGGAATCAGCCTTCGCTCGAACTCCCCCAACAAATGGCAAGCCAACACAACTTCTTCCACTGGCCGCTAGAGTTCCCCGAAGTATTCGCCCAAGGCGGCTTCGACGTCGTGCTAGGCAACCCGCCTTGGCTGTCGTACACCGGCCGCCACAAGGTGAGTATCGCGCCGTCGCACCTGGACTATCTGACCACGCGATTTCCCGCCATTCGCCGCTGGCCTTGTGCTCATGCCGCGTTCCTGCTGCTCGCACGCGATTTACTGCGGCAGGGCGGACGGTGTGGACTGGTGCTGCCGCGTCAGTTGGCCGACCTGGACAGCTTCGAACCGGTGCGGCAAGCGCTCGCCACCGATATGCACCTGGTCGACAGCGTTCGCGACGTGGGCGAGGATGCCTTTGAGGGCGTTACGCAGCCGGTGGGGCTGTACTGCTTCGCACGCACCGGCCCGGGCAGCAGCAACTGGCCCATCGAGCAACGCGTCGTCAGCAATGGTTCTGCTTCCCTCGCTCGGTCGACGACGCGGCCGCTGCCAGCGCCGTTGGCCTCGCTGCTTGATTGGTGTGACAAGCAGCCAGCCTTTCCCGCGAGAACGTTCAGCGACCCCGGCGTGCATACCGGCAACGTCTCGCGAAAGATCATCCTGAACGAACTACGCGAGGTGCCCTGCGGCCGCCTGGAACCGGTCCGCGAAGGCAAGGATCTAACGGCCTTTCACTTGTCGCCACCGCGGAAATGGGTGTGGATCGCCCCACCTCTAATCGACGGCGAGTACTGCCGCATCGGCGATGGCGATCATTACCGCCGTGTGCCGATCCTGCTGCGGCAAACGGCCAATCGACCAATCGCCGCGAGGCATTTACAGCCCACCTACTTCCGCAACAGCGTGCTGGCCTGCCACGGCTTGCAGCAGGTGCCAGACCGCGTACTGGTCGGATTCTTGAACTCCAGCTTGTACGCGTTCTTGCACCAGGCTCGGTTCAAAGACCCCGGTCAGCGGGCCTTTCCGCAGGTCAAAATCAAGCATCTGCACAGCCTGCCGCAACCGCCACTAGCTGTACTCCTGGCCGATGGTGGCACGCTCTCGCATCAGATCGAAACCATCGTGGCCCAAAGCGAACAAGCGGCCGAGCGCGGCGAATCGTCCGCCGCGCTGGCCGCTCAACTCGATGTTCTGGTACTTCGTGCTTTTGACCTGCCGGAGACTCTGGCTTCACTACTGCGAAACCACCTGGTCTAAACACGCGGGTCAGTTCGTGCCGGGCGTTTCATTGCTGCCCCGTGAGGACGTGGCCACCGCGCCGTCGGTACCAGCCGTGACCGTGGCCAGCGTGTCGGGATCTTCCGGCGAGCTGAACTTGATCAGCGACTCGGGGAACTCCACGCCGCCGATGTCCTTCATCACCTGCATCATGGGCGGGAGCGTCCGAGCCATGTTGTTCAAGAAACTCGACACGCCATTGTGGCCGTTGCTGCCGGTGCCTTGATCCCACACCACCACCTTGTCGAACTTGATGTTGGAGATCGCCGCGGCCGACGCTTCGGCCAGCTTGTCCAAGTGCTCGAGCATGAGCAGCTGGAAGGCGTTCTGGGAGCCGCCGCACGACTCGACGATCGCCTTCAAACCTTCGCCCTTCTTGGCCAGGATTTCGTATTGGCCGCGGGCTTCGGCTTCAAGCCGGGCAAAGATCGCGTCGGCTTCCGCCTGGGCGTCGATCCGCTTGCGTTCCGCTTCGGCTTCCGCGGAAACGATCACCCGGGCCTTTTCGGCCTTGGCCGGAGCTTCCAGTTCCGCCCGCTTCTCGGCTTCGATGCGTTCGGCCTGAGCCAAAGCGGCCTTGGCCATGGCGCGGTTTTGCACCTCGAGCACGGCGGCTTCCGCCTCGCGCTTGCGGCCTTCGCCAATCTGGTACGCTTCAGCCCTGCGGACCGCCAGTTCGGCTTGCGATGCCGCGATGCGTGCCTGAGCGGTGTTTTCGCCGTTGATGGCTTCGGCCTCGGCGGCGGCTACACGAACGCGCTTGTCGCGTTCCTGGGCTTTGACCTCGGCTTCGCGCTCGTAGGCGGCTTTCTGCTCGCCGATCGTTTGTTCTTTCTCGAGCTCGGCAACCCGCACCGCCTGTTCGCGCACGGCATCGCGGGTACCAATCGCCTGTTCCTTGTGCGCCTGGGCGACGGAGATCAACTTGTCGCGTTCGGCCAGGGCGACGTTGGTTTCGCCCATTTTTTCGTTCACGGCCACGTCGGCCCGGGCTGTCTGAATGGCGTGCGAAGCCGCCTTCTGGCCGATGGCGTCGATATAGCCCGACTCGTCGGTGATGTCGGTGATGTTCACGTTGATCAGCACCAGGCCGACCTTGTTCAATTCCGGCTCCAGCGACTGCTGAATGTGCTGGAGGAACGTATCGCGGTCGCGGTTGATCTCCTCGATGCCCATCGAGGCGATCACCTGGCGCAACTGGCCGAAGATGATTTCCTCGGCCAGCTTGCGGATATTGGCCACGCCCAACCCCAGCAGGCGAATCGCCGCGTTAGCCATGACCTCGGGCTCGGCGCCGATGGCGACCGTGAACACGCTCGGCACGTTCACGCGAATGTTCTCGGCGGACAGCGCGCCGCGGAGCGGGATTTCGATCTGGAGCGGTTCCAGGCTGAGATACTGATAGTCCTGAATGAGCGGCACGACAAACGCCGCGCCGCCGTGGATCGTCTTGGCGACGTTGCCCTGCGTGAAGGTCTTACCGTAGATGACCAGCACGCGGTTGCTGGGGCAACGTTTGACGCAGCTGGCGATCAGCATCATGAAGCCAACCAGCACCACAAACGCAAGCACGATCCCGCCGACCGTCCATGTCATCCATTCTTCGATTTGTGCCAACAACAGGGTCGAAACCATGATTCTTCTCCCCCCGGTCCAATGTGTAAGTAGTTCGTCTCGCAGCCGCCTCAGCGGCGGCTGCCGCCCCCAGTGATGGTTTCTGCCTGATTGGCCGCTGGTGTTCGGCCAGCCGCGGCGCGCACCGCCAGCGCAATGCGACTTGCCCACTTCCATGACAGCCGCGCACCGCGGCTACCTGCGACGGCGTCCCTACCGATGGGGAATCGCCACGATTATTGGAACCTTAGGTCTTAACCGGCTGACGGGCCAATTCGACGGCGACCGTACTGGAATTGATGACTTCGACCACGACCACGTTGGTCCCGGTCGGGAGCCGGTCTTCCTCAAACGTGACCGCCCGTAGTTCCACGATCCGGTTTTGCAACTTGAGCTGGATTTTCCCGGTGCCCGACTGGTTCCCGGGAATGGGGATATACACGGTGGCCGGCAAGCCGACGGACTGCTCGATCTGCAGATTGCCGGCTTCGCTCAGGCGGTGCAACGACTGGAACAGCCAGCCCACCGCGTAGAGTGCCCCGCCGCCAGCGAACAGGGCGATGGTGATGCAAGCCCACGGCTCGAGGCCCGCGGTGCTCGCTACCATTCCTCCAATACCGAAAAACGCCACCCCTGCGATCATGGAGCGGAAAGTGATTTTCTTGAACAGGCTGCTGGCGTCGTGATCGGCACCATCGTGACTGCCGCCCAAATCATCGCCAAAACCCGCATCACCGGCATCGGCGCCATCCAAGCCAAGTTCGTCGGCCCCGGCACTGAACAGGGTCAACACGAACTGGAGCAGCAGGATGGTGCTTCCGGCCAGCGCGCAGAAGAGAAAAATCGATTGCATGAACGGCTCCCCGAGCAAGCGGCCGGCGACGTGACATGACCGACGGCTGATAACTGCCTATTCGAACCTGGCAGTACAATCTTGCCCCCTGATCGCGGCAAATTGCATCCTGCCGCTAAAATGCGCAAAAATCAATCAAACAGGGAGATGCCATCACGGTATAGCAGTCGCTTACCGATCTGCCCGACCGCGAAAAACGCTCAGAGGCGGCGCGACGAGCGGCTACTTCAGCAGATAGTAGATGTTGGTTTCCCAGTCTTGGGGGTTGGGCTTTTCCATGCCCATCACGGTGTATTCCTCGACGGTGAGCGTGGAGTTCAGCCCTCGCTGCTCGACATACTCCGTGAGTTGGCGGTGAACCTCGTGCAATTGGGCGTAATCGCCGCGCACCAGCACGTGTAGCGCCGGCGATTGAGCGACCTGAACGAGCGACAGGCCGGGCTCGTTCACCTCGCTCACGCCAGCTACCGGATTGCCGATGCCCAGGTCGGCTTTGCCTGCCGCCGCGTCCCAGCGGAAGTAGAGCGCCGTGCCAGGCCCGACCACCTTCACCTGGTTTTTCTGAGCGTATGCGTGCACCTGGCCAAAGGCCGACTGCCACATGTTCTTATCGGTGATGTTGGCGGTATCGATCTCGCTGCGCCAGATCAGGTAGGTCCGGGCGGGGAAGATGCTTTTGCGGATCTCGTACGACATGACCGTTCCTCGTGGTGGTTCGCCCCTGCCATGGACGAGCTATGACGCGACAGCTCAAGTGTACCAATCCCCCCACCCCAGAGCAGCGACGATTCTGGCCCGGTCCGCCGTTCAAGGTTGCGAGACGCGGCGTGTCACATGCACCGTTACACGGCCGTCGACCGGGCAAATGAGCAGCGTGGCGGCGTCATTGCCGCGACCTTGCAATTGCCGCTGCAGCTTGAGCGGATCGATGTCCACGCCGCGTTTCTTCACTTCCACGCGGCCTAAACCGCGGGCGGCGAGCCAGCGAGCAATCTCCTTGGGCCGCAGCGGCAACACCTCGATGAGTTCAAAGGCTGCCAATGCCGGGTCACTAACCGGCTGCTCGCCAGTGAAGTACGCCACGTTGGCTGCCAAACGCGTCAGCCGATGTTCGGCCGCCAGCACGTCCCCCAGGCCGGCGGCTAACACTGCCGCGTGTGGCTCAAACAGATACTTGGAGGAGGCACCGGTCACAGGAACCGGCGGTGCCGCTTCGGCCGGGCCAACCACCGAGCGAGGGCTTCGACCGTCGAGCACGGTCGCCACGCGGCAGCCTGCGTGCCGGGCAAACGGTTCGTTCCACGCCAATTGCTGGCGGCACTCGCCCTGAAAGCCAATCCACTCACGTTCCATGCGGCATGCCCACTCGGCGGGCAGTTCGCTGGCCGGGGCCAGCTTGATGGCCGCAGCAGGGTTCAGCGTCAAGAGCTGCTGCATCTGCTCCAGCGACGGTGAGAACGCTTCCAGCCGCGTTCGGCGTTCGCCCGTCGGGCGCCGGTCAGGATCGATATGCCAGGCCGCAGCCTCGCGCAAGGTGGCTTGAACGTGATCGGCCAGCACATCGGCCGCGAGGACCGATGCGGCGGCAAAGCCATGCACCGCCGCGTTCGCTGTCGCCAAGTGCGCAACCACCGGATCGGCATCCACGCCGATCACCGTTGCATTGGGCCATGCCGATACGAGTGCCGCGGCCAGTGCCAACAGGTCGCCACCCATGCCGCAGCACAAGTCGCACACGGGCCCAGGCGACGCCGTGGCCCCAACCAGCCGAGCCGCCTTATAGGCCGCCACGGTCTGATCGGTCGCCTGCTCCAAGCCACGCCGTGTGAAGAACATTTCCTCCGCTCGAGCAAACTTGTTTCGGGCTCGGCGGCGCAGTTCCGCCTGTTCCAGCACCAGGTGCGTGCGAGCCGGCGAAAGGTCGCGGCGGAACCGAGCCACCTCAGCCGGCGAACCGCTGCTGGCTGCCGCGGCTCGCAGGTAAGGCTCCGCGTCGCGGCTGGTCAGCCAGCGGTAATCTTCAAGGTTGGTAGTCACGTTTCAGGTAGCGCACAAGAGATCGATCCGGCAAAACGGCCCATTATAGCGGCGACAGGCCTATCTCGGACGGGTCACCGGAGCCCCCCGTTCTCAGATCAACCGGCATGCATCCGACTTGTGTCCTGGGCGGCAGAAAGCAATATCTCCCTAACACCAACAGGCCGATTTTTCAGGTCGTAGCGGCAAGCAAGTTGCGATTCTTTGGACGGTCGTTACCACCGGTAGATTCGCTATCGCAGCCAGCCAAAGCCGTGGGCGGGGAACTGGGCCCGCCGTGGCGGTCAGGGCCCAACGCGGATATGATGGATCGGGTTCGAGCAGAGTTGCCTTCCCACCCCAACTGCAAGCCTCCCTTGCCGTCCGCCCAGAGGAAGCCGGGCATCATGACGCATTCTCAACGCCATCGCCGGGGTTGTTTCGCTTGCCGTGCCACTCAAGTGGCTCAGGACGGGTGGAAGTTGTTTCTACCTCCCAGCCGCGCGCATCGCCGGCTGCACTGCGCGCTCGCGGTGATGCTTGCAACGGCCACCTTGGCCGGAGCTGCCGGGGCCCAGGAGCCAACCAGGCAACAACCGCCAGAGAACAAGGCGGCTGAGGCTTCCACGCCATCGCTCGAAACACTTCTGGCGGGCCTGCAAAACGAATCGTACTTTCAGCGCCGCTCCGCCAAGGAACGATTGCAGGAGTGGATCAAGACGCAACCGGGCAGGCAAGCCGCCGCGGCGCTCGAACAGCAATTAGGCAACCCTCGCTGGGCGCTCGACGTGCGCCACGAGATCGAAGGCTTCTTGGCCAAGCTGCCTGCGCCGCCCGAAACCTCGCCTACGGAAGCTCCCACCGCGGAGCAGATTGCCGCGGCGGTGGCCAATCTATCGGCCGAGCCGACGCCGGCGGCACCGGGCATCCGGCACGTGGCCCAGTGGCAGATCGAACGCTGGGCGAAGCTGCCCCCGCCTGCCATTTGCCTGGTGGTCGACGAACTGCGGCGGCACCTCGCCAACGAACAATTGCCCTTCGACGTGCGCCGCCAGCTTGAGCATTTGCACCACGCCGCCCGGCGTACCTGGGTGATGAGCGATCCGGCCAGGTGGAAGCATCCGGAGGTGAAGCGCGAGCAGTTGGCCGCCTGGGTCGCCACGCTCGCCAGCACCGAGAACGAGCGTAATGCTTCGGCCATTCGCACGGCGCGCCGCGAACTGCTCGACCACCTGATGCGTGACGAACTGGTGGCCGACATCGAGGCCTTACTCACCGAACGGCTGCAAGCCGGCACGCTTTCGCGTCAGGCAAACAACCGCCTGCTGGAACTCAAAGAGTGGTGCATCCCTAGCCTGGTTGCCGAGGTTTGGAGCGATCGCACACTCCTCACCATCCAATTGCTGCAAGTGGGCGTGCCGCAGCATCCTTTCGGGGCGGCCAACATCACGCTGTTTGACAAGGTCGACGACAAAAAAGCTCACTGCGTGAGTGGCAATTCGCTCCAGCCAGGCGATTATCCGGTGATGGAAGCCCTGCCGCATCCGAGCAGCCCCGGCCCCATGTTCCATCTCACCAACACGCCCAACCCGCGGCGGCAGATGGCCTACCGCTTCCGCCTGCAATCGCAAAGTGAGGAAGAACGGCTCAAAGAGATCACTGCCCGCACGCTGTCGAACTGGATCGCCGCCCGCAAGTCGATCAACGAGCGGCAGATTCTGCTGCTGGGGGCGTTGGATCCGGCGACCGTGTCGAAGCGGATCGGCGAATATTTTATGGTGGTCGACGATCGCCGCTCGGAAGTCGCCGCCGAAGGTTTCTTTCCCGACGATACGCGTCACTTCGCCAAGCTGTGCGTGGTGCTCGGCAATATCGGGACGCGTGAAGCCGCTCCAGGCTTGATGAAAGCCATCGAGAAGGATCGCTTTTTGCCGCCATCGGCGGGCGAGGAACGGCTGGAGTGGGCGGCTCTGCTGGCGATTGCTGCCCGCGATCCCTGGGAAGGTCTCGATGCCTGGCTGCTCGAGCAGGCAGCCTCGGACCTCCAGCTTTCGCGCTACTCGGTGGAAGAACAAAGCGAGTGGGACGCGACGCTGGGCGCTTGTGCGGCGGCCCTGTTCCTGAAACGCCGCGGTTTGGAGCCAGAGGAGCACGGACTGCGGGCCCTGGTCTTTCGCCGGGCGGTTAATTACGTTCCTTGGTATCGATTCAACAAACCGGCCGACCGCGAACGGTTCCTGCAGATGTGGGCACGTACGCCGCCGGGCGAACGCGAACCGGTTGGCCGTGCTGAAGTCCCTGTACCATGAACGCTGCGCTAGCTGCCCAAATTGCCGAGAATGTGGCCCGGGTTCAGGAACAAATCACCGCCGCAGCCCGGGCGGCCAACCGTGATCCGAGCGAAATCCGGATGGTGGCCGCGGTGAAGTACGCCACCGACGAACAGGTCGAAGCTCTGTTGGCCTGTGGCTGCCGCGACCTGGCCGAAAGCCGGCCGCAGAACCTGTGGCGCCGGGCCGAGGACTTCGCGGGCCGCGGCATCCGGTGGCATTTCATCGGCCACTTGCAGCGGAACAAGATTCGCCGCACGCTGCCCCATATCTGGTGCCTGCACTCGGCCGATAGCTGGCGGGTGCTGGAAGCCTTGGATGCCGAAGCCGCCCGCCTGGCCGAGCAAGATGCCACTTACGACAAGCTGCGTGTGCTCATCGAGGTGAACATCTCAGGCGATGAAAGCAAGACCGGCTTTGCGCCCCAGGAACTGACCGACCTCGTTCCGCGGCTGGCCGAATTTGCCCATCTGCAGGTCGCGGGCCTGATGGGCATGGGCAGCCTGTATGGCGGGCGCGACATCGCCCAGCAGAACTTCGCGGAACTGCGGACTTTACGCGACCGCCTGGCACCACGATGCCCCGCCGGGGTTTCCCTGGCCGAGCTCTCGATGGGCATGAGCGGCGACTTCGACTTGGCGATTGCCGCCGGTGCCACGATGGTCCGGATCGGCTCGGCCCTGTTTGAAGGTCTGGAGCCAGCCGAAGATGCCGGCGAGCCGGCCTAGCGGCAGCCTCGTCGATTCGCTCCGCGGCTAGGGAAATCCCTATACCACGCCCTGGGGGGCAAACGCGCAGCCGTCGCTTCACAGCTAGCAAGCTCGCCGCATATAACTAAGTACCGCATTCCGCTCCCCCGCTCCCAAAGAGGATAGGGTCAGAAAGCCGATCGCGTTGAATGCCAGCGGCGGTGGGCAATACGTTCGCTGCCCAGCCCGCAATCAGCCCGGAGGACCATTGATGCCGTTCGACCAGGTTCGAGTGCCTCGACCGCGCGTACCGTGGTTCGCCACGCGCCGTACGTACCGGGCGTGGGGCCTCTTGAGCCTTGTTGTGCTGTTTTGCCTGTCGGGCCAGGTGGCCGTAGCAGACGATGCCAAGGGCCTGCGGTTGGCGGCCTACGATGGTAACCCGGCGTTCCTGGCTGGCAGCGACCTGCCGCTGGATGCTCAAGAAACCGCCGCCTGCCTCAAGCACCTGGCCGCCCAGGGAGCGCCGCGGCACGGCGTGGCGGCCGATGGCGTCAGCCTGATCCTGATTCGGGCCGTGGCTCCGGAAGCTGGCCAGTGGACCTTCCGCTTGCCGCCAGGCTCGCCCGGCAAACTGGTCCGGGCTGATGATCTGACGCGTCCCGCTACAGCGATCGCCACGATGGCCGACTCCAGCCGCCACGTGGCGTTTGCCGTGTATGTCCCGCCGACCGATTTCCCGGAGCAAGCGGCCGCCGGCAATCAATCGAGCAGCGGCCAACAAGCAAATGCCCCGGCCCAAACCAGCGCCGCAAGTGACCAGGTTGCGAACAACACGCCTGTCTTCGATGCCCGCGAGATCACGATCGAAGGGCAGTTCTATCCGGCCAGCAACCCGTCCAGTCCGCGGCAGGCGCACTACGAGCTGCAACTGGTCCGCCCGCCGGTCGTGCTCGTTCATGGCCTGCACCACAACCCGCGTTTGGCCTGGCAGACTCCGCCGCCGGCGCACATCGGCAAGACCACGATGCAGCAGGTGCTGGAGTCGCGTGGCTTCCGGGTGTTCATGGTCGATTACGAGAAGTCCAACGGCAAAAATAGCGGCCCCTCGCGGCTGCGCGATAACCAGCGGGTGCTGTGGTCCAACCCCGGCGGCATTCGCGAAGCGCTGCATACCCTGCGGGATGAAGGTATCGCCTGCACGCAGGTTGATGTTGTCGGCCATAGCATGGGTGGTCTGCTGACCCGTGCGTACATTCGCGGCTACCCGCTGCCGACCGATGAAGAAGCAGCCGCTGGCGAGCGCAATCCGCCCGCGCACGCCAAGTCGTGGTACCTGCGGGACGACAACTTTCACCAGGGCGACGTGCGACGG
>Ga0180217_1002590_pt1 | contig 16448 bp, 18 predicted proteins | sample eDN3rd37CBELigOP_FD_128521 | JGI IMG/M metagenome (GOLD analysis project Ga0180217, IMG submission 128521) | Enriched Organic Plus compost microbial communities from Emeryville, California, USA - eDNA 3rd pass 37_C BE-Lig OP (version 2) (version 2) ... | reverse complement strand
CAAATGGCTGGACAAATATCCGTATGGCTGTGTCGAGCAGGTCGCCAGCCGCGCCATGCCGCTGCTGACATTCAATGAACTCGCCGACCTGGCGGGCCTGCCGCGCGACGCCGCCCTGCGCGCCCGCCTGCAGGAGGCCATCGACCTGATGCTGGACATGCAGAACAGCGGCGGCGATTTCGGCATGTGGGGGCCGGGCGGGGACTCCGACCCCTTCGTCTCCGTTTATGTCCTCGACTTCCTCTATGACGCCAAGCGCCGCAATTATGTCGTGCCCGACGATGCCCTGCGCCGCGGCGGGGAATGGCTGCGCCGTCTCGCCGCCGAGGACGGCACCGCGCCCCTGGCGCGCGCCTATGCCTTCTATGTCCTGGCGCGGGCCGGGCAGGCCAACCTGTCGGACCTGCGGTATTTCAGCGACACGCGGATGAGCGCCATGACCTCGGGCCTCGCCCCCGCGCTGACGGCCGCGGCGGCTTCGCTGATGGGCGACCGCGCCCGCGCCGAGGCCGGGTTCAACCGCGCGCGCCTGATCCTCACCGCCGCCAATCCCACCACCTATCCGCACGACATGTACGGCTCGCTGCTGCGCGACCTGTCGGGTGCGCTGGCCCTGGCGGCGGAGCATGGGCGCCCCGACCTGGTGCCGGTGCTGCTGGACAAGGGCCGCCAGCTCAACCAGCGCGTCGAGCACACCACCACCCAGGAAAAGGGCTGGATGCTGAAAGCGGCCTATGCCCTGACGCGCCAGCGCCTGCCGCTGGAGGTGACGGTCAATGGCGCCGCCACCGCGCCGCGCGCGGGCGCGGTGCGGCTGACGCCCAGCTTGCAGCAATTGTCGAGCGGCGTCGTCATCGCCAACCGGGGCGAGGGCACGGCCTGGCGCACCGTCTCGGTGTCGGGTGCGCCCGCAAGCCCGCTGCCGCCCGCGGCCAGCGGCATGACGCTGAACAAGGTGGTGCGCACCCTGTCGGGCGCGCCTGCCGATCTTTCGGCCTTGCGCCAGAATGACCGCGTCATTGTCGAGATCTCGGGCAGCCTGCCCAACAATCTCTGGCGCCAGATGGGCGTGGTGGACCTGCTGCCTGCGGGCCTTGAGATCGAGCAGGCGCTGAGCGGCGAGGACGCCAAGCTCTATCCCTTCCTGGGCCGGCTCACCGAAACCGCCATGACCGGGCGGCGCGACGACCGCTTCGTCGCCGCCTTCAACCTGGGCGCGCAATATCGTCCGCGCAACCGCCAGGGGCCGGAGCCGCAGCCCCAGTTCCGCGTCGCCTATATCGCCCGCGCCGTGACGGTGGGCCGCTTCGCGTTGCCCGCCGCTTATGCCGAGGATATGTATGCCCCCGCCATCAACGCCCGGACGGCGATGGGCGAGATCGATGTGAGACAATGATGAACTGGCGCAACTTCGTCATCGCCATCCTGATCGGCATGGGCCTGGCCGCCGGGCTGGTGTTCACCTTCCAGCGCTGGCCGCAACTGGCGGAATCGCCCTGGACGATGCTGGCGCTGTTCCTGCTGGCGATCCTCTGCTCGCGCCTGATGCGGAGGTTCATCCGCAAATGAACGGCAAGGCGGTCGTCACCGGCTTCCTCTTCCTGATGGGTGCGTTCATCCTCTTCGCGCTCCTGTTCAACCTCTATCCGCCCGCGGGCAATTCGCCGCTGACGCTGGCAGGGTTCCTGGCTTATGTCGCGCTCGCGGTGTGGATGACGCGGCGCATGGCGCGCAAATGACGCCCCGGCTGAAGCGCGCGGGCCTCGCGCTGCTCGGCCTTGCCTTTCTGCTGCTGCTGGCCGACCGGCTGCTGCCGCCCGACATGACCCGGGCGCGCGCGCTCTCGCCCGAGGTGACGGCGCGCGACGGCACGCTGCTGCGCGCCTTCCTGTCGCCCGACGGCGCCTGGCGCATCGCCACCAGCCCGCGCGATGTCGGCCCGCGCTATCTTGCCATCCTCAAGGCCTATGAGGATCGGCGCTTCGGCTCCCATCCTGGCATCGATGCGCTGGCGCTCGCCCGCGCGGCGCGGCAATGGCTCGAAGCCGGGCGCATCGTCTCGGGCGGCTCGACCCTCACCATGCAGGTGGCGCGGCTGCTGGAGCCGGAGCTTTTGCAGAAGCGCGGGCTGCTGGCCAAGGCGCTCCAGATGGTGCGCGCCCTGCAACTGGAGCTGCGCTATTCCAAGGACGAAATCCTGGGCCTTTATCTGACGCTGGCGCCAATGGGCGGCAATCTGGAAGGCGTGCGCGCCGCTGCGCTCTCCTATTTCGGCAAGGAGCCAGCGGCGCTGACACTGGCAGAGAGCGCGCTTCTGGTGGCGCTGCCGCAATCGCCCGCGCGCCTGCGGCCCGACCGCCATGCGGTGGCGGCGCGGGCGGGGCGCGACCATGTGCTGGACCGCATGGTGGCGCTGGGCGTGGTCAGCGCCGCCGATGCCGCCGAGGCCAAGAAGGAAGGCGTGCCTTTCGCGCGCCAGGCGATGCCGCTGGCCGCGCCGCATCTGGCGCAGACGCTGGTGCTGGAAAGGAAACAGCCGCGCATCACCACAACGCTCAGCGCCGGCATCCAGAAAGCCGCAGAGCGCTTGGCGGTGGAGGAGCGGCGCTGGTTCGACGACGGCGCCGATCTCGCCATCATGGTGGTAGAGAATAAGAGCCGCAACGTCCTCGCCTATGTCGGCGGCAGCGACTATTGGGGCCGCGCCGGGCAGGTGGATCTGGCGGCGCGCAGCCGCTCGCCCGGTTCGGCGCTCAAGCCCTTCATCTATGGCCTGGCCTTCGATGCCCTGATGCTGCACCCGCTGACGCGGATGGAGGATCAGCCCACCCGGTTCGGCGATTACGCGCCGCAGGATTTCGACGGCGGCTTCTTCGGCACGGTGACGGCGAAGGACGCGCTGCAAATGTCGCTCAATATCCCCGCCGTGGCGGTCTTGGAGCGGGTGGGGCCGCTGGCTTTCACGCTGGCGCTGCAGAATGCGGGCGCGCATATCGCCTTCCCCAAGGGCGGGGCCGCGCCGTCGCTGCCGGTGGCGCTGGGCGGGCTGGGCATCAGCGTCGCCGACATCGCCATGCTCTATGCCGGGATCGCCGAAGGCGGCCAGGTGCGCGCCCTGCGCCTGACGGCGGATGCGCCGGAGGCGCCCGCGCATCGCCTGTTCGGTCCCGCCGCCGCCTGGTATCTGCGCGACATCCTCAAGGATGTGGCGCTGCCGGACGGCTGGGCGATGGGGCAGGGGCTTTTGCGCGCCCGCACCATCGGCTTCAAGACCGGGACCTCTTACGGCTATCGCGACGCCTGGGCGGTGGGCTTCTCCAATGACTACACCGTGGCGGTGTGGGTAGGCCGCGCCGACGGCACCCCGCGCCCCGACCGCATCGGCCGCGATGCCGCCGCCCCCATCCTGCTCAAGACCTTCGGCCTGCTGCCGCCCGATGCGCGCCCCCGCCCCGCGCCGCCCGCCGAGGCCATACTGGCCCGCCGCACGGAGGAATTGCCGCCCGCGCTGCGCCATTTCCGCCGCGAGACCAGGGCCGATCCGGTCCTGGCGTCGCTGCCGCCGCCCGCCATTTCCTTCCCGCCCGATGGCGCGGTGGTGCCGCTGCCGGAGGCGCGCGCGAAGGACCCCAGCATCGCGCTCAAGGCCGATGGCGGGCGCGGGCCGCTCACCTGGCTGGTGAATGGGGATCTGGTGGGCAGCTTCGACCGCTTCGCCGCCGTGCCCTATGTGCCCGCGGGCGAAGGCATGGCGCGCGTCACGGTGGTGGATGCCGATGGCCGCAGCGACACCAGCGAGGTGCGGTTCAAGAAGCTGCGCTAGCGGGACAGCAGGCCCAGCAGCTCCGCGCTGGGATAGCCGTCGGCCACCAGGCCGCGGCTCTTCTGCCAGGCGCGCGTGGCGGCGCGGGTGCGCCGTCCCAGGACGCCGTCGGCCGTGCCGGGATCGAAGCCCGCCGCCGCCAGCCCGCGCTGGAAGGCCATGCGCTCGTCGCGCGACATGGGCTTTTCGTCGCGCGGCCAGGTCCCGCGGATGCCCGGCCGCCCGGCGATGCGGTCGGCCAGCACCGCCACCGCCAGGGCATAGGAGGCGGCATTGTTGTATTTCAGGATCACGTTGAAGTTCGGCAGCAGCAGGAAGGCCGGGCCCTTCGCACCGGCGGGAAGATATATCGCGGCATCCGCGCCATGGGGCGGCAGCGCCGCGCCGCTCACCGTGCGCACGCCCAGCCGCCGCCATTCGCTGATGGGCTTGAGGATTTCGACATCCGCCTCTTCATAGGCGAAGTTCTTGGGCAGCGTGACCTCATAGCCCCACACTTCGCTCTTCCGCCAGCCCTGGCGGGACAGGAGCGTGGCGGCGGAGAACAGGGCGTCGGCGGACGACTCCCACAGATTGATGCGCCCATCGCCATCGCCGTCGGCGGCATATTTCAGGAAGGTGGTGGGCGTGAACTGGGTCTGCCCGAAGGCGCCCGCCCAGGAGGAGCGCATCTGCGGGACGATGTAATCGCGCTCCTGCAGGATGCGCAGGGCGGCCAGGAATTCCTCCCGCCCGAAGGCAGCGCGAGGCCCCTGATGGCCCAGCGTCGCCAGTGCCGCGAAGATGTTGTAGCTGCCCTGGACCCGGCCGAAATCCGTCTCCATCCCCCAGATCGCCACCAGGATTTCGGGCGGCACGCCCGATCCGGCGGCGATGCGCTCCAGCATGGGGCGATGCTGTGCCAGCAGCGTCTGGCCGTCCTTGATGCGGCGGGCGGACACGGCGCTGTCGAGATAGGCCCAGACCGGGCGGGCGAATTCCGGCTGGTTCTCGTTCGCCGCCGTCACCGCCGGCAGCGGGGCCAGGCCTTGCGTCGCCGCGCGGAAGACCTCCTCGCGGATGCCTTGCCCGCGCGCGGCCTCCCGCATCTCGGCCAGGAAGCGCTCGAACGGCGTCTGTACAGGCGCAGGTGGCGTGGCGATGGGCACCACCGCCGCCGGTTGCGCGGGCGGCGGGACCGGGGGCGGGGCGGGAGCGGGCCGGGGCGCCGGGCTGACGGCGCAGGCCACGGCCATCAGAAGCCCCGTCAGGGCGGCCAGGGTCTTGAGGGGCCAGAAGGCGCGCGGCATCGGGACGAGCCTAACATGCTTTGCCGCCCCCGCCGCCAGCCAAATCTTCGGCAAAATCCGGCACTTAACAGTTCCCGGGGCTACCCATGGACTGGCGGTTGACTTGGGGTCCACCCGCGCATAGTTTCCGCGCCTCTTCGCCGGGGGCGAAGGCATATTCCCGGTCTCAAAGGCGTGTCATGAAGGTTCGTAACTCTCTCCGTTCGCTCAAGAAGCGCGACAAGGATTGCCGCATCATTCGCCGCAAGGGCCGGGTCTACGTCATCAATAAGAAGAACCCCCGCTTCAAGGCGCGCCAGGGCTGATCGCGCGCCACCAGTGTGTGCTAGGGTCGCGCACACCCGACAGATTACGGATGCGCCGTGGAACTTCCGCCTCCCGATCCGAACATCCTCGCAAGGCGCGATGCAATCGTTAGCGCGCTGAAGGCCATCGTCCCGGACGGGGTGGTGGAGGATGCCGCCGGGCGCCAGGTCTTCGATTGCGACGCCCTGGCCGCCTATACCCAGTTGCCGCTGGTGGTGGTGCTGCCCAAGACCCGCCAGCAGGTCATCGAGGTCGTCAAATACGCCAACCGCGAAGGCATCCCCATCGTGCCGCGCGGCGCAGGGACCAGCCTGTCGGGCGGCTCGCTGCCGCGCGCCGACGGCATCCTGCTCGCCATGGGGCGGATGAAGTCGATCCTGGAGATCGACTATGAGAATGGCTGCGTCACGGTCGAGCCGGGCGTCACCAACCTCAACATCACCAGGGCGGTGGAGGCCAACGGCTTCTATTACGCCCCCGATCCCTCCAGCCAGATCGCCTGCTCTATCGGCGGCAATGTCGGAGAGAATTCGGGCGGGCTGCACTGCCTGAAATACGGCCTGACCACCAACAACCTGCTGGGCGTGGTCTTCATCACGCCCGAGGGCGAGGAAGTGCGCCTGGGCGGCAAGGCGGGGGCGCAGGGCGGCCTCGACCTGCTGGGGCTGATCACCGGCTCCGAAGGGCTTCTGGGCACGGTGGTGGAAATCACCGTCAAGATCCTGCGCAAGCCCCCGGTGACGCGCACCCTGCTCGCCTCCTTCGACAGCGTTCCCCAGGCGGGCGCGGCGGTGGCCGCCATCATCGCCGACGGCATCCTGCCCGCCGCCATGGAGTTCATGGACAAGATGTGCGCCGAGGCGGTGGAAGCCTACAACCAGCCCGGATACCCGGCGGGTGCCGCCGCCATCCTGATCATCGACGCCGACGGGGTCGAGGCCGACGTCACCGACACGATGCAGCGCCTGGCCGCGGTGATCGCGCGGGTGGGTGGCACCAGCCAGGAAGCCACCGACGAGGCGCAGCGCGCCCGCATGTGGTCGGGCCGCAAGGCCGCCTTCGCCGCCATGGGGCGCATCCAGCCCGACATGCTCTGCATGGACGGCACCATCCCGCGCAAGGCGCTGCCCGAGGTGCTGGAGGGCATGGCCAGGCTCTCCGAGCATTACGGCCTGGGCTGCTGCAACGTCTTCCATGCGGGCGACGGCAACCTGCATCCCCTGATCGTCTTCGACCAGACCAAGCCCGGCGAGTTCGAGAAGGCCGAGGCCTTCGGCGCCGACATATTGCGCCTCTGCGTCAAGGTGGGCGGCGTCCTCACCGGCGAGCATGGCGTGGGCATCGAGAAGCGCGACCTGATGCCGGAGATGTTCACCACCGAGGAGATGGAGCAGCAGGGCCGGGTCAAGTGCGCCTTCGATCCCGGCGGCCGCTACAATCCCGGCAAGGTCTTTCCCACCCTCTCGCCCTGCATCGAGCAGGGCCATCTGCACGTCCATGGCGCGCAGCTCCCGCATCCGCATCTGCCGCGCTATTGATGACCAGGATCGCCAGCGAATCCGAGGCCGTGGAGTTCGTGCGCCAGGCGCGCGCGCAGAAGCAGCCTTTCGAGATCGTGGCGGGCGGCACCCGCCGCGGCCTGGGCGCGCCGATCCCGGCCCTGCCGCAGCTCGATGTCTCGGCCCTGTCGGGCATCGTCAATTACGAGCCGGAAGAGCTGCTCTGCACCGTCGCCCCCGCCACGCCCCTGCCCGAGATCGAGCAGGTGCTGGCGCAGCGCGGCCAGCGGCTGGGCTTCGATCCGGCCGACTGGTCCGTCGTCCATGGCATCTCCGGCACCGCCACCATCGGCGGGGCGGTGAGCGTGGATGCCTTCGGTCCCGGCCGCCTGCTGCGCGGGCCGGCGCGCGACTCGCTCCTGGCCTATCGCGGCATCAACGGGCTGGGCGAGGTCATCCGCGGCGGCGCCAAGGTGGTCAAGAATGTCACCGGCTTCGACCTGCCCAAGCTGATGTGCGGCGCCTTCGGCACGCTGTCGGTGCTGACCGAGCTGACCTTCCGCGTCTATCCGCGCCCCTCGCGCGCCGCCGTGCTGGCGGTGAAGGATACGGGGCCGCTGGAGGGCTTCGCGCATCTGCGCAAGATCGCCCGCAGCGCCCTGGAGGCGACGGGCCTCGCCTATCTGCCGTCCGGCAACACGCTCCTGCCCGATGTGGGGCGCGGCGCGGCGCTGATCCGGCTGGAAGGCGAAGAGGTCCCGCTCGGCGAAAAGATCGTGCTGGCCCGCGCGCTTCTGGGCGTTCCGCTGGACGAGGTGGATGCGGGCCTGGCGCTGTTCGAGAAGATCAGGGATGGCGCGATGTTCGCGGGCACCGAGCTGGAGGTCTGGCGGCTGATGATCCCGCCGTCGGACGCGCCGCGCGTCGCGGCCGAGATCGCCGCCCCGCTCTGGCTGGGCGACCAGGCGGGCGGCCTTCTGTGGCTGGCCGCGCCGCCCGGGAGCGCCGGGCCGATCCGGGCGCTGGCCGCCGCCCATGACGGCCAGGCCATGCTGGTGAAGGCGCCGGAGGCGCGCCGCGCCGCGCTGGGATTGTACGCGCCGCCGCCGCCCGCCCTCGCCAGGCTGCGCGCCGGGGTCAAGGCCGCGTTCGATCCCGAGGGGCTGCTCAATCCGGGGCGGCTTGATAGTGGAAGTGGGGCATGAAGACCAATTTCAGTCCCGAGCAATGGGCCGACCCGGAACTGGCCCCCGCCGCCACGGCGGTGCGCCGCTGCGTCCATTGCGGCTTCTGCACCGCCACCTGCCCGACCTATGTGGTCCTGGGCGATGAGCGCGATTCGCCGCGCGGGCGCATCCAGTTCATGCAGAAGATGCTGGAGCAGGGGGGCGCGCCCACGGCCGAGGCGGTGCATCACATCGACCGCTGCCTCTCCTGCCTCAACTGCCGCACCACCTGTCCCTCCAGCGTGGATTATGCCCGGCTGGTGGACAAGGCGCGCGCCCATATCCACGAGCATTATCAGCGCAAGCCGTCCGACCGCTTCATCCGCTGGCTGATCGCGCGTGTCTTCCCCTATCCGGCAGTGACCAAGGTGATGCTGGGCCTCGCCCCCCTGGGCCGCATCGCCGCGAAGGTCATTCCGCTGGGGCCGCGCCTCAACGCCATGCTGAAGAAGGCCGCGCCGCCGCGCGGCCCCGAACAGCTCGCCAGGCCGGAAAAGACCCTCAGGCGCATCGCGCTGCTGCCCGGCTGCGTGCAGCAGGCCATCGCGCCCGAGATCGACGCGGCGGTGTCGCGGCTTCTCGCCCGCCGCGGCATCGAGCTGGTGCCGCTGGAAGGGGCGGGCTGCTGCGGCGCGCTCACCCATCATCTGGGCCGCGAGCATGAGAGCCGCGAATTCGCCAAGAGGCTGATCACCGCCTGGGAGGCGGGACGCTTCGACGGCGTCTTCATCTCGGCCACCGGCTGTGGCGGCTATCTCAAGGAATTGGAGCATACTTTCCCCGGCGATCCGGTATGGCAGCCGCGCGCCGCCCGCTTCGCCGCCGAGGTGGTGGACTTGCTGGAGCTGCTGGAGCCGGCTCCGGTGACGCCGCCAGAGCGCCTGCGCGTCGCCTATCACCCGCATTGCTCGCTGCAGAACATCCTCAAGCTGGGCGGCCGGGGCGAGGCGCTCCTGGCGGCGTCGGGCTTCACGGTGACGCCGTTCCTGGAAACCCATATCTGCTGCGGCGCGGCGGGCAGCTATTCCATCCTGCAGCCGGAACTCTCCGAAACCCTGCGCGTCCGCAAGCTGGGCCATATCAACGCCGCCAACCCGGATGTGATCGTGTCGGGCAATATCGGCTGCATCCAGCAGCTCAAGGACGGCGTGCCGGTGATGCACATCGCCGAATTGCTGGACTGGGCCGAAGGCGGCCCCAGGCCGGCCGCACTGGTTTTGCCACAATCCTGAGCATAGGATGAGGCCATGCGCGGCCCTCTCCTTGCCACCCTGCTTCTCGCCCTTCCGCTCGGGCCTGCCGCCGCGCAGCCGCAGAAAGCGCAGCTCGACCGCTGGTTCGCCGATCTGGCCAAGGCGGAAACCGCCGACGACGCCAAGCCCATCGAAGAGAAGATCGACGCCGCCTTCCGCCAGTCGGGCAGTCCCAGCGTGGACCTGCTGATGAGCCGCGCCAAGGAGGCGGTGGCGGGCGGCGACAGCAGGACCGCCGCCAGCATCGTCGCCGCCGTCAACAGACTGGCGCCCAATTATGCCGAAGGCTGGCGCCTGCGCGCCATGCTGGACGCGGCGGCGGGCGAGGACAGTGCCGCCATGCTGGCGCTGCAGAAGGTCATCAGCCTCAACCCGCGCCATTTCGGCGCCATGGTCGAGCTGGCGGGGATGCTGGAGGATTATGGCGACAAGTCCGGGGCGCTGAAGCTCTACCGCCAGGTGCTGACGGTCAGCCCGCGCAACGAGGCCGCGGTCAACCGCGTGCGCGCCCTGTCGCGCGAGGTCGAGGGGCAGGGGATATGAAGCGCCTGCTGCCGGTCCTGATCCTGGCGCTGACGGCGCTGCCCGCGCTGGCGCAGGGCTCCTTGCGCGACCGCATGGTGGGCATCTGGTTCGGCATCGGCCAGCCCGACGACAAGAGCCAGATGTATATCGACCATTTCAACGCCGACGGCAGCTTCCGCAACCAGCATCGCTGGTGCCGCCAGGGCAAGGCCACTGACATTGCCGAAAGCGGACGCTGGCGCGTGGAAGGCAACATCCTGACGATCGACATCGCGACGGTGAACGGCCAGTCCGATCCGCGCTCCGACCGCTACCGCATCAACTCGGCCGACGGCAAGATTCAGGACTATACCTTCCTCGCCAACAATTTCGGCTACAAGGCGCGCAAAGTGGACGCCCGGTTCCAGATGCCGCCCTGCGACCTGACGAGCTGAGCATGCGGCGGCTTCTGCTCGGCGCGATGCTGCTTCTGAGCGGGCCCGCCTGGGCGCAGGGCGCGGACTGGATGCATGGCCGCTGGTTCGGCACCGGCCAGCCCGAGGATCCCAGCCAGATGTGGCTGGATGAGACCCTGCCCGGCGGGCGCTTCCATGTCCTGCATCGCGCCTGCCGCAAGGGCGAGGCCTTCGACAGCGTGCAGGAAGGCACCTGGTCGCTGAAGGGCGATGTCCTCACCATCCGCATCGAGAAGATGGACGGCCAGGCGGTGCCGGTGAAGACCGACATCTACCGCATCCTCAAGCATGACAGGACGCGCCAGACCTATCGCTATGAAGCGACGGGCTTCGTCTACAATTCCCGCAAGGTGGACGCGCGCTTCCAGATGCCGCCCTGCGATCTGGCGAGTTAGCTCGATTTGGCGATGGCCCCACCTCCCCCTTTTGGCGCGCAGCGCCGCAAAAGGGGGAGATGCCGTAGCACGCAGGCCGCTTGCGGCCGCGGCGTGCGAAGGCAGAGGGGGTTCACTTTTTCGAAGTGACGGTTGCAACCCGCAGCAGGTTGGTGCCGCCCGACCGGCCGAAGGGAATCCCCGCGGTGATGACGATATGACCGCCAATGTCGGAGAAACCCTCCTTCATGGCGATGGCGCAGGCCTGATCCGCCATCTCGTCCACGCTGGTGATGTCGGGCGTCACCACCGCATGGGCGCCCCAGAGCAGCGCCAGCCGCCGCGCCGTGTCCACCGAAGGCGTGGCGACGATGATGGGCGCGCGGGGCCGCTCGCGCGCGGCGCGGATGGCGGTCATGCCGGTGGTGGTCCAGCAGAGGATGGCGTCGGCCTCGATGGTCTCGGTGACTTCGTGCACGGCCGCCATGATGGCGTCGGGCACGGTACGGTCGGGCGTGCCGCGCGCCGCCTCGATGATGCCGCGATAGAGCGGATCGCCCTCCACGCTGGTGGCGATGCGGTCCATCATCGCCACGGCGGCCTCCGGATTGGCGCCGGACGCCGATTCCGCCGACAGCATTACCGCATCGGCGCCCTCGAACACCGCCTGCGCCACGTCCGAGACCTCGGCGCGGGTGGGCATGGGCGAGGCGATCATGGATTCCAGCATCTGGGTCGCCACCACCACCGGCTTGCCCGCCGCGCGCGCGGCGCGCACGATCTGCTTCTGCAGGCCCGGCACCGCCTCCAGCGGCATCTCCACGCCGAGGTCGCCGCGCGCCACCATCAGCGCGTCGGCGTGGGCCAGGATGCCGTCCAGGCTCTGCACCGCCTTGGGCTTCTCGATCTTGGCCAGGCAGCCGGCGCGGCCCTTGACGATCTCCTTCAGCTCGATCAGGTCCTCCGGCCGCTGCACGAAGGACAGCGCGACCCAGTCCACCCCCAGCGCCAGCGCCGCGTCCAGGTCGGCGCGGTCCTTGGGCGTCATGGCCGACAGCGGCAGGAGCGTATCGGGCATGTTCACGCCCTTGCGGTCCTTGATCTCACCCGCCACTTCCACGCTGGCCTCGGCGAAGTCGTCGCCGCGCCGCAGCAGCCGCAGGCGCACCTTGCCGTCGTCGATCAGAAGCGCGTGCTTCTGCTTGATCGCCTGGAAGATCTCCGGATGCGGAATGGGGATTTCCTGCGGCTCCTTCGCCGTCTCGCCCAGCACCAGGCGCAGCTTCTCGCCCTCGGCCAGCAGGCGCTTGCCGCCGGGCAATGTGCCAAGCCTGATCTTCGGCCCCTGCAAGTCGCACAGGATGCCGATATGCCGCCCCATCTCTTCCGACAAAGCGCGGATCGCCCCATGCATCCGCCTGAGCATGTCGTGGTTGGTGTGGCTCATATTGATGCGGAAGACGTCCACGCCTGCGTCGAACAAAGCGCGCATCATGGCGGGCGTGTTGGAGGCCGGGCCCAGCGTGGCGAGGATCTTGGTCTTGCGGCGGCGTCTCATCGGAAAAGCTCGTTCAGTTGGCCGTTAATTGGAAAGTGTCTGGGTCCAGTCGGCATTCCTGCCGGTATCCACTTCGGAGAAGCCGCGGCGGTCGAAGCCGCGCCGGGCGCAGTCGGCGCGCCCTTCCGCCTTGAAGCGGGCGGTGGGGGCGATGCAGAAATTGGTCTTGCCCTCCCAGGTGCCCGTGCCGTCGGTGGCGTAGAAATAGTAATAGCGCGCCTGCAAGGGGCCGGTGATCAGCGCGGCGCAGGCGGCGGGCTTCACCGTCCACCAGCCTTCGGAGGTCCATTGCCGGCCGTCGAAGCGGCCCAGCGCCACGCGCACCTCCGCCTTGGTCTTGTTGCAGAGATGGAAGCCGGCGCGCGCGGGCTGCGTCAGGGCGGTGGCCGGAAGCAGGAGAGCGGCGAGGATCAGGGCGTTTCGCATCGGCCCGTCCCGTGTGACGCGAACCGGGCTGGCCGTCAACATTTAAAGGTTTGCAGGGCACCGGAAATCCGCTTTGGCGGGGTGGCGTGTGCGCTTATAACGCCGGTCCATGACGGCCTTTGAACGGCTCGCGCCGCGCGATCCTTCCTGCCCCTTGCTGTTTCTGTGCGACCACGCCGCGGCGGCGCTGCCGGAGGATTATGGCACGCTGGGCCTGGACCCGGCGCTGTTTCGCACCCACATCGCCTATGACATCGGCGCCGCCTGGGTGACGCGGGCGCTGGCCGGACGCTTCGGCGCGGGCGCCATCCTGGGGCGCTGGTCGCGGCTTCTGATCGACCTCAACCGGGGCGAGGACGACCCCACCCTGGTGATGAAGCTGTCCGACGGCAGCATCATCCCCGGCAACCGCGATGCGGGGCCGGAGGAGGTGGCGCGCCGCCTGCGCGACTATTACCGGCCCTATCACGCCGCCGTCACCGCCGAGCTGGACCGGATCGGGCCGCGTGCGGCGATCGTTTCGATCCATTCCTTCACCCCCGTCTGGCGGGGCCGGGCGCGGCCCTGGGAGGTGGGGGTGCTGTGGGACACCGACCGCCGCCTGGCCGGGCCCCTGATGGCGCGGCTGTCGCAGCATGCCTTCCTCTATGGCGACAACGAGCCTTATTCGGGGGCGCTGGAGAATGACTGCCTCAACCGCCATGGCACCCGGCGCGGCCTGCCGCATGTGCTGATCGAGATCCGCCAGGACCTGATCGCCACGGAGACGATGGCGGAGGATTTCGCCAGGCGCCTGTCTTTTGCGCTGGCGGCCGCCCTGGGCGACATGGAGCGGCTGCGCTGAGGCCGGCAAGCGCCCATGGTTGCGCCCCGAATGCGCCCCGGTCTAAGGTCCGCCCCCTTTTTCCGAAATCGTCGAGCATCGCCATGGCCACCAAGACCGCCTTCGCCAAGGAGCAGTTGAAATCCTTCATTGACCGCATCGAGCGGCTGGAGGAGGAACGCACCGCGCTCTCCGCCGACATCCGCGAGGTCTATGCCGAGGCCAAGGGCACCGGCTTCGACACCAAGATCATGCGCCAGGTGATCCGCATGCGGAAGCTGGACAAGGCCGAGTTCCAGGAACAGGAAGCGGTACTCGATCTGTATCTCACCGCCTTGGACATGCGCTGAAAGTAGCGATTCACCATGGGCGGGCTTGACACGCCCATCCAACGTTCCGTCCGCGGCACGAAGTTGGATGGCCGGCTCAAGGCCGGCCATGGAGAGTTGTGTTTGTTCCGGCAAGCGCGATACTGCCGCCATGCGGATCGCTCTCATGGCTATCACGCTTCTGTTGCTCGCGGGCTGCGGCGAGGCTCCGGCGCCCGCGCTGCCGCCGGAGGTGCGCGATTTCATCCAGCGCGCCGAAGGCTGCCAGCACTGGGCGGGGGAGGAAGGCTATGACGCCGCCCGCCGCGCCGAGATCAATGCCGCCTATGCGCGCCTGCGCTGTGCCGCGCTGGAGAAAGACGCGGCCGCTCTGAAGGCCCGCCACAGCGGCAACGCCGCGGCGCGCAAGGCGCTGGACGCGGCACGCACGCTGCCACCATGAAAAAAAGGGCGGACCTTGCGGCCCGCCCTTCCCTTGCCGATAGAGGTTCGGCTTACGCGGTCTTGCGGATGGTGCCGATGGGCTCGCCCGTGTCTTCGGCCACCTTGGCCATGGGCTCGTTCTCGATGTCCGGCTCCAGGCCGAATTCCTTGAGCTTGCGATAGAGGGTCGAGCGGCCGATCCCCAGGCGCCGCGCCACTTCCGACATATGACCTTCATAGCGGGCGATGGCGGTCTTGATGATCTCCGCCTCCATCTCCTCGAACTTGCGGATATGCCCGTCCGCGCCCGTCATCGAGAGGGAATAGGGCGAGGCGACGGCGCGGCCCACCGGCATCGCGCCCGCATCGCCCGCGCCCGGCGCGGGGGCATAGGCGTTCTGGCGCGCCAGAGTCTCCACCCCCATCGCGGCGGCGATCTGCGGAAAGTCGCAGACATCCAGCGCGGCGCCGTCGCACAGGACCACGGCGCGGAAAATGGTGTTCTCGAGCTGGCGCACATTGCCCGGCCAGGCGAAGCGCTCGATCAGTTGCGCCGCCTGCGGCGTCAGGCCGGTGACGGCCTTGTTCTCCTCCGCCGCGAAGCGCTCGATGAAGAAGCGGGCCAGGGGGGCGATGTCGCTGGGCCGCTCGCGCAGCGGCGGCACGGTGATGGGAAAGACGTTCAGGCGGTAATACAGGTCTTCGCGGAAGCCGCCCTCCCGCGCCATCTGGGCCAGGTCGCGGTTGGTGGCGCTGATGATGCGCACATCCACCTTCACCGGCCGCTTGGAGCCTACCGGGTCCACTTCGCCTTCCTGCAAGGCGCGCAGCAGCTTCACCTGCATGTCCAGGCGCAATTCGCCGATCTCGTCCAGGAACAGGGTGCCGCCGTCCGCCTCCTGGAACTTGCCCAGATGCTTGTCGGAGGCGCCGGTGAACGAGCCCTTCTCATGACCGAACAGGATGCTCTCGATCAGGTTCTCCGGAATCGCGCCGCAATTGACGGTGACGAAGGGCTTGCCGGCGCGTGAAGAGGTGCCCTGGATGGCGCGGGCGATCAGCTCCTTGCCCGCGCCCGATTCACCCTCGATCAGGATGGGGATGTCGGACTGGGCGGCGCGCGCGCCCAGGCGGAAGACCTGCTTCATCTCGGGGCTGACCGCCACCAGATCGTCGAAGGAAAGGGTGTTGGTGCTCTTCTTCTTGAGCGTCTTCACCTCGCCCGACAGGGCGCCGATCTTGAGCTGGTTGCGGATGGAAACGGAAATGCGCTCGGGCGAGGCGGGCTTGACCAGGAAATCGTTGGCCCCGGCCCGCATGGCCTCGACGGCCGAATCGATGCCGCCCTTGGCGGTCAGCACGATCACCGGCAGGTCGGGATGGGCGGGGCGCAGCTTGGCCAGCACCTCCAGCCCGCCCATGTCGGGCATCACCAGGTCCAGCAGCATCAGGTTGATCTGGTCGCCCTTGGGACCGGCGATCAGGTCCAGCGCCGGCTGGCCGCCGGGGGCGGTCACCACCGTCATGCCGCTGCGGGTGATGGCGGTCTCCAGCAGCCTGCGCTGCACCGGATCGTCATCCACAACCAGAATGGTCTGCGCCATTGCGATACAAGCCTCGTCGTTGGAGGGGGGATATTGCGGGCAACCGGGTAAACGGCGCGTTTAAGCCTGTGCGCAAATGGGTCAGGAGCCTGAAGGCCCGTCTGCCGGATTTCCTTGGAAAAGGCCCTTTCCAAAGCCTTAACAGCCGGGTTGCCCGTGCGCGAAGCTTTGCTATAGTCCGGCCCAATTCGCGCCCAAAGGCGCTTCACGGGGACCTGACGGGAATTTTTGAGAATGGCATCCGATTACAAGCCCGGCACCATGGACATCAGCCAGCATCGGAAGACCTATTCGGGCTTCCTCGCCGGGGCCAAGTGGACCACCATCCTGATTCTCGGGATCATGGTCTTCCTCGCCATCTTCCGCACCAACTGAGGCGGACGGGGCTGGGGGCATGAAACTCGCGGTCCCCAAGGAAGTACGCGACGGCGAAACGCGCGTCGCGGCCACCCCCGAAACCGTCAAGAAGCTGAAAGCCCTGGGCCTCACCGTGGCGGTGGAAGCCGGCGCGGGCGCGGGCGCGCGCATCGCCGAT
>Ga0180217_1002586_pt1 | contig 16477 bp, 15 predicted proteins | sample eDN3rd37CBELigOP_FD_128521 | JGI IMG/M metagenome (GOLD analysis project Ga0180217, IMG submission 128521) | Enriched Organic Plus compost microbial communities from Emeryville, California, USA - eDNA 3rd pass 37_C BE-Lig OP (version 2) (version 2) ... | reverse complement strand
GCCTCGGGCGCCAAGGTCATTCTGGAGGGCTTCCTGCCCTACCGCCTCAACGTGCTGGCGAGCCTGACCTCGAACGCCCTGGCGCAGATCTATGCGGAGCGGTTCGGTCTCTCGATCCCGGCCTGGCGGGTCATCGCGACCCTCGGCCAGTACGAGCACCGCACGGCGCGGGACATCGCGGCCCACGGCGTCATGCACAAATCCACGATTTCGCGGGCCGTCGCCGCCCTCGAGCAGCGGGGCCTGGTCGCCCGGCGGCCCAATCCGGCGGACCGGCGCGAGGAACTTCTGGAGCTGACGCCGGAGGGGCGGGAGATCTACGAGGCGCTGGCTCCCGAGGCTCTCGCCTTCGAGGAGCGCTTCGTGTCCGTTCTCACGGAGGAGGAACAGAGGGTTCTGGCCTCCCTCATCGACCGCCTGAGCGGCCACGCCCGGCAGCTTGCGCCCGAAGGGGAGGTGGAGGGGTGAAGCTCTATACCTATTTCCGCTCTTCGGCGGCCTACCGGGTGAGGATCGCGCTCAACCTCAAGGGAATCCCTTATGAATCCCTAGCCGTGAACCTGCTCAAGGGCGAGCAGAAGGACGAGGCCTACGGTGCGGTCAATCCTCAGAAGCGTGTGCCCGCGCTCGATATCGGCGGCCAGGTCCTCACGCAGTCTCCCGCCATCCTCGAATATCTCGACGAGATCCATCCGGAGCCGCCGCTCCTGCCTCGGGGCGCCGTGAACCGTGCGAAGATCCGGGCCGTCGCCGCCATCGTCGGCTGCGATATCCATCCCCTCAATAACCTTGGCCCCCTCAAGTACCTGAAGCACAAGCTCGGGCACGATCAGGCGGCCATCGACGAATGGTATGCGCATTGGGTCCGCGAAGGGTTCGACGCCATCGAAACCATGATCGAGCCGGGGCCGTACTGCTTCGGCTCGCGGGTGAGCCTCGCCGATGTCTACCTCGTGCCGCAGGTGTTCAATGCGCGGCGTCTCAACATCCCGCTCGACGCCTATCCGAAGATCGTCGCGGTGGATGCAGCCTGCGCCGAGCTCCCCGCCTTTCAGGACGCCGCGCCGGAACGCCAGCCGGACGCGGTGTGAGACGAGCGCATCTCCGAGCGCGGTGATGCGTTGACGGAAGAACCGCAGGCTCTCGACGGGCCTGCGCCCAGAACAGGAGGAAAGCCATGGGACCGTTCCCGCACGACGCACCCCCGCCGACCATCAGCGAAGACAACCCGATGGGGACCGACGGATTCGAGTTCGTGGAGTTCTGCCATCCCGATCCGCAGGCGCTCGACCGGCTGTTCAAGACGATGGGCTTTTCCGTGGTGGCCAAGCATCGCACCAAGAACGTGCTGCTCTACCGCCAGGGGGACATCAACTTCATCGTCAATGCGCAGCCCGGCTCCTTCGCCGAGCGGTTCGCCAGCCAGCATGGGCCGTCCGCGCCGGCGATGGCCTTCCGCGTGGTCGATGCCAAGCATGCCTATGAGCGCGCGATTTCCATGGGCGCCAAGCCGGCCCAGACTGAAAGGGGCCCCAACGAGCTCGAGATCCCTGCCATCGAAGGCATCGGCGGCCTGCAGATCTATTTCGTCGATCGCTATGGTGCGAAGGGCTCCATCTACGACGTGGATTTCGAGTGGCTGGGCGAGAAGGATCCGAAGCCTTCGGGCGTGGGCCTCTACTATATCGACCACCTGACCCATAACGTCTATCGCGGACGGCTCAACGAATGGGCGGGCTTCTATGAGCGCCTCTTCAACTTCCGCCAGATCCGCTACTTCGACATCGAGGGCAAGCTGACGGGGCTTCATTCCCGCGCCATGACGAGCCCGGACGGCAAGATCCGCATTCCGATCAACGAGGATGCGGGCGAGACCGGCCAGATCGAGGAGTATCTGCAGGAGTACAAGGGCGAGGGCATTCAGCACGTCGCCCTGGGCTCGCACGATCTCTACGAATCCATCGAGACCCTGATCGCGAACGGACTCGAGTTCATGCCGGCTCCCAACGACATCTACTATTCGCGTGTCGACAAGCGCCTGCCGAACCACGGGGAGCCGCTCGACCGCCTGCAGAGGAACGGCATCCTCATCGACGGCGAGGGCGTCGTGGAAGGGGGCTTCACCAAGGTGTTGCTCCAGCGCTTCGGCAAGACCGCCATCGGTCCGATCTTCTTCGAATTCATCCAGCGGAAGGGGGACGAGGGATTCGGCGAGGGCAATTTCAAGGCGCTCTTCGAATCCATCGAGGAGGATCAGATTCGCCGGGGCGTCCTGAAGCCGAAGGTCGCCTGACGGTTCACGCATCGGGTACGATTCGACGGAGGCCGGGCACGTCCCGGCCTCCTTCTTTATGGCGATCGAAGCGCGTCTCTGCCCCATTTGCGGACGGACTTATTCACAGCCCGCCCACGGGTGATTCCGGGAAACGGCCCCATGAGGCCCGTTTCCGGTGTGCCGGGAAGGCGTCCAGAACCCTTGAAAATTAACGCTTTCTTAAAAGCGGCCGCCAAAGTTTGACGGGGGGTAAACGGGGGAAGGCGGAAACGTTGCCATTGTGCAACAGCGGTCTGAAAAGCCCGTCGCTTCGCCCAGATTGTGCCTTCATTGAGTTGCCTGCGGGACCGCTCTCGGTAATGTGACACCAGCGACGGGGGCACCCCAGTCGTCATTTGATGGGTCCCGCACCGATGCGGGGTCATCAGATCACTAGGGGAAAAGGGCGTGTTCAGGGCTTCATGGAGGCCCTCCAGACACAACAAACCCGACCCCCCAAGGGTCTCGAAACTTTGGAGGTTTAACCATGAAGCTCGCTAAGAGCCTTCTTCTCGGATCGGTCGCGGGTCTCGCTGCCGTTGCCGGTGCTCAGGCTGCTGATCTTCCCGTAAAGAAGGCGGCTCCTGTTGAGTACGTTCGCGTCTGCTCCACCTACGGCGCAGGCTTCTTCTACATCCCCGGCACGGAAACCTGCCTCCGCGTCGGCGGCCGCGTCCGCGCTGACTACATGTATCTTGAGCCGGAGTCCCGTCTCGACGACTCGATCGGCTTCCGTACTCGTGGTCGCATCCAGCTCGACGCTCGTACCGCTACGGCCTACGGCCTGCTGCGTACCTTCGTTCGCTTCGAGATGACCCGCGACACCGGCGCTTTCGGTAACGTTGGTACTTCGGCGAACGTCGATCAGGCCTTCGTCCAGTTCGGCGGTCTCACCGCTGGTCGCGCTCTGACCTTCTTCGACAACGGCGACATCGACGCCCAGACGTTCCGCGGCGTCCGCTGGTCGGATCAGCCGAACGTCAACCTGCTGGCCTACACCTTCTCGTTCGGCAACGGCTTCTCGGCCTCCGTGGCGCTCGAAGAGGGCCGCTACGCTGGTCGCGATGCTCTCGGCTTCGAAGATGCTGACGGCGATCTCTTCATCGCTGGCCAGCGCATGCCCGACGTTGTTGCTAACGTCCGCTATGCTGGCACCTGGGGCTCGGCTCAGCTGTCCGGTGCTCTGCACCAGCTGCGTAGCGTCTTCGCTGACGTTGACACCGATTACGGCTTCGCTGTTTCGGGCCAGTTCAACTTCAACCTGCCGATGCTGGCTGCTGGCGACACCGTGTGGCTCGCTGCAACCTATGCTGATGGCGCTGTTGGCTACCTCGGCCTCGGCAATGACGAAGCTCGCCTCGGCATCGATGCCGAGATCGAGGGCACGCAGGGCTGGTCCATCGCCGGTGGTCTGCGTCACTTCTGGACCCCTGAGCTGCGTTCGAACCTCTTCGGTTCGTATGCCAGCCTCGACTGGGACGACGACGTTGTCCTCGGCGGCGACCTCGACAACGAGTGGATTGTTGGTACGAACCTGCTGTGGTCGCCGGTTTCCGGCCTGACGCTCGGCGCCGAGGTGCAGTACACCAACCGGGAGTTCGTCGATCCGGACCTGTCCGACGAAGACTTCTGGGAGGCTCGCCTCCGCGTTCAGCGCGACTTCTAATCGGTTCAGCCCGATTGGTTAGAGGAAACCCCGGTGGAATCACCGGGGTTTTCTTTTGGCGGAAGGCCCGAGAGCAAACGACGAAGTCGACGGAGCCGCTTCTGGCGCTCCCACGAGAGCGCTTTTCGCCTCGCAAGAGGGCTGCCTTCGGACAGAAGCGGCGGCACTCAGATCGAGGCTTCGGCTGCGAGGATCTGGTCCTTGATCGAGGGAAGGATCGCCCCGTCCAACAGGGGCGCATGGCCTTGTCCGGGCACGGTGAGCGTGGTCAGGCGAGGGTGGCACTCCTGCATGGCAGCGAGCGTCGACTGTGAGACCAGATCCGAATTCTCTCCACGGATGACGAGCACCGGGACCGGCAGCATATGCTCGAACAGGTTCCACAGATCCGGCAGGGGCTTCTCAAGATCAAGCACCTCGAGAGTCTTCATCAGGTTGGGATCGGAGCTGAGCGCCAAGCGACCGCTCTCCTCGTGCCAGGTGCCGCGCGCCATTGCCTCCCATTGCTGCGGGCCAAAGGCGGGAAATTGCGCGCCGGAGCGCTGCTCCAGGATCTGCGCGCCTTCCTGCAGGGTCGCAGGCGTAGGTAGCCGGCCCACATAATCGCGGATGCGCATCAGGCCGCCGGCCTCGATGACGGGGCCGACATCGTTGAGAACGGCGCCGGCGACGAGGGCGGGCTTCATCGCGCTCAGGGCCATGATATGGAGCCCGCCGCGCGAGGTGCCGATGAACACGGCCTTCTCGATACCCGCGACGCTCAGGACCTGGAGGATGTCGTCGCGTTCGGTGCCGAGGTTGTATTGATGCCAGTCCGAAGCCCATTCCGAGCGCCCGCGTCCGCGATAGTCCAGTGCGAGAACGCGGCGAGGATGGTTCGCATCGGTACTGAGCGCGTGGGCCAGGTCGTGAAAATCCTCGGAATTCCGGGCAAGTCCCGGCAGACACACCACGGGAAGCGCGCCGCCTCCCTCCGCGGGTCCGTAGTCGCGTGCGAAAAGACGCAAGCCGTCGGAGGCTGAAACGAAGAGATTCCGGTCGGTGCAGCTCATGGACGACCCAACGCTCTGATGTCCAATGAGCCGCATTCTGCCCTAAAGCATCGGACGCGAAAGTGGATTCCACTTTTGGGATTCAATCCGATGCTTCTTCTCAAGTGAGAGCGTCGTTCGAGCGGACCCGGAGGGGCGCGGTAGCGAAAACCGGAGCCGCTTTTCGCACGATGCGCTAATAGGCGGTCTTCGTTGCATCCACCTTCTCATGGGTTGCGGCGGCAGCGGAGGTTGCCGCCGGAGCTGGAGCCGGCTTTTCCTTCGGTTCCTTCAGCCGCGCGCGGTAGACGTGCAGGTTCTCCATCACGCGCTGCACGTAGTTGCGGGTTTCGTAGAAGGGGATCCGCTCGATCCAGTCGATCACATCGACATCGGGCTTGCGCGGGTCGCCGTAGGTCCGAATCCATTTCTTCACGTTGCCGCCGCCGGCATTATAGGATGCGAAGGCGAGAATGTACGAGCCCTTCCAATCCTCCATCAGCTCTCCGAGATGGGCCGACCCGATCTTGGCATTGTAGGACGGGTCCTCCACCAGGCGGTTCACGTCGAAGCCGACGCCGAAGCGCTGTGCCGTGCGCTTGGCCGTGGCGGGCATGAGCTGCATCAGGCCGCGCGCGCCCGCGCTTGAAACGGCCTTGGGATTGAAGGCGCTTTCCTGCCTCGCAATGGCATAGATCATCGCCGGCTCGACCTCGTCTCCCACCGGCTCGAAATCGGGAATCGCGGCCACCGGGTAGGCGTGCTGATCGAGGGGGAAGCCCCGTTGCAGGGCGATCTTGCCGATGGCCAGAACCGCGCGCGGATTCTTCTGCGAGGTCGCAAGCGCCGCCAGAGCATCGAGCTGGCCCGGATCGCTCAGGGTCTGGGCGAGATCGCTGTAGAGCCCGATGGCCAGCTCCGTCTCGCCCGCCTGGTGAAGGAGAGCGACGGCGCGCACGGGAAGGCGGGCCTCGAAAGCCCTGCGCTCCTCGTCCGACAGGGGCTCGACCGACCGGAGAGACACCGTCTCCCCCAGCTTCTCGCGCGCGAGCTGGCCATAGTAGGTGGTCGGGTGTTCGGCCGCCTGGGCGTAGAACAGCTTCGCGTCGGCGGCCGCTCCGGCCGCTTCGGCCGCGCGGGCCTGCCAATAGGCGACGCGCGACTGCGAGATCGGCGTGGAGGCGGTCTGCCCGACGGCGGCGAAGTGCTTCGCGGCGGTCGCGGGATCGTTCAGGAAGCGAAGGGCGATCCAGCCCGCATGGAACTCGGCCTCGATCTGCTGGGCGGGGGATTCGGCGGTGTGGTGGCTCGCCACCTTGTAGGCGGTCTGGGCGTCCCCCTTGTCGAGAAGCTCCCGGGCGATCAGCCTCTGCTCGGCCCACCATTTGTCGCCGTCCACGCGCTGCTCGGGGTCGCGGGGGGCCTGCATGATGATCTTGGCGGCCTCGGACATGTTCTTGCTCCGGCGCTGGAGAAGCGCGCGGGAGAAGAGATAGGACGGGTCGCTTTTCAGGGCCGCCGGAACGGCGGCGAAGGCCTTGGCGGCTTTCTTCTTGCCCTGGAAGACGCTCATGCGCGCCTTGACCAGGGTGACGTAATCCTTGCCCGCATAGCCTGCCGCCCGCAGGGCCGCGCCCCAGTTCTCATTCAGGAGGTGGCGCTCCATGCGGTAGCGGTGATCGGCCTCGGTGAGCAGGCCCGGAAGACGGGCGAGGATGCGGCTCTCCGTCTGGCTGCCGAAGCTGTCCTCGCGCCAGGCGCGACGGATCAGCTCCTCCGCCTCCTTGTCCAGGCCGTCGTTCTTCAGCGCGAAGCCGTAGGCGATCCGCCCGGTCGCGGTGACGGGCGCCTGCTCGGCGAAGAACGTGCGGATCTGGGCGGTCGAACGCTGCTCCGCAAGAAAGGTGTCCTCCATCCGGCGAAGGAGGCGCGTGGTCATGGGCCAGTCCGGGTAATCCTTGCGGAAGGCCATGATGCGCTCGAACCCGATGGGCGCCCCGCTGCGGATGGCGAACCATTCCGCGACGGCCCGGGCGGCGGGATCGGAGAGCTTCGATTCCAGGATCTCGGCCTCCGCCAGGTCGTTGTCGCGGTAGGCCTTGAAGATCAGAGGGAGCTGTTCCAGGTCTCCCATGGCCTTGGAGGGCGGCGTGAAGCTCTCCAGGGTGGTGGCCTCCGGGGACCCAGGCGTTTCGTTGGCATGCGCGGCGAGAACAGACAGCTGAAGTGCGGCGACGGACGCCAGAAGACGGATCGAAAGGCGCATTGTGACATTCACCCGCTCACCCCCGTTTTCGTCACCTGTCTGTCGTGGCGACGTTTTTCTTGAGGAAACACCAAGTGCCGAGATACGACAACACCCAAAAGGATCGTTTGCGCGGATGCGACGCACCCCTTATGTGTTAAGTCCTTGGCCGCTTTGAGATCTGCCGCCTTCTTGTTCGAGGATCGATTATCATGACCCGCTTTTCAGGCTCCATCACGGCTCTGGTGACCCCCTTCAAGGATGGCGCCGTGGATGAGGCCGCCTTCCGGGCCTTCATCAACTGGCAGATCGAGCAGGGCATCCATGGCCTTGTCCCGGTCGGAACCACGGGCGAGAGCCCGACCCTCAGCCACAAGGAGCACGACCGGGTCATCGAGATCTGCGTGGACGAGGTGAAGGGCAGGGTGCCGGTGATCGCTGGCGCCGGGTCGAACAGCACGGAAGAGGCGATCGGCTTCTCCAGGCATGCGGAGAAGTGCGGCGCCGACGCGGTGCTGATCGTCACGCCCTATTACAACAAGCCGACCCAGGAAGGCCTCTACCAGCATTTCAAGGCGATCAACGACGCCATCGGCATTCCGATCTTCATCTACAACATCCCGGCCCGTTCGGTGATCGACATGTCGGTGGAGACGATGGCCCGCCTGTACGAGCTCAAGAACATCGTGGGCGTGAAGGACGCCACCGCGAACCTTGCCCGCACCAGCCTTCAGCGTCAGGTCATGGGCCCCGACTTCATCCAGCTCTCGGGCGAGGATGCGACGGCTCTGGGCTTCATGGCCCATGGCGGCCATGGCTGCATTTCCGTGACCTCCAACGTGGCCCCGCGCCTTTGCGCCGAAATGCAGGAGGCGTGCCTGAAGGGCGATTACGCGACCGCCCTGAAGGTTCAGGACCGCCTCATGCCGCTCCACACCAACCTGTTCCTCGAAACCAACCCGTCGCCGGTGAAGTACGCCGCGTCCGTCCTCGGCCTGATGGGGGATGACGTGCGCCTGCCGCTGCTTCCGGTCTCCGAGGGCACGAAGCGAGCGGTGCGTTCGGCCATGGTCCATGCGGGCCTGATCAACGCATAAAGACAGATGGCAAAAGATCCGAAGAGCGGCCCCCGCGTTGTCGCAGACAACCGGAAGGCCCGGTTCAACTATGAAATCGTCGACACCTACGAGGCCGGCATCGCGCTGACCGGCACGGAGGTGAAGTCCCTGCGCACGGGCAAGGCCACCATCGGCGAGGCCTATGCGGGCCCGTCGGGAGAGGAGTTCTTCCTCTTCAACGCCTATATTCCGGAATACCTGCAGGCCAACCGCTTCAACCACGAGACGCGCCGGCCGCGCCGCCTGCTGCTGCACAGGAACCAGATCAACAAGCTCCTGGGCGCGACGCAGCGCGAGGGCTACACCGTGATCCCGCTCAAGATCTATTTCAACGAGCGGGGCCGCGCGAAGGTGGAGCTGGGCCTCGGCCGCGGCAAGAAGCTCCACGACAAGCGCGAGACGGAGAAGGAGCGCTCCTGGAACAGGGAGAAGGCCCGCCTCATGCGCGAGAAGGGCTGACACGGCGTCTTCCCGCGCTAGCTCTCTCGTTGAGATGGAGGGATCAGCATGGCGTCCGTGGCTCTCGTTTCCGTTCTCGGCCCCGACCGTGTCGGGCTCGTCGCCGCGATTGCGGAGCACCTCTTCAATATCGGCGTGAACCTGCGCGACACCACCTTCGCCTCCCTCGGCTCGGGGGCGGAGTTTCTAGCCATTTGCGAACTGCCGTCGGGACTCGATGCCAGCGACGTCGAGGCGGGCCTGCGGCAGCTTCCGGAACTCCAAGGCGCGGAGGTTCGCGCCGTGCCCTATGCCTTCGATCCCAGCCCCGGTCCGGCCGGCAGCATCACGCATCGCATCACGATCAGCGGCGGCGACCAGCTCGGTCTCGTGGCGCGGCTGGCGGAGGTGTTCAAGCAGTATCAGGCGAATATCGTGCGCCTGGAGGCGCGCAAGCTGTCGGAGGCCGAGGGCGGACTCTACGTTACCCGCTTCGCGGTGTTCATTCCGCCAGAGCAGGAAAGCCTGTGCCTTGCCACCGTCAGCAATACGGCCGGAACGCTCGGGCTGACCTGCGATGTCGAGACAAGGTCTCTCTGAACGACAATGGCCGGGACGGGCCCGGCCATTGCAGAAATCGACAGGTTCGAACCCTCAGAGATCGAAATCGTCGTCCGAACCCTGCTGGCGGATGCCGTAGCGGCTTTCCAGGGCGCCGTTGCGCGGCGGCTGGGCCCGCGGGCGCTCGCCGCCTTCGGTAACTGAGCGCTGCTGCCGGTCCGACGGGTCGCGGCCGATGCGGGAGGCGAGCTGCGAGAGATCGAGGAATTCGTCGGCCTGACGGCGCAGCTCGTCCGCCACCATGGGCGGCTGGGTGGTGATGGTGGAGACCACCGACACGCGCACGCCCCGGCGCTGCATGGCTTCCACCAGGGAACGGAAATCCCCGTCGCCCGAGAACAGGACCATGTGGTCGATGTAGGGGGAGAGCTCGAGCGCGTCGATGGCGAGCTCGATGTCCATGTTGCCCTTGACCTTGCGGCGTCCGGCGGAGTCGACGAATTCCTTCGTCGGCTTGGTGACCACGCGGTAGCCGTTGTAGTCGAGCCAGTCGATGAGCGGGCGGATCGACGAGTATTCCTGATCCTCCACGAGCGCCGTGTAGTAGAAGGCCCGCACAAGGGAGCCTCGGCCTTGGAATTCCTTCAGCAGCCGCTTGTAGTCGATATCGAAACCAAGCGTCTTTGTCGTAGCGTAAAGGTTGGCTCCGTCAATGAAGAGAGCGATCCGCTGCTGGCCTGACATAAGTATTCTCTGTTTGTGTCTGCCTGGGCGGCATAACAACCTTGCATGTCAGAGCGACATCTATTGTTTATGCGGTCAATACAATTGCGCAATAAAAACGGACGCGCCTGAGACCAGGCTGCTACCAACCCTTTAGACGAGTAAAAGCCGAAACTTGGAATACTTAATGGTGAGTAAACGAAAATGAGTCAAGTTGGCAGAAAGGGGGCAGTCAACCCTAAAGGTTGGTATTGAACAACTTTTATGATTTGAGGCCTCGGCTGCCGGGTTTCACGGCCGGGAGAGCCGCCAGTTCGGGCGGCAGCTTGTCGGGCTCATAGGCCGGGATGTCGAGCTGGACGAGGGAGACGAGCGGCACGCCGAGATCCGCCTTGCCGCCGGAGCGGTCGATGAGGCAGGCCGCGCCGAGGATCGTCCCGGGGTGCTCCTTGAGCGAGGCCAGGCACTCGCGCGACGAGAGGCCCGTGGTGACGATGTCCTCCACCATGACGACCCGCGCGCCCTCGGGAATCGCGAAGCCGCGCCGCAGGGCGAAGACGCCGTTCTCGCGCTCCACGAAGATCGCCTTGGCTCCGAGATGGCGGGCGGTCTCGTAGCCCGGGACGATGCCGCCCACGGCCGGGGAGACCACGTAGTCGACGGCGCCGAACCGCTCCCTGATCTTTTCGGCCAGAGCCCGGCAGACCCGTTCCGTGCGGGCCGGATCCTGGAAGACGAACATCTTCTGCAGGAAGACCGGGCTGTGCAGTCCTGACGAGAGAATGAAATGTCCTTCGAGCAAGGCGCCAGCGGAGCGGAATTCTTCGAGCACGTCGTTCGGGGTCATGGCGGGATCTCCTTGAGTGCTCTTTGGCAGTTGGGCCACCGAGAAGCAAGGGCTTCATCGGTGAGGCCGAAAGGCAACCAGGGACATGCCCTGTGCGGGGGCGCACTTGAAGAACGATACAGTGCTCCATCTATATCAATCGATGAAGTCAGCGGCCGGCGAATCTGCCTGGAAGCTGATGTCCGATCGCTCGCATCCGTAACGGGAGGCGAGCATCGGGAATCCAAAAAGTGATAGCGAGTATGGGATGCGCGGAAGCCACGACGTGCAAGTGAGTACTCTTGACGGCTTCCGCCGCGCGAGGACTGGACGATGACAACTCAAGTCGAGAAGACTCTTTCGGGTTCGGCTGCAGGGGTTGGAGGAGCAGAGGAGAACAGCCTCCAGGCCCTTCGAGAAGCCAGCACCATCAGTGCCGATGACGGCATGGCGCTCCGCCAGGCCGACGCGGAAAGCGCTTTCATGGAGCAGCCCTGTGTCGATCGGGTCGAAACGCTGCTGGTCGAATCCCATGGACTTTTCCGCGAGGGCCTGAGGCGCATCCTTGCCGACACGACCTACCGTCTGTCGGCCTCCACCGCGACCCTCGACGAGATCCATCCGATGCTGGAGGCGGGAAGCGACGTCCGCCTCCTGATCGTGGACGGGGACCACGACCATGAAGCGACCTGCGGACAGATTCGATCGCTGAAGGAGCAAAACCCGTCCTTGCGCATCGTGATGCTCGTCGAGCGGTGTGATCGCGGTCCGATGCTGGCGGCGATCGAAGCGGGCGCATCCGCCTACATCGCAAAGTCCACGTCGCCCGAGGCGCTCGTGAAGATGCTGGATCTCGTCATGCTCGGGGAGGTGATCGTCCCGGGCGCCGTGCTCAGCCACCTTCTGGCGCCTGCGGCTGTACCCAGTCCCATTGACGTCAACGGCTTGACGGAACGCGAGGCCGCGATTCTCAAATGCCTGACGGAAGGCGCCCAGAACAAGGTGATTGCACGCAGACTCGACATCACCGAGGCGACGGTCAAAGTTCACGTCAAGGCGATCCTGCGCAAGCTCCGGGCCAAGAACCGGACGCAGGCCGCGCTGTGGGCCTCCACCCATCTGGCGACACGCAATTCGTGAAGGACAAGGCGCTCGGAGCGAGGCCGCGAAACGGGCTAAAGCATCGGACGGGAAAAGTGGAATCCACTTTTCGGATCAATCCGATGCCTTCTTTATGAATGAGAGCATCGTCAGGCGCGGACCCGAGGGCATCGGCGGCCCGCTGGGTCCGCCGATGCCCTAGCCGTGTCCTGCCGCCTGCACGAAAGCCTGGAAGATCCCGTTCCCGGGATGGTCCTGCCGGGCAAGCATCTCCTGATGCCACTGGATGCCGATGGCGAAGCGTTTGGAGGGAATCTCGACAGCTTCGATCACACCATCATCGGCTCTGGCGGCAACGACGGCCTGATCGGAAACAGCAACGACAGCTTCCTGATGGCGGCTGTTCACGTCGAAGCGCGTCGCGCCGACGATCCGGGACAGCATGGTGCCGGGGACGATTCCAACGGAGTGCATGGCGGCTCGATCATCGTGGACGAGAATGTCCGGACCGGCCTTGCGCACCTCATGCACCATGCGGCCGCCATGAAGGCAGGCGAGCATCTGCATGCCGTTGCAGATGCCGAGTACCGGCTTGTCGCGATCGAGGAAGCCTCGCATCAGCGCCTCCTCGACCTCGAGCCGCTCCGAGGACGGGTACCGTGAGCGGTCTCCCGCGACGTACCATTCGTCGGGGAACCGGATGCGCCCGCCGACGCTGATGAAGCCGTCGAACTCATCGGTCACCAGCTCGATCATCTCGCCGATATAGGGGATGCCGAAGGGAAGGCCGCCCGCGCGGTGGACGGCGGCGAAATATGCCTTCGTCGTTTCGTAGTTCGTGCCGTCGCCACTGGTGTTCTCATCCATGATGATGGCGATGCGGGGCTTGTTCTGCATGGGAGTCTATCCGGTGACGCGGTCGACGCGGCTCACCACGCGTTTGGCGCGCAGCTCCGCGATGATGGCATTGAGATGTTTCAGGTCCCAGACCGTCAGGTCAATAGTGACATCGGTGAAATCCTGCGTGCGCCGCTTCATGTTGACGTTGTCGATATTGCCGTCGTGATCGGCGATGACCTGCGCGATCTGCGCGAGCGAACCCGGCTCGTTGATCGACTGCAGCTTGATGCGCGCAGGGAAGCGCTGCGACGTACCGGATTCGAGATCCCAGCGCACGTCGATCCACCGGTCGGGCTCGTTGTCGAAGGCGGCGAGCGAGGGTGACTGGATCGGATAGATCGTCACGCCCTCGCCGGGCGTGAGGATGCCGACGATGCGGTCACCGGGCACGGCGCCGCCCTCCGGCGCGAAGCGAATCGGCATGTCCCTGTTGAGGCCGCGGACCGGGATGCCCCCCGGCTGGTCGGAGGACTTGTCCCCCGCGCCGTCCGGCTGCCTCACCGCTTGCCCGTCAGGGCCGACGCGCCGCTCTTCCTTGTAATCGGGATAGACGGCGCGCACCACGTCGCCGGAGAACATCTCGCCGCGGCCGACCGCCGCCAGCACGTCCTCGACGGAGGCGCGCGCCAGACGGGGCAGGGCGCCCTTGAGCTTCTCGTCGGAGAAGGCGCGCCCGGCGCGCTCGAAGGCGCGCTCCAGGATCTGGTGGCCGAGGCCCGTATATTGTCGCCGCACGGCGGCGCGCGTGGCGCGGCGGATCGAGGCGCGGGCCTTGCCCGTGACCACGAGGGATTCCCATGCCGCCGGGGGCGTCTGGCCTTCCGCGCGGATGATCTCCACCTCGTCGCCGTTCTGCAGTTCGGTGAGCAGGGGAGACATGCGTCCGTTGATCTTGCAGCCCACCGCCGTGTTGCCGACATCGGTATGCACCGCATAGGCGAAGTCGATCGGCGTCGCGCCGCGCGGCAGGGCAATGAGGCGGCCCTTCGGGGTGAAGCAGAACACCTGATCGTGGAAGAGCTCGAGCTTCGTGTGCTCCAGGAACTCTTCCGGGTTGTCGCCCTCGGCCAGCAGGTCGATGGTGCGGCGCAGCCATTGATAGGCGCGGCTTTCCGTGGCCAGGCGCGAATTGTCGTTCACGCCCTCCTTGTAGAGTGCATGGGCGGCGATGCCGTATTCGGCGACCTCGTCCATTTCCTGGGTGCGGATCTGCAGCTCCACGCGCTGGCTGCCCGGGCCGATCACCGTGGTGTGGATCGAGCGGTAGTCGTTCTGCTTCGGCGTCGAGATGTAGTCCTTGTAGCGGCCGGGAACCATCGGCCAGCTGGTATGCACGATGCCGAGCGCCCGATAGCATTCATCCACCGTTCCGACGATGATGCGGAAGGCGAAGATGTCCGACAATTGCTCGAAGGAGACGGATTTGCGCTCCATCTTGCGCCAGATGGAATAGGGGCGCTTCTGGCGTCCCGTCACCTGCGCATCGATGCCCTGCGCCTTGAGCTTGGTCGTCAGCGTCTGCTCGATCTCCTCAACGAGCTTCTCGCTCTTGGCCGTCAGCTCGTTCAGGTGCCGGTTGATGGCCTCGTAGGCTTCCGGGTCGAGGTTCTGGAAGGACAGCTCCTCCAGTTCCTCGCGCATCTCCTGAATACCCATGCGGCCGGCGAGCGGCGCGTAGATCTCCAGCGTTTCCTGAGCGATCCGCTGGCGCTTTTCCGGCGGCATGAAGCCGAGGGTGCGCATGTTGTGCAGGCGGTCGGCGAGCTTCACCAGCAGCACGCGCACGTCCTCCGCCACTGCCAGCAGCAGCTTGCGGAAGTTCTCGCCCTGGGCGGCGCGCTTGGAGACGAGGTCGAGGCGCTTGATCTTCGTGAGGCCGTCGACGAGGGCCCCGATCTGGGGGCCGAAGGTCTTGTTGATCTCCTCCAGGGTCGCCTCGGTGTCCTCCACCGTATCGTGGAGCACCGCCGCGGCGATGGTCGCCTCGTCGAGCTTCATGTCCGTGAGGATGGCCGCGACTTCCAGGGGATGACCGAAGAACAGGTCGCCGGACGCGCGCTTCTGGTTGCCATGGGCCATCATGGCATACACGTAAGCACGATTGAGCAGCGCCTCGTCGGCCGAGGGGTTGTAGCGCTTTACCCGCTCGACGAGTTCGTACTGGCGCATCATGTCCGCCGCCATCCTCCAAAAAAGACTATCTGGCTGAAATCAGAAGATTTTTAGATAGATATTGTAAGTCATCTTCTGACTGCAAGCTGAATACCTTGCCGCAGGACGCGAAACCGAACTGTGGTTAAGGGCGGGAATGAAAAAGCCCGGCTCGGGGCCGGGCTTTCCAGAAAACGATAGGTGAGAGCGCTTATTCGCGCTCGTCGTCGTCCGAGCTGCTGTTGCTCGGGGGGACAAGGCCTTCCAGGCCGCGGAGGAGGTCTTCCTCGCTCATGCGGTCGAACTGGATGTCCGTGTCGTTGTCGCTGCCCGCCGCCGCGGTGTTGCCGAGCATCGGAACGGTCTCGGCCTCCGGCTCGTCCACCTCGACATACTTCTGCATGGAGTGGATGAGCTGCTCCTTCAGGTCGTCGGGAGCGATGGTCTCTTCCGCGATTTCGCGCAGCGCCACGACCGGGTTCTTGTCGCGGTCGCGGTCGACGGTGAGCGGCGAGCCCGAGGAAATCAGGCGGGCGCGATGGCTGGCCAGCAGCACGAGCTCAAACCGGTTATCGACCTTGTCGATGCAGTCTTCGACGGTCACGCGAGCCATGCAGGCGCTCCTTCTTCAGGTTCGTAAGATATCGGAAGGGCGACCGGATACACCGGATGGCCCGAGAAAACAAGAGGAAGCGTGTTTCTCCAGATGCTTATGGCCGGTGCGCTCCCGCCCTCGTGCGGAACAGGCTTGGCCGTAAGCTCTGCCACGCGTGAGATGGGAGAGAATATGGTGAAGGCGTTGGGATTTGCCATAGCCACCCTGCTCGTCATGGGAGCCGCCCTCCGGATCCGGGGAAGCCGGACCGAATCCGGGCGGATCGACGCCTGTCTGGATCGTGGCGGCGCCTGGGACTATGAACAGTCCAAGTGCGGGCGGGAAGGCCCTCTGCCTTGACTTGATCGCCTTTGAGTGCGAGTCCCGCGCGGATCTTCGCAACAAAGGTTCCGCTCCCCATGAAGCGCGCATTCATTTTCCCGGGCCAGGGAAGCCAGGCGGTGGGCATGGGCAAGGCCCTCGCCGATGCCTTTCCGCAGGCCAAGGCCATGTTCGACGAGGTGGACGAGGCCCTCTCGCAGAAGCTCTCCGCTCTCATGTGGGACGGCCCCGCGGAGGAGTTGACCCTCACCGCCAATACCCAGCCGGCCCTGATGGCCGTGAGCCTCGCCGCCATGCGCGTGCTGGAGGCCGAGGCAGGGCTCGATCTCAAGAAGCATGCCGCCTTCGTGGCGGGCCATTCGCTCGGCGAATATTCGGCCCTGGCCGCTGCCGGCAGCCTCTCCATCGCCGATACGGCCCGGCTGCTCAGGATTCGCGGCAATGCGATGCAGAACGCGGTTCCCGT
>Ga0180217_1002581_pt1 | contig 16505 bp, 17 predicted proteins | sample eDN3rd37CBELigOP_FD_128521 | JGI IMG/M metagenome (GOLD analysis project Ga0180217, IMG submission 128521) | Enriched Organic Plus compost microbial communities from Emeryville, California, USA - eDNA 3rd pass 37_C BE-Lig OP (version 2) (version 2) ... | reverse complement strand
GCCGGCTGGAACATCTTCGCGGCTCCGCGTTAGGGTTTCGGAACCTGTTCCACTACATCGCGAGATCACTCCTCGAGGCTGGCGGATTCAGGACCCGTCTACACTCTCAATTCCGATGAGCCCCATTCCCGCCCTGGCGATTGGAGCACCTGATTCATCCCTTCCCTTGAGACTGCGCAACGTGTAGGAGTACGGCAGCAGGTTCCTCGGGGAGGTCGAGCGTGATCGCGAACTGCCTGGAATCGGTTTGGGTGACAACGAGGCCGGGGCCTCTCCGCAGCACAATGGCGGAGGAACCGGGCATGACGCGGTATCCCCAGCCGCCCCACTGCATCGGGTCGATCATGGCGACGTCCACCCGTGCGATCTGCTCAGGCACGATGCGTTTGAGCGGAAAGCCGAACAGCATCGAGGTGACTCGAAGGCCACGCCAGTCGACCGTCACCCTGAACCCGCAGAATGCTGCCACCAGCAACGTCGACAGGATCATCACGAGGAGCGTGACGGTGAGTGTCACCCCACCTACCGCACGAGAGACCGTGAACCCGATCGCCATCGTGAGAGCAGTCATCAGCGCGGTCACGGTGACAAAGAGCTTCGAGGTTACGTTGTGACTCCATGCCACCGTTTGTCCCGCGCCCACCTCGCGCGGAGCGATTCGCTCGGATCGCAGGTCCGCCACGCGAGGGTCCTCGCCCGGTGGCAGCACGCCCAACTGAACGAGCCCGTACGCTGGCGAGAACAGGGCGAGCAGGATCCATGGCCCCAGGTGCACGGTCAGCGGATCGGTGACGCCGAGCGCCGGAGCGGAACTCCCGATCCACATGGAAGCGGCGAACGCCGCGGTCGCCCCGAGCGAGGCAGCGATGGCGCGTCTCGTCCACCGCCCACTGATTCGAGCAAGAGCGACCACGGAACCCACGACCGCAGCGAGCACCGTCACGGTGAAGACCGCGATCCAAAATGTTCCTGCCGCGGTGGACGAGTCTGCCGGGCCGTCGCCGCTCCAGTGCGTGGGAAGCTCCTCAGGAAGACGGTCTCGCCAGGCGAACCAGGTGAGGAGCACGATGGCTGACGGGAGCCAGAGCGAGATGACCGCCAGGGCTTTGCGCAGCGCCATCAAGTCGTGCCTCCCATAAGCCTGTCGATTCGCGAATGGACCTCAGCGGCCGAGAGGCCCATCCGCTTCGCCTCGGTCACGAGTTGTGTCGTCAGTTCGCTGATGCGTACCAGCGCTGAGCCGGCATCGTTCTTAACGTATGCGCCTCGGCTCGGCCTCATTTCGATCAGCCCTTCGTCGCGCAACTGACCGTAGGCGCGGAGGACGGTGTGCATGTTCACTTGCAGGGAGGTGGCGAGCTCCCGTGCTGGCGGTAGGCGCTCGCCGGCGGACAGCGCGCCGTCCGCGATCGCAGTTCGCACCTGAATTGCGATCTGTTGGGCGAGCGAGGTCGATGCGCTCGGATCTATGCGGAACAGCATGTTCTATATCTTATGCGAACAAACATGCATTGTGAAGCTGGGTGCGAGCCCCAGCGACCGCGACGGCTTCAGTACCCGAGCTGAATGAGCAGGGCCGAGGCCGCGAGTAAGGCCGCCAGCGGGGACATCACGGCGCGCTCCTTGCTCGACCGCGACACGAGATTCATGATCGTGGCGAGGATGAAGTAGGCAAAGATCACCCACGCGGCGATGGCCGAGACTCCCCGGGGCAGCCACTCGAGGACCTCCGCGCGATCGAGCATGATCGCAGCGATCAACAGGCAGATCAACACGCTCATGCCCGAAGCGACGCGCAGCCTACCCGGCAGGGATCCTTGATGCTGGCCTCCCCAGGCGAAGGCTCCAAGCGGTGCGCCGGCGGCCAACGCGATCTGAAAGACAGTGAGCAGGCCGAGGAGCACGGTGAAAACGATGATCACGCCGTCATCGTACAGTACCGGTCGCCCTGGCATTTCGTACGGACCAGGTCGTCGGTCTACGGCAGCGCGTGCACCACTGAATACTAAGCTCGAACCATGGCAGACCAGATTCCTGTCGGCATGCGAGTGGACTCCACCGGCCCCGCGTTCGTGCGAGCACGAGGGCTCAACCGTCACACGTTCTGGTGTGGGCAGAGTGGCTCAGGCAAGACCTATGCGCTCGGCGTGTTGCTCGAGCAGTTGCTGCTGCGCACCAAGTTGCCGCTCGTGGTACTCGACCCGAATTCCGATTTCGTCAGACTCCATGAGTTACGAGACGATGCCGACGTCGAGCAAGCTGCCGAGCTCAGCAACCGCGACATTCGCGTGCTGCATTCGAGGCCCGGGCTCGGTGAGGATCTCAAGGTGCGCTTTCTCGACATGAGCGAGAAGGCCCGGGCGGCACTTCTGCAACTCGATCCCATCCACGACGCCGAGGAGTTCAACGCATCATTGAACCTCGTGGCTGAGGCGCGCGCCGCGGGCTTTCCGGTTCACGGCACGCTGGTGCCCTGGCTCAGGCAGAGCGATATCGAATCGCACCGGAAGCTCGCATTGCGACTCGAGAACCTGGGGATTGCTGACTGGGACCTGTGGGCCTGGGAGTACGAACCGGTCACGAGCATCATTGATGAGCGGCCGGATGCGACGGTGATCGACCTGGGCAAGTTCGATACGTCTTTAGAGCCGAGGATCGCTGCCCTCGCGGTGCTCGACCACCTCTGGGAGCGTCGCCACCAGCGCATCGGGCGTCTGATCGTGATCGACGAGGCACATAATCTCTGCCCGCCGGATCCCACGACCCCCGTCGAGCGGCTGCTCGTCGAACGCATCACACAGATCGCGGCCGAAGGCCGCAAGTACGGACTCTGGCTGCTGCTGTCTACGCAGCGTCCTTCGAAGGTGCACCCGAACGTGATCTCGCAGTGCGACAACCTTGCCTTGATGCGCATGAATTCGCCACAGGATATCGAGGATCTGGCGCACTACTTCGGTTACGCGCCGACTGAGCTCCTGCGGAAGGCTTCGGTCTTCAGTCAGGGCCAGTCGCTGCTCGCAGGACATTTCGTAGCCGAGCCGAGCATCGTCCGGATGGGTGCCAGGCTGACTTGCGAGGGCGGCTCCGACATTCCTGTCCCGTTGCGCTGAGAGGAGCGAGCAAGTCGATGAACGAATCAGAAGCGGTCGCGGATCCGGATACACCGGCACAACGCCCCACTCGTCGGCGCGACTTCTTCACGGGCGCGTACCTCTCGACGGAGGAGGGCGTGTACGGGTTGATCCTCGTCGCCGGCCTGATTGCGGTTGCCGGGACGAGCGGCCTCTCCTCGTGGCAGACGCTGGTGTTTGTGGGCGTCACCGTCATCGTGTTCTGGGCTGCACATGTCTACGCGGGTTCCGTCGCCGCGCACAGCGGGTCGACAGGAATCACACTCCGTGGCGCGATCAGGCACGCGCTTCGCCGATCGCGGGGGCTGCTCGCAGCCACCGTGCCGACCGCGATACCGCTGGTGCTCGGGTCCATCGGCGTCTTGGACACTGCACTGGCCGACTGGATCTCGCTCTGGATCGTCGTTGGGGTGCTGGCTCTGCACGGGTTCCTTGCATACCAGCGAAAGGGCGCGCCCGTGCATATGCGAGTGATCGGAGCGGTGTCGACGGCCGCCTTCGGGGTCGTCATCATCCTCGCGAAGGCGCTGCTGCACTTCGAATGATATGTGCCGATAAGAAGGAAGCGTCAAGACGACTTCGGCGACTCCGGTCGGTCGGGGCATTTCATATAGGTTGGCTTACCGGGTCCGCCGCGGCTGATCTGGTGCAGGCTCATCGAGGCACCGCAGATCGGGCACTTCGGGTCTGCCGGTGGCACATACGGCGGCTCATTCGGATCGCCGAGCTGTGAGGGCCCCTCGAACTGGTAGAAGAACCGGCGCCATGCGGCCCAGAAACCGGGCTCCCCGTCCCATGGAGTCGGGTGCCAGAGTCGTCGTTTTCGTTCGTGCACGAACCACATGGTAGTGCGTTGCAGGTGTAGACCGTCAGCGCTTGCGAGAAGCCGTGGTCTAGTTAGCTCGGCACTCAGCAAGGGGGGGCTTCAGTTCAACTGGTGTGAATATGTGTGAAGGCGTCGGCCCGTCACATGGGTCGAGGGCGGCGCTGGTCGTTCTGATTGCGGTGCTGATCGTGCGGGACTGGGGTCGCACTGAGGACTGAGATGGTAATTCATGTGAAAGTGTGTTTAGATTTGTAAACGAAGAGCTTTGTTAGCGATACCGGTCGAAAGGACTGACAGCGTGGTCAACCAGCGATGCGCATTCCTGCAAGAGAACCGTCGGGGTATGGCAGCCTGATCCCTATGATTCCGCTACAACGTCGTGAGCTAATCCTCGAGCTGCTAGAACGAAAAGGCACAGTGAGCCTCGTAGAAGTCTTCGAAAGTCTTCCGGTCTCACACATGACCGTTCGACGAGATATCAAGAAACTCGAAGAGGACGGTCGAGTCGTGTCGGTTGCGGGGGGCATAACCCTTCCGACGCGAATGGAGTTCGATCTCGCACATCGTGTCAAACGCCAATTGAGAAGTGACGCGAAGGAAGCGATCGCCCACTCTGCGGCGCAACGGGTCAGATCCGGCGATCATGTGTTTCTCGACGCGGGCACGACCAGCCTGGCGATCGCGCACGCGGTGTTACAGAGCGATCTGGCAGGGTCTTACGTGACGAACGACCTCGAAGTGGCGAACTTTGTTGCCGAGCATACCAAGCGAGACGTGTATCTGATCGGGGGTCAGATGGATAGAGCCAATCTATCTACCCAAGGTGCCGGCGCAGCAGACTCACTGGGTCGACACAATATCGACCTGGCATTTGTGTCCACCTCCTCCTTTGACCTTCGAGGTCTCTCGGTGCCGTCAGAAGCGAAGCTCGTCTTCAAGGAGGCGATCCTCCGAGTTTCTCGTACTTGCATTCTGGCAACAGACAGCTCGAAGTATGGGAAGATCGCGCCGTTCCGATCAGTACCGCTGACGAGTTTTGCGGAGATCCACACTGACTCCGATCTGCATGAATCGGCTGTAGAGGGTATGCGCGAGCTAGGGCTCAGGGTTGTGCTGAGCGTGCCTGGATCCGCAGGTATAGCAGGTTCCGACGTTTCGGCAAAAGCTCCCCAGGATTCATCCAAGCATTCGAAGTCAGAACAGGCGGACAAAGAATGAATAACCACCTAGCCCTGCGACCGGGTCCACCTGACACGCTTCGTGTTTCTCGAGTTCACAAGTCTTATGCAACTAATGCGGTACTCAGGGGAATCGATTTAGAGATTCGTCCGGGTGATGTCATTGCTCTTGCTGGGGAGAATGGGGCGGGAAAATCCACCCTGCTGAAGATTATCGCCGGCCTAGAATCCTCTGACGACGGTCAAGTCACTCGGGGCGACAAGACCATTCAGTCAGTGCATCAGGCACGCGAGCAGGGTGTGACAATCGTTCCTCAAGAACTCGCCCCGGTACCTGACATGGCTGTCTACGAGAACATCTTTCTTGGACGAGAGCTCACCCGCAACGTGCGAGGCCTCGATCGCAAGGCAATGATTCAGCAGTCGAGTGAACTGCTTCAGCAGTTCGGTCTTGACGTTGATCCTCGTTCTCGTATGCGTCCGCTCAGTACGGCGACTCAGCAATTGATCGAGATCATAAAAAGCGTCTCAGCAGGTGCCTCGTTTATCCTGCTCGATGAGCCGACCTCCGCGCTTGCTCCAAGTGAGGTCGAGCACCTCTATGCGACTGTCCGTCGGCTACAGGACCACGGTGTCGGCATGGTGTTTACGACGCACAAGATGGAGGAGATCCGGGCCCTCTCAAGTCGTGTAGTTGTGCTCCGAGACGGTCAGTTGATCGAGAACCGGCCAACCGAAGCGATTACGGACGCTCAGATCGTCGAAGCGATGATTGGCAGGGAGCTTAAGGAGCTGTTTCCGTCTAACTCTCATCTCCACACAGATGAGGTACGGCTTGCCCTGCACGATGTGAAGCTTCGGGAAGACTCTTCTGCAATCAACCTTGAAGTGCGAGCTGGCGAGATAGTTGCTCTCGCGGGCCTCATGGGAGCAGGCAGGACATCGTTGATTCACACGATCTTCGGAATTCACCCTCCTGCTTCTGGCACAGTGAAGATCGCTGGGCAGACTCGCCCGATCACTCGTATCCAGCACGCGATCGATGCCGGCATTGCGCTGGTGCCTGAAGACCGTAAAGTCTCGGGTGCCGTGCTCAGCATGAGTATTCTCGACAACACGATTCTGCCGAACCTATCCAGGTTCTCCTCCGCAGGTTGGGTGAGAAAACGACGTGCGAAGCAAACTCTCAAAGCTCTCATGAGTGACCTTCAACTGAAGTACATAGGTCCAGATCAAGAGGTAGCGACACTTTCCGGCGGCAACCAACAGAAGGTTGTCTTTGGCAAGTGGCTAACGAGGCAAGTCGATACCTTTCTGCTAGATGAACCCACGCGTGGTGTGGATGTCGGCGCGCGAAGCGAGATCTACAAGATGATCGTCTCCATGGCGCGGGATGAAGGCCGTGCTGTGCTTCTTGCCTCAAGCGACATGGCAGAGGTTATCGGTCTCGCTGACCGAATCCTCGTGATGCGCGAGCACACGGTGGTTAAAGAGCTGCACGTCGACAGCACAACCTCCCCCAAAGAACTTCAACAGGAAATATTTGAGTACGCCGCCGGTCTTGTGACCGCAGCGGATGGAAAGGCCGCACGAATATGACTGGACTTCAGCAGAACATGGTGGGGAGTTGGACCCGTCGTTTCCGCTCCGGCTTCAAGAGTTTCGCATTGCGAAATTCGATGGTTGGCGCTCTCCTTCTGGCTGCGATAGTGTTCTCGTTCGCGAACCCCCGATTCGCGAGCTTCAACAATCTGCAATCGATTCTCATAGCTGCGGCTCCTTTTGCGCTCATCGCGCTGGGGCAAACCCTTGTCATCTTGACTGGTGGCATCGACCTTTCAGTTGGTTCGGTCATTGCGTTAAGCGGAATGGTGAGCGCATGGCTTGTGGTAAACCAGGGAACACCCCTTGGTCTCGCGTTCGCCATTGGAGTGCTGGTCGGGTTGCTGGTCGGACTCGTCAACGGATTTCTTGTTGCGGTCCTTGATCTTGCGCCATTTGTGGCGACACTCGCAACGATGACGGCGGGTGCCGGATTGGCCTACGCAGTAGGAAGAGGAGCGCCGATCCAGGGGATTCCAGCCGAGTTCGGCGTCCTCGCAAATACTCGATGGCTCGGCCTGCCGATCCCAGTCTGGCTGATGATTGTTGGAGTCATTGCGGTCGGAATCCTCCTTCAACGCTACACCTTTGGCACCAAGATCTATGCAGTGGGTGGCAACCCTTCTGCGGCTAGCGTGGCCGGTATCAAGGTTCAACGAGTGAGATTTAGCGTGTACGCAATCTCTGGCCTGCTTGCTGGGCTCTCGGGCGTACTACTTTCGTCACGAGTAGTGAATGCTTCTCCGAGCCTCGGGCAAGGATATGAGCTCGACTCAATCGCAGCTGTCGTCATCGGTGGAGCCAGTCTTTTCGGAGGCCGTGGGTCTGTTTGGGGCACGGCACTTGGGCTATTTCTCATTCAGACGCTGAACAACGGGCTCGACATCATGCTGGTGCCGTCGTACTGGCAAGACGTGATCAAAGGCGTGCTAATCGCGGTTGCCGTTGCCTTAGATGTGTTCATCTCGAAACGTCAACGATCCCGATAGATGCATGGAAAGCGCACTCTTCCCATTCAAATCCACAACAAGAAAAGGAACCTCATGAAACGGTCAGTACTCTCACTATCCCTTCTGCTCACGGGTGCACTTGCCCTGACAGCGTGTTCTTCCAACTCGAGCGGCGACGATGCCGAAGGTGCTTCGGCGACTGAACAGCCGACTATTGGAGTCACGGTGTACGGACAAGACAACTTTGCCACGCAGGGCCGCGAGGGCATCGAAGCGTATGCGGAGCAGCGTAATATTGACCTGCTCTGGAACTCGGCAGATGGCGATGTAACGACGCAGGCCGATCAGATCGACCAGTACATCAATGCGGGTGTCGACGGAATCCTTATCGCACCCGTGCAGTTCGACTCGTTAGGGCCCCAGCTCGCTGCTGCAGCAGCAGCTGGCATCAAGATCGGGTTTGTCAATGCGACGGTGCAGGACGACAGCAATGTTGATGTCGCCGTGCTTCCGGACAACGTCGCTGCAGGCAGACAAGGCGCGCAAATGATGATGGACGAATTGGGCGGCAAGGGTAAAGTCGCCATTCTCCAGTGTCTCCTTGGCGCATCCTATGAGATCGACCGAACTAAGGGTATGGAAGAAGTCATCGCCGAGTACCCTGAGATCGAGGTCGTTGCGAAGGATGGTGCTCAGAATATCGCTGAAGCGACCGATACGGTTAAGAACTGGATGACCTCGCTTCCGGAACTCGATGGCGTAATCGCCTGCGGCGATGAGATCGGCCTCGGAGCGTACCAAGCAGCGACGGAAGCGGGCCGAGAGATCGCGATCACGGGCGTGGATGGCACCGAAGATGGCCTAAATGCTGTGAAGGACGGCCGCTTTATCGGCACCCAGATGCAGCACGCTCGCACGGAGTTTGCCGCAGGACTCGCCGCGCTTTACCACCTGGTACAGGGTGAGGAGATGGAAGAGCTCTACACCTACACCATGGCACCAGTGACTCCCGACACCGTGGATGAATTCTACCCGAACGTGGTGTCAGAGAAGGACGCCTTCCTTGCTCGAATTGCAGATGTGGTCGACCGGAATCTTGAGTCCGGCAAGATTGAAGACGAAAGCTGACACTTAGAGCGGCCTGCGGTGAGCCATCTTGACCTGTGCTCACCGCAGGCCGCACCACGCCTGATTACTAGGTTCAGTCAGAGAGAAGCGGAAAAGTGGGATTCCCCACGTTAGAAAGAATGGAATAGGCGAGTTTTCAACGTGCAGTACCGCAGTGAACGTCAGCAAATCGTGGATTTCGGGAGAAGCCTTTTCGACCGAGGTTACGCATTCGGTTCTTCGGGGAATCTGAGCATGCGGGTCCATTCGGGCTATATCGTGACTCCCACGAACCAGTCGCTTGGAGAACTGAATCCCGCCTCACTCTCGCTGCTCGATGAAGACTGGAACCTCGTTGATGGCGAGGAACCTACAAAGGAAATTCCGATGCATCGAGCGTTCTATCGCGCGAGCACCGAGAACTCTGCCGTCGTGCACCTGCATTCGACGAATGCCACGGCTGTAAGTTGTCTCCTATCCGAAGATTCTTGGACTCTGCCCTTTCTCACGCCCTACATGGTCATGCGGCTGGGGCTCGACATCGGCGTGATCCCGTATCTTCCCCCGGGTGATCAACGATTGGAACAAGAGGTCGATCGCGTTGCAGGGCACTCTCGCGCCGTGCTTCTACGTAATCACGGCCTGGCAACCACTGGCAAGTCGCTGAAGGCAGCGACGATAGCCGCGGAAGAGTTTGAGGAAGCAGCGAAGCTCTATCTCCTGCTCGGCAATCGCCCCTACGTTCCGCTAAGCCCCGAAGACCTGAACGAGCTTGTGCAACGGTCCTGACCGGGAAGAATTCGAAGCATGAAGCTCGAGAGCGAACTACCCTGAACATCCCAACGAGCAACAAGTGGGTCGAAATTGCACTTTCAGTCAATCTCGCAGGTGGCTGCGAACATCCGTCAAGGTCTCATTTCTGCAGAAGACTTGGTCGAGCTTCAGCTCGACCGCATCCGTTCTCTCGATCCCTCGCTTGAGTCCTTCTCAGAAGTGTTCGAGGCCACTGCGAAAGCGAGGGCTCGGCAACTCGATGATGAGGCCCGGCGAGGCGAGTTCCGAGGTGCGTTGCATGGGGTTCCCGTCGCGGTGAAGGACCTTTTCTGGGTCGCAGGAACGGCTCCGAATGCTGGGGGTGTGGTGTTCCGAGATGTGATTGCCCCCGAGAACGCCGTAGTCGTGGATCGCCTTGAGTCTGCAGGGGCGATCATCGTGGGCAAACTCCGTATGTCTGAGGCGGCACTCGCGGCGCATCACCCGGATCTTCCCACGCCTAAGAACCCTTGGGATCCCGACGCGTGGATCGGAGCCTCATCCTCAGGTAATGCGGCCGCAACCGCTGCTGGGCTCTGCTTCGGCAGCATTGGAACAGACACGGGAGGTTCTATCAGATTCCCCTCGGCCGCAGCAGGACTTACAGGTCTTAAGCCCACGTTTGGCAATGTGTCGACAGTCAACTCAGTTGAGTTCGCGCAGAGCCTCGATCATGTCGGACCAATAGCCAGGTCCGCACACGATTGTTCGTTGCTCTTTGACGTGATTCGCGACCCAGACGTACAGTTTGCGGATAACGGATTACCCATGACGTTCGGGATCGACCCTCGGTTCATAGGAGAGTGTGACGCGGCGACCACGAAGGTTATCGAGAATGCCATGGAGGTGCTGCAGGCTCTCGGTGTTTCGTTCGTTGAGGTGCATTTGCCGTCGGTCGAACCGATGGTGGACGATTGGACTCCGACTTGCGCCGTTGAAGCCGCTGTCTTCCATGAGAGCACATTCAGGGAAAGACCTGAGCAGTATGGGCCGCAGGTTCGTGATTTGCTTCTTCAGGGCCTGAACCTCGGAGCAGTGGAGTACGAGAGAATGATCCGTCGCCGAGCCTCGTTCCGCCGTGAGTTTGCCAACGCCATGAGCGAGGTCGATGGGTTGCTGTTGCAAGTCACAGGTGTGTCTGGACCTGACGCGAAGTACATGGAAGAGATCGGCGTGGGAGAAGAATGGCGGCGCAAGATCATGCTCGCAACCTGTCCGATCAACTTCGTCGGGCTTCCCTCCTTGACTCTTCCTGGTGGGCAAACTGAGGCGGGACGTCCAATCGGCTTCCAGCTCGTCGGAACTCATAACAGCGAACTCCGCCTGCTCGAACTCGGCAGAAGGTTCCAGACCATGACTCAGTATCACGAGGCGCACCCGAGCGGCTTTTAATCGACTCAAACGGCATCGATCCCGAGTATCCGAGGGAGAACTATGAGAATTCAAATGGGCGTCATCGCTGATGACGTTACGGGTGCGACCGACATCGCGAGCTTTCTTGTGAAGAACGGATTTCGGACTGTGCAGATCAATGGTGAGCAGCTCAGGCACCACGCGGGGAGCGGGCCTTGGCCCGTTCCCGACCTTAAGACTGATGTCGACGCAGTGGTGATCAGTCTCAAGAATCGTTCGAACCCGGCTGACGAGGCGACAGCAAAAGCGCGCAGAGCTCTAACGGTGCTTAGAACGTTGGGTGCTGAGCAGTTCTACTTCAAGTATTGCTCCACCTTCGATTCGACAGAGCAGGGCAACATAGGCCCAGTCACCGATGCAATGATGCGGGAGTTAGAGGTTCCGCTGACAGTGGTTGCTCCCGCGCTTCCCGTCAACGGTCGCACTGTTTACTCGGGCTACCTTTTTGTGAACGGCGTGCCGCTGCATGAGTCCGGTATGCGCCACCACCCGCTCACTCCCATGACAGATTCCTCAATAAAGCGCCTTATGGAAGCTCAGTCTGATGGTACTGCGGACGTCATTGGACTTCCGACGGTAGAAGCCGGGGTGGATGCCGTTCGAGATCGGCTAGCAGCGATGGCTCAGGAGGGGGTCCGGTACGCAATTCTTGATGCTTTGAATGATGTTCACCTTCGTACCCTAGGAGAAGCAGTCAGCGATCTTCCCCTGGTCACTGGGGGTTCAGGTCTTGGCGGTAGCATTGCGCAGGCACGCACCGGACGAGCGCCGAAGCCTAAGGTTGAGTTTCGCGGGATGGCTGGTCCGAGCGTGGTGTTGTCAGGTTCATGCTCCGAACGAACTCAGGCTCAAGTTGCCCGCTACATTACCCGCGCTCCGGTCTTGAGGCTCGACGTTGATCGGGCGATCCATGACCCGGAGGCTTACGTCAGCGAAGTGACGAAGTGGTTCTGGACGCAAGACACGCAGGGCCTCGCACCGCTGATATCGGCGACCACGGACTCGAAACAACTGAGGGAAGCTCAAGCCCGTTACGGAGCCGCGGCAGCGGGGGAAGCCATCGAGTCTCTGATCGGAAGCATCGCAAGGGACCTGGTTGATGGTGGTGTAAGAAACCTGATTGTGGCTGGCGGTGAGAGTTCGGGAGCCGTGACCTCAGCGCTCCAGATTGAAGGTTTCGAGGTTGGGCCGGAGATCGCGCCAGGGGTGCCAGTCGTGCGCACACTGGACCACAGGATCAGCCTCGTATTGAAGTCCGGGAATTTCGGTGGAGAGAATTTCTTTTTTGATGCGCAAAAGGAACGACACGAATGAAATTTGCGGCGAATCTCAGCACCATGTTTCAGGAGCATGCATTTCTCGATCGTTTCGAAGCTGCCTCAAGAGCGGGCTTCGCTGCCGTCGAGTATCTGCTCCCCTATGAGTATGACGTGCAGATACTGTCTGCGGCGCTTGAGAAGCATAATCTTGAGCAGGTGCTATTCAACGCGCCACCAGGCGACTGGGCTAAGGGCGAGAGAGGACTCGCCGTTCTTTTAGGGCGAGACGCTGAGTTTGCGGCTGGCGTTGCGAAGGCATTGGAGTATGCGGTCGGGCTCTCATGCTCTCGCATCCACGTCATGGCGGGGTTGGGCGAGGTTTCAGCTTCTGCCGAACGCCGGTATGTCGAACGCATTCAGTTTGCGGCCGAGGAGGCTGCTCGCGTGGGGTGTCAGATAACCATCGAGGCGATTAACCCGCGAGATATGCCGGGTTATTTTCTCCAGAGTGTGCATCAGGCCGTGCGACTTCTGGATCAGATCGATCGTGCAAATGTCGGATTACAGCTTGACATCTACCATGCGCAGATTGCTCATGGCGACATCACCAAGTTAATCGACTCGTATATCGACCGAGTCTCACACGTGCAGATAGCTTCTGTGCCGGAACGCGCAGAACCCGATTGCGGAGAGCTGAGCTACTCCTACGTTTTGAACCGCTTGCATGAAGCGGGGTACACAGGGTGGATCGGGTGTGAGTACTTCCCGAGATCCGAGACTGTGGGCGGATTGTCTTGGCTTCACAACCTAACGAACGCTTGATTTTCGCCGTCAATAACATACGAGGAGAAACAGATGAAGATCATAGTTACCGGAGGCGGCGGATTCCTCGGCTCGAAAGTCACGCGTGAGTTGCTTGCTGCCAAGGATGAGGGACGATCGGTCCTTGATTTCGATTCAATTGTGTCGCTCGATCTGGTGGAAAGCCCGGTGCGGGATCAGAGAGTGATCTCTGAGGTTGGTGATATCGCCTCAGAGGAGTTCCTCCATCACCACATCGATGATCAAGTCGTCGGGATCTTTCACCTTGCGGCGGTACTCAGCGGTGGGTCGGAGGATGACTTTGACCTTGCATACAAGGTCAATGTCGAAGCGACACGATTGGTGCTGGAGGCCGCGCGTCGGCAGGGAAAATGCCCCCGGATCGTCTTCACGAGCTCCCTGGCAGTATTCGGCACCGGGCTGCCTCCTGTGGTGACCGATAGCACTGCCGTTCAGCCGGAATCAACGTACGGGGCGGTGAAGGCTATCGGCGAACTTCTCGTTAATGAGTACTCTCGAAAAGGGTACGTTGACGGTCGCGTCTGTCGAGTGCCCACAATTTCAGTTCGCCCGGGAAAGCCAAACTCTGCTGCATCTTCATTCGCAAGCGGCATCATCCGCGAGCCTCTCAATGGGGTTCGGTCCATCGTGCCCGTGCCGATCGACACACAGATGTGGCTCTCATCACCGGACACCGCGGTGGAGAATCTCGTTCGCGTGTTTGAGCTAACGCCTCAGCAACTTCCGGTCTGGCGTGTGATCAACCTGCCAGGCATCACCGTGACGGTGCAAGAGATGATGCAGGCCTTGGAACGCGCAGGCGGGAGCAAAGCTATCGAGCTCCTTGATATCGAGTATGACGCTCGTGTCGCAGATATCGTGCTGACCTGGCCACGATCTTTCGATCTCTCGGCTGCCGAAAGTATGGGCCTCATCAGGGATCGCAACTTCGATGCGATGGTTGACCAATACTGTCAAGAGTTTCTCGGGTGAAGCGGGTGCGATTGCTCGAGCGGGACTCCGTTGAACTATTCAGGTTCGTGCGCTCGGGATCGCGCCCACTGCTAGCGTCGAAGATGTGAGTAGGAGATTCCCGCGCGCTCGGACCTCTCAAGAATCTCGAGGGTACTGGGCGCGGCCGAGATCCGAGCGATCCTTCGAAATCGGCACCCTCTGCGTGATGGCACTTACCGTACCACTCGCTGTAACTGGGGTGCTCTGGACAGCCGCCGACCCCGCGAATGAGAGTCTCATCCTCGCATTCTTCCTCGTCGGAACGCCGGTGCTTCCGTCATGCTGGGCCATCCTCCGCGTGCTCGGGCCGAAACGTCCTGCGGGGCCCGTGATGAGCTCGCTCATTCGGGTGATTGGAGTTGCGCCGATCGCGGCATGGCCGCCCGCGATCGCCGCTGCCGTTACGGTCAGCCTGCCGAGTGTGCAAGCACAGATTCTCGAAACGAGACGGCCAGACGGCTGGCGCTACTTCTTCGGTGATGGCGACGGCTCGCTGCTCGTACAAGCCCTGTGGCTGCACGGGATCGCGGGACTTTTTCTCGGTATGCTCAGCGCTCTTGTCGTGTGGGTCGTGATTGTGTTCCCGGTGCTTGCTTGGAGCACACCCCTGCAGGCCGCAGCCGAGAACATGCTCAACACCGAATCTCAGCAGGGCCGTGCTGCGGCAGCACGCACGATGCGCGCATACTCGGTCATGGTGTTCTTGATTTTCGCGATACCCGCGTGCATTGTCTTCGGTTCACGGGAGGCCGATGCGAGCGGCGTGGGCGAGGCGTTCGCGAACATCCCCGCGTTCTTCACGGCACCCGAATACTATTGGGGCGACGTCGTGTGGGCGCTTGGCATCGTGCTTATCCCGGCGGGGGTGCTCATGGTGGTACTCGTGAAGGTGTGGCAGCGACCCAACAAGCAGCTTCGTGCCCGGTACAACCTGAACGCGCTGAGCGACAAGCTACCAGGGGAGGGTGTACTGCCAACCGGCCTCAGGCGCGAAGTCGATGAATGAGCAGATCGGCGCGCTCCGAAAGGTACTGCTCAAGCGTCGGTGCACCCTGCAGTGGCGCGCCGGAGCGCCATCGCACTCGGACCTCGCCATCCGCGATGCCGATCGGTGCGTCGGCGTCGAGCGCTCGCAACGCTGCGGCTTCTAGAGGCAGTGCTACTGCGTCATAGTTGACGGACGTGCCCTCCGGGAATCCGCCCCGTAGCGCGGCGGCGGCGATCTCGCGTCGCTCCTCGCGCGAGACGGACTGGTACCCGACGCGGCCGCGCTCGGCGGCTCGGGTGGCTCGTCCCGCCGCCCAGAGGTTCGCATCGGTGTCGAGCAGCAGCGTGCCGAGCCGCCACACCTCGCCGATCGGCCGCATGATGGCCGGCCTGCGCAGGACGAGCAGTCGCTTGCCCTCGGGCTTGAGCGACGCCAGGGCTTCGGTCGCAATGCTCGCGGCCTGAAGTGCTGCGACGGTCGCGCGGCATGCGCGAGCGGCGCGATCCTCGCCCACCAAGTCAGCCTCATTCGTCACGATGTCAGTCTAGGCTCGCTTGCCACGTAGCCGCTTCAGAGCCGAGGAGCGAACGGCGCTGAATTGCCCCGGCGCAAGTCAGCCGAGAGCTCTAAGCTGGAGGGGTGACGACAACCAGTGCGGTCGAATCCTTCGAGATCGAGCGCAAGTACGAGGTGAGCGGCGAGGCGGAACTGCCTTCGGCCGACAGGTTCGCTGCGGCCGGGCTACGTCTCGGTGCACCCACCGCGCACGAACTGCACGCGACCTACTTCGATACCGTCGACGGTGGCTTGGCGCGGCATCGCCTCGCGCTGCGCAGCCGGGTTGGGGGCGAGGATCAGGGCTGGCACCTGAAGGAGAAGAGCGACGAAGGCGTACGGGAACTGCACTGGCCGCTTTCCGAAGCGATGCCCGAGGGACTCCGACGCGAGATCGGGAGATTGCTCACCGTCGAAGAGATCGATGCGATCCGGCCCATCGCCACGCTTCGCACGCACCGCATCACGATCCCGGTGTACGACCGCGGCGGAACCCAGCTCATCGAACTCGCGGACGACCGAGTGGTTGCGACGAACGAGCTCAGTGGCCGAACCCAGCGGTGGCGAGAATGGGAAGCCGAGCTGGTGCCGGGATCGGACGCGGGGGTGCTCGACGACATCGAGCCCCTACTCGCCCGGGCCGGAGCGACGAGAGTGCGAGGCACCTCGAAGATACAAAGAACGATGCAACCAGAGGACGCGGCATCATGAGCAAAAATCAGAACGGCAAGCAACCGGTGTCACCGCAGGCGCGCCGCAAGCAGATCATCCTCGGCCTGGTCGTGGGTGCCATCGTCGGCACTGTGCTCGGCGCGCTCACTCAGTTCTGGTTGTGGCTGCCGGCGGG
>Ga0180217_1002580_pt1 | contig 16512 bp, 16 predicted proteins | sample eDN3rd37CBELigOP_FD_128521 | JGI IMG/M metagenome (GOLD analysis project Ga0180217, IMG submission 128521) | Enriched Organic Plus compost microbial communities from Emeryville, California, USA - eDNA 3rd pass 37_C BE-Lig OP (version 2) (version 2) ... | reverse complement strand
GACTACAACGAACACCGGCCCCACGACTCGCTCCGCGACCGCACCCCGGCCGAAGCGAGAGCAGCGGCCCTGACCACACTCAACTCAGCAGCCTGACTGTCCACCATCGAGGGGGTCGCTACGGTTGCACCGTCGTCTCGGCTCCATGAACAGAACTACGACATCTAGATCCAGGGGACCCGAGCGCGCCGACCTCTGGGCGATGGCTCGCGGGTCACCCGGTTCGGCCCCAGCAGCGGTCGGGGGCGGGCCGCGTGGTTCGGATGGGGTTCGTGGGTCATGGTGGCGACATGGAGCCCACCTCGAGCCGTGCCCCGGTGCTGCTGTACGTCGCGATGCTGCTGTCGCTGCTCGTGCTGGCGGCAGTCATCGCCGCCAGCACCCCGCAGCCCGATGGCGCCTGCTCTGGGATCGGGTTCGGGTGCTCGCTCTACGGGTGGGACCTCGCTGGGTTCCTGCTGATGATCGTCGGCCTGCCGTACGCGGTGGCGGTGGGAGCGGTCCTGGCGATCCTCGGCCTGCTGCGCTGGTGGCGCGCCGCGACCGCCGTTGCCGGGCTCGCCTGCGTCGCCCCGTGGGTCCTGGTGCTCGTGGCGCTGTCCTCGACCTGACCGCCGCATCCCGGCCGGGCTCCACCGGTGCGGGCCGCCGTGGAGCCGCTGCGCTCCATGCGGGACGCGACCACGTGCACCCACCCCATGCGGCGATCGCGCCCCTGCCGTCTCGCGCTCAGGCTGGGCGGGTGGGCCAGGTGATCTCGACGACGAGGCCGAGGTGGTCGCTGGCCATCGTGCCGGTGAGGGGCTCGTGGAAGGCCAGCTCGGCCCGTTCGACGCGGCCGGCGTGGCCGGCTCGGCGGAACGTGTCGCCGACGAAGCAGTAGTCGATCCGCTTGCGGTGCACGTTGAGCGCCGCCGCCAGGGGGCAGACGCGCCAGTCCTGGGTGAGGCCCGGCCCCTCCCCTGCCACCACCCAGGCGTCCTGGAAGAACGTGGTGCGCCCGCCGAGGGCGGTGAGGCCGCGCAGGAAGCGGATCTCGTCGCTGTCGGGCTCGGCGTTGAAGTCGCCGCAGACGATCGCCGGCATGGCCTCGCGCGGCGCGCCCGAGGAGAGGTCGTCCTTGTCGCCCCGCTTCGACTCGACGAGGCGCACGAGCTCGAGCACCTGAGCCTGCCGGTCGAGGGTGTTCTGGGGCGGTGCCACGAGGTGGGTGGAGAACACGTCGAGCCCGGCGGTGGAGACCCACAGCAGCTCCCACGGGATGCCGGCCACGAACAGGTCGTCGCTGACGGTGGGCAGCAGGTGCAGCGCCTGGTCGTCGATCGGCCAGCGGGACAGGATCGCCGAGCCGAAGCGCATCGACGGGTCGGGCCACAGGCGCGGGTCGAACGGGGCGCCGTCGAAGGCGAGGTGCCAGGTGCCGGCGGCGGCCTCGGCGACCCAGTGCGCGGTGCTCGGCTCGTCGCCGGTGGCCCACACCTCCTGCAGGCAGACCACGTCCGGGGCCAGGCGGTCGATCCAGGCGACGACCTCGTGGCGCCGCTCGTCCCACCCCGGCTCGAGGAGCGACCCGCAGTTGAGCTGCACCACCCGGAGCACGTCCCCCATCCCCCCGATCCTGCCTCACCCCGCCCACGTGCGTGGCGGGAGGCGGCTCCGGGCGCGGACGAGCCCCCGGGTCTGACACCGGGGGCTCGTCGGAGGGGGCCGACGGGGAGGGCCGTCAGACCCGTGCGCCGCGACCGCGGTAGCCGGTGAAGAAGCTCGCCACGAAGAGGACGAGGGCGATGATGAGGAGCCACTTCAGCCCCTCGACGAAGAGCCCGACGCCTCCGAAGAGCAGGGCGAGGATGAGGAGCAGTACGACGAGTCCCACGGGGACCTCCTGGGGGTTGTTGCGACGTGCGCAGCGTGTGTGAACGCACGACCCCTACCCCCGGGGGGTCTCGCCCATCCCTCGATCTCCGAGGGTCCGGGGGTGGGTCGCGCGCGGCAGGGCGAGGGGGCGGGTAGGTGGTGGCCGATGTCACCGGCTCCGCCCTTCCGGAACGGGTGCTTTACCGATACAGTGCTCGTGGAACTGGACCGGTAAAGAAAGCAGACAGACGATGCTCACGCCTCCCGAGTTCTTCGCCAGCTCGACCCTCAGCCGCTTCGCCCACTCGGCGCTCCCGGGCGCCCCCGTGCGGCCCGACCGTCCCCGCCGTCGGGGTCGCGTCGCCGGCGTCGCCCGGCGCCTCGCCGCCCGCCGCCGGGCCTAGTCCCGCCGGCGTGGCCGCGGGCAGACAGACTGATCCCGTGGCCCGCGTGACCATGCAGACGATCGCCGACCGACTCGGGGTCAGTCGGATGACCGTCTCCAACGCGTTCTCACGACCCGACCAGCTCTCGGCCGAGCTGCGGGAGAAGATCCTCGAGACCGCCACGGCGATGGGCTACGTCGGTCCAGATCCCGTTGCCCGAGCCCTCGCTCGCGGCCGAGCCGGCACCGTCGGCGTGCTCCTGACCGACTCGGTCAGCGACGCGTTCACCGACGAGGTCGCCACCGGGTTCCTCGCCGCCCTCACGCTCGAGCTCGCTCCCACCGGCACCGCCCTCACGCTGCTGACCAGCACCGACGAGGGCGAGGTCATCCCGGCTCGGGACCTGGCCCTCGACGGCGCCGTCGTCTACTCCTGCCGGCCCGACTCCGAGGCCCGGCGCTGGCTCGTCCGCCGGCGCCTCCCGCTCGTCCTCGTCGACCAGGACCCGGTGGAGGGCGTGGCCTGCGTCAACGTCGCCGATCGCGAGGGCGCCCACGCCGCCGCACAGCACCTCGTCGACCTCGGCCACCGTCGCATCGGCATCGTCACCTTCGGGGGCGCTCCCGACAGCGGCATCAGCTCCCACCCGGAGCACGAGCGCATGGCCGGCTGGACCGAGGCGCTGAGCGCCGCCGGCATCACCCCCACGGTCGAGATCGTCCTCGCCCACGGCGACGCCGAGGCGGAGGAGGCGGCCGGCCGGCTCCTCGACCGCCCCGACCGCCCCACCGGGATCCTCTGCTTCTCGGACCTCCTCGCCCTCGGCGTCGTGCGAGCCGCCGGCGCGCGCGGTCTCGCCGTGCCCCAGGACCTCTCCGTGGTCGGCTTCGACGACAGCCCGGTGGCCAGCCGGATCGACCCGCCGCTCACCACGATCCGCCAGGACGTGGAGGCCAAGGGCCGGGCGGCCGCCGCCGCGCTCGTCGCGGCCCTCGACGCCCTCGAGGAGGGCGCACCGGAGGTTCCGGGGCGCACGCCGTGGGCCCCCCACCTGCGCCTGCCCACCGAGCTCGTCGTCCGGGACAGCACCGCACCGCCGCCGACGGGCGACGGGGCCGAGGTCTGACCCATACCCCTCCGGGGTATGGTGAGCCCATGGCGGCCCACTCGACGAACAAGGCGGATCTGCTGCGGCGGCTGCGGCGGATCGAGGGTCAGGTGCGAGGCATCGCGCAGATGGTCGAGGACGACCGGTACTGCATCGACGTGCTCACCCAGATCTCCGCGGCCACCAAGGGGCTGGAGAAGGTGGCCGTCGGCGTGCTCGACGACCACCTCCGGCACTGCGTGGCCGAAGCCACCCGCACCGGCGGCGAGGAGGCCGACGCCAAGATCACCGAGGCGATGGCCTCGATCGAGCGGCTGCTGAAGTCCTGACCCACCACAGGAGGACCCCGATGGCCACGACCACCACCTACCGCGTCAAGGGCATGAGCTGCGGGCACTGCGTCGCCGCGGTGACCGAGGCGCTCTCGGAGCTCGACGGCGTCCGCGACGTCGCCGTCGACCTCGACCGGGGCGAGGCCACGGTCACGAGCGACGCCCCGCTGGCCGAGGAGGTCGTGGCGGCGGCGATCGACGACGCGGGCTACGAGCTCGTCTGAGCGGCCGGCGCCGGGTCGACGAGCACGCAGCGGGTGCCGCTGTAGATCGTCGGCAGGCACTTGTTGCAGTGGATGCACAGGCTGGCGCCGGCCGGCTCGGTGGCGAGGCGGTTCGGCAGCCCCGGCTCGCGCAGGAGGGCGCGGGCCATCGCCACGAGCTCGAAGCCCTCGGCCATCGCCTGGTCGATGGTGGCCCGGTGGTTGATGCCGCCGAGCAGCACGAGCGGCATCGACAGCTCAGCTCGGAACTGGCGGGCCATCGGCAGGAAGAACGCCTCCTCGTAGGGCAGCTCGGGGAAGATCCGCCGACCGAGCACCCGTAGCCCCAACCCGACGAGCCGGGGCTGGGCGGCGATGAACTCCTCCATCGGCACGTCGCCGCGGAAGAAGTACATGCCGTTGAGGAGCGAGCTGCCGCCGGTGAGCTCGATCGCGTCGAGGTGCCCGTCGGCCTCGAGCCACTGCGCCACCTGGAGGCTCTCGTCGACCCAGAGGCCCCCGTCCACGCCGTCGGCCATGTTCAGCTTGGCCAGCACGGCGAGCCGGTCCCCCACCGCCTCGCGCACCGCCGCCACCACCCGACGGGGGAAGCGGGCCCGGTTCTCGAGGCTGCCGCCGAGGTCGTCGCGGCGGCGGTTCAGGTTGGGGCTGAGGAACGAGCTGAGCAGGTAGCCGTGGCCGAGGTGGACCTCCACGGCGTCGAAGCCGGCCGCCTCGGCGACGCGCGCCGCTCGCTGGAACTGCTCGACCACCTCGTCGAGCTGCGCCGGCGTGGCGCCCCGCACCCGACCCATGGCGGGGGCGCTGAAGCGGGTGGAGGGCGCGAGCGTGGGGACGCCGTTGGAGCGCACGTTGGCCACGAGCCCGGCGTGGCCGATCTGGGCCGACGCCAGCGCCCCCTCCTCGTGGACGGCGTCGGTGAGGCGACGCAGCTCCGGGACGATCTCGTCGCTCATCACGAGCGTGTGCCGCTGCACCCGACCACCCGGTGAGACGGCGCAGTAGGCCACCGTGGTGAGCGCCGCGCCGCCAGCAGCCACCCGACGGTGGAAGGCGACGAGGTCGTCGGTGACCGCGCCCTTCGGCATCACGCCCTCGAAGGTCGCCGCCTTGATGATGCGGTTGCGCAGCCGGAGCGGGCCGAGCCGGGCCGGCGCGAAGGCGGACGGCGGTTCGGTGGTCGTGGTCATCGAGCTCCCCCTGGCATCGACGAGGTCCCAGCGGCGTGACCCTACGGCGTGGCCGGAGCCGTCGCCCGACCGTGCCATCCTCGACCGGTGCTCGAGTGCGTCATCAACATCAGCGAAGGTCGGGACGAGGCGGTGATCGCCGCGGTGGCGGCCGCCGCGGGCGCCCACCTCCTCGACGTGCACTCGGATCCGCACCACCATCGCAGCGTCCTCACCGTCGTGGGCGAGGAGGCGGCCCGAGCCGTGGCCGAGGCGACGGTGGCCCGCCTCGACCTGCGCGACCACCACGGCGTCCACCCTCGGCTCGGCGTGCTCGACGTCGTGCCGTTCGTCGCCCTCGACGACTCGACGACCGAGGACGCGCTGGCGGCGCGCGACGCGTTCGCCCGCTGGCTGGCCGAGCACCACGGGGTGCCGTGCTTCCTCTACGGCCCAGAGCGCACGCTGCCCGAGGTGCGCCGGCGCGCCTTTCGCGACCTCGCGCCCGACGTCGGCCCGGGGCAGCCCCATCCCACCGCCGGGGCCACCGCGGTCGGCCAGCGAGGCGTGCTCGTGGCCTACAACGTGTGGGTGAGCGGCGTGGACGGACCCACGGTGCGGGCGATGGCCGCCAGCGTGCGCACCCCCGAGATCCGCACGCTGGGCCTGCAGGTGGGCGAACGCTGGCAGGTGTCGATGAACCTCGTCGCCCCGGAGGTTGCTGGACCGGCCGTGGCCTACGACCGGGTGGCCGAGGTCGCGGCGCAGGTGGGCGCGACCGTGGAGGGAGCCGAGCTCGTGGGGCTCGTGCCGGAGGCGGTGCTGCGCGTGGTGCCCACAGAGCGGTGGGCCGAGCTCGACCTGGGCCTCGAGCGGACGATCGAGGCCCGCCTCGACGCAGCCGGGCTCAGATGAGGTGGGCCCTGGGGGAGCTGCTCAGGCGCCGGCAGCGGCGCGACGGGCCAGGGCCCGCTGGCGGCGGAGGCGACGACGCTCCCGCTCGCTCATTCCCCCCCAGATGCCGAACTTCTCGCCGTTGACCAGTGCGTACTCGAGGCAGTCCTCCCGCACGACGCACCCCCGGCAGACCTCCTTGGCCTCGCGCGTGGAGGCGCCCCGCTCGGGGAAGAAGAGATCCGGGTCGACGCCGAGGCAGTTCGCGTAGTCCTGCCAAGCGCTGTCGTCGGGTTCGATGGTGATGGGGATCTGCACGTGCCCTCCTCCCTGACGGGACGGTGGGTTGTGGGTTGGTCGGGGTTCGGAGCGGCGATCTGCGATCGGCGGATACCACATCCGTAATTACAATGGTGTGATCTTGTCGCTTCTTCCCCGATGGCGCAAGGGGCAGACCCCTGATTCGTTGCGGCGCGCTGGCCCGCGAGGAACACTCACCGCGTGACCGGAGCCCACCTCGCCCCTCGGTCGGACCTCGCCGGGGCGATCCGACGGCGGCGGCTCGGCGTGCTGGTGATGGCCGCGGGCGTCGCGCTGCTCGCCTTCGCCTTCGTCGACGAGGACGGCTCCCTCGTCACCCCACCCCCACCGGAGACCGTTCCCACCGTGCTCGGCGCCGTCGTCGAGCCCGACGAGTCGTCGACCACCGAGCCGGGCGCGCCGCCCGCGGTGCCGGCCACCTTCGGGGAGGGCGACGGCACGACCACGACGACGGGCCGAGCCTCGTCGACCACGTCGGCTCCGGGGACCACCCGCGCTCCCACCACGAGCACCACCCAGGGCGCGGTGCTCGCACCCCCCACGGTGGTCACGAACACCACGACCACCCGGCCGATCACGACGACGACCACCGCGACCGAGTCGACGTCCACCTCGACCACCGTGGAGCCGACGACGTCGTCGACCAGCACGCCGGGGACCGAGGGCTGACCGCCGAGCGAGCGGCCGTGCGGACGCGGCTCAGGCGGTGCGGCGGCTGCCGGTGCGCATCGCCCGCTTCTGCTCGATGAAGTCCACGAGGACGTAGTCGCCGAGCGTCTCGGGCGTGGTGAAGAACGCCCGGCCCCGGTTCATCTGCGTGAGCTTCTCGATGAACGCCTTGAGGTAGGGCGTGGCGTCGAGCATGAACGTGTTGATGCGGATGCCCTCGCGCGTGCAGCGGGCGACCTCGCGCAAGGTGGCGTCGATCGTCTCCTGCACCGGCGGGTAGCTGAAGAACGGCGCCGACATGCCCGGCTCGAGGTGGGCGGTGGGCTCGCCGTCGGTGATCATGATGATCTGCTTCGTCCCGCTCTGCCGGGCCAGCAGCTGACGGCTGAGCATGAAGCCGTGCTGCATGTTGGTGCCGTAGACGAAGTCCCACGACACCTCGGGCAGCTGCTCGGGCGTGATCGCCCGGGCCACCTCGCTGAAGCCGACGATGCCGAGGTAGTCCCGCGGGAACTGCATCGAGATGAGCGAGTGCAGCGCCATCGCCACCTTCTTGGCGGCGAGGAAGTTGTCCCGCATCGGCATCGACAGCGAGAGGTCGAGCATGAGCACCGTCGAGCTGCGCACGACCTGCTCGGTCTGCTCGATCTCGAAGTCCTCCGGGGTGAGGCGCACCGGGGTGCCGCCACCGGTGCGGCGCAGCGCGTTGCGGACGGTGCGCTCGATGTGGAGGTTGAACGGGTCGCCGAACTCGTAGGGCTTCGTGTCGTAGGTGCGCTCGTGGCCGATGCCTCGGCGCTCGATCTCGTGGCGGCCGAGCTTGTCCCGGGCCAGCTTGGAGAACAGGTCCGACAGGGCGTTGCGACCGATGCGCCGCAGACCCCGGGGCGTGAGCTCGAGCCGGCCCTCGGTGTTGTTGATGAGGCCGGCCTCCTCGAGCTGCTGGGCGAGGCGGGCGAGCTGCTCGAGGCTGCGGGCGGCGTCGTCGCCGAGCAGCTCACGGGCCCGCTCGACGTCGACCTCGGCGAGGGCACCGGGGCTGGTGGCGTTGCGGAGCATCTGCTCGAGCTGGTCGAGGTCCCCGAGCTCGTTGAGCACCTGCGCCGCCTCGGCGAAGCCGAGCGGGTCCTGCCCTGAGAAGTCGTACCGGCGGTCCCAGCCCATCTGGGGGAAGAGCGCCTGGAGGTGCCCGCCCAGCTGGTCCATCTGCCAGCGCAGGTCCATGTCCTCGAGCAGCTGCTCGGCGAGGCTCTGGAGCTGGGCCCGCTGCTCGGGCGACATCGAGGCGAGCATCTGCTGCATGGCGGCCATGCGTCGGGCCATGAGCTCGAGCAGCTCGTCGAGGTCCTGCGGGGTCTCGGGGAAGAAGTCCCCGTACTCCTGCATGAACCGCTCGAAGGCCTCCTGGGTGTCCTCGCCCCGCTCCTTCATCTCGAGGAGCTGGTTGAGCTCGGCGAGCATGTCCTTCATGCGGGCCATCGCCTCGGGGGTGAGGTCCTGCATGGCCCCGGCCATCTGGTCGAAGTACGACTGGGCGATCTGCTCGCGCAGGTCCTCCATGAGCTGCTCGAAGCGCTCGCGGGCCTCGGTGCTCGTGAACTCGTACTGCTGCAGCTCGCGGACGAGGCCGGCGAGGTCGTTGGGCATCAGGTCGAGCTGGAGGTTGCGCTCGGCGACGACCTCGTCGGTGATCTCCTGGCGGCGCTGGTCGCCCGACTCGCGCGCCCCGCGGGCCAGCTCCTCGAGGCCCTGGCGCTCCAGGTCCATCACCTCGCGCAGGCCCTCGGCGATCTCCTCGTAGACGCCGCCGAGGTCGTGCTGCTGCAGGCGCTCCTGGCGCTGCTGGCGGAGCCGCTCCATGAGGTCCCGCAGCCCCATGAGGTCGTTGCCCTCGCGGTCGCGGAAGCCCTGCTGCATGAGGCGGCGCAGGGCCGCGTGGAGGTCCCCGTGGTAGAGGAGGTCGTCGGTGATCTCCTCGAGGATGGCGTCGGCATCGAGGTCGAAGCCGACCTGCGTGCCGTCCCACCTGGAGTACCGGAACCGCGGCGCGCCGACCATCCGCCCACCGTACCGAGCCGGAGGCGGGTGCGCCCCGCGCGATCGGGGGCGCACCCGCCCGGGCTCAGATCTGGCCCAGGAGCTCCAGCGGGAACGGTGGCTGGGCCAGCGGTCGCACGGCGATCCGCACCAGGAGGAGCGGGTTGTCGTCGCCGGCGGTGCGGTTGGCGCTCAGGGCGCCGCAGCCGGTGCATCGGTGCACCAGCACCCACTCGCCGTCGCCCCGCACGGAGACCGCGATCGGCTCCATGCGGGACCGGCACGGGGAGGCCCGGTCACCGGGGCGGTGCTGGTCCACGTGCCGGCTGGTGAGGCAGCTCGGGCAGTGGTTGCGGTGGGCCGTGCCCGGTGCGTGCACGGACACGTCGAGCCGGCACTCCAGGCAGCGGAAGGACTCCGGGCGCTGGTGGGCGCGCCGGCGGTGGTCAGCGGAGGACACGTGTGGGCTCCTGCAGCTCGAGGGTGGATGGGACGCGACGGCGCGCCTCTCCACCGGCTCCGGCTGCGGGCTCCTCCGGCGCGGGTCAGCGCACGGGAAGCCCTCGGGCGCGCTGGGAGGCGCTCCAAGCCATCCGGGACGTCGTCATCCATCACCTGCCCAGGGTCCTGCTGACGGGACGGCCGTCGTCCTCGCCGCCCACTGCCTACGGCGCCCGAGGTCGCGAGGCGAGCGATGTTCCGACGCGTCCGGCTCGCCATCGGGTTGGATGGTCAGATGATGAAGGTCGAGATCTGGAGCGACGTGGCCTGCCCGTGGTGCTACGTGGGCACGCTGCGCTTCGAGCGGGCGGTCGCGGAGGCCGGGGCCGACGTGGAGGTCGTCTACCGGTCCTTCGAGCTCGACCCCTCCGTGCCCCGCGACGGCGACGCCCCACCCCTCGTCGAGTACCTGGCGACCAAGTTCGGGAGCCGCGAGCGGGTGGCCGCCGCCCACGCCCGCCTGGGTGAGGCCGGCGAGGAGCTGGGCATCGACTTCCAGTGGTCGAGGATGCGGCGGGCCAACACGTTCGACTGCCACCGCCTCCTCACGTGGGCGCTGGAGACGGCCGGGGCCGAGACCCAGCGGGCGCTCAAGCGGGCGATGCTGCGGGCCTACTTCACCGAGGGCGCGGTGATGACGGACCACGACGTGCTCGCCGACCTCGCTGACGAGGCCCGGCTCGACCGCGACGAGGCGCTCGCCGTGCTCGCCTCCGACCGCTACGCCGCGGACGTGCGAGCCGCCCGCCAGGAGGCGCACCGCAACGGCATCGCCGCCGTCCCCACCTTCGTGGTGGAGGGGCAGTTCATGCTCCAGGGCGCACTCGAGACCGAGGCCTGGGTCCGCGCCCTCGGGCACCTGCAGCGCGAGCTCGCCGGCGGCTGACCCGCGCCCGCGCCGGGTGCGGCTAGGCGCGGGAGCGATAGGTGGCCCGGGGGCCGACCGCGTCCTTGTTGAGGCGCTTCGAGAGGTGCAGGCCCTCGAGGACGAGCTCGACGGCGGACGCCACCGCGGCGGCCGACTCGTCGCCGTCGGTGAGCGTGGCCACCGCGTCGCGCAGCGCCGGGTGCTGGTCGAGCAGGGCGGCGTAGTCCGCCGAGGGGACGTCCTCGCCGGCGTGGACGACGGTGCCCTGCTCGAACGCGTCGACGATCGGGCGGAACCGCTCAGGCGTGAACCGCTCCTTGAACACGGTGAGGACGGCGGCCCTCACGAGGTTCTCGGCGATCTGGGCGTCGCGGCCCTCCTCCAGCGCCTCGATCTCGATCTTGCCCATCATCGAGGCCGGGAGCGCCTCGAGGTCGCTGACCCGGGGGGCCACCTCCCGCTCGCCGTGGCGCAGGGCCCGGCGCACGGCGTTGGCGACCATGACCTCGTGGTTGGTGATCGTGAACCGCACCGACACGCCCGAGCGCTGGTTGATGTGCGGGCTCGAGCGGGCCAGGTGCGACAGGGTGGCCACGATCTCGGTCATGTAGTCCGGCACGACGACCCGCACGCCCTCGGCCTCGAGCGGCACCGACTCCTGCTTCGCGATCTCGACCTCGGTCGACACCTCGAGCGGGTAGTGGGTGCGGATCTGCGAGCCGAAGCGGTCCTTGAGCGGCGTGATGATCCGCCCGCGGTTCGTGTAGTCCTCGGGGTTGGCCGATGCGAACAGGACGATGTCGAGCGGCAGGTGGACCTTGTAGCCGCGGACCTGCACGTCGCGCTCCTCGAGCACGTTGAGCAGGCCGACCTGGATCCGCTCGGCCAGGTCGGGGAGCTCGTTGATGGCGAAGATCCCGCGGTTGGTGCGGGGCACGAGCCCGTAGTGGAGCGTGAGCTCGTCGGAGAGGTACCGGCCCTCGGCCACCTTGATCGGGTCCACCTCGCCGATGAGGTCGGCGATCGACGTGTCCGGGGTGGCCAGCTTCTCGCCGTAGCGGCGGCTGCGGTGGACCCACTCGATCGGGGTGTCGTCGCCGTGCTCCTGGACGAGGTCGCGGGCGTAGCGGGAGATCGGGTGGAACGGGTCGTCGTTGATCTCGGAGCCGGCCACGATCGGCATCCACTCGTCGAGCAGCTCCACGAGGCCACGGATCATGCGGGTCTTGGCCTGACCCCGCTCCCCCAGGAAGATCACGTCGTGGCCGGCCAGCAGCGCGTTCTCGAGCTGCGGGATGACCGTGTCCTCGTACCCGAGCACGGCCGGGAACAGCGGCTCGCCGGCCTGGATGCGGGCCACGGCGTTGCGCCGCAGCTCCTCCTTCACCGGCACCGAGGTCCAACCCGAGTCGCGGAGCTGACCGAGCGTGGCGGGGGCGGGATGGGTCATGCGGCCAACCTATCCCCGGTCTCCTCCGAGCGTTCGGCGGAGCCGACCCGGCGATAGCCTGCCGCCACCATGGAGCTCACCGGCACCTGGCGGGCCGCCCTCGCCGACGAGGCGCTGCGCCGCTCCTGGCACGACGACGCCTTCGACGACTCGGGCTGGGAGGCGGTCGAGGTGCCGGGCCACTGGCGGTCGAGCCCGGCGTTCGCGGACAGCGACGGCCCGCTCCTCTACCGGCGCAGCTTCGACGCGGCGGCCCCCGCCGAGGGGCGGCGGGCCTGGCTCACCTTCGACGGGCTCTTCTACCAGGGCGACGCCTGGCTCGACGGCGCCTACCTGGGCGACACGGAGGGGTACTTCGTGCCCCACACCTTCGAGGTGACCGACGCCCTCCGGGCCCGCGGCGAGCACCACCTCGCCATCGAGGTGACCTGCGCGCCGCAGCCCGACAAGCGGGCCAAGCGGAACCTCACCGGCGTGTTCCAGCACTGGGACTGCCTCGACCCGGACTGGAACCCGGGCGGCATCTGGCGGCCGGTGCGACTCACCGAGACCGGGCCGGTGCGCATCGCGTCGCTGCGGGTCGCCTGCCCGGAGGCCGGCGAGCAGCGGGCCGTCGTGTCGCTGCGGGCCACGCTCGACAGCGCGGGGGCGCGCACCGTGCGGCTGCGCACCCGGCTCGGCGCCCACGAGCAGGAGACCGACCAGCCGCTGGCCGACGGGCCCAACGTGGTCGAGTGGGCGGTGGCCGTCGACCGGCCCGAGCTGTGGTGGCCCCACGCGCTCGGCGACTCCGTCCTGCACGACCTGTCCGTGGCGATCGTCCTCCCCGACGACGAGGGCGGCGGCACCTCCGACGAGCGGCGGCTGCGCACCGGGCTGCGGCAGGTGCGGATGCGGTCCTGGGTGGTGTCGGTGAACGGGGAGCGCCTCTTCCTCAAGGGCAGCAACCAGGGGCCCACCCGCATGGCCCTCGCCGAGGCCACCGCCGCGGAGGTGGCGGGCGACGTCGCCCTGGCCCGCGAGGCGGGCCTCGACTTCCTGCGCGTCCACGCCCACGTCGCCCGACCCGAGCTCTACGAGGCGGCCGACGAGCAGGGCCTCCTGCTCTGGCAGGACCTGCCGCTGCAGTGGGGCTACGCCCGCAGCGTCCGCAAGCAGGCCGTGCGCCAGGCCGCCGCCGCCGTCGACCTCCTCGGCCACCACCCCTCGGTGTTCCTGTGGTGCGGCCACAACGAGCCGATGGCGATCGACAACGACCCCGCGATGTGGGGCGACCCCAAGGCGCTGCGGTCGATGGGGCTGCGGGCCCTCGCCGCCCAGGAGCTGCCCACCTGGAACAAGACGGTGCTCGACCGGTCGGTGAAGCGGGCCCTGGAGAAGGCGGACCGGTCCCGTCCGGTGGTCGCCCACTCCGGGGTGCTCCCCCACCCGCCGCTGCTCGACGGCACCGACAGCCACCTCTACTTCGGCTGGTACCACGGCGACGAGCGGGACCTCCCCGGGTTCCTGCGGGCGATGCCCCGCATGGCCCGCTTCGTCAGCGAGCTCGGCGCGCAGGCGGTGCCCGACAGCGCCGAGTTCATGGAGCCGGCGCGCTGGCCCGACCTCGACTGGGAGCGGCTCGAGCGCACCCACGCGCTGCAGAAGGCGATCTTCGACCGCCGGGTCCCGCCGGCCGAGCACCCCACCTTCGAGTCCTGGCGGGCGGCCACGCAGGACTACCAGGCGACGGTGATCCGCCGGCAGGTCGAGGCGCTGCGCCGCATCAAGTACCGCCCCACCGGCGGGTTCGCCCAGTTCTGCTTCGCCGACGGGCACCCGGCGGTGACCTGGTCGGTCCTCGACCACGAGCGCCGACCGAAGGCGGGCTTCGACGCGCTCAAGGCAGCGTGCGCGCCGGTGATCGTCGTCGCCGACCGGCTGCCCGCCACCGTCGCCCCCGGCGAGGCGCTGGCCCTCGACGTGCACGCCATCAGCGACCTGCGCGAGCCGCTCGCCGGCCTGGTCGTCGAGGCCGCGCTGTCGTGGACCGGCGGCGAGCGGACCTGGCGCTGGTCGGGCGACCTCCCCGCCGACAGCTGCCGGCGGGTCGGCACCCTCCAGGTGGTCGTCCCCGACGCCCCCGGGCCGCTCGAGCTCACGCTCTCGCTGACCGGCGCCGGGCACGCGGCGACCAACCGCTACGACGCCACGATCGCCCGCTGACGCCGCGCTCCGCTGCGGTGGGCGTCACATTTTCGGCGAGCCTCCGAACGAGGAGTAGGTTCCCTCCGAGGCAGATGGCTACGGCTCGTGGAGGCTGATCGAGCGATGGCGACGACGATGGAGCGGCCGGGGGTCGCCCCCGTGAACCCGCGACCGAAGAAGCGGGCGCCGTGGCCGGTGGAGTTCTACCGGTCGGCGGTCGGCAAGAAGTGGGTGATGGCGCTCACCGGCATCATGCTGATGGGCTTCGTGTTCGCCCACGCCTTCGGCAACCTGAAGGTGTACTTCGGGGCCGAGAGCTTCAACCACTACGGCGAGTTCCTCCGTGAGCTGCTCGTGCCGCTCATGCCCCGGACCTGGACGCTGTGGGGCCTGCGCATCGGGCTCGTCGTGGCCTTCGGGCTGCACATCCACGCGGCCTACACGCTGACCCGCATGAACCAGCGGGCCAACGCCGGCGGCTACCAGCAGAAGCGCGACTGGCAGGCGGCGAACGCGGCGAGCCGCTCGATGCGCCTCACCGGCATCGTCGTCGGCCTCTTCCTGCTCTGGCACCTCGCCGACCTCACCTGGGGCACCGTCAACCCCGACTTCGTCCGCGGCGACGTGTACCGCAACTTCGTCGCCACCTTCGAGCGCCCCGCGGTGTCCGCGATCTACATCGTCGCCAACCTGGCCCTCGGGGCGCACCTGTTCCACGGCGCCTGGTCGATGTTCCAGAGCCTCGGCCTGAACAACCCCCGGTGGAACTCGTGGCGCCGCGGCTTCGCGGTCGGCTTCGCCGCCCTGGTCGCCGGCGTCAACATCATGTTCCCGATCTCGGTCCTGACCGGCCTGGTCAGCGCCGACGACAACCCGGACTGCCGGGTCGAGGGCGACGTGATCGTCAGCTGCATGGAGTACGAGGAGGCCCACGGATGATCGGCGAGCTCAACAGCAACGTCCCGGCGGGTCCCCTCGCCGAGAAGTGGACGAACCACAAGTTCGAGATGAAGCTGGTTGCGCCCCACAACCGGCGGAAGTTCGACGTCATCATCGTCGGCACCGGCCTGGCGGGCGCCTCCGCCGCCGCCACGCTCGGCGAGCAGGGCTACCGGGTGAAGGTCTTCACCTACCACGACTCGCCGCGGCGGGCGCACTCGATCGCCGCCCAGGGCGGCATCAACGCGGCCAAGAACTACAAGGCCGACGGCGACTCCGTGCGGCGCCTCTTCTACGACACCATCAAGGGCGGCGACTACCGCGCCCGTGAGGCCAACGTGCACCGCCTCGCCGAGGTGTCGCTCAACATCATCGACCAGATGGTCGCCCAGGGCGTGCCCTTCGCCCGGGAGTACGGCGGCATGCTCGACAACCGGTCCTTCGGCGGCGCCCAGGTGTCGCGGACCTTCTACGCCCGGGGCCAGACGGGCCAGCAGCTCCTGCTCGGCGCGTACCAGCAGATGATGCGCCAGGTCGGGCTCGGCAACGTCGAGCTGCACACCCGCTCGGAGATGCTCGACCTCGTCGTCAAGGACGGCGTGGCCTCCGGCATCATCGTCCGGGACCTCGTGACCGGGCAGATCACCCGTCACTCCGCCCACGCCGTGCTCCTCGCCACCGGCGGGTACGGCAACGTCTTCTTCCTCTCCACGAACGCCAAGTACTCGAACGCGACGGCGTCGTGGCGGGCCCACCGGCGCGGGGCGCTCTTCGGCAACCCGTGCTTCACGCAGATCCACCCGACCTGCATCCCGGCCTCCGACGAGTTCCAGTCGAAGCTGACGCTCATGTCGGAGTCGCTCCGCAACGACGGTCGGATCTGGGTGCCGAAGAACCCTGACGACAACCGCCCGCCGGACCAGATCCCCGAGGAGGACCGCGACTACTTCCTCGAGCGGAAGTACCCGGCGTTCGGCAACCTCGTGCCCCGCGACGTGGCGTCGCGGAACGCGAAGACCGTCGTGGACGAGGGCCGCGGCGTCGGCCCGCTGAAGAACGGCGTGTACCTCGACTTCAGCGAGGCGATCGGCCGGCTCGGCGAGAAGGTGATCTTCGAGCGCTACGGCAACCTCTTCGAGATGTACGAGCGCATCACGGACGAGAACCCGATGAAGGTCCCGATGCGCATCTACCCGGCCGTGCACTACACGATGGGCGGCCTGTGGGTGGACTACCACCTCATGTCGAACGTGCCCGGCCTGTTCGTGCTCGGTGAGGCCAACTTCTCCGACCACGGCGCCAACCGCCTCGGGGCCTCGGCGCTCATGCAGGGCCTGGCCGACGGCTACTTCGTCATCAGCTACACGCTGGCCAACTACCTGGCCGGGATGCTCGGCCAGAGCCCCGTGCCGGTGGACGACCCCGCCTTCGCCGAGGCCGAGCGCGACGTGGAGGACCGCATCAAGCGGCTGCTGTCGATCGGCGGCACCCGCTCGGTGGACCACTACCACCGCGAGCTCGGCAAGATCATGTGGGACTACTGCGGCATGGCCCGGAACAAGGCCGGCCT